>ENA-OOWO01000043-OOWO01000043.1-human-gut-metagenome-genome-assembly--contig:-NODE-43-length-70868-cov-4.213153_pt1 | contig 70868 bp, 54 predicted proteins | sample MGYA00241579_ERZ501327 | MGnify/ENA primary metagenome ERZ501327 (study PRJEB25962, sample SAMEA2042836) | human gut metagenome | biome: human gut; feature: human-associated habitat; material: faeces...
ACGCAGGTGGTACAAATTGTAGCAAATTTGCGCCCGGCCGGGCGCAGAAGGATATATCAATAAAAGGAGGGACATTTATGCAGACGATTCTGGTATGTGATGACGATAAACAGATTGTGGAAGCCATTGACATTTATCTTACAGGAGAAGGCTTTAAAGTTATAAAAACATATGACGGTTATGAGGCTCTGGAATATCTGGAGACCCAGTCCGCAGATCTTTTGATCTTAGATGTGATGATGCCGGGACTGGATGGCATCCGCACTACTTTAAAGGTACGTGAGACCAGCAGTATCCCGATCATCATTCTTTCCGCAAAGTCAGAAGATGCAGATAAGATCTTAGGACTTAATATTGGTGCAGATGATTACATTACAAAGCCATTCAACCCGCTGGAACTGGTTGCAAGAGTTAAATCCCAGCTGCGCCGTTATACACAGCTTGGAAACATGAACCAGCAGGCGGAAGGACAGGTCTACAAGTGTGGCGGTCTTCAGATCAATGATGATAACAAAGAAGTTACAGTTGATGGAGATCCGATTAAGCTGACTCCTATTGAATACAATATCCTCCTGCTTCTGGTAAAGAACGCAGGAAAGGTATTTTCCATTGATGAGATCTACGAAAAGATCTGGAATGAGGAAGCCATTGGCGCGGATAACACAGTAGCTGTCCATATCCGCCACATCCGTGAAAAGATCGAGATCAACCCAAGAGAGCCAAAATATCTGAAGGTAGTATGGGGCGTAGGCTATAAGATCGAGAAACAGTAGGTGGCCTATGGAAAAAAGAGCGTTTGGTCTGAGAAAATGGAAGGTGCTTCTGTCAGTGTTTCATGTGATATTTCTTGTTATCACACTGGCAGGGATCAGCGCCATGTACTTAAACGGCGGATATGGAAAAGGGATCCGCTGGATCTATGATGAGACTTATGAAGACTCAGATGCCTTCTGTTCCCAGCTTGGCATAGATATCAGTAATATTTTTACCTATATCGGATATAAGGATATGTTTGAGACCAATGGTGTCCTGGATATGCACAAACCCATTGTGCGTATTATAGACGGTCCCGGTGTAGATGAGGATATGACACTGGATCAGATTGTCCGCTATGCCAAGATCCGGGGATATTATCTGGGAGAAGATTTTACAGTACAGGGATCTCCTATGGCCATGGATGATGATGACATGGAGATAACGGTAGAGTATAAATCCGCAAAAACGGACCTGGCAGATATTGATGGCCTGGAGACCAGGATGACCAAAGAGGAAATGGCACTGGACATCCTGGACCGGTTGGGAAAATATTATACCATTTATTATAATTTCATCAGCAATAACACAAATGTCCGTTTCCGTATCCTCTATAAAAGCAATGATGGAAGAGAAGTGGTTTATACCAATGTTCCTTCTATGTCTTTAGATGAGCTGCGGGGATTTGGAAAATATCTGTTCATTCCCGGAAATACCATTCGTATGGAAAGCAATCTTGCAACGATCCCGGACAATGCGGCTTCTCTTCTGGAAACATGGAATCCCTTTGACAATGACCAGAACTATATGGTGGTCTCTGTGGATACCACCTATCCTTATTCTGATAATTATGCAGAGGAAGCCGGGGAATATAAAAGTGCCAGATCCACGTTTATCATGGGAATGGGCGGTGTGATCGTAGGAATTGCAGGATTTTTTGCTACACTGGTAACATTGGTCCTTTTATCCGGCCATGAAGATGGAGCAGATGGCAAGATCCGTCTTTTCCCCATCGACAGGATCTATACAGAAACCTGTGTCCTTTTGTGGGCGGTGGTGACAGCTGTGATCTTGTATTTCTGCAAGAGACTGGGGATGATGGTGATCGGCTTATTTGTCTCCGAAGAACATCTGGCATACTGGAGTAAACTGCTGAAATATGTGATCATCTACGGGTGCAGTATTCTATGCGGTTTCAGTCTTTTAAGAAGATACAAGGCAGATACCCTGTGGAAAAAGAGTATTGCAAAAAAGGTAGTAAAGGCTTCTAAGGATTATATTGCAAAAGCCAGTTTTGTAGCCGGGACCGGACTTTGCTATCTTCTGTTTTTAGGAGCCAATGGCGTAATGCTGTGGGGCATTTTATTCCTGTTTGCCTATATAGATGAGAAACTGACGTTTCGTATTCTCTTTTATGTATGCGCTGTTTTGTTTGTTGGTCTGGATGGATGGGTATTCCATAAGCTGTTCAGGAAAGCGGAGCAGAAGGATCTTTTAAATAATGCGATCACCTGTATTGCAAAAGGCGATACCGGTTTCCGCCTGGATACGAAAAAGCTGACAGGAAAAGAGCGGACAGTGGGAGACCACATTAATAACATTGGAAGCGGCTTGGACACGGCTCTTCAGGAGAAGGTAAAGAGCGAACGCCTGAAAGCGGATCTGATCACCAATGTTTCCCATGATATTAAAACGCCTCTTACATCCATTATCAACTATGTGGATCTGTTAAAGAGACAGAAGATACAGGATCCCAAGATCGCCTCTTATCTGGAAGTCCTGGACCAGAAATCCCAGCGTTTAAAGACATTGACAGAGGATCTGGTAGAAGCATCCAAGGCAAGTTCCGGAAACCTGAAGCTGGAGATGGCAGATATTGATCTGGTAGAGCTGGTGCAGCAGACAAATGGCGAATTTGAGGAACGTTTTGACCTGCGCCATTTAAAGATCATCTCTGATTTCCCAGATGGTATGATCATTATTAGAGCAGATGGGCGCAGATTATGGCGTGTTCTGGAAAATCTTTATACCAATGCTTTTAAATATGCCCAGGAAGGCAGCCGGGTATATGTGGATGTGGCTTCTGTAGATGGAAAAGCCATTTTCACTATGAAAAATATTTCGGAAAAGCCGTTAAATATCAGCCCGGATGAACTGACAGAACGTTTTGTCAGAGGAGATGTGGCGCGGACCACAGAAGGCAGCGGATTAGGACTTTCCATTGCCCGGAGTCTGACCCAGCTGCAGAAAGGTGAGTTTGTGATCACCATTGACGGTGATCTGTTCAAGGCTCAGGTTATTTTCCCGCAAGTGCGCCAGGAGACCAGGGCGGAAATGCGTCTGGAACGGGCTGCGGAAGAGAAGCAGGCAGAAGAACAGTCCGGGGAGAAAATGTCTGGGGAAATGCCTGTGGGAGAGAACCTGCTGGAAAGTGCCCCCTATAACTGGGATGTAATGGTAGAAAATGACAAGAATTTAACAGCAAAAGAGGAAATCCTGATCCAGAATGGAAAACGGGAGCATAAACCGGAAACGTAAATAGAAAACATAAATAGTAAAAAAATAAATAGAAAATGTAAGGAAGATCCTAAAAAGAGACAGGCCCACAAGGAACCTGTCTTTTTTTAGATTCGGATTTAATGACCGGAAACTTTATAGCAGAGGTGTGACTTAGGAGTATTAGAGAGCAGGTATTCTTCTGTAGTCATGAGTACTGTGTGGAGCGGAGCAAAGTAAGAGATAATGTTTTCGGTTTCTTTGCGGGAAACTTCACTGAGTCCGGCTACGGCATCGGTCAGGTAAATGACTTTACAGCCGGCGTCAATGGCAGAAAGCACAGTAGAGAGTACGCAGCATTCTGCTACTACGCCGGAGATGACAAGATGCCGGGCTTTTTTTGCGGCTTTTACAACCTCGGGGATGGCAAAGGAGGAATAGACACTTTTGGTGAATACCGGGTATGTTTTTACCCATGGAAGGAATTCCGGCATCATTTCATTGAGCCATGGATCAGAGTTTACAGCCGCATTAACTTTATTATATTCTTTCCAGACACCGTCCGGGTGTTCTGTAGCCAGATATTGGGTAAAGATGACCTGCTTTGTTTTTTGACTGTTTAATAGACGGAGGATGGAGGCAGATGCATGTTCAATGCCTTTACAGGCCCATTCCTGTCCTTTTGTATAAACATTCTGCATGTCAATGACTAACAGCAGGTCTGATGAATTGTTTTGTTCCATTCTGAAAATCCTCCGGGAGAACAGTATTAATGTATTTTCAGTATAGTTTTACACTTAAAATTTTACAAGCAAAACAATATGTTAATTTATTAACAATAAGACTCTGAATTGGCTCATTTCATTGACTTTGTGTAAGGATAATGTTATCTTTATCGTAAATTGTTGTTAAATTCATAAATGGGTGTACATTTTCCTGATTTAGAAGGAACAACATGAAAAAATCTGGTGGCAGATATACAAGGTACAAAGTGTCATACAGTTGGGAAGGAGATTGTGAAATGGGAGAAAATAAAATGCCGCATATCCAGCTTCCGGAGAATCTGGGAATCCGGTATGCAGTGCTGCCGGGAGATCCGGCCCGGGCAGAGCGGGCAGCAGGTTATTTAAAAGATGCAAAGCTCTTAACCTTCAACCGGGAGTATAAAAGCTACAGCGGTTTCTGGAATGGTGTGCCGGTTCTGGTCATGTCCACCGGAATGGGTGGTCCGTCTATGGCAATTGCTGTGGAAGAACTGCAAAAGATCGGTGTAGAAGCGGCTGTGCGGATCGGAAGCTGCGGTGCGCTGCAGCCGGAGGTCAGAGTCGGAGATCTGGTTATGGTAGAAGCCGCTGTACGTGATGAAGGAACTTCACTTGGATACGCGCCACTTAGTTATCCGGCTGTTGCAGACCACAGGCTGCTTACCGCCTGTGAGGAGAGCGCAAAGGAGGCCGGCTGCCGGTTCCATACCGGCATTGCCAGAAGTCATGACTGCTTGTACCGGGATGACAATCCGGTTATTTATGAGGAATGGGCAAAGAAAGGCGTGCTGGCGTCTGACATGGAAACTGCGGCACTTTTTGTGGTTGGCAGGATACGTGGTATGAGGACAGCATCTATTTTAAATGTAGTGGCAGCCTGCAAGGGCAATGTAGCTGAAAACATCGGACGATACGTGGATGGTGAGACATTGACTGCCCAGGGCGAGGAATATGAGATCTTGACAGCGTTTGCAGCGTTAACAAGACAGTAATGCAGCAAAAAATACAGCTTCTGAAACTGGAGCGATCAAATGGGAAAGGATGTATGTTATGAAGAATTTATTCAAAACTAAATTTGATGTGGCAGTGATCGTATTGATTCCGGCCTGCATCGGTATTAACTATCTTGGAAAGCTGTTTGCCAGCGTGTTAAAGCTTCCGTTGTGGCTGGATTCCATTGGAACCTGTATCGGTGGATGCCTGGGTGGTCCCATTATCGGAGCAATCTGCGGAGCAGCTAATAACCTGATCTACGGATTTTCCGCAGGTGATAATATTACGTTGATTTATGCACTGACCAGTCTTGGTATTGGCGCGGCGGCAGGAATCATGGCACGTCTGGGCTTTATGAAGTCCTTCCCGAAGGCTATCATCACCGCCTGTGTGGCAGGTTTTGTGGCTGTAGCTATTTCAACTCCGTTGAATGTTCTGTTCTGGGGCGGCACTACTGGTAACGTGTGGGGTGATGCTGTATTTGCAGCAACCCAGGCAGCTAATATGCCGGTATTCTTAGGTTCTTTATTAGATGAGGTCGTAGTGGATGTACCGGACAAGCTGATCACGCTGATCATGGTATTCTTTATCTTAAAGGGTCTTCCAAATAAACTGACTACTCTGTATGAGGTAAATTCTGAGATTGAGACTCTGGAATGATCAAGAAAAGGAAATATAACAGAACATGAAAAGTATTAGCCTTTTTGTAGATAACGGGACTTACCTGACCAAGGTGCATCCCTTCACCAAATTGATGTACATAGCCGCCGCCATCAGTATTCCGCTGATTTCCGGGCGGCTGTGGATGTTTGGCGTGTTTATTGCGGTCAGCCTTCTTGTGCTGGCCAGTGGCAAAATTTTAAAAAAGACCCTTCCGCTGATTGCTTTTTCCTTTACGATCTTGCTGACCATTTTTCTGATCCATGGATTGTTCAACCAGAAAAACGTCAATGTGCTGTTTCAGGTCGTCGGATTGAAATTTTACCGGGAAGGCATATTTTATGCTCTTCATATTGGTCTGAATATCCTAAATATGCTGTTGTCTTTTGCAGTATTTGTGCTTTCCACAAAGCCCTCTGAATTTGTTGATGAGCTGGAAAAACGGGGATTTTCCCCACGGTTCGGCTACATTGTGACCTCAGTATTCCAGATCATCCCGCAGATGATGGGAACGATGAATACTATCATGGATGCCCAGCGCAGCCGCGGACTGGAGACAGAAGGAAATTTGAGAACCCGCGGGAAGGCATTTCTGCCCCTGATCTCCCCTGTGGTCATGAGTTCCCTGATCAATACCAGAGAGCGTGCCATTGCCCTGGAGGTGCGTGGTTTTGGCGCAGGAAAGAAAAAAACCTGGCTGACAGAGCGGACACGCCATAAAGGAGACCGTGAGATCACTATCTTTTTAGGTGTCTGCATTTTGGCGGCTGTGGTATGGAGGATTGTAGGATGTCTGTGATAACCGTTGAAAATTTGCGATACCGTTATCCCCACACGAAGGAACTGGCGTTGGATGGACTGGACTTTTCGGTGGAAAAGGGAGAGTTTATTGGCATCATCGGGGAAAACGGAGCTGGAAAGAGTACGTTAAGTCAGGCCATTATGGGGCTGGTGCCGCAGTTTTATAAAGGAGCTTACGGCGGAATGGTCACGGTAGATGGCATTGAGGCAGGCAAGACTCCGGTGGCACAGCTGTGCGGCCATGTGGGACTGGTATTCCAGAACCCCTTTAACCAGCTTTCCGGCGCAAAGGATAACGTATACGAGGAAGTGGCATTTGGCATGCAGAATCTGGGTGTGCCGGCAGAAGAAATGAAAAAACGGGTAGAGGAAGCCTTAAAGCTTCTGGATATCTGGCAGTACCGGGATCGCAATCCATTTGATCTGTCAGGCGGCCAGATGCAGCGCGTGGCTATTGCCAGTGTGCTGGTTATGCGGCCAGATGTGATGATCCTGGATGAGCCTACTTCTCAGCTGGATCCAGAGGGAAGTGACGAGGTATTTAGGGCAGTGGAAACCCTGACCGGCTCTGGTATCACCATTCTGATGATCGAGCAGAAGATTGAGAAGCTGGCGGCCTACTGTGACCGCATTCTGCTTCTGCACAAAGGAAAGCAGATTGCATTCGATACGCCGCAGAAGGTATTTTCTATGCCGGATTTAAACGATTATGGGATCCAGGCGCCGGCATTTACCCGCATTTGTAAAGCAGAACAGGTGACTCTGGCAGATGGAACGTATCCGGTGACAGTGAAAGAGGCGGCGGAAGTGCTGAGAGAGAAGCGGCTAGGTGTATATGAGCATGCGAATGCGGAAGCAGGTGTGCAAAAAGCAGTGGGAGCGAGTGCGGCAGGCACCGGACAGGTACAGGCAAAGAACGCTGAAACAGGCGCAAGGTCCGGGCAGTCTGGGACTTGCAGGAAGGCTGAAAACGTTGCTTCTGTGGATGAGCAGTTCCGGATTGAAAAACTGGATTTCTCTTATCTGGCAGATATTCCGGTTTTAGAGGATCTGAACATGAAGCTGGATCAGCGTCCTACCGCCATCATCGGCCAGAATGGAGCAGGAAAGACCACGCTGGTCAAACTTTTAAAGGGTTTGTTAAAACCGGTTTCAGGTTCCATTTATTTCCACGGTGAGGATATTTCAGGCAAGACAGTGGCTATGCTGGCAGGAAGTGTAGGTTATGTATTCCAGAATCCGGATGACCAGATCTTCAAGTACAATGTTATGGATGAGGTCCTGTTCGGCCCGTTAAATATCGGCATGGATCCGGAACAGGCGAAGAAAGAGGCAGCCTGGGCGTTGGAACTGACAGGACTGTCTGGCAAGGAGAAAGAAAATCCCTATGATCTGGAACTTTATGAGCGGAAGATGACAGCCATTGCCTCAGTACTTGCTATGGACACCGATGTACTGATCCTGGATGAGCCGACAATTGCCCAGGACTGGAAAGGGCGGCAGATCATTGGCAGCATTATCCGCAGCCTTTCTGGGCGGGGCAAGCTGGTCATAGCTATTCTTCACGATATGGACTTTGTGGCAGAGAATTTTGAACGGGTTATCATCATGGCCCATGGTCAGGTGCTGGCAGATGGAACTGCAAAAGAAGTATTTGCCCAGGAAGAAGTGCTGAAGAAGGCACGCCTGCAGAAGCCATATGTGATGCAGCTTAGCGAGGCACTTGGATATGAGAAGAGCTATCTGACGGTGGAGGAACTTCTGAAAGATCGGATGTCTTTGTGTGCTGCAATTAAGCTTTGAAAAAAATTCCATTACAAAAACTCCTGCCTAAAGCAGGGGTTTTTGTATTTGGACATAGAAAAACAGCGAATAAACAAAATGTTACCCACTGCAAAAGGAATCCTTAATTAAAAAGACAGGCCAATAAAGGACCTGTCTTTTTTGACCGTAAATCTGCAGCCCGCTTTCAGGCGGTGCTGCTTCAATGTGTAAATAGAACTTATTGATACTCGAAAACATTGATCCAGCTCTCTAACAGATCTTTCTCTTCCGGACGCTTATAAGCCAGCTGTGCGGCTGCTACGATTGGAAGCCAGCCCTGTACATAGCGTTTTTCTGTACCTGTCTTTTCACAGAACAGATCCATGTACAGTTCTGCTTTCTTTTTGTCCTTTAAGCTGAGCAGAAGATAGGTTCTGGCCACGTCGGCACTTGCATTACCCTGGGAAGCATGTACCCAGTCAATGACATAGAGCTTTCCGTCATCACCAACAATGATGTTGGATGGATTGAAATCGCCGTGGCAGAGTTTGGTGTGTTTTGGCATTCCGTCCAGTCTGGTCAAAAGCTCATAGCGTGTGCTTTCATCCAGCTGTTCCACGGATTTTAAGGAACGGATGGTCTTTTCTTTCAGTTTGTTGAGCAGTGGGCAAGCCTGGCTGTGGATCAACAGCTGCAGATCTACCATCTGGGACATGTACTCGTCCAGCTTGTCCGGATTTTCATCCATCAGCTGTTCTAAGGTCTTACCTGGTACATATTCCTTGATAATAGACCATTTTCCATCAGTTACCGTTACCCCCAAAATCTTTGGAACATTGAGCGCTTCAATGGTCTCCACTCTTGCATTACATAATGCTTCGTTTAAAACCTCAGCTTTCGGAAATCCTTCGCAGAATTCCTTAATGGCAGTATCTCCGTCACGGTAGACGGTCTTTTTTGCACTACTGAAAATCATTTCTTTTGCCATAATCATACTCTCCTTCCACACATTATATACGGTACTGCTGCGGTGTGAACTGCCGCATCGATTATTATTTTACTACAGGTGTGGTTAAAAGTACAGCAGAAATTGATAAAAAATTAACGAAATTTACCATAAAAGTGTTACCGGCACTTAAAACCGGAAGATTGCAGTTCCATATCCGCCTAACGGATAAGAAATAGAATATGGCTGTCCGTCACATTCACTCTTTACGGATGTATAAGTAGGGCACTGGCTGGGCTTATAAGCACCGTGAACATTATCCAGAAGGAGTGACAGCTTGCACCGTTTCGGTACACCTACACGGTAATCCGGGCGATCCACTGGTGTGAAGTTTACTACAAACAGCAGGTTTTTCTTTCCTGTCTCATCCTTGCGGATAAAGCTGAAAATGCTGCGGTCCCCGTCATTTGCATTGATCCACTGGAAGCCGTTCCAGTCGTTGTCAAGCTGGTACAGACAAGGATATTTCTTATAAATATGAAGAAGATCACGGACATATTCCCGAAGCTTTTTATGGCTTTCTTCTTCAGCTAAATACCAGTCAAGGCTGACTTTTTCATCCCATTCATGCCACTGGCCGAAGTCCTGTCCCATAAATAAAAGCTTCTTTCCGGGATGACCTAACATAAAGGTATAACCGGCCTTTAAGTTGGAGAACTTGTCCTCTCCAAGCCCAGGCATCTTATTGATCATGGAACACTTCAGATGTACTACTTCATCATGGGAGAGTACTAAAATATAATTTTCACTGGTAAAATAGGTCAGGCTGAAGGTCATGCGGTTGTGGTTGTATTTGCGGAAATACGGGTCCAATTTCATGTATTCCAGGAAATCATGCATCCAGCCCATGTTCCATTTAAAGGTAAAGCCAAGTCCGTCATTTTCCGGGTGGTCGGTGACTTTCGGCCATGCAGTAGACTCTTCTGCGATCATGGCAACACCGTGGTTGCGGCCCTGGACAACGGTATTTAAGTGTTTGAAGAATTCAATGGCTTCCAAGTTCTGGTTTCCGCCGTTTTTATTTGGCACCCACTGGCCCGGTTCCCGGCCGTAGTCCAGATACAGCATAGAAGCAACAGCGTCTACACGCAGGCCGTCTACATGGTATTCTTCTACCCAGTAGAGAGCGTTGCTGATAAGGAAGTCTTTTACTTCATTTTTGCCGTAATCAAAGACTTTTGTGCCCCAGTCCGGGTGCTCGCCTTTGCGTGGATCCTCGTATTCAAAAAGAGGATGTCCGTCAAAATCAGCCAGTCCATGGGCATCTTTCGGGAAATGGGCCGGAACCCAGTCAAGGATAACGCCGATGCCATTTTTATGTAAATAATTTACAAAATACATGAAGTCTTTTGGACTTCCGTAACGGGATGTAGGGGCAAAATAACCGGTCACCTGATATCCCCAGGAGCCGTCATATGGATGCTCCGCAATACCCATAAGTTCTACATGGGTATAGCCCATTTCTTTTACATAGGCAGCCAGCTCATGAGCCGCTTCCACATAGGTATAATATCCGTCTTTTTCTTCCCGGTCTTTCTTCTTCCAGGAACCTAAGTGGACTTCATAAATGCTGATGGGCTGTTTGGTCATATCTGCCTGGGAACGCTTTGAGATCCAGTCACTGTCATTCCAGGAAAATCCGCTGATATCTGCGGTAACGGAAGCAGTACCCGGACGGTATTCTGCGCTGAAGGCAAATGGATCAGCTTTGTAAAGGATCTTTCCTGTATCGGTGGTAATGGCGAATTTATAAAGCTCTCCTACCTGCATACCTGCATTAAAATACTCCCAGATACCGGATTGTCCTACTTTGGTCATAGGATTGGCTTCCGGGTTCCAGCCGTTGAAATCGCCTACCAGGTGGACTGCCTGTGCATGTGGTGCCCATACGCCAAAATAAATGCCCTTTTTGCCTTTATAGGTCATAGGATGAGCGCCCAGCTTTTTATAGATCTCGTAGTGAGTACCTGCGCCGAATAAATAGCAGTCCAGGTCGGAGATCAGGCCGGTGTTGGCGGAAGCTTTTTTAGAAGGTGTGCTTTTTGCTGCAGTTTTTGTTCCAGCGCTTCTTCTGGTGGTTTTATGAGCTGCGGTAGTTGTATTTTTCTTTGTCTGGCCTGCCTGCTTTCTCATTGTCATATTAATTTTCCCCCTTAATTTTAAGGACAGCACCCCAGTTGCCCTTTAATTTAATTTCCAGTCTGCCGTTTTGTACAGGCAGAACGTTATTTTCACAGGTTTCATTATCGCTGTTTAAAAGATCCACTGCTGTCTGTGCCTGGATCGGAACCGGGATGTTTAATGTGGCTTCATTGTCATCATTATTTAAAGCAGTGATGATCAGGCTGTTATTTCCCCATCTTGCGTAGGCATACTGCCTGTTGGTAAGAAGCAGTTCCTGGTATTTTCCTGTGTGCAGTTCTTCATTTTCTTCATGGATCTTTCCAAGTCTGGAAATGAAATCGGTAAGCTCGCAGTTTAATTCCGGTATTTTTTCAGCCGGAATGCAGGGACGCAGGTCATCATCACAGGTAGAAGTACGTTTTCCTTCGGTGCCCCATTCACCGCCGTAGTAAATAGACGGAATTCCCGGAAGAGTCATTAAACAGGTGTATACAGGATACAGATGCTCTTTTACCTTTAATTTGCTGGCAATGCGGTCTTCGTCGTGGTTGTCAAGGAAGGTATAAAGCTGTCTTCCAATGGCTTCCAGACGGCGGACATTATGTGCGATCTCAAAGAAGTTGTGGTCATTAAAGCCGGAGTAAATGCTCTTGTGCAGCTCGTAGTTCGTAACAGAATGGAGCATTTCCGGGTTCACCCAGCGGCTGTAATCACCGTGGATGACTTCACCCATAAGCCAGAAATCCGGTTTCATGGAAGCGGTCTTTGCACGCATTTCCTTCATGAAATTAAAGTCCAGGATATTGGCGCAGTCTAAGCGGATGCCGTCAATGTCAAATTCGTCCACCCAGAAACGGATCACATCAAAAAGATAATCTTTTACCTGCTGGTTATAAAGATTTAAACAAGGCAGTTCAAAATGTCCCTGCCATGCTTCATAGCCAAATGGATCCCCTAAAGGACTCTGCCAGCCGAAATTTACCCCTTTGTACCAGTCTTTGTAAGGGGAGTCCCATTTCTTTTCCTGGATATCTTTAAAAGCGAAAAACTCACGGCCTGTGTGGTTGAAAACACCGTCAACTACCACTTTAATGCCATTTTCATGGCAAAGCTTTGTAAATTCGCGGAAATCATCGTTAGTTCCAAGCCTACGGTCAACCAGTTTGTAATCTCTGGTGTCATATCCATGACTGGATGATTCAAAAAGAGGACCTATGTAGATGGCATTGCAGCCTAAAGAACGGATATGTGGGATCCACTGATCCAGTTCTTTAAACCGGTCTGTCACCTCTGTCTGCACGTTTATCTTTGGAGCTCCGGTTATCCCCAAAGGATACATATGATAAAAGATAGCTTGTTCATACCAGGTACTCATGTTGTCAGTCCTCCATGTTTTTGAATTTTCTCAGTAAAAACTGATAGCGCAGCTGCGCGGCATTCCATTCGTAAATATAGCAGTCGATCAGCGACGGCTCTGTGGCCTGCTCAAAATGGTTCTGGGCTGTTTCCAGGGCCCAGAGGGTGCGCTCAATATCATCCCACAGTTTCCGTCTTGTAAAAACCAGATCCTGGTTTACAGGTGCTGCGGCTGCAGCTTCGCGAATGGCTTTTAAAAATCCCGGCATAAATCTTCATCTCCCAACTTCTGACTGGTTTACTTTGGCATCAATTAGTATATCTGGGAAAAAAAGAATTATGCATGGATTACATGAACTCCTCCAGTCTGTATCCCAGCTCCATAAGAGACCGGGTGGAGTCACGTAAGGTGAGATAGTAGTAATTGGCTGTCCCGTCCTGACGTACACCTACCAGACCCGCATCTTTTAAAATTTTCAGAACATTTGCCTGTACCAGTTCTTTTGTTTTCTTCTCTTCCTCTGTTTTGGCCTCTAACGGCATACTGCCGACAAGAATATCCAGTGCCTCGCCCTCGATCACTTTTGCGGCCTTTTTCTCCAACTGATCAGCAGACAGATGGATCAGAAGATCGCTGACACCAAAAACCGGATCTTCCGGTTTTTCACCGATGTTGATAGTTACCACAGAACCATCTTTTTTCGCAATGACACCGTGCATAGCCAGTGGAAGTGTCACCCACTGATATTTCTTGACACCGCCATAATAATGCGTATCCAGCAATGCCATATCCGTATCCTCATACAACGGATTCTGTTTCAGATCCAGACGCGGGGAATCGATATGTGCGCCAAGGATATTCATACCTTCCTCCATCGGTTTCTGACCAATGATGTACATGGCAAAACTTTTCCCTTTGTTATCTGCAAATACGCGGTCACCGGCTTTCAACGTGATTCCTTTTGCGATCACTGCTTCCATATCCTGAAAACCGGCTGCTATTGCACGTTTCTTTAATTCTGTCACGCACTCGCGCTCTGTCTTACAGTCAGAAATAAACTGACGGTATTCATCGCCATAAGCGAATACGGCTGCTTTCTCTTCTTCTGTATACTTTTTCCATGCGTTTTTACGTTCCATAATATTCATTCTCCTCAATTTATTAAATTTCTGTGGAATTTCCATTCCTCAGATTATTTTCTACTCTGCGATACAGCTCTTTCGCTGCGTTATAACCCATTTTCTTCTGCCGGTGGTTTGCTGCTGCCGCCTCACAGATAACAGCCAGATTTCGTCCCGGACGGATTGGGATGGAATGGCAGACAATATTATTGCCCAAAATCTCTGCATATTCTTCCTCCAGCCCCAGACGGTCATATTCCTTATCCTTCTTCCAGTCTTCCAGTTTGATGACAAGATCAATAGTCTGCTGCTCTTTGACACATTCTACACCGAACAGTGTCTTTACATCAATGATCCCGATACCACGCAGTTCAATAAAGTAACGGGTGATATCCGGCGAGGTACCAATAAGCGTATTGTTGTTGATCTTACGGATTTCCACCACATCATCTGTAACAAGACGATGTCCCCGACGAATCAGTTCCAGCGCAGCCTCACTCTTTCCAATACCGCTCTCACCCATGATCAATACACCTTCACCGTAGATATCTACCAGTACACCATGAATGGAAATGCACGGTGCCAGCTTGCCGGTCAGAAAATAGATTGCTTCCGCTGCCACATTGGATGTCGCATCCGGAGATCCAAGGATTGGGATACCACGCTCACCAGCGATACGCAACACTTCTTCATCCGGCTCGTAGTCCCTGCACATAATGACACATGGCACGTTAAATCCAAGAAGCTTGCGGTAACGCTCTGTCCGCACCTCATCTTCCAGACTTTCCAGATAAGAATATTCCACCATACCGATAATCTGAATCCGTTCTTCTGCAAAATGTTCAAAATAGCCTGCCAGCTCCAAAGCCGGACGGTTGATTTCAGAAGAAACGATCATTCGTTTTGACATATCCACACACGGGGTGAAGCATTTAAATTTCATTCTCTCTGCTAACTGTTGTACACTGACTCCCTGCATTATCTTTTCTCCATTTCTGTAATATGTACACGCAGAATCCTTGATGGAAAAGACTCCGAACGTACATTATTTTTTTAAACAGCTACAGTATAGCACGTTTTTACTGCTTATGGAAGAACTCGTATACGGACCGTGCCGCTTTCTCATTCATCCCGTCTACTTCCCGCAGCTGTTCCACCGTTGCCTCCCGGATTTTCTCCAAAGACTGGAACTGACGCATCAGTGCTTTTCTCCTGGTCTGGCCGATATTCGGGATATCATCCAGCACAGAATGAACCTGCTGTTTGCTGCGTAGGGAACGATGATACTCGATAGCAAACCGATGTGCCTCATCCTGGATACGGGTAATCAGCCGGAAACCTTCGGAATGCCGGTCAATGGGAATTTCCTCATTATTAAAATACAATCCTCTGGTTCTATGATGATCATCCTTTACCATACCGCACACCGGAATCGCCAGTTTCAGTTCATCCAGCACTTCCAGCGCAATATTGACCTGCCCCTTTCCACCATCCATCAGGATCAGATCCGGAAACTTTGTAAAGCTGCCATACTCCGGGGCCAGATCTTTTTGCCGGTTCTGCACCCGTTCCTCCATTCCATGCGTAAACCGGCGGGTCAGCACTTCTCGCATGGAAGCATAATCGTCCGGTCCCGTCACCGTTTTTAACTTGAACTTGCGATAATCACTCCTGCAGGGTTTTCCCCGTTCGTAAACCACCATGGAACCTACGGATTCAAAACCGTTGGTATTGGAAATATCATACGCTTCCATCCGCTTGACATAACCGATCTCCAGCAGATCTGCAATCTCTTTGACAGCTCCGATGGTACGTCCTTCCTCCCGACGGATTTTTTCCTTATCCTGTGTCAGCACCATGACGGCATTCTGTTCGGCAAGTTCCACCAATTTTTCCCGCTGTCCCTTTTTAGGCACACGGATATATACTTTCTGTCCTCGTTTTGCAGACAACCACTGTGCCACTACATCTGCATCTTCGATTTCCATAGGGAGCATGATCTCCTTTGGGACAAACGGAGTTCCCGCATAATACTGACTGATAAAAGTAGACAGCACTTCTTTCTTCGTATCCTCTGCTCCGATGGTGACATGAAAATGCTCCCGTCCGATCAGCCTTCCCTCCCGGACAAAAAATACCTGCACTACCGCATCACGATCATCCATGGCAAGAGCCAGTATATCACGATCTTCTCCGTCAAAACTTGTGATTTTCTGCTTCTGCGCCACCTGACGCACACTGGTCAGCAGATCCCGGAACTCCATGGCTTTTTCAAACTCCAGTGCCTCGGAAGCCGCCTGCATCTTTTCCTCCAGATCCCGGATCACAGGATTAAAATTTCCGTTTAACAATTCCATTGCACTGCGGATCTGTGTCCGATAATCCTCTTTGGAAATATATCCCTGGCAGGGAGCCTGACACTGATGGATGTGATAATTCAGACATGGACGCTCTTTTCCGATATCCCGCGGCAGTGTCCGGTTACAGGTACGGATCTGAAAAAGCTTCTGCACCAGTTCAATGGTATCTTTCACAGCTCCGGCACTGGTATAGGGACCATAATATTTTGATTTGTCCTTCTTCATCTGTCTGGAAAACAGCACCCGCGGATAGGCTTCCCCAAGAGTCACCTTGATATACGGATACGTCTTGTCATCTTTCAGCATCGTATTATATTTGGGCCGGTGTTCTTTGATCAGGTTACACTCCAGCACCAGTGCTTCCAGTTCAGAATCTGTCAGGATATATTCAAAATGATCAATATGCGTCACCATTTTTTCAATCTTTGGTCCCTTGTTCCGGCTGGTCTGAAAATACTGCCGCACCCGGTTTTTCAGGCTGATGGCCTTTCCAATATAAATGATCGCATCCCGGTCGTCATGCATAATATAAACTCCCGGATGGTCCGGAAGCTTCTTCAGTTCCTCCCGAATGTCAAATAGTTTTTCTGTTCCCATATATGTTTCGTAATCCTCTTGAAATCCCCAAACGGTCAGGGCAGAAAATTACTTCTCCACTCTGACCGTTTCTGTCTTGATTATACGGATTGCTCCGTGCTTTCTTATTCTTCAAAAGCTTCTTCCGGTGCAACCGGCTCATTTCCGGAAAGTTCTGTCTCATTCTCTGACAGCTCAGCAGTCTGCTCCTCTGTCTGTACGGTAACATCTTCTGCGTCTACATCGATTGGCTGTTTCGCTTCTGCCATCTCATTGAAGATATCCATAAACTCTTTACCTGTGATGGTTTCATGTTCATACAGATACCCTGCAATACGTTCCAGCACATCACGGTGAGTCAGCAACATCTCTTTTGCTGTATCGTATGCTTTCTGCAGCATTACTTTTACAACCTCATCGACTTTGGCGATGGTATCGTCACCACAATTTGTCACTGCACGTCCGTCCAGATATCTGTTCTCCACAGATTCTACGCCCATCAGACCAAATTCTTCTGACATACCAAACTGGGTAACCATGGCACGGGCAATTCTTGTAGCCATCTCGATATCATTGGATGCACCGGTTGTCACAGAATCGCACATGATCTCCTCTGCGGCACGACCTCCCATATAAGTAACCAGACGTGCTTCCAGCTCAGCTTTGGTCTCCAGATATTTCTCTTCCTCCGGCATCTGCAGGGTGTAACCCAGAGATCCCATGGTACGCGGTACGATTGTGATCTTCTGTACCGGCTCTGCATCTTTCTGTAATGCTGTAACCAGTGCATGACCAACTTCATGGTACGCCACCAGTCTTTTCTCTTTCGGTCCCATGATACGGTCTTTTTTCTCTTTACCCGCGATGACTACCTCTACGGATTCGAACAGATCTGCCTGTGTCACATACTGTCTGCCGTTCTTAACTGCATTGATAGCAGCCTCGTTGATCATATTTGCAAGATCAGATCCCACACAGCCTGCGGTTGCAAGTGCGATTGCATCCAGATCAACGGAATCATCCATCTTGACATCTTTGGAATGTACACGCAGAGTCTCCACACGGCCTTTCAGATCCGGTTTGTCTACGATAATACGACGGTCAAAACGTCCCGGTCTCAATAATGCTTTATCCAGAACTTCCGGACGGTTGGTTGCTGCCAGGATCAGAAGTCCTTTGGATGTGTCAAAACCATCCATCTCTGCCAGCAGCTGATTCAATGTCTGTTCACGCTCGTCGTTTCCGCCGCCATAATGGCTGTCACGGCTTTTTCCGATGGCGTCGATCTCATCAATAAAAATAATACACGGTGCCTGTTTCTGTGCTTCTTTGAACAGATCACGCACGCGGGATGCACCCACACCGACAAACATTTCTACAAAGTCAGAACCTGCCAGTGAGAAAAACGGTACTCCTGCCTCACCTGCAACCGCTTTTGCCAGTAACGTCTTACCCGTTCCCGGAGGACCTACTAATAAGGCTCCTTTCGGAAGCTTCGCACCGATGGCAGTATATTTCTGTGGATTATGCAGGAAATCTACCACTTCCTGCAAAGATTCTTTTGCCTCATCCTGTCCGGCTACATCCTTAAAGGTAACACCGGTAGATTTCTCCACATACATCTTGGCATTGCTCTTGCCGACACCCATGACGCCGCCTCCGCCGCCCATCCGTTTCATGGCAGCACCAAGCAGGATCCACACGATGGCGATCGGGATTACAAAGCTAAGAATCTGATAGATCCATGCGGATGTAGTCTGGTTCTTTCCGGTATAATCTACATTGTACTGATCCAGCATTTCATACATACGGTCATCTTTCAGATTAACCGTATAATAGGTCACCTGATACAGGCTCTTTTTATCCTCTACCGGCTGGATCTGAATCTCACTATTTGTGATGACAACACTTTTCACCTGATTATTCTTAACCATCTTCTGGAATTCGCTGTATGTGATTTCCTGATTGGTAAGACTTCCTATTCCATTGGTAATCATTGTAACAAGTAACAGCACTACAACGGTTGCGATTACGAACCAGAGCATATTCTGTCCGTTCCTGCGCCCATTATTGTTATTGCCGCCCCTGTTGTTTCCTCTGTTTTCGTCCATACTAATCTCTCATTCCTGTGTATCACAGCAGTCAACCTATTCTTCGCTTTCCCCTTCACTGACTGTAACGACACACAATCCTTTCTCTTGGTTTCCCCTATGTCAGATCCAGCCATTCTGAAACTCATTTCATTCCGAACTCAATCTGCATTGTTTTATTATATGGTTATTTTGTATAGAAATCAATAATCTAATCGTGAACTTTTCCTGATTTTTATAAAATCTTTATAAAAGAACCCCCGGATATTTCTGTTTCATCCGAGGGTTCTTTTGGTTTTTAATCACAGGATTTCTTCTTTTCCTGTTCGTTTTATTATTTATTTTTGTATTCGATGGCTGCCTCCACAAATCCTTTGAATAACGGATGTGGACGATTCGGTCTGGATTTCAATTCCGGATGTGCCTGGGTAGCCACAAACCACGGATGAGCCGGAATCTCGATCATCTCGATGATTCTTCCATCCGGAGAAAGTCCGCTGAGTTTCATGCCATTCTCTGTCAGGATTGCACGGTAATCATTATTTACCTCATACCGGTGACGATGACGCTCATGGATCGTCTCTGTGCCGTATAACTCATAGGCTTTGCTGTCTTTGGCAAGTACACAAGGATATGAACCGAGACGCAGGGTACCTCCGATATCCTCCACACCATTCTGATCCGGCATCAGAGCGATAACCGGCGCTGTTGTGTTCGGATCCAGCTCAATACTGTGTGCATCTTCCAGACCACAGATATGACGTGCATACTCAACGATGGAAAGCTGCATACCAAGGCAGAGGCCAAGGAACGGTACATTATTTTCACGTGCGTATTTAATAGCTGTGATCTTTCCGTCGATTCCACGGTCACCGAATCCACCCGGAACAAGAATTCCCTGTACATCACCAAGCACTTCTGCTACGTTGTCCTCGTTCAGTTCCTCAGAATCAACCCATTTGATATTTACAGTAGCATGCTGGAAGATTCCACCATGTTTTAAAGCCTCTACAACAGAGATATATGCATCATGAAGCTGGATATATTTTCCAACCAGTGCGATTTCTACTTCTTTATTCGGATTACGCAGTGCCTGTACCATATCGATCCAATCTGTCAGATCCGGTTCCGGACAATCCAGTTTCAGGCATTCACATGCAACCTGGGCAAGATTTTCTTTTTCCATTGCAAGCGGTGCTTCATATAAGTATTCTACATCCAGGTTCTGCAGCACACATTTCTTCGGTACATTACAGAACAATGCAATCTTGTCACGGATCTGGCGGTCCAGTTCATGCTCGGTACGGCATACGATAATATCTGGCTGGATACCCATTCCCTGAAGTTCTTTTACGCTTGCCTGGGTAGGTTTTGTCTTCAATTCTCCGGAAGCAGACAGATATGGAATCAGTGTAACATGGATCAGGATTGCATTATCGTGTCCCACTTCATGCTGGAACTGACGGATTGCCTCCAGGAACGGCTGACTTTCGATATCACCAACAGTTCCACCCACTTCAATAATAGCGATCTGTGTCTCTTCTGTTGTAAAATCACGGAAGAAACGGCTCTTGATCTCATTTGTGATGTGCGGGATTACCTGCACAGTTCCTCCGCCATAATCACCGCGGCGCTCTTTCTGTAATACGGACCAGTACACCTTTCCGGTTGTCACATTTGAGCTCTTGCTCAGATTTTCATCGATAAAACGCTCATAGTGTCCCAGATCCAGATCTGTCTCAGCACCATCTTCTGTTACGAAGACCTCCCCATGCTGAATCGGGTTCATAGTTCCCGGGTCAATATTGATATAAGGGTCAAATTTCTGCATGGTCACTTTGTAGCCGCGTGCTTTCAGCAGACGTCCAAGTGATGCGGCAGTGATTCCCTTTCCAAGTCCGGATACTACTCCGCCGGTAACAAATACATATTTTACTGCCATTGTTTCTTCCTCCTGTGTTTATTTTTTATCCCCAGTGCGGGGTTTTATTCTACTGATATCATGGTGTTTTCGCAGCCCGGTCTTTCTCTTTTCCTTTTTAGGGAATAACATTTCCAAGCAGCGATAAATTTACATACAGATTTCATTATACAACCTCCGTGGAAAGAAATCTACTTTTTTTTCTTTCGACAGACATATTTTTTCTTCCGCATTGTTTCACGCAAATGCGATCATCATGATAAGAGGAACCGTGATCACACTAAACAACGTTGTCATAAACACCGATCGCCCCGCCGCTGCCGTATTGGTGCCATATTGTTCCGTAATCATGGACTGCGCGGAAGAAACCGGCAATGCTGCCGTCAGGATCAGCACATTTTTCAATGTCTCGTCCAGATCTATCGGAAGCAGTCGCAGAAATCCTATCATAAGCAATGGAAATATCAGCAGTCTGGTCAGCGTCAGAAACAACATTTTCCAATCCTGAAAAACTGCTTTCACCGGAAGCCTTGAGATAGACAGCCCCACCACCAGCATGGATAATCCACTGGTAATATTGGACAGATACGCCAGCAGCTGTCCCAACACATCCGGAACAGGGATCTGCAGGATACAAACTACCAGCCCAAGCAATACAGCTATATTGATATTGTTCCATATCATTTTCCGGATATTCAGCTTCTCTTTCATCGGATATTTCCAGGTCAGAAGTTTAACTCCCACAGAGAAGATCAGAAAATTTCCTACCACATTGCCAAGAGCCATCAAAAACATGCCTTTGCCGCCAAATACGGACAATGCCAGCGGAATGCCCATAAATCCATTATTTGAAAACAGCATACTGTAGATCCAGACGCCCTGATCCAGATCCTGCACCTTTACCGCATGAATCAGAATCAGACCCACCAACAAAGCACACAAATGCAAAAGAATAATAAAAAGAAATGTCTGTACGCCATAAGATACCAGCTGTGAACGTTCCTGATCAATGATAGAGCAAAAAACAGTGACCGGCATAGTAACCTGCAATACCAATGCAGACAAGTCCGGTATACTTTCTTTATGAATGATATTTCTTTTTCCTAATATAAATCCCAGCACGATCAAAGCGAACAACAAAAATACACTTGTGGCCACAACAGACATAATGATTCCTCTTTTACTTATCTTGTGTCAATTTTTTTACTCTGTATCTACTCGTCAAACTCCACGATCACGTAGTAGCCTTTGGGTGTCTCTTTGACTTCCACGACAGTACCTTCCCGTGTTTTTAACCGCTCACGAAATTCGTAGTTGGCAGACATGGCATAGGCTTTTCCCAGTGTATAATACCAGGAATTTGGCAGTTTGCTCTCGGTTACCGGAAGGACATCTCCCACTTCCAGCAGACCTGTCCGCTCCATTTTAAATTCCATTCTCCGCATAGTGCCTAATCTTCTTCCTTATAATCTACGTCAATGATATCATCTTCCGGGTTATGGTAGCTTTTATAGGCTCTTCCGGCACGGCCATTCAGCCACAGTCCGCTGATGCCATCATAGATCAGGATAAGTCCGACTGCCATCATACCGATTTCCAATGCCAGCCAGGTATGCAGCATCAGGATCACACCGATAATAATGGTTGCGATTGCCACCAGAAGTCCGATCCACCAACGCGGGCTGCTTGCTTTCTTCACTTCGAGACAGAACACCAGATCTTTAAATCCGTGATATGCCAGCATCACACCGATCAGAATCGGGATCAATGATACGAATACACCCGGACGTGCAAGGATCCAGATACCAATGACCACGCATACGACAGCCGGAAGCATACGCACGGACCGGCCCAGCATTTCACGAATCCGAATTCCCTGAACCAACAGAATGATTCCTGCTGCCAGCAACACCAAACCGGCAATGCGGCACAACGTCACCAGAATGGTTCCCGGCCAGATGCAGAACATCACACCAAACACAATACAGATGATGGATGTGATCATAGACTCTTTTTTGATTTTTTGAAATAAATCAGACATTTTGTACTCCTTCCAGTCTAATGTACACTCAGATTTTTTAAACAAATGATTATTTCCGGCAATTTATTCTGCCTGAATATCAACCAGCTGCGCATTTGTCACAGCAACCAGATCCTGTGGTTTCATTTTTAAAGTAAGACCGATGCGACCGCCGCTCACATAGATTTCTGCAAAATTTTTCGCACTCTCGTCAATCACCGTCGGAAACATTTTTTTCATACCAAGCGGTGAACATCCGCCCCGGACATATCCGGTAATTTTTGTGATATCTTTCACATGGATCATTTCCACAGATTTTTCACCCACGGAGCGCGCCGCCTTTTTCAGATCCACCTCACACGCAATCGGAATTACAAACACATAGTATTGTTTGCTTTTTCCCTGCATGACCAGCGTCTTGTAAGAAGCATCCACCGGTGCACCGGTGAGCTCTGCGCAATGCATTCCATCAATAAAGGTATCCACTTCATAGGTCAGTGCTTCGTATGCAATTTTCTTTTTATCCAGCATACGCATAGCATTTGTTTTTGCTTCTTTTCCCAAACCAATTCCTTCTTTCTGTAAAAGATACAGAAGCATTCTGATATCTTGTTTTATTTTTTTAAACAATTTTGCTTATCATTTTTCATCCAGTAATTCTTCGTCACCGATTTCTACTGTTTTCACTTCCCTGCGGAACAGAATATCATAAAGTACCGGTACTACGAACAAGGTCATCAATGTTGCATACAGCAGACCGCCGATCACAACAATAGCCATCCCGCGACTCATCTCTGCTGCGGCATCTGTACTGAATACCATGGTACACATTGCCAGTACCGTTGTCAACATGGTCATCAGGATCGGGCGCATACGGGTTCTTCCGGTCTCCACTAGTGCCTCCTGTTTTTCCATACCGGCAAGCCGCAGCTGATTAGCGTAATCCACAAATACGATACCATTGTTTACGACAACACCCGCCAGCATCAAAAATCCCATCATGGCTGTCAATGAGATTTCCTGTCTTCCGATAAACAGTCCAAGCAGACCGCCGGTAAAAGCCAGCGGAATCGTAAAGATTACGATAAACGGAGACAGCAGACTCTGGAACTGCGCCACCATGATCAGATAGATAAAAGCAATGGCCAGACCGATCATCAGGAAAATATCGCTCATGGCATTCATCACTTCCGTACTTTCGCCGGCAATCTCAAGGGTATAACCATCCGGCAGTTCATAACCATCCAGTTTATCCTGAAGCGTGCGGGATAATAAAGTGGTATTATATCCGTCTTCTGTTTCCGCAGTCACACTGATATATGTTTTCTGATTTTCTCTTTTTATAGAAGCAAGACCGACACCTTCCTGCATAGTTGCAAACTCACTGAGTTTATGGATCTCTGTCTCTGTCGTGCCATCTGCTTTCTGTTTGTCTACGGAAAACTCGTAATCCATCAGAGCATCCACATCTACAGTATCATTCTCGTTTACAATTTTCACATCATACTGCTTACCATCCATCGTCAGTGTCGTTGCTGTCTTTTCTGTCGTGAGACTGCCTGCCAGCTCCTGATAGATCTGCGCCACTGTCAGCCCCTGTTCCATGGCTTTCTCCTTGTCAATGGTGAGCTGGATTGTCTTATCACCGCTCTCCTGTCCATTGGAAACTTTGGTAAATCCTTTCACATCAGAGACCAGGTCCATGACATCATTGCTGATCTCCAGCAACTTGTCTGTATCGCTTCCATAGATATTCACAGTCAGACCGCTTGCCATATAAGAAGACAGGTCCATATTCGAAGTCGAAACACTGTAATCCTTGAACTTCAGCTCTTTGCAGATTTTTTCCAGCTGTTTTGCCACCGGGCCGTTATCCTTGGCTGTGTCTTCATCCAATAATACAAACACATTCAGATTATGTGTACCGCCGCTGCTCATCATCATGGAAGATGCGTTGCCGGAAGCACTGGAGGAACCGGAGATCATACCGACGTAAGTCACACCATCAATGGATGTCATTTTCTCCATTGCCTGATCTGCCAGTGCAAAGGTCTCCTCATCGGTTAATGTTTCATCTGCTTCCAGTGTCACGGACATCTGATCACCGCCCATCGTCGGAAACAGGATCATTCCGGTATTTACTGCCTTGTATGCACAGCCTGCCAACAGTCCAACTGCAATCAGCAGTGGTACAAATTTTTTCCGCAGACAGAAACGAAGCGCTATTTCATATACCTTCAACACTTTATCCAGCAATTTTTGCGGTTTCGGCTCCGTATTACGCAACATGGTAGAACTCATCGCCGGAACTACAGTCAGCGCAATCAGAAGACTCGCCACCAGGCTATATGCAATGGTCAGTGCCAGATCTACAAACAGTTCCCGCACCATACCATTCACAAAGATAATCGGTAAAAATACACAGATGGTCGTCAATGTAGAAGATGCAATGGCACCAGCCACCTGTTTTGCTCCCATGACCGCCGCTCTCGCAGATGATACGCCCAATCCACGCAGACGGTAAATATTTTCGATCACAACAATGGAGTTATCCACCAGCATACCGATTCCAAGAGCCAGTCCGGACAATGAGATCAGATTCAGTGTCACACCACTGAAGTACATCAGTACGATTGCCACCAGAACACTCAACGGAATGCTGAAAGCGACCACAATCGTCGGTTTGACGGAACGCAGAAAAATTGCAAGCACAATAATTGCCAACACTGCACCCATAATCAGATTAGACAGTACATTATTCACGATCAGATCGATATAATCGCCCTGATCCATCAGGCTTGTAATATGCAGTCCGTCATGATCCTGTTCCAGCTGACGGATAGCTGCGCCACAGGTATCCGATACATCCGCAGTTCCCGCTGTACTGGATTTTGAAATAGAAAGAACGATTCCATCCCGTCCATTTACTTTTGCATAAGCATCTCCGGAATTATCGATCCAGGTCACATCTGCCACATCAGACACCCGGATATCTCCGATTCCATCGATATTGCATAATACCGAGGATTCCAGTTCTCCATCAGAAGCATACTCATCACCGACTTTCAGCAGATACTGATCCTCTCCCTGATAAATATAGCCTGCCGGCATTGCAAAATTCTGCGCTGCCAGCAGTTGGGATAAGGTATCCAGACTCAGCAGTGTATCCAGATTTGCATTTTTCAGTGCCGTATCTCTTCCCTGCTCATAGGAAGACTGAGCATCCGCCAGCTGTTCTTCACTGTTGCTGAGGGCCGCCTGACCATCCGCAATCTGTGCCGCGCCGGTACTGAAACCAACCGCAGCGGAAATCTTGCCGGATTCCAGTGCTTCGTAATTATCTGTAGCTGCTTTGACCTGTTCATTCACCTGATCCGCAATCGCCTGTGCCGCCTGGATTTCAACAGCCAGATTGGCAAGTTCTGTATCAATCTGCGGCAGCCGGGTATTCACGATCTGATCCAGTTGTTTCAGGTTATCCGTGGTCAGTGATGCTGCTGCATCCGACTGACCGATCTGTTTCATAAATGCAGTCAGAGCTTCCAGTTTCTTTGGACTTTTCAAAGCATCCGAAATATCTGCCGGATAGGCAGAAGCATCCATGCCATAACCGGATGCCATATTTCGAACAGACGCAAAGCTTTCGTTGATCTGCTCATACTGTGCCTCAATCCCGGCATCTATATACGCTTTTTTCTCTGTTTCCAGTGCCAGTTTGGATGCCTGAAGCCCTGCTAACTGTGCATTATATGCAGACTGTGTCGCTACGGCTGCATCTACCGCTTTGCTGGTCTGCGCCAGTTCACTGGCAGTAGAACTCTGCTGATCCTGCAACGCTTTTTGTGAACTCTCCAGCTGGGATTTTGCACTGTTCAACTGACTCTTTGCATCATCAATCTGCGCTTTTGCATCTGCCAGCTGTTCATCCACATAACCCGCCAGCCGGTCATTCACTGCATCGATTTTTTCCTGGTTCAACCGGATTTCTACTGTTTTTTCAATCGCACCTGTGGTATTGACACTTGCTACACCATTCTGGCGTTCCATCGTCGGCACAACCGTATTTTCCACAAAATCACTAAGCTCGTAGATATCTTTTCCTTCGTAATCCACGCTGGCATAAATCACCGGCATCATGTCCATGGATACTTCCATGATCATCGGTTTACCGGCACCATCCGGCAATGTGATCAGATCCAGTGCATTGGACAGTTTGACCATGGCACTATCCATGTTCGTCTCCTCTGCAAATTCCAGCATAACCGTACAGTAATTCTCATTGGAGGTACTGGTGACATTCTCCACACCATTGACTGTCCCAAGACCGGATTCCAGAGGTTCCGTCACAGTACTTTCCACCTTGTCCGGAGATGCTCCAGGATAGGTCGTTACTACTACCACATACGGCAAAGAAAATTCCGGCAGCAGATCTGTCGACATCCTGGTAAAACTTACTACCCCCAGAATCAGACAGATTACCACCGCAACGAACACTGTGTACGGTTTCTTAACACTAAATTTTGACATTTCTTTCCTTCTTTCCAGCTCTATCTTTCCGTTTTTCATGCAAAACCGTTCTGCAAAAAAATCATCACTGATTACCTGTTTTGATGAAAGATTCTCACAGAAACAGTAATCCATTCTAACAAAATATTTTACCGTAAACTCAATTTCAGCTCAACCGCTTTGCCGGAATTTATACTTTTTTTACAAAAGCCAGTTTCTATATTGCCCATGTGATCACCAGAAAGCCAACATATTCCAAATAGCAAGCCGCAAAAATCATTCTTTTTTCAACAACAATTCCAATTTTTCAAATACATAATCTGCATACATCTGCTTAATCTCATGACGGTTCATTTCTGACACAACAGTCTCCAGTTCATATGTATGATTCTCCTTCCCCATCCGGATACAGAAATATACCTGTCCCTGTACACTGTCCGCATTGTTCGGATCCACATTCCCGGTCGTTCCGGTGATACCGATGGCAATGTCTGTGTGCAGTTTTTTCTGTGCAGTTTCTGCCATGGCATTCGCACATTCCCTGGAATACACACCATATTTTTCAATCACGTTTGCATCCACACCGTTCAGAATCTTTGTTTCATTCAGATAAGTAACGTATCCTCCCGGAAAAATCGCAGATGCACCTTCGGTGTCTGTGATCATGGATGCGATCAGACCGGAAGTACAACTCTCCATGGTGGAAATCGTTGTATGTGTGTCTATCAGTTTTTTTACAATATCATCTGCTCGTTTTCTTTCCTGCTCCATTTTTCTCTCCACATTTCCTTAAAAAATCTTTATTTATAAAAAATAGCATAGTTACATCGTATCTTTTTTCCTATGAATATGCAAGAAGCAAAAGCATGAAACCACTCCTGTGCAAGCACATCGTGGTTTCAGGCTTTTGCCCCTGGCATCATGATATTTAAATGTTATACTCCGGTACCACGGTTTTCTCTTCGAAGAAATAATCAAAGATTTTCTTTTTGTAGTGGGCAAAGTCACTGCCACCACGGTCACGGTATGTTCCAAGTTCTACTTTGATGACATCTTTAATGCGTCCCGGTCTTGCAGACATAACCACAATACGGTCAGCCAGATATACTGCCTCTTCAATATCGTGTGTAACCATGAGCATGGTGTTATGAAACCGTTCCCGGATTTTCAATAATTCTTCCTGTAACTCGATCTTGGTCAGTGCATCCAGCGCTCCGAATGGTTCATCCAGCAGCAGAACCTCCGGCTGACTCACCAACGATCTGGCAATGGCTGCACGCTGTGACATACCACCGGAAAGCTGACTTGGATATGCTTTTTTGAATTCACTCAATTTTACAAGTTCCAGATATTGATCCGAAAGTTTTGTTTTTTCTTCCTTGCTCAATCCCTTTAATCCAAGCTGTACATTTTTCTCAATGCTCATCCACGGAAACAGGCGGTGTTCCTGAAAAATCATGCCACGATCCATGCCTGGTCCGTTGACTTCTTTTCCATCCACAGTTACCAGACCCGTGTCGTTTTTTTCAAGTCCGGCAATGATTTTTAACAGGGTACTTTTTCCACAACCACTGTGACCGACAATGGCAATAAATTCACCTTCCTGAACCTCTAGGTTAATATCTTTTAATACATCCACTTTCTGTCCATCGACAGTAAAACTTTTATTTACGTTCTGAATTGATAATGTCTTTCCCATTTGTGCTTACCTGCCTTTTTCCCAAGGTGTGCATAATTTTCCAATCAGTGAAATGGCCAGATCCATGATCACACCGACGACTGCGATGGCAATGATTCCGGCAAATACAACCGGATACTGCATCAGGCTTCGTGCATCGTTGATACGAAAACCGATACCGGATGTGGCTGCGATCATCTCTGCACCGACCACTGCCATCCAGGATACACTCAGCCCCAGTTTTAATCCGACGAAAATGGACGGAAGTGCAGATGGCAGATAGATTTTTGTAAACTGCTGCCAGCAGTTCAGATGATACATTTTTCCAACTTCGATGAGCTTTGGATCCGTGCGCTCAATACCGCTGACGGTGTTGACCAGAACCGGAAAATATGCTGCCAGAAAGATAACGGCTACTTTGGATTCCTCACCGATACCAAACCAGATGATCAGGATCGGAACCCATGCGATCATCGGAATCTGACGGATTGCGGTAAATGTCAGCATAAAAAAGCGGTTTGCAAATTTATTCATTCCCATGAGCACGCCAAGCAGGATACCTACCACCACTGCCAGTGCATATCCTTTTGCAATACGGCTCAAACTGATTCCAATATCTCCTGCCAGTGTACCGTTTCCAAGCTGCTCTTTTAAAGTTTCAAGAACGGTACTGATCTTGGGCAGGATCAGTGTGGACATTGCTCCGGTGGATGTGGCAAAATGCCACGCCAGCACAATGATAACCGGCAATATGATCATGTTGATGAAGATCAGCAGTTTTTGTATAAATACGTTATTTCCTTTGTACATGCTCACGTAGCCTCCTTACTGTGCGCTTTCCTGATACTCCTGCACTGCTTTTTCCAGATAGGAGGAATCAATCCAGGAATCAAAATCTACCTGATTGGTGATGATACCATTGTCAAGTTCAAACTGTTCAATGTTTTTCAAAGAAGATACATAGCGATCATCCAGACTGATGGAATAACCAAGCTGTACATCAGATACTGCTACGGATTTCACCTGCTCTAAGGTTCTTCCGCTCTTCTCGGCAGACAGCTCATAAAATGCCTCCGGATCGGATATGATATCATTGGATGCTTTCAGCATTGCTTTGATGATTGCTACCGTCACATCCGAATTTGCACTGATATAATCACTTCTTCCAGTCAGGACATTTGGCTCATAGAACGTATCCGGATCTGCCTCTACACCTTTATGTAAAATGGTTGCTTTTCCCTGTTCCACCAGGCTGTCTGCCTGTCCGTATGTAACCACTGCCGCATCTACTGCTCCGGTAGAAAGACTGGACAATCCTTCCGGGATCGTGCTGTTGACAAGCTGTACGTCATCGGCAGTCAGCCCTGCTTCCTGCAACACTTTTAAAACATACATCTGCGGTGTTGCGCCACGCTGATAGGAAATGGTTTTTCCCTTTAAATCCTGCAAGGATGTGATACCGGAATCTGTGCTGACTGCCAGCTGCCATACCGAACCAAAGCTTGTCACGGTCAGCAGCTTCGTATCAATGCCGTTTGATTTTGCCATGATACCTGCAAACCCCGCATAATATGCGTAATCCAGATCTCCGGATACTAACGCCTCATGAATCGCCGGTGCTGCTCCTGTAAACGGAATCAGGTCTGCATCGTAACCCAGTGGATTCAGATATTCATCCAGATATCCTTTTTCCTCTGCCACTGCCAGTACACCTTCTGCCCACTGATAGCCGGCACTTGGAAAACCAATGTTGACTACTTGATAACCGTCTTTTTTTGTCTCTGCTTTCGCACTTCCATCAGATGATGTGCCACTGTTTCCGCAACCGCTGACCACCAGACCTAATGTAAGAACGATACCTAAAACTGCTGCAGTAATTTTTTTGCTTCTCATTTTTCTTCACTCCCTTTCCACGGAATTCTACTTTTTCAACTCTTCTTTGCTCTGCAGGCAGATTTCTTTCGACACCTGTCTGCATTGCTTCTCTATTGTTTCTACCTTATTTCTTTCTTCGTAAAACAGGTAACGCTCCTATTTCTTGATCAGATCGCTTTTCTTTACGGTTGCGACGCAGAAGTTTATTTCCTCGTCCTCATCCTCGGACGCTCCACCGCCTGTCATCAGACGGGCATTCGGATCTACACCAGCAATGGTTGTCACTTTTCCAAGTCCGTTTCCTACCAAGGATCCCGGTACACGGAAGGTTTCTACATCGATTGGCTCCACGGAAATTTCTTCCGGTTTTTTCACCTGTGGAATCCACTCATACGGTACACGGTAAGCGCGATATACCATGTTGTTGGTGAACTGACCGAGAATGGTATTGAAATACGGATTGATGTACTCCCATACGATCTCGTGATCCGGTGTTACCTCGATCAGGCGTCCGTCAGATCCCTCTGTGATCAGTGTATTTCCGTTTGGCAGTCTCTGTGCACTACTGATATAAGAGCTATAAAATTTGGATGCATCTGTGAATAACAGGTTGCCTGCTTCCAATGGTGTGTACTGCCAGGTGATCTCCAGTGTAACCGGATTGAACTGTAACACTCTGGAATAATCTCTTCTCGCGTTGTTAACACCAGTCAGTGCTCCAGGATTCGGGGTTCCGTAACCGCCTTCGCCACCGTTATCAAATACAAGCAGATCGCCTTCGCCCGGAAGTCCTTTCGGAATCATATGTAAATGATGCTGTCCGATGATCCAACCAAGTTTTTTGGTTGCTTCACTCTCGTTGAAATCCGGTCCCACACGCCATACAATATCGCCTGTCTCTTTGCTGATGATGGCAAGAATGTTGGAGTTACGTGCATCGATGATGATGTTGTCCGGATGGAAACGCTCATCTCCCTGATCGTACCATTTGTTCTCGCCTAACACAGACATGCTGTTGATGTGCATCCAGTCGCCACCGGCTTCGCCCTGCAGGCATGGATTACGGAACAGTGCGTTTTTTGCTGCCTCGTCAAATCCAAGCTGTTCAAAATGATCACTCGCCCGCCAGCTCCATAAAATGTTTCCTTCCCAGTCTACCTCAATGATCTTGTCATCGATCAGCCGTTTATCGGAAATGTCATGATTGTATAAATTTTCATGTGTCAGGATCAATGTATTTCCACTGTCTGTCTTCGGCTCCCCGCCCGGATAATAATATCCGACGGTAGATCCTTCTCGCTGGAAATCATGATGCTGTCTGGCCATATAAACCGGATCTTTGTCGCCGTCCGCGATCAGCTCTGTTTTATCAAACTTCCATACAATGTTGCCGTCCCAGTCTACCTGCACCAGATCGATCTGATCCTGATATGCTTTTTTACCGGGTCTGGTTCCTGTGGTTCCCATTACATATCCGCCCGGAAGGATTTTATTCGGAAATCCGCCAAGTCCTGCCCAGAGCTGAACTTCACGGCCGTTCATGTCGATGAGAAGTGCTCCTTTTGCGGATGGAAAAACGGTGTAGCCGTTGAATGTTTTGTCTTTATCATAAATTAATGTTCCTGTTGGAAAAATACTTGGATATCCCATGATGTTGTCTCCTGTTCTTATCTGAATTCTTTTAGTAAAGCGGACATTCGCAATCCGCTTTCGCTACTTGCTCATGAACGCAGTCGCTTTGCGACCTGTCAGTGGGAGCTTTTAACTCCCACTGACATAAGCATCCCCCTTACCCACCGCTTAGTGCTCTACGCACTTGAAGCGGGGGAATGCTTATTCTGCGTTCAAATCAGTTCGGTCTATAACTTCTTAATATTCTCCGCAATGATTAATTTGTGTGTAAATCCTACGGATTTTTCTCTGATTTCTCCGTCCTTAAAATACAGCAATGTCGGTACGGAACTAATCTCATATTCCTCTGCCAGAGACAGCTGATCCGGAATCAATACTTTTCCGAAGTATACTTCATTTCCTGCTTCCTCGGAAAGTTCCGTAATGCCTGCCTCCAGCTTCTTACAGTGCTTACAGGTTGCAGAATAGAATTCTACAACGGCGATGCTGTGTTCTTTTATTGCTTTGTCAAAATTTTCTCTCGTCAGTTCGTTTACCATACGGTTGTTTCCTTTCTATTTCTCCACCCTATATTCGGACTGGGTTATTTTTACTTTCTGATGATATATTGTATTGCTGAATTCGCTGCATTTGCGCCGTCTGCTGCCGCCGTGATGATCTGTCTGAGTTCTTTTGTTCTCACGTCACCTGCCACGAAAAATCCCGGAACCGATGTCACCCCGTCTTCGCCCGCTTTGATGTAACCACTCTCATCCAATGCCACCAGGTTTTTGACTGCTTCTGTCTGTGGGATCATTCCGATCGCCACAAAAACGCCCTGGATATCCAATGCAGTTCCCGTATCCAACAGAAGAATTTCTGCTTTTCCATTACCGGTGATCTCCTGTACCTTCGCATTTCGAATAATCTCCACATTTTCTTTCTCCTCCAGTTTTGCAAGTGTGGATGCATCCCCACGAAATTCTGCTCTGCGGTGGATCAAATATACTTTGTTACAGATTTCCGAAAGCAGTAACGCATCATCCAGTGCACTGTTGCCTCCACCGATCACTGCTACATCTTTGCCCTGATAAAAAGCCCCATCACAGGATGCACAGTAGGAAATTCCTCTGTTTTCGAATTTCTCACTTCCCGGAACTGCAAGTTTCCGATGAGCGGCTCCCGCAGTGTAGATCACTGTTTTGCTGCTTTGTACTTCACCGCTTTCCAATGTGATATCAAAGCTTTCTTCCGTTTTCTGAATACCGGTCACTTCGGCTTCCAAAAATTTGATTCCAAGTGCTTCAGCATGTTCCCGGATCTTTTCCCCTAATTCATAACCGTTGATTCCGTAAAAACCGGGATAGTTGTCAATGCGGCTGCTCTCTGCCATCTGACCGGTTCCTTCATATTCTTTTTCTACGATCAGTACATTCAGATTTGCCCGTTTTGCATAAATCGCTGCGGTCATACCCGCCGGTCCACTTCCGATGATCAGAACATCTGTCATTTGTTTTTCCTCCCGTTTTTATATTTCCTATTATTCATACTTATTTAATAGGTTTTGCATGTCATTGATACTATCACATCAAATAGTGGCTGTCTAATACACAAAAAAAATAGCCAGCTATAGCTTTTGGCTATAACTGGTTTGAAGTAGCGTGAAATTATTCCAGGTACTGTCGCAGTGCTGTTACATATTCCTGACCAAGTTTGCTCAAAATCAGATTTTTTCTGGTCACATACCCAATCTCCATCTGATTTTCTTCCTGCGAATCGTCAAACTGTCCATCATTCCGAAACGGTACTGCACGATAATCACTGCCGTTTAATTCTTCACAGATCAAACCGGAACACAGCGTATATCCATTCAGTCCAATCATCAGATTCAGCATAGTTGCACGGTCATTTGCATGAATGATCTGACCGTATTCATTGGTAGGAAGCAATTCCTCCGCCAGATAAAAAGAACTATTATCGCCCTGCTCAAAAGACAGGCAGGGATATTTTCCCAATTGCTCCATTGTCAAAAATGGTTCATCTGCCAACGGATGTCCTTTCCATAAATATACATAGGCTTTGCAGGAAATCAATGGATGAAACTCCAGATTTGCCGATTTAAATAGTTTTTCCATAGATTTCCGGTTAAATTCACTCAGATACAACACACCGATCTCACTTTTCATAGTGCTTACTTCCTGAATAACTTCCATTGTCTTTGTCTCGCGGATTGCCAGTTCATATTTTGACATATCCAGTTTTTTCGCCACATCAACAAATGCCTTTACCGCAAAAGAGTAGTGCTGGGTGGATACCGCAAATTTCTTTTTATAAGAACCGCCCTCTCCATAACGCTGTAGCAGCTGTTCATACTCCCGGTAAAGTTCCCGGGCATACGCCAGAAATTCCACACCATCATTTGTCAACGTCACGCCTCGTCCGGTACGGAAGAAAATGGTAATTCCTACTTCTTTTTCCAGTTCTTTTAATGCATTGGTCAGCGATGGCTGTGAAACATACAACTGCTCTGCTGCCTTATTTAATGATTTCGTTTCCGCAATGGTCAATATATATTTTAATTGTACAAATGTCATGCTCATTCCCTCTTTTAAAAAATATCATCGCTTCCATATTGTGTAATACTCTTATGACGATGTTAAGGGTTAGTCTAGCACCTTTATATCATACTGTAAAGATAGGATTTTCGCATTACCTATGATGCCCATTTATCGCCCATATAATGTTGTCAACTCTCTGATCTGATCTGCTAATTCTTTTGTCAGACATCCCTGCTTCATTCGCCACCGCCAGTTATTCCCGAGCGTAGATGGTGTATTGATCCTTGCCTCGCTTCCAAGCCCCAGATAATCCTGCAATGGGATAATGCATAAGTCTGCCACACTCGCCAGTGCCAGACGAATAAAATCCCAGTGAATTTGCCTCTTTGGTGTATTTGCATTATTCATATATTTCTGCGATAATTTCAGATCTTCCGGATCTAAAACTTTATACCAGCCGCAAAGGGTATCATTATCATGCGTTCCTGTATACACTACACAGTTTTTCTCATAATTATGTGGCAGATAATCACTCTCTTCTCTGGAATCAAAAGCAAACTGAATCACTTTCATTCCCGGAAAACCCGAATCATATAACAACCGGCGTACACCGTCCGTTAAAAATCCAAGGTCTTCTGCAATTACATTTACATTTCCCAGAGCATCTTTCAAAGCCTGCATCAGGCTCATGCTCGGTCCCGGCTCCCAGTGTCCGTGTTCTGCCGTCTCATCCCCCGCCGGAATGCTGTAATATTCGTCAAATCCGCGAAAATGATCAATACGGATGCAGTCATACAAGTTCAGACACTGTGCGATTCTCCGAATCCACCACGCATAACCGGTCTGGCGATGATACTCCCAGCGGTACAACGGATTGCCCCATAACTGTCCGGTCGCAGAAAATGCATCCGGTGGGCATCCTGCCACTGCCACAGGATTTAACTCCTCATCAAATTGAAACAGCTGTGGTTCTGCCCAGGCATCTGCGCTGTCCAGAGCCACATAAATCGGAATGTCCCCGATAATCTGAATGCCCGCCTGCGCTGCATACGCATGCAGTTTTTTCCATTGACAGAAAAACAGATACTGCTGAAACTGATAAAACTGTATTTCATCATGCTGCCCATGCCATACCTGGTCCAGAGCTGCAAAATCGCGTCTTTTATATTTTTCTTCCCATTGAAGCCAGCTTGCTCCTTTATGCATATTTTTTATTACCATAAACAATGCATAATTTCCAAGCCACCAGTCATTTTCCTGACAAAAAGCAAAAAAATCATCTGACGGTTGCTTTAGGAAACGATCACAGGCCATACGCAAAATTTTATATCGGTTCTGGTATAGCTTTGCATAATCAATGGATTCCGGATTCTTTCCAAAATCAAAACTGTCACACTCCGCTTTCGTCAGAAGCTGCTGCTCCACAAGCTGCTCCAGATCGATGAAATACGGATTTCCGGCAAAAGATGAAAAAGACTGATACGGGGAATCCCCATAACTTGTCTGTCCAAGGGGCAGTACCTGCCAGTTCTTTTGACCTGACTCTTTTAAAAAATCTACAAATTGATAAGCCTCTTTTGAAAAACATCCTATGCCATATTTGGATGGAAGAGAAAATACCGGCATCAGAATTCCACTTGTTCTCATAGTTTATATCCTCACGTTCTACTCATTTATACTTATAAAAAGTCCTTTTTGCTGCACTGTTGTAACAAAAAGGACTTTTGAGTGTTTGTTAACCTTTGACTGCTCCTGCAGCTACGCCTTTGATAATATATTTCTGACAGGTCAGATAAAATACAATGATCGGTAAAATTGCAAGTACAAGCATTGCCATCATTGCGCCCATATCAATGGATCCGTAGCCACCACGCAGATACTGAACTGCCATTGGTATGGTCGGTTTCTCACTGTCAAGTACCAGTGTCGGAAGCAGGTAATCGTTCCAGATCCACATTGCATTTAAGATCGCAACTGTGATCATGGTTGGACGGAGCATCGGAACTATTACTTTAAAATAAGTCTGAACCGGTGTACAGCCATCGATCATTGCTGCTTCTTCCAGGGAAATCGGAATCGCCTTGATAAATCCACAGAACATAAATAGCGACAACCCGGCACCAAACCCCAGGTAAACCGGTATGATACCAAACATATTGCCAAGGTGAAGAAAATCTGTCACTTTAGATAGTGTAAACATAACCATCTGGAATGGAACGATCATTGCAAATACAAACAGATAATACAATACTGTGGATAATTTGCATGTAACTCTTGTGATCCACCATGCGGCCATGGATGTCAGCAGCACGATCACGATTACAGAGCAGATGGTAATAAAAGCAGATCTTCCGGCTGCTACCAGCAGTCCTGTTTTCTGAATACCATTCACATAATTGTACATTCCGGAAAAAGTATCCGAATTTGGCAATGCGAACGGTGCATCACTGATATAAAGTTTGTTTTTAAAAGAATTCATCAATACAAGGAAAATCGGGAACAGGAAAGCCACAGCTAAAAGTGTCATCACAATCGTGATCACAATACCGGTACCTTTTGATACTGCCGGATTTTCAATGATCTCATTTTTGTTTTGTTTTCTCTTTTTCAGCATTAGTTCTCAACCTCCTTACGTCTTGTGAAGTATAACTGTGTCAGTGAGATTGCTGCTACGATAATAAAGAAAATAACCGCTTTTGCCTGACCGACACCTTCCCAGCCGTTCCTGTTGTAGAATGTCGTATAAATATCGTATGCCAGCATTGCGGTTTTCTTTGCCGGTCCGCCTGCTGTTAATGCCAGGTTCTGATCGAACAGTTTGAAGCAGTTCGTAAGTGTCAGGAACAGACAGATTGTTACAGATGGCATTGTCATCGGAATAATAATCTTGTACAATGTCTGGAATTTATTGGCACCATCAATTTCAGCTGCTTCAATCAATTCTGTCGGTATATTTTGAATACCGGCAATGTAAATGATCATCATATAACCGATCAACTGCCAGTTTGTCAGAATGACCATGCCCCAGAAACCATATTTCGGATCTGCTGTGATCGTTACATTAAAATGTGCCAGCACGCCGTTGATCAGTAATTGCCAGATATAGCCAAGTACAATTCCTCCGATAAGGTTTGGCATAAAGAAAATGGTTCGAAAAATATTGGTTCCTTTTAATCCCCGTGTCAGTCCATATGCCAGGGCAAAAGAAATCACATTAATTGTAATTACGGATACAACCGTAAATTTCACGGTAAATAACAGTGCATTCATAAAATCTTTGTTCGAAAATGCCTTTACATAGTTTGCAATTCCAACCCAGTGTGCATTTGTAACTGTCGTAAATTTACAGAATGAAAGCACGATTCCCATAATAAATGGGACAATAAAAAACAGGGTAAATGCAATCAATGTAGGTAATACAAAAAGAGCAAAATATTTTTTATATGTCTTTTGCATAAATCTCCCTCCCTACGGATACAAATGTTTTCTTCCTAAAACAGAAGAGGAGACGGCCAATGACCGCCTCCTTCCCTTTGAGAATTCTATGTAATATGACTACTCAGCTGTTGCTTCTTTTTCAGATGCCCATTCAGCCACTGTATCGGATACTACAGCATCCCATTTTTTGTTACCGTTTGCATACTCAAGAAGAGATGCACCATAATCATCTTTGAATGTCTGGCTTGGGAATGTTGTAAAGTTCCACGGTACCGTTGTAAGGGAATCCTCCTTCATGTATCTTACTACTTCCTGTGCTAACGGGTCAGAAGAAATCTCATCATCGCCAAATGTGCTGAACGGTGTGATAAACTGAAGATTATTTGTTACCATCTCTTTTCCTTCATCAGAACTGAACACCCATTTCAGGAAATCCAGGGATGCTTTCTGATCTGCCTCAGATGCATTGCTGTTTACACACATGTAGTTTTCTGTACCGATGCACAGTCCCTGTGTCTCTTCGCCTTCTACACCTGTATAGATCGGCATAAATTTCACGTTTTCTTCTTTTACTACGTTACCACTTACTTTGCTGATCTGAGACCATGCCCAGTTACCATTCTGAACCATAGCAGCTTTTCCTAATGCAAACTCTGCCATAGAATCATCTACTGTCTTGGAACCAACCATTGTAGGCTCAACCGTGGAGTTGTTCAGATACAGGTCAAAAATATTTTTAAAGTTCTCATTATATTTGAAAGAAATCTCGTCCTCATCTTTTACATCTGCATCTTTGTACTCATAGTAAATTGGAAGATTCATCAGATGTGTCTGCCATCTCCAGTCTTCACCCGGTGCAAAGGATGTGGAAGCAAATACACCATCAATGCCAAGATCAGCTTTGTGCGCTGTCATATCTTCTACAACAGCCTTTAATGTATCAAAGTTTTTGATATCATCCATGGATGTTGCTTTTGCGCCCGGAAGTGCAAAGTACTTATCCATGATTTCTTTATTATAGATAATGCCATAACCTTCTTCTGCAAACGGAATGCCGTATACGCCATCCCCTTCTGTGATCGCAAGGTCTTTATCTACCAGCATATTGTAAAATTCAGTATCTTTCAGATCTGCACAATACTCTTTCCAAGACTGATATCCAACCGGTCCGTTGATCTGGAATAACGTAGGTGCATCGCTTTTTGCCATCTCTGATTTCAATGTCTGCTCATACTGATTGGATGCTGCTGTCTTTACTTTTACCGGAACACCTGTCTCCTCCGTATATTTTGCTGCAATTTCTTCCCACTGATCTGCAATCTCCGGTTTGAAATTCAGGTAATATACAGATCCTTCTGCACTGCTTCCTTTTTTCTCAGCTCCTGCGGAAGACGTATCTCCATCTTTCGCTCCACCGCAGCCTGCTAACATACCGGTTACTGTCAATGCGGACAGACACACTGCCAAAAATTTTTTCATTTTCATAAAAAATACCCTCTTTCCTTTTCATTATCGTATCAAGTGCGTACCTCTTTGATACTTATAATTTTATAGAAAGAGAGTCATATTTAATACAAAAGATTTTCCAGAATCATGTTCTTTTTCCACGATTCTGTAAAAATATCAAAATAAGAGATTGGTTCTTCTCCTGTAATGATCTTCATAAAAGCCAGTGTCTCCATATCTGTCATATCCTGCGGTAACTCCCGATGTGAATACGGTACATAGTCTTCATTAACATAAGACACATCTGCCTCTTCAATCAGCCGTACTGCCTGAATCCGTGAAGCATAGGCAGCCCAGTAAACAGGATCTCTGTCTCCATCAAGGAATCTGCGGCAACTGTCATAATAAGCCGATTCCAGAGAATTCATGGAATCTGTCTGTCGCGGATAATGCAAAGCCAGCCAGATATGATCTGTTGTTGTAAACACAGCATTGCTGAAATCACAGTTTGCCACAAGCGGACGTGCCGTGATATCAACCCCACGTTTCTGGTACAGGTCAATTTCTTCGCTTCCATCGTGACGGTATCGCGCATTGTCAAAAAGTGCGGTCATAATCTTCATGACAATCTCTGGATGCTCATATCCTTTTCGCACCACGATACAGGGAGATGTTTTTCCATATATGTAAGAATGAACTTCTCCATACTCATCAGCGATCACATATGGTTTCCACTCTGCCCCCGGATTTGCCTCCACCGCTTCTATCAGCGGATTATTCGGTGCCCACCACCAGCCAAAAAAAGCTCCACAGCGGTTATCACGTATCAGTTCTCCGATTTCTCCCGGTGTCCGCATCATATAATCCTGATCCAGAATACCATTTTCATACCATCCATGAAGATATTCCAGTGCCTGCCTGGTCTCTTCCGTTAATGATCCATAGACATAACTGTCATCCCCATCCTGTAGCCATATACCCGGATAGGCATGAAATGCGGCAAAAACAGGATCCACAGAGAAATTCGAAGAACCGTCCCCATACAATGTTGCCATACATGGCAATCCGATATTTCCATTTCCTCCCGGATCATTTTCCCGGAATGCCTGGATGATCTGCTCCACATCAGCAAGCGTCGAAGGTTCCGGAAGTCCCAATTCTTTCCGCCAGTCTTCCCTCACCCAGAACAGGTTGCATCCATAATAAACCTGCGTGGAAGGAAGTGCCATCAATTTTCCATCAATGGTCACAGATTCCAGTAATTCTTTTCCATAACTACTGTACATGGATTTGATCCTACTGGAAGTTGCCTCCTGATAGGCATCTGATAAATCTTCAATCATGCCATATTCTGCCAGTTCCTCTACCTCCTCCGGACCAGATACCAACATCACATCCGGCAGATTATTTTCAGCAATCATCCGCTGAATATACAGATAATAATTTTCATCCCCCGACACTTCCAGAACATCTTCATTTTGTACATTAAGTGTTTTTTTCAAATATCGTGTATAGGCATTATCCTCATAAGTATCGCCATCCGGCATACCGGAATTGCCGGAAGCCGTCATTTTTGCCAGTGTATAGGTCACTGTCTCCGGATAGGGTATCAGTGGTGATCTCTCTGCCTTCTCCCAGGAGGTGGCTGCCTTTTCATTCGCTTCCTGTTCTGCCACACCACTGTCAATTTCAAATGATATCACACCGAGAAGTACACATATCATTCCGATGGCAATAGCCTGTGCTCCTCTTTTGCTATGACTCATTGCTTTCTCCCTTCTGTACCTTTGGGAAATGCAGTAATACCTCCGTACCTTTTCCCTGTTCACTTTTGATCTGAATGGTATAAGCTTCCCCGAAGCTCAGTTTCATTCTGTCGTTTACGTTTTTGACACCATATCCCGTCGCATGATATTCCAAAACATGTGCAAGCGTATCTGTATCCATTCCAACACCATTGTCACGGATACTGACATAAATCAGATCAGTCTGCGGATCCTCCCAGATACGGAACCAGATCTGATGATCCGGATCCTCCTTAATATCAAGGCCATGCTCTAACGCATTTTCTACGAACGGCTGGAAAATAAGTGAAGGAAGTTCATAATCCAGCAATTTTTCATCTACATCATAATGCGCGTTAAAATCATTATCATGCATCCAGAGTTGCAGCTGTACATAAGCCTGAATATTCTGAAGTGCCAGCCGCAAACTGATCCAGGTTCTTCCTTTATTTAAAGTTGTCCGGTAAAATGCAGAAAGTGCAAGCGTCACCTGACTGATTTCCTCTTCGCCGGCTTCAATCGCTTTCCAGTTGATCATCGACAGGGAATTATACAGGAAATGTGGATTGATCTGTGCCTGCAGTGCTTTCATTTCAAATTCTTTCCGGGCAATCTGTGTTTCATAATTTTCCCGGATCAATTCCTGGATCCGCTGCATCATATGATTATAGCTGTTGATCAGGATTCCCATCTCGTCCTCACGGTTGCTGTGAACCGTTGCCTAAATGTTCATTTCATCCATAGACTGGATTTCTTCTGTCAGTTCTTCTAATGGTCTGGACAAATATTTTGCAAATCTTCTTCCCAGCAGAATAATGCAGATCAGACAGGCACCCACCTGCACAGCGATCATCAGAAATGCTCTTCCGGAAAATGGACTTATGTTGGATTTCTTTTGAAAATAAGTAACTGTCGCATCCATCTGATTCAGATCCTGCTGCACCCATAAATAATCCTTTTTATTCTCTCTAAAACTTACATATATTCCATTTTTATCTGTACATTTTTTCCCGGAAAAATTCCATATTTCATCGTTCTGCGTCTGCACATGAACACCATACTGTTCCACTGCAAGCTGGTTTAATGATTCAAATAATGTCGGAATATCCGTGCGTACTGCCACATAACTTTCAATTCCGGAATAACTTGGAATTTTGTATATTGAAATCAGGTCTAATGTGTTCTCGTCAAACACCCATTCCTTATCCCTGATTCCATCCCGATACCAGGACTCTTTATACAGATCCTTCAGCGGATGCGTTTCATTTCCGAAAGACTGCCAAATGCCCTCGGAGTAGATTGTAACAGATTCCATGATCAGATTCTGATACTTCAACGCACCGATGGTATTAGATACTTCCTGATACAGTTCATAACGCTGTGTCTTCTTTGTCGGATCGCACTCCAGAAAATTGATGACATCCTGGTTGTATACAAAATAATTCATCATCTGCTGGCAGGCATACATCTGATAATCTACAATTCCACAAGCCTGCTGCAGTGTATTCGTCATATCTTTTTCCCTGTACTTGAGCACGGTGCGATAGGAATTAATTCCAAGTGAAATGCCCAGTACCAAAACCGGGAGCATGCCGACCAGACACAGAATGGTCAGCATCTTTTTTCGAATGGATAGTTTATGAAAGAACTGTTTCAGTCTGCGCATCTGTCATTCCACCCTTTCGATACTGTTCCGGACTGCATCCACAATACTCACGGAAATTTTTACAAAAATAAGATACATTTGAAAAACCAGTTTCTTTACATATCTGCACAATCTTCATAGAGGTATCGGAAAGCAGTTTTTTTGCCTGTTCCATCCGGTAATTCCGAATAAAACGGCTGACCGTATCCCCGGTTTCTTTCTTAAATATATAACTGAAATATCCCGGTGACAAATACACCAGTTCGGATAATTTTTCTACACTGATATCCTCACTGTAATGTTCATAAATATAACTTTTTGCCTGTGCAACTTCATTTCTGGCACCATCCTTACTGGCTGCCAGACGTTCTTCCATATTCTGGATGAGTGTTTCCACAAGACTTATCACTTCCTGCACAGATTGCATTTCGTATACTTTCTGAACCGCTGTTTCCAGTTTTTTTCTATCCTGATGCTGATGCGTGAAAAATTCTTTTACCAGATTGGAAAACAAAAATCTCGTGTAAATCTGCGAATAGCTGCCCAGATCTCCCATACCATTTTTCAAAAGGTGAAAATGTTCCCACAGATGAGTCATATCATCCAGACGGATATTTTCTATCATCCGGCTAATCGTTTCATCCAGGAACTGCTCACTCCCGGTATCTTCCGATACATGATCCGGTAAAAATACTCTTGTTTCCTTCTGATAAAATTTATTTTCTATCAGACTTTCAAGCATCTGAAAACGATCCGGCAGTTCACTTCGATCCGTAACCGGCTGACCGACTGCCACATAAAAACGATTTCCAAACGTGTGATTCATCCATTCAGCTAAATCTGTTGCAAAAACTTTCTGCTCACATACGCCAAAAAGGACACAGAGTTCCTGATTCTGTGCCAAATTTAAAAAAGATAATTTCTGCTTGCTATATTCTGTCAGTTTTTGAATAAAAACTTCTTCTGATTCTTCAAAAAAATTATCTTCACTCTCAATTAAAAACAAACCTCTGATCTGATCCCAACGGTTAATATTGATCTTTCCACTGATTTTATTTAACAGATCGGCATTTCCCTGACAAAGGTATCTGAAAAGAAAATAATTTTCCAGAGAATCCTGATTCCACTGACTGCGCTGCGCTTCGTTTCTCCGCTCGGTAATTTTCTCCACCAGAAGATTCAGCGTGTTTTCGAACTCGGCAGGATCCACCGGCTTCAGCACATAGTTTGAAACACCAGAAGCCATTGCCTTTTTCGCATATGCAAATTCACCATATCCGGAAAAAATTACCATTTGCAGATCCGGCTGTAATTTGTGAGCCACAGAAACCAGCTCAATCCCATCCATAAACGGCATTTTTATATCTGTCAGCATAATATCCACTGTCCGATGCTGCAAAATTTCGCAGGCCGCCTTTCCGTTGGCGGCCTCCAAAATTTCCATCTCTTCACTGCGCCGGTTCAGCAGAAAACGAATCCCCTTCCGCTCCAGTTTTTCATCATCTACTACCAGAATTGTCAACATACATTAATCCCCCAATTTCCATATATCCCGATTGTATTCCCGGATGGTACGATCAGAAGAAAAGAACCCCGCATTACTGATATTCGCCAGCATTTTCTTTGCCCATGTTTTTCGATCTGTATAATCTTCCAGTGCCCGCTCTTTTGTTCGGATATAATCTTCCAGATCCAGGAATGTCATAAACCAATCTTTCTTTTTCAGTTCACTGCTTAAACGCTCTAAATTTTCTTTCTTTCCAATTTCCATCATCTGTGGACCGGTGATAAATTCCACAGCCTTTTGGATCATCGGATTTTTTGTATAATAATCGGATGGTCTGTAGTCACTTTTTTCATAATGTGCAATTACTTCATCACTCTTTGCACCAAAGATATAAATATTGTCATCTCCGACAAACTGATGGATTTCCACATTTGCACCATCTTCTGTCCCAAGTGTCACTGCTCCGTTCAGCATAAATTTCATGTTTCCAGTTCCGCTTGCCTCTTTGGATGCAAGTGAAATCTGTTCTGAAATATCACATGCCGGGATTAGTTTTTCTGCTAATGTAACGTTATAATTTTCTACCATAATCACATTCAGATACGGGCTCACTTCCGGATCCTGATTGACCAGTTCCTGCAGGCAGAGGATCAGATGAATGATATCTTTGGCGATCACATAAGCCGGTGCCGCTTTTGCGCCAAAAATCACCGTAATCGGAGTCTTTGGCAACTTTCCGCTTTTTATTTCCAGATATTTATAAATCACATACAATGCATTCATCTGCTGTCGTTTATACTCATGAAGCCGTTTGATCTGAATGTCAAACACTGAATTCTCATTCAGTTCTATTCCCTGTGTCCGTTTCAGATACTCTGACAATTGATGTTTATTTTCTTTTTTTATCTGTAAAAGATGCTGCAGTGATTGTTCATCCGATGCAAACTTCTCCAGCTTCTTTAACTCTGCTGCATCTTTTTTGTATCCATCACCAATCCACTCCGTGATCTGATCTGCAAGCAATGGATTACAATGGAGCAGCCAGCGGCGAAACGTAATTCCGTTTGTCTTATTATTAAATTTCTCCGGATAAAGCTGATAAAAATGATGAAGTTCTGTCTCTTTCAGTATTTGTGTATGCAAAGCTGCAACGCCATTTACGCTGAATCCGTAATGGATATCGATGTGTGCCATATGAACCACATCGTTACGGTCAATGACAACCACACTTTCATCCGCATATTTTCGTCGTACTTTATCATCTAAAATTTCAATAATCGGCACCAGCTGTGGTACGATTTCCTGCAAATAATGCAATGGCCATTTTTCCAATGCTTCCGCTAAAATTGTATGGTTGGTATATGCACAGGTGCGGCTTACCACATCAATCGCATCATCCACAGAAAGTCCCCGCGCAATTAATAAACGGATCAGCTCTGGGATGATCATCGTTGGATGTGTATCATTAATCTGGATGACCGCATAATCCGGCAAATCATAGAGGTTACATCCCCGCGCTTCACATTCTTTCAAAATCAGCTGTGCGCCATTACTTACCATGAAATACTGCTGATAAATACGAAGCTTGCGACCATCTTCATCACTGTCATCCGGATAGAGGAATAAGGTCAGATTTTTAGCAATTTCTTTTTTATCGAAAGAAATCCCATCCTGTACAATGCTCTCATCCACAGAATCTATATCAAAAAGTTGTAATTTATTGGTACGGTTACCATATCCGGTTACCAGAATTTCGTACATGACAGACTGCAATGTCATATTTCCAAAAGACACCGGAAAACCGACATCCGTACGTTTTAACCAGCCACTCCGGTCCATCCACGGATTTTTTGTTTCTTTCTGCATGTGATCTGCAAATTTCTGCTGAAATAATCCAAGATGATAATTCAGTCCAATACCGGCTCCGTTATAACCAAGTGTTGCAATCGAATCCAAGAAACAGGCGGCCAGCCGGCCAAGTCCTCCGTTTCCAAGAGATGGCTCTGCCTCTATTTCCTCGATTTCACAGATATCTTTTCCATTTGCAGCAAGCATTTTGCGGACATCCTCATATATTCCGAGATTGATCATATTATTAGACAAAAGTTTTCCGATCAAAAACTCTGCAGATACATAATATACTTTCTTTTTCCCTGCATTAGATTCCTTCTGTTCTGCCATATCCTGCACAACAGCCATCAGTGCCTGGTAAATCTCCTGATTACTGCTTTCTGAAATTGCTTTTCCTAATTTTTCCGATACTAACATTTCCAGTTTCATAATAAAATTCCTTCCCGACCTTATAGTCTATTCTTTCAAAAAAATCTGATACGCAGGAACCATTTGATTCATTGTATCATATTTTTTCCTGTTCGTGCGTTTCTGCTTATATTTTATACGGCATTGTTCTTTTTTTCTTGCAGCATAATATCCTTTTATAGTACAATTCTATCAAAAACAGAATGGAGTCCAGCATGAAACAGCCAAAACCAGAACAATACCACGAAAAAAAACGTCATACGGAAGATCAATTTCCGTATAACACTTATCTGTGCACGATACCGGATGATTTTGCGGAAGTACCTGTTCACTGGCATGAAGAAGCAGAACTTATCGTCATTCAGAAGGGATCTGGCACAGTTCTTGTAGACCTGACGCACTATCATGTCACAGCCGGAGATATCATTATTGTTCTTCCGGAACACCTGCATGCCATCAGGGAAATTTCAGGTCAGAAAATGGAATATGAAAATATCATTTTTCGTCCGGAATTACTTTCCTCCGATAACCACGACGTCTGTTTTGAAAAATTTTTGTATCCATTGTTCTCAGGGCAAATTCACACAGTCGTCCACATTCATCCACGTCTGTCCTACTATCCGAAAATTCACGATCTGATCCGGACAATGGATCAATTATGCAGTAAAAAACCTGCCGGATATCAACTTGCGCTCAAAGGCTCTCTGTTTCTTTTCATGTTCCAGCTTCTTTCTCTGGACGAAAAAAAAGAATTATCCAACATACAGCAACGGTCACTGGACAAGTTGAAATTCATCATCACTTTCACGAATGAACACCTGGAAGAATCTATTTCCATTCGCCAGATTGCCTCTGCCTGCTATTTCAGTGAATCACACTTCATGAAATTTTTTAAGACACATATGGGCATCAGCTATATCCATTATCTGAATGATGTCCGACTGGCACATGCCAGAAATCTGCTGGTTTCAACAAATCTGTCTATTCTGGAAATCGCACAGAAATCCGGTTTTGAAAATGCTTCTTATTTCAATCGGAAGTTCAAAGACAAATATGGCATTACTCCACGCCAGGCAAGATAAAAAAATCGCTTAAGCCTCACGGTCTAAGCGATTTTACTGTCAGGAAAGTTTTTTTACATCCCCGTCTTTATCTTCCAGTATTGATCTATACTCATATCGCGGAATAAAATTCCGCCTATCACATTTTTTATAATATTCCATAAAAATACGATCCATAACCATTGGAATCTGACTTTCATCCGGTTCAAACAAAACAATCAGATACTGCATAGCACTGTATCTGGTACAGATATCCACTTTTCTGATTTTCTGCTGGATGGACTGTTCCATACACGCCAGAGCTTCTTCGATGCTTTCAATATGTATAGCACCCTCAGGTAGTATGTCCATAGTTACCATTACCAGATAGCACTGATAGTTGTGCCGTTCTCCCAGGCTGTTTATATATTCGTAGAGCATAGAAAATTCACGATAATTCAATGCCCCGCTATGATTACCACTTTCCCGTAGAGCTTTTGCAATCATTCCCAGATCTTTTCCTGTACCGCACTCTGCAATAAGCTCTTTTTCTATCTGATCATAGAAGAATAAATCTCCCTTTCCGTTCTGTTTTACATAATACAGTGCCTTATCAGCCTTCGTATAAGACTCCTCAAAAGGAGCACCTTTAGCAGTTTCACAAATACCTGCTGAAATAGATGCATAACGGATTTCAGGATCTTTTTCTTTGTTTTCATTGAACTGTCTCAGAATTCCACTGACAATTTCTGTCAGTTCCTCCCGGCCGCATTCCGGCATAAACATCAGGAATTCATCTCCGCCCAGGCGACAGACCACTGCCTGATGCGTATATTCTGATAACAAGGTTCCAAGTAGTTTCAATGCCCGGTCACCGGCTTTATGCCCATAGATATCATTAATTTTTTTCAGGTTATCCATATCCAGAAATACCAGAAATCCACTGTAGCGCTGCATAAACTGTGCTGCCAGCTTTTCACCCCGGTTCCGCATCGGAAGACCTGTCAGGAAATCAAATCCTTCACTGTCTTCCAGCGTACACATGGTGCTTATGACATTCGTAATAAATTTTTCAATTTCTGTTTCTGCTTCCGTCAATCCATATTCCGCATTCGTACCGGCATACTCGTCCTCAATCACCAGGCGCCCTTCGTCCAGTAACCGCAAAAACGTATCCGTTATCTCCGGATCAAACTGAACACCTCGGTTTTTCTGAAACTGCTCATAAATTGCTTCCGGTTTCAGCGTATTGCGATAAATGCGTCTTGACCGCATTGCATCATAACTGTCAGCGACAGCTATAATTCTTGCCTCTATTGGGATTTCCTCCCCTTTCCGTCCATCCGGATAGCCAGTTCCATCATAACATTCATGATGGGATCTGGCGACCTCCACCACATGTTTTACCAGCGTGATATTCTTCAAAATTTCCGCACCAATAATTGTATGCTCTTTGATTACTGCATATTCCTCATCCGTCAGTCTGGCCGGTTTGTTCAAAATTGCATCCGGAATACCTATGTTTCCAATATCATGCAAATGCGCAGCATTGCGAAGGTGGAAAATATCTTTCTGCTTCCATCCAAGCTCCTTTGCAATCAGTGCCGAATATTCCGCCACACGATGAGAATGTCCACGGGTGTATTCATCTTTCGCCTCAATGGTTGTTACCAGTGTCTGAATCATCTGCAGAGACATGGTTTCCATCTGCTTTCTGCGCTTTCTTATTTCCTGTTGCTGACGTGTGCGCTCCAAATCCCGGACCTGACTGATGGTTCTGACCAGATTTACAAAAAACAGCACCAGCATTCCAATTCCAATGAAAATTCCTGAAATGGAAACCACAAAATACACCGCTAGCGATTCAACTACCACAGATGCGACTGCCACAAACAATCCGACCAGAATATAACGATTTTTTCTGATATAACCGTGATACAGGTCGTAACAGACAGTTCCCGTCACAAGAATCAGTATTGCTGCCAGAATTCCCTGCGACACCGGAAGTGTCTGTATAAAATCGGCCATACCGGTCAGATGCAACATACAACACACCACAAAATCCAGGATTGCCACGCACTCCATCCAACGCAACAGTTTCCAATGCCGTTTATTCTGTATACTATCAATATAGTAAATAATTGGCAGCGGTCCAAGCATGATCATAAGAAAGCACAGCTGTGACAATGCAGAAGCATTCGGAACCAAAAGCTGCCGCAGTTTGGACTCTCCTAGCATCCATGCTGCGGCCAGCAGAATACACCATCCCAAATATTCCATATCAAATTTCAAATGATACACAATTCCAAGTGCAATACTGAATATAACCGTCACTGCCCCGGCAAATAACAGAAAAAATGCAATTATCATTGTAATTCCATATTTTTCAAAAATGTATTCCCAAAGTTCTGACTTATCGCCACAGTATATTTCATTCACAACACCGGCATATTTTCCAGTATGGGTTGTCAGTTCAATTCTGACTTCTTTCCCGGCATCAGCTGCTGATGTCGGACAAAATACATACTGACTAGCAGAATTTTTTCCGACTATCCGTGTATCGGATGTGTCATATTCTATCCGGAGTTTTCCATCCACATAAAACCGGATATCCTGAAGGGAAGAACGTATCATCAGGTTCTGTTCTCTGTAAGTTTCCGGAAGTTGCAAAGTAAGCACCATTGTCTCATTTTCTGCAACATCATACTTTCCCGGAACAGTAATCGGCTCACTGCTCCCATCCGGTTTCTCCCATAAAATTTGTCCCTGATACACATAATCCGCCTGAGACATTCCACTGCTTTGCTCGCTATTCCCCAGTAATTGCGCTGCAATAAACCAGAAAAAAACGATAAACATCAATATATAAAAAATACGCTTTCCACGTTTATCTGTTTTACCCGTCTGTTTCACCAAATCTCTTCTCCCAATCACAAATTCATTAAAGCGGACATTCGCAATCCGCTTTCGCTATTTGCTCATGTTCCCGGATTACTCCTTTGCTGCACATTTGTGCAATCTTCGCATCATTATATCAATTTTTCGTCAAAAGTACGATATTTTCCGCATGCTTAGTGAACGGGAACATATCATAAGGATAAGCTCCCATCGCTTTATACCCATGCCTGGTCAGATATTTCAAATCCCTTGCCTGTGTCTGCGGATCACAGGAAATATATACAATCTTTTTGGGTGCCAGCGTCACAACAGATTTCATAAACTGCTCGGTGCTGCCACTTCTTGGCGGATCCATAAACACTACATCCGCTTTCTCTCCCAGGGCTGCCATTTTCTCCATAAAACGTCCGGCATCCTCCTGATAAAAACGGATATTTTTCATCTGATTATGCTTTGCATTTTTCACGGCATCCCGCACTGCATCCGGATTCAGCTCCACACCGATAACTTCTTTCGCGGATTTTGCGGCCACCATACCGATAGTACCGATCCCACAATATGCATCAATCACACGTTCTGTTCCGCTCAAACCCGCCAGTTCCATTGCTTTTCCATACAATTTCTCTGTCTGAACCGGATTGATCTGATAAAAAGATTTTGATGAAATACGGAATTTTAAACCACATAGCACATCTTCAATATATCCTTTTCCGTAAATTGTAGTCTCCCGATCTCCAAGCACCATACTGGTGCGTTTATCATTCACGTTCAGTACAACCGTTGTAATCTCTGGATGCAATTTGCGCAATGCCTTCACAAAATTATTTTTGGATGGCATCACCGGAGATCCCAACACAAGAACCACCATGATCTCACCTGTGGAAAATCCCCGCCGGATCAGCACATGACGCAACAGGCCATAACCGGTATCCTCATTGTAAATTTTTATTTTGAAAGACTTTAATAAACCACGGATATCATTGATAATGGCATCTGCCTTTTCATCTTCAATCTGACAGGCTTCCACCGGAACCACCCGGTGCGTTCCCTCTTCATAAACTCCGGAAATGATGGTACCGTCCTTTTTCCGTGCAAACACGGCATGCACTTTGTTACGATAATGATACGGATCTTTCATGCCGGTAATCTCGGTAGTTTTACAAAATGACTGCATCAGCTGCCGGACTGCTTTTTGCTTATCCTGCAGCTGCTTTTCATAGGGAATACCCTGATACTGGCATCCTCCGCATTTCTTAGCAGCCTTACAGGCTGCGATTCTATTTTTCTTTTCTTCCTTCATAATACGCTGCTTAAATTCTCCCTGTTTTCTGACGCACATCATATCAGAAATGTATCTCTTCTGCAAGTTTCTGCATCTGATAATCTGCATCTGCCATGATATCTGCACACTTTTTCAACCGTGCATGCATTTCCGGTGTGATCGCCTTGTCCTTTTTATAGCGTAACTGATGCTCGGTACTTGCCCAGAAATTCATGGCAATGGTACGCATCTGCACTTCCACCGGAACCTGGCGCATTCCATCGGAAAAGAATACATTAATTTTTACAATCAGATGCAGACTGCGATAACCATTCTCCTTCGGTTCCCGGATATAATCTTTCACCTGCACCAGTTCCACATCTGTCTGACTGAGCAGCATCCGTGCCACTTCGTATACATCTGTAATAAATGGACAAATCACACGAATTCCTGCAATATCAAAAATATTGTTTGTCAGACAGCTTAATGTCATAGGAAGACCTTTCCGCTCCATCTTCTTTGCAATACTCTCCGCGGATTTGATGCGGCTTTTAATATTCTCAATGGGATTACGATCATTGCTCTGCTCAAACTCTCTATTCAGAATCTGTAATTTTGTGGTAAGCTGACGAATTCCGGCTTCATAGATCAGCATCATCTGTTTGTATTGTTTTGCCAGATCCAGCTGATCCGCTGCCAGCGGCAGACAACTCCCGGCAGCTTTACCCGTTTGTTCGTTTTCTTTTTCATGTACTGTTTCTTCTGTATTTGTTACATTCTCATCCATTTCTGAATAATTCTCCTTACCCTCTATTCCCATACTTAGAGTAAAGCGGACATTCGCAATCCGCTTTCGCTACTTGCTCATGAACGCAGTCGCTTTGTGACCTGTCAGTGGGAGCTTTTAACTCCCACTGACATAAGCATCCCCTTACCCACTGTTTAGTGCTCTACGCACTTGAAGCGGAGGAATGCTTATTCTGCGTTCATTTATGGATATTGTATCATATACCCTTGTCTTTTCCATGAAAAAACTATAAAAACTTTCTAAAGCCCAGCAATACAAATAACATTTTCTGTAATGTCTTTGGTCTATGGAATTCATAAATCGCATTTCCATTATTCGGCAAATAACAAAGTGTTTTTTCTACCTTAATAACTCCATTCTCAAAATCAATGCAATCCCATGTCAATCCAAGGATTTCATCCATACGCATGCCAGTTCCAAGTGCAACAATAAAAAATGCATATGTCTGACCGCCTTTAGATGTTTCAAGAAGAATATCAATTTCCTTATTACTTAAAATTCTTTTCTCTTCTTTTTCCTCATTATCAATGATTGTATTAATTCCAAATGCAATATTTTTATTAAGCAGTTCGGTTTCCACAGCACGATTCAACATATCAACCAATAATGATTTGCAGTCTTCCCGCATCGTATCAGTTGCTAATTGATTAAAAGCATCTTGCAGTATAACCAAATTTAACTGGCTCAGTTTGCGCCATCCAAGTTCTTTTCCTTTTAAGGATTTTCCCACTATTATCTCCTTCCAGCAGATAATAGATAGTGTTCAGTTACTGACTTAATTATATCAAATTCTGAACCTATCTGCCACCGCCTTTCTCTATTTTCATATTCTTGTTTTTTCAATCCATCGATCTAATTGTTTTTATCTGCATAGCATCTATTTCCTATCCTTACTCCGAAACCATTATGCCCTCTGACAAGTTCTCTTGCTTTGGTCTCACCTATGCCAAGATACTCACAGATTTCCTTGATATTCAAAAGTTTCTTATCCATACTGCGCTTTCTCCTAAATCTTTCTCTTCCAGTTTCTTAATAATCTTCGCTGTATTAATTGCATCGTCAAGTCCGTCATGAAAATGTCCGTCCGGCTCTATTTCGCAAAGTTCCAATGCATCAGCCAGCCCAACACTGCGATCAAAATCATAGCGGTTATCAAATGTTTTCTGATAATCCGTCCATCGATCCTGGTTCACAAATTCCAGGATCTCTGGATTTGTTATTCCTTTACTCTGAATCTCATGTTTTAATTGCCGGTAATCAGTATTGCTCCATGCAAATACTTTATATTCACGATTGCCGATCCACTCCAGCAAGTGTATCACTGCTTCTTCCAGCATCGGAGCATATTTAATCTGATCATTGGTGATACCTATCATCTGAGAAATGAAATGATCTAAAACACCATATTTAGGCTGCACATACTGGCATATAGCAGCATGACTTCCTCCGGCATTCCAAAACCGGCTTTTTATACGTATCAGCTGTTGAAAAATATCAGCGGTGATCTGCTTTACCGTGAAAAACACTATTTTGTTGTCAAAGATGACCGCACGTCATCCACGGTTTATACCATTGTTGTTATGAATTATAATGATGAAATTGAACATCTGTACACCCGCAGCGCAGATGTGTATAAGACCAATGAAACCATCAATGCTTTCATGGATGAATTGAACGTAGATTTTACCCAGCCCCAGACACAGGTCAGTATCGAACAGGCTGATACTGAATTGAATATCAGTGCCTCTATTCACGGGGCCGGGATAAATGTGATTGTAATAAAAGAAATTCTTGTTTAGGGTGGCTTGGAACAAGTTGAAACGAACTCCAACAAGAACCTGAAAATTTTACAATGATTCTTTCGTTGGAGTTCGTTTCAGCTTTGTTCCCGAAGCCCTAAATCTGTTCCACCGTCAGCGCCCCCGCAAAACAGGTCCGCACACAGGCTGGTTCTCTGCCTTCTCGCAGACGCTCTATACAGCCGTCGCACTTTTCCATTTTTCCCTGCACATCAAACCGAATCATCTGCAATGGACAGGCATTCTCGCAGACATGACAGCCAACGCAGAGTTCTTTGTCTGTCAGAATCAGTCCGGTCTTTTCATCACGGTAAATGGCATGTACCGGACAGACTTCCATACATTTTCCGCAATGGGTACAGCCCGGACAGATATTTTTCTCGAATCCTTCTTTCTGAACTTTTCGAATGGCACGGAAGCTTTTCGCATCCGCCTCATCTACCTCATGATGTGCATCCAGACAGGCTATATGGCAGGCATAACACCCCACACACTTTTCCGCATTAAATTTTATCTTAATACTCATGCCCCAGCCACCACCTTTTCTACCTTGCAAAAATAGCTTTTGTATCCCGGAAATCCGGAAATCGGATCCAGATAATCCTTTGAGATCAGGTCATTTGCTTCCCCCTTTGGATTGCCATGGTAAATATGTATCACACCCGGGCGTCCATTGCTGCATAATACCGCCGTTCCACACATGCTTCCAGCCGGTGAAGTCACTTTCACCTGTTCGCCTTCCTCAACGCCTAATGCAGCAGCATCTTCTGGATGCAGTTCCACCAGCGGCGCCTGCTCCAGATTTGCCAACCATGGCATACGATACGTTCTGGAATGGAAAAACTGCGGCTTTCTCGAACCGGTATTTAAAATGTATGGATATTCTATCTGATCCACACCAGACATTTGCCGATAATCCCGATACTCCGGCAGTCCACTGTATCCATGACTATCACGGTAACGTTCCAGCACCTGCGATACAAACTCCACTTTTCCGGACGGCGTAGCAAACCCATTCTTTTCATAGGTTTTAAATTCCGGCGGAATAATCACTTTTCCCTTTACTCCTTCCGGATGCTCCCGCAGTTCCTGAATCGTCAGACCGGATGGCTGCAAAATATAATCCATGTAGTGCTCATAGCCCTGACCAAGTGCCTCATCCGTCAGATGCATCGCATTCAGCATTCCAATCATGATCTCCACATCATTTTTTGCGTCTCCCAGCGGCGGAATTGCCTGCTCCGACAGGAAAAACATACCGCCACGGCCATTTACAACCACATCCCGCTCAAAGGTGGAGGCCGCAGGCAGCACCAGATCTGCCATCTTACTGGAATCTGACAAAAACAGATCCGTATTCACATAAAAATCAAGCGTTCCAAGTGCTTTTTGCAGGTGCTCCGGCTCCGGCCACATCCGGCAGTTTAATCCAAAACCAACCACTGCTTTGATCGGATACGGCTGTGCTTCCAGAATGTTATCCGCCAGTCGGCTGCACTGCGCTTCCTCGCAAGGCAGATCAAACCAGGCCGGAAACTCTTTTTCTCCAATTGCTTCTATCGCATTCAACCGTTTCACATTTCCCATGTACTCATTACACGGAGAAGCCGGTCCCGGTCGGGATGGATTTCCACCCGGAATATCATAATTTCCGGTCAATGCGATCAGACACATCACCGCACGATAATTTTGCATTCCATTGATATGATGCACCACCGGTGACGCGGAAAACATCACCGCCGCAGGGCTGTTTTTCGCGTAAATTCGTGCCGCCTGGCGAATCAGATCCGCATCCAAACCCGTAATCTCCGCCGCCTTTTCCGGTTTAAACTGCTGCACATACGCGCGATATTCCTCAAATCCATATACATATTTTTCTACAAATTCATGGTCATACAGATTCTCTTCAATGATCACCTGTCCCATGGACAATGCCAGCGCTCCGTCCGTACCAGGAATCAGTTTTAGGTGCAGATCAGCCGCCTGACTGGTCACCGTCTCCCGTGGATCCACGGAAATAATATTGACACCGCGCTCCTTCAGTGACTGATACATCGGTGCCATGGAAATATTAGAATAATACAGGTTGTTACTCCATACCAGAACCGTTTTCGCATGCATCATATCCGGAAAACAGATATTATTTCCATAAATTGACCGCCAGGCCATGGCAGCCGACTGAAAACAGGTGCTGGACTCCGTACAGTAATTCGGAGAACCATATGCATTTGCCAGACGCAGCAGCGCCGGACGGTACCACTTCGGATATCCCGCATAAAATACCGTCGATTGCGACCCATATTTTTCCCGGATGCGCAGTAAATTGTTTGCAATCATCGCGTACGCTTCCTCCCAGGAAATACGTTCAAACTCGCCGCTGCCTCTTTCGCCCACGCGTTTCATCGGATATAAAATCCGGTCTTTATTGTATACATACTGCCTGGATGCAGCTCCCTTGGAGCACAAACCGCCCTGCTGTCCCGGCCAGTCTCGGCTGCCTTCCACAGAAAGCAGTTTTCCGTCCTGCACGTAGGCATCGATGGGACATCCTGCGGAACAGATATTGCAGCGGACTTTTTTAATTTCAGTTTTTTTCGTCATACTATTATGTCTTCCTCCTTTAGTCCATATTTCTTATCTGTGACTTTCATTCTCTACAGAATCACTACATAGTTTTGTCTATAGCTTCTATACAATCAATCTTTTCACAGAATTAAATTCTTATCATTATATAGGCTATATTCTGCGCTCTTGAATTAATCCAAACCTTCCGCTGTCATCTCAGCCCGAATCTCATCTTCCGAAGCTGCCATTGCATGGATTGTCATTTCCAACAGTTTGTCCAGTTCCCAGCCAAGCTGCTCCGCTCCGCGGGCGATTACTTCTCGGGAACATCCAACTGCAAATCCTTTTGCTTTGTATTTTTTCTTGAGTGATTTCAGTTCCATATCTTTTGTACTTTTGGACGGACGCATTAATGCTGCTGCCCAGATCAGACCGGTAAGCTCATCTGCCGCAAAAAGTACTTTTTCCATTTCATGCTCCGGCTCCACATCGATCGTTGCACCACATTCCACCGTAATTCCATAGCCATGAGAACATACTGCATGAATGACATCCTCACCAACGCCTGCTTCCCGTAATAATTCCGGAGCTTTCAGGCAGTGCTCCGCCGGATACAGTTCAAAATCAATGTCATGCAGCAATCCTACGATGCCCCAGTACTCTGCATCTTCTCCGTAGCCAAGTTCGTTGGCGTACCATTTCATTACAGCTTCCACGGTCAGGGCATGCTGGATGTGAAAGGAATCCTTGTTGTATTTTTTTAACAGGTCGAAAGCCTGCTGATGGGTGATTGTTTGCATTACAAAATCCTCCTTTTACGTAACAATTCAAAATACGTTTTTTAGTATATTGGCATATCTTCTCTGATAATAATCCTATAAACAACATTCCACAACAGCTTTCACCTAATTTGCACATTCTTTCTGTTGACTTTTATGTGTAAATATTTCATCTTTCAAATTACATACTTAATTTATTTTCTTTTTATGATTTACTAGTAGATTTTTTCAAAAAAATGAGTATAATATAAATGAAAGTAAATATAAATTGCTCTTTCACACTTATAAACAAGTGTTTTTGGGTCGACGAGGCCACTAATGAAAAGATAATTTGACCGACGAAGTCTCTCTGGTTTACCAGAGTAGGGTATGGTTAGCGCCATACCCTTTTTATATATCACCAACCAAGGAGAATATGTTATTGAAAGAATACTACGAAAACTAACTTGATATATTGTCATCCACTTTTTTTCCTATCATATCTCCTCTGATAATAATCTAGCACACGGTACTCCACAACATCCCTCATCTGCTCTGCAAAAGCTTCTTTCTTAACCACATCCTTTAAATCATCATTCAATGCAATCGCATAACCTTCCTTTTTACAGAAAAATCCATCTCCGGATTTAATCAGAAAATTCACCGGCATCTGTATAATTTTCTTTAAATGTGCTTTGTCTGTGATATTCCTATATTTTTCATATGTCATGTCAGAATCAAAATCTCTCCAGTTTTCATTAGCATCAAAAAATGCTTTCCAGCAATCCACGATTTCTTCATTTGTCACTTCCATCCGAATATCGCTATCATTATAGATTGCCTGCAAAACCGGCATTTTATAAACTTTCGTCATATTGGTATTTTCAATCAGTTTAATAAACTCATATCCGATGCCATTCCATAATGCCATCTCTCCTTCATTCAGTTCATTATGTTCCTTAAGAAAACCAAGATAATTTTTAAACGGATTATCTTTGGCATGTGCAACAGCTTTTTGATAAACATCCTCATCCATGTAGGTAAAAAAATCCACACGCGACGGCCGCTCCCCAAGTATATCTTTTATCCTGCAATATTCATGATAAATCTGCTCACGAAGTTTTACCTGCTTCTTATCCATCTCCGCAAAAAGATCAATCAGACGCATATCAAAATCAATCAGACAGCCATCCGGATAATCATCCTGCTCCGCATAGTCAAACTGACCCGCACCACTTTTTCTTCCTGTCAGCAAATACCGGATTCTGCCAGCCTTATGATAATTTCCGATGAAATCCAATACATTCAAGTATTTTTTCCCTTTGCATTTGCGCAAACCACGACCCAACTGCTGCATAAAAACAACCGGTGAATCTGTCGGGCGCAAAAACATGACCATATCTACACTTGTAATATCAACACCTTCGTTGAACATATCCACGGAAAAAATAACCCTGATTTCTCCACGTTTGAGACTCTCGATCGCTTCCTGCCTGTCTCTGGCATATTCCCCATTTGAATTACTGTAAACTGCCGCCGCTGGGATTCCCCTTTTAGAAAATTCCTTTGCCATCTCCTCTGCATGCTCTCTGGTACAACAAAATCCAAGTGCCTGCTTTGATCCATATTTACAATAATATTTATAAATCAAATCATGTCTATGTACATTGCCAATATATGTTTCATTCAATTCTTTGCCGTCATAATGACCCTTTACAAGATGTAAGGATGAATAATCCGTGTCATCATAAATTCCATAATAATGAAACGGAACTAACATTCCACGGTTGATTCCTTCTTTCACACCGATTTCATAAGGAACATTATAATCACATAATTCGTAAATATTTCGACCATCCATGCGATCTGGTGTAGCCGTTAATCCAAGTAGAAACTGTGGATTAAAATATGATATGATCCGCTTATATTGCTGATTCACCGCATGATGAAACTCATCCACCACAATATAATCAAACTGATTTTTCAAAAAGTAGGCATCATTTAAATACGTCGGATTTCCAAGCGTTGCAACCGATGCAAAAATGACAGATTTGTCTGTACATTTCTCTTTTCCATTGAAAAATCCATAATCATCCGAATGTCTGACATTTTTAAAAGACTGTGCCGCCTGTCTCAAAATTTCTTCCCGATGTGCAACAAATAAAACCGATTTATATTTTACCGAATCAAACGCAGCTAAATAAGTCTTTCCGATTCCTGTTGCAGCCATGATCAATGCTTTTTTTGCACCTTCTGCACGCGTCTGTTCCAGTGCACATAATGCCTCGATCTGTGCGCCTCGCGGTTCATAAAGCATCGCGACTTTTCGATGTTCATCAGCCTCATCATATGTTTCCAATGAATCCATTGCCGATGGTCTATGCCAATTTTGTGCATATTTTTTCAACACATCATCGTCAATCTCGATCGCATGGTTTTCATATAAATCTTCAAATGTCTGATAAAATATTGCAAAATTTTTTGGATCCTTTTCACTGCTAAACCGATAATTCCACTCGATTCCGGAAGACAACGCACTTCTGGAAATATTCGAGGAACCGATAAACAAATCACTATATTTCTGATAATGAATGATGTATGCTTTCGGATGAAAAGAACGTCCCTTTTCGTTATAAAAACGCAATTCAATTGCGTCCCCAAATTCCCGTTTCAACAAATACAACGCGGAAGGCTGTGTAATCCCCAGATAATTTCCTGTCAAAATACGAATTTTTACGCCACGCTCAACCGCTTTACGAAAGCTTTTCACCAACATCTTTACACCGGATTCCATCAAAAATGACACAATAATATCAATGCGTTCTGCCTTGGAAATACTGTTCAACAACTGGTAATACAACATTCTATCAACATGTTTATCACCAGTCATCACGCTCTGTTCCGGTATTTCCATTGTTACATTTTCTTCGATATTTTCCGCATTAACACGTTGAGCCATCTTTCGTCACCTCTTCCGTCTCTTACATCACCAGTTATCCAGAATTTTTCTATGGATAAATTCAAAACTTTTCTCAAAAGATCTGTAAAACTATCTTCTGTCAGGTCAGTAAAATAACGTCCGTTTCTCTCGCCTTCAAAATCACCATATTTGAAGGATGTATAAATTACGCCATTTTCTTTTAAAGCATCCGACATTTTTTGCAAAACAACAGGAAGCTTATCCTTCGGTACATGAAGGATCGAGGAGCATGCCCATATACCATCGTATTTTTCAGTTTCATCCAACTCCTGAAAGAGCATATTGCGAACTGGTATTCCGACATATTCTGATGCTGCTTTGCAAATTTTCTCTGATCCATCCACTGCATCAACCTGATAGCCTTGATTCAAAAAGTATTTCGCATCTCGTCCCGATCCACATCCAAAGTCAAGAATAAATGCGCCTGGGAATAGATGGGAAAAAAACAAGTTTTGTACTTTGGAGAAATCAACGTTTCTGGTTGTTTTGATAAAGTTTTCGGCATTTTTGTTGTAGTATTGTAATGTCATTTTTTCAGTTTGGGATTTTGGATTCATATAGTTTGCCTTTCCATTCTGTCAATTTTTTTCTGTAGTTGTATTTTCACAAATTAATTAATAGATTATTGTTTGCATTACAAAATGCTTCTTTACTCAACATTATTTTTAATAGAAATAAGTTCCTTATTTATTTCTATCAAACTTTTAAGGCTTTCCAATGCATCATCCATTTTCCACACAACCTTTTCCGTCATACGATTGATTCCAAGCAGTTTTGCTAGATACTTATATAATCCATCTTTTTCAATGGATACATTCTGTTTTACAATCTCAAGCATTCCACTTCCTAGTTCTTCTCTACTGATATAACTAATGTCTCTCTTCTCATCAGCTTCACCAGGTACACGCAGCTGATAATCTGTCATATCTTTCAAATACAAGAAGCCATTACGACGAACAATACCATTTTTCTCACAGTTATACATTCGAATTTCATAGTCATCCTTTACCACTTTAGTAACCTTTTCTCTTCCAAACATCCATGAAATGCGTTTCAACAACCATTCTTCTGATAAAGGTGCTTCCACTTCCAATACTTTTTTTACAAAATACTGAAATGTTCCCATTGTAGACAATTTATATACATCTGCCAGCTTATAAATTGGAAACACTTCATGATTTTCCTGCACAGCCTGTTCAAAAACTTCTTCCGTCTTGTTTTCACTTTCTTCCATACAATTACTATTCTTCGCACGATTTACCGCCGTAGTGTTCATTGCTTTCTTTGCAGCCTCTAGCAGACGTTCTTTTTCTATGGCTGTATTTCTAAACCAGTCCGTCGACCAGATACGATAAAATTTCCATCCCATATTTTCCAGAATCTGCTGGCGCAATCTGTCACGATCTCTTGCATTTTTAGAGGAATGATAAGTAGCACCGTCACACTCAACAGCCAGCACATAATCTGATGTTTCAGGGCGTCTGATTCCCAAATCAATTCGAAAGTTGGAACATCCCACCTGTGTATCTACTTCATACCCATTATCACGTAAAAACTCACAAACCGCCATTTCAAATTCTGAATCGAACTGCTCAAATGGATTTATACTAATTGCTCTTTCAATCGCAATTTCCCCATTTTCTGCGTAATCCAGATAGTTCCGCAAAAGTTTGGCTCCCTCTGCTTTTGTTCGGTCAAGATTTATATCTGTATAATGAATGGATGCCACCAATTGCACATTCAATTTTGCTCTGGTAACAGCTACATTAAGGCGGCGTTCTCCTCCCACACGATTCAATGGTCCAAAATTGTGCATCAGCCTTCCTAATGAATCTTTTGCATATGCCACACTAAAAATAATAGTATCTCGCTCATCACCTTGTACCGTTTCCAGATTTTTAATAAAAAACGGTTCTGCAGCATCTCTTCTAAAAAAGAACTCTTTAGATGGATCTTCCTGTCGTCTCTTCGACAATAATCTATCTATCAGATCTTGCTGTGAAATACTAAATGCAACAACACCCAGACTTCGTTCTGGGTAAAGCTCTATATTTTTGTAAATTAGATCAACAATAAACTCTGCTTCTTTTCGGTTATTCCTGCTTCTATGATCAAAAATACCATCTTCTACACAATAATAGTCGACACCGACCCATTGCTGGTCTTTTACAGATGAAGGAAATGTTACCAGATCATTATCATAGAAATATCTGTTTGAAAATGCAATCAGTTGCTCGTAGCGACTACGATAGTGCCATTTCAATCGAATCTGCGCAAAAGTAGTAGAACACAAATCTAAAATCGACTCAAAATCTGTAATATCGCCGGTTTCATCATCACCATTATCACTGAGTTCAATATTACTGCTAAAGAAATTACTCGGTGGCATCTGCTTTGAATCCCCAACAACAATAAGTTGTTTTCCTCTGTAAATTGCCCCTATTGCATCCTGCGGAAAAATCTGTGAAGCCTCGTCAAATATCACAGTATCAAACTTCACAGACTCTGTATCCAGAAACGTACTTACGCTGAGAGGTGACATCAGAAAGCATGGTTTGATCACCTGTATCAGTTCACCAGTTTCTCTCATTAGTGTTCGTATGCTTTTCTGTTTTCTCTTTTTTTCACCTTCACGCAGCAATATGGATACCGCGCTTCCCGGCGATGCAAAATCAAGTGATGGTCTGCTCTGTGACAATTTTTCCCTAATCTGTACTTTGCTGATGGAAAACTGTTTATTATCCTGACTTGAAAAAATATCAACTTGTTGATTATGTGCCACACGATTAAATCCTGATAGTACCGGGGTAAGATGCTGTATATAATCAATCCATTGTCTATAAAAATTGCGCTGATAAGCAGATACCATTTGTTCAACAGATACATTTGCCTCAATTGCTGCATCTATAAAATCCATAACCTGTTGATTTTCTAACTTGCGCAAAAGATTCTCAAAATGACACCAATTATCCAGCTTTTCATATTCATTCAGACAGGTACACAATTTGGTTCGAAGCTGCTCAAAATTGCTGTTTTCCACATCAAATACCATTCTGTTAAAACTCTTTGTGAGCAGTTCAACACCCTGCTGACCTTTTTCTCTAAGTTCTTCTATCTGCTTTGCAATCCCAGCGAACTCGCTTTTGTTATCCTCATAATCAACATTTGTAAATAATTCCAGTTTATTAAAACTGGCTCCTGAATCAAAAAGTTCTTTTAATCTTGATATCTGTTTTAATATCGTATCCCAGTCTGAATCAACACCATTATATGCAGATCCCAAGCTGGACTTTAATGGTTCTTCTATCACATCAAATGCACTCTGCTTATCGTGATAAATACTAAGTTGGTTCATCAGGTCAACCGCCTCCTGATAAGAAGGCTTTTTCCCATTTTTAGCATTCAACTTTATATCTGTGATCAGTTTTCTATATTCACCATTAAACAAACGTCCGACACCATTTGTATATACTCTGGTCAAACGCTTATATGCATCTGCTGCATCTATACTATAAATATCTGCATCATAGTTTTGATTGATACCATCTCTGATTTTTGCAATCTCGTTTCCTAACCTTTCCATCTCTGTCAACTTTTCCTGCAAATATGCACAAGCTGACTGCTTCAAAAAAGAAGGGGTCAATATACGACTTTCCGACGCTAAAGAAAAAAAGTTATCCCAAAGTTCCGTCTGTTTCAAAGAATTGCAAACAATTCCGTACTTATCCCCTATTTCCTTTTGCAATTCTATATATTTATCTAAAATGTCTGTAACATCTACCAAACTATTCTTTATATACTCTCGCATTTGATAGGATGTATCCTGATTTATATATCCATACCACGGATTATGTCTGTATTGATAGCCTATGGATGGGATAAATCCAACATATTGTTCCAGCAATTCCAGTGTGTTTTTTAAATAATCCTCACCTTTTTGTTCAATATTTTTTATAGAAATTCTGACATCCGGAGCCTTACGATGCGCAGCATATGCATCGTATAACTGATACAATGATTTATTAATCACTTCACGCGGTCTGTGCAATTCATTTTCATAACGATCTAACTCTCTCTGACTTCTTATTTTTTTATCAATCTCATTTGCAGCCTGTGGAGTTACACTGGTTTTTGCTGTTCGCAATGTCGCGCACAGATTTTTTATAACATCTTTTTTATTTGACTTATAACTGTGAAGTTCAAGGCAAAATTCTTCCAGTCCTGCTTTTTTCAATTTATCGTAAACCACATTCAATGCAGCCTGCTTTTCGGAGACAAAAAGAACTTTCTTACCATCATAAAGGCACTCTGCAATCATATTAGTAATCGTCTGAGACTTTCCTGTACCAGGCGGTCCCTGAAGGACAAAGCTGACACCAGCTTTTGCCAGCTCAATTGCCTCCATCTGACTAGAATCCGCATCCACTACATTATGTAGTTCTACTAATGGATTTTCCAAATGATAATCGCCATTTTCAGCCGATATGTCCTGCGTTGCCTCAAATGCCTCCCCAAGAAGCATCCGAACATTGTTATTTTGTAAAATTACATCCTTGTGATCCATCAGATCCTGATACATATTCATTTTAAGAAATGAAAAAATGCCAATCTTACACTCCCTCGTCACAGTCCATCCAATTTTAGAAACTTGCTGTTCTACCTTATCCAAGTATACATCCAGTTCTTCATGTGCATACTCAGGAAGTTTCATTCCATGCTCTGCATCCATTTTAAAAGAAAATGTAGGATTAACCACCACATCATCTTCTGTCATTTTTATAAACCATGGTTCAATTGCAGAATCATTGTTAAATGTTACTGGTGCCAACAAAACAGGTGCTCGAAACACAAAAGATGAGTTTGCACTCTCCTTCCAATGGATAAATCCAAATGCAATATATGCAACATTAACGCCTGTTTCTTCCAGATGTTCTCTCGCCTTTTTATCAATATTTTTCAATGCATTCACTGGATTCACATTGGCATTGAATAGAAGAATTTGATTGTTCTTTTTTATACGTGAACCATAGGTGCTAATATAGCCCTGACGATTCAATCTCTTCTGTTTCTCCTGATTTTCTTCTTCTCCTGAATCAGCATCCACAGTATGTTCATCCCGATAGTCTTCATCTTCATCATCAGTAATTTGTGGATCGAATACTTCAAAAGAAGATGACGACTCCACTCTATCAAAAAGTTCTTCCGGTGTCGGCATAATAATTTCTACCGTAGAAGCTTTTGTGTCTTTAAAATTCACCAGATTATTCCGTTTTCCCGTATCCAGCAACAAGCTGGCCCATCGGTCTAATTTCTTTGTATCCATCCTTTTCCTTTCCTCTGCTAACTATTTTATATCAGCGTAAGCATTTCTAACTATATTACAGCCCTGATAAAGTTCTCATTACCAAATCTACATCTTTATTTTCCAGTTCCTGAATAATATGTAAATATGTTTTCTGAGTGGTCGTCATGCTTGCATGTCCTAACCTGCGTGCCACACTCGCAATAGACACTCCTGCAAACAACAATAATGACGCATGTGTATGGCGAAGCCCATGAATCGAAATCTCCGAAATTCCACATTCTTTACAATGCCGCGTAAGAACATCGTTTACTGTCGAATTATAAATTTTAGTATCTCCTACAAAAATTGGCTTATCCTCTGGGAGATTTTTCATCAGTTCCGAAAACTTCACAACAATCTGCCAGTCGATCTGAATTTTTCTCACAGAAGACTTATTTTTTGTTGGAAGAAATCCTCCCTCACCTTTATAATCCCATGTTTTACTAATCGATAACGTCTGCCTGGCAAAATCAAAATCTCCCGGTGTAATTGCAAGTGCTTCTGAAAATCTCATACCTGTTTTGGCAACCAATAATATGAACCAATCCCAATTGACAGTTTCTCCCAAATTCAAATGTGCAATCAATGTATGTAATTCAAACTGATTCAAATATTTTATTTTCTTTACTCTAGGCGTTTTTCCTTTAATGATTGCTTTTCTGGTTGGATCGCGTTTAATCAGACCTTCGTCCACAGCATCAAGAATTGCTCCCTTTAACTGATGATGAAAATCCAATGTTGTCTGTCTTTCATGCTCTTTCGCATAGTCATTCAATAATTTCTGATAAGCAGTTCTGGTTAATTCCGACAACTTTAACTCTGGTACCAGTCGTTCCACCCATTTCTGTGTCATCAGATACTTCGCCATCGTTGCTTCCCTGATTGCACCTTTTTTATATACGTCAATCCACTGCTTGTAATAATCACAAAAAAGTTCTGTCGTGTTTATATCATTTTTCATAAGATACCTCCATTTTTCCTGAAATACTTACGCTGATATAAACACTAAAAAGCCTCTTTAATAATTACGCAATACTGAGTAATGGTTTGATTTCTTCATCTAATGTTTTTCGTAATTCATCCATACACTTTTTATAATATTTAAATTTCGGCAATGCCTTTTCCTGCGCAGCTTTATAGCTAGTGTAATCAATCGTTCCCTTGATCACACTTTCGTTTGGTATTTCCCCATTTCGATAATGCAATGCAGCATACATCACATCTTCTTTTGAAGCATACCATGTGTAACAAAAATCAGAGATTACACGGTCGATACAGTCACGCTTCATATTCTCAACAATATTCAAAATAGACTGTCCTTTATACTTATTCTCATCTACTTCAATTTCAGAAATCAGATTCGACATAATATCTGCAACTTTTGCATTATCTTTTCGCATTTCTTCCACATACTGTTTTACTTCATCAATCTGCTTCTGTCTCTCTTCCGGAGTAATATCCTCTGAATCATCTGCAGGTGTAACAATATTTTGAATCAAATGAATAATATATTCATAATCAATCTTCGTATTACTATATGCCATCAGTTCATAATCCGGATCTACTTCTACCGGATCCTCATCCGTATTATCTTTTCCACCGTCTTCCAGTTTAATCTCTTCCATTACATTCTTATATCGACCAACATAATCCTCATATTCTGTCTCTGTAATGCCATAGTCTTCCAACATACTATCTTCAAATCGTGTAAAAGATTTCAACTGTGCAAACAATCGGTCAAACGTCTGGAACATTTTTGCAAATACCCGCTTTTCCTTCATTGACATCGTCGATACTTCTTCCGGCGTCGCCGCTGAAACCCGCAATGCAGCAAGTGATTTTCTGAATGCCGGTTCAACCTCATCCCACTCAGATACAAGTGCTACTTCTGTACTTCCTGCTGAATACAGTTTTATTGCATTATCTACACCTTCTTTGAATAATTTTGGTGCCTGAAAAGTCACAATCTGACCATATGTTTTATTCGTATCAAAAATGCGGTTCGTTCTGGAAAATGCCTGTATGAGATCATGTGGTCCCATTGGTTGCCGATCAATAAATATCGTTGACATACATGGCGCATCAAACCCTGTCAGCAAACGATCCACAACAATCACCAGATCTAACTGTTCATTTCGGCTTGCAAATTTTGCATCTTTTCTTGCCAACCGTTTATTCAAATTTCCATTGTAGCTTTGTATCTGTGAAAGTTCGAATTTTGTGCCAAACATTCCATTATAATCATCCAATGACTGCTGCATTTTCTGCTGATTTACATGCGAACCTTCTTCATTTTCTGTCACAGAATAAGTAATAGCAAATTTAGGAAAGTCAGGAAGCACCTGTTTGATCTTTTCATCAATGACCAAATCTGTTTCTCCCCTTTTCACTCTGCTCAACAATTCATAATATTTCTGAGCTAATTGAATAGAACTGGTTGTCAAAAGTCCCTCATACGTTTTTCCTTTTCCATTCTGAAATCCCAGTTTATGATATGACTTATTCAAAATAATATCTAATACCCGAAGCATATGTGTTTCATTATCATATGCACTGGCATCTGTTTCATCTATGATATTTTTCGGCCCGTTGTGCTCCACCTGAAATCCTAACACTGCCTTATCATGAATTGCATTTTGTATCGTATATTTATGTAAACATTTTCCATACAATTCTTCCGTTGTACGTGGTAAATCTCCTAACTGTGGATACGGATTCTCTCCAAATCTCGGTGTTCCGGTAAATCCATACCATAAGGATCTTCCAAAAAATCGTTCCAGCTCTCTTTTTGTTTTTGGCGTAACAGCGCGGTGACACTCATCTACAACAAAAGCAATCTTTAAATTTTTGATTTTGCTATATTCAGGTGTTCCTTCTTTCAACCGTTTACTAATCAAAATCTGCATTTTTTGAATTGTTGTAACGATTACCTGACGATCATCCGATTTCAATTTTTTCTTAAGATCATTTACATTATCGGTTTCATCTACATCAACCAGGTCATTATTCGCATAAGCCTGAAATGCCATTGTTGTCTGTGTATCCAGATCTTTTCGGTCAATCAGGAAAATTGCTTTATCTATAGCCGGAATATCCATCAAAAGATTTCTTGTTGCCTTATAAGATGTCAATGTTTTTCCCGAACCCGTTGTGTGCCAAACATAACCTGATTTTCCCGTTTTTGAGGCCTCCCGTATCGATTCGATTGCATGAATCTGATATGGTCTAAGCAGGATCAATCGTTTTGCATCTTCATCCAAAACCGTATATCTGGCAATCATTTCATGTGCTTCCGGAATGCGTAATACACTTTTTGCAAAATCAATATAATCTGGAACAGGATTGTTTTCCTGATCTACCCAACCACTCATAAATTTCGGATTCAATTCTGTATCACTTGCCGCTGCAAAATATTTTGTATCTACCCCATTGCTTACAACAAACATCTGTACTGCGGAAAAAATACCTGTAAATTTTCCTTCTCCAATGTATTTTTTAATCTGCCAAAATGCATCCATATAAGAATGCTGTTTGTTTTTTAATTCAATATGAATCATTGGAAGACCATTTATCATCAAAGTAACATCAAATCTTCTATCGCGTGATGACGTGCTGCTGGATTCAGAATCACCTAATGCACTATATTGATTTATTACTTCATATACACTGCTGCCGCCAGCAATATGTTCATGATTCATAACAACCAAATGTAAACGTTCTGTATCACGCTGTACATGAACCTGTACTTTTCCATTCTCTCCAACAAGCCACTCGCCTGCTTTATAAAAAGAAGAAAATTGCAGTTGGTTTTTTACCTGCTCAAACTCAGTATCTGACAATGGTTCCCCATTCAAACGATCTTTATTATTTTGCTCCAGAATATACTTGAAGTTCTTCCAAAGATCAGCTTCTGTTTTCAAATCATCCCGATATGTCCACTGTGACTCTCCATAAACAAGTTGCTCAATCAGTTTTTCTTCAATCATTTTCTCTAATTCTGGCATTTTATTTTTCTCCTTTGTTATAATTAACGTGATTTTGGTGTATTTTATAGTGTATTTGGTGTATTTTCGCTTGCGCTGGTGAAGAGTGATGAGGTGATCGAGAGAATTAAAATACTCTCCAATTTTTGTTTGTTCTTCGATGTTCGGGATTGGTAATTCCTGTTTGTATAATTCTTCCCAGACAATGTTTTTTCTGCAAACGCTGGCTCCTTCTGTAGATGCTTTTAAAAAGAAATCCTTAGTGCAATGTCATTAAGTTAAGATGACCAATCAAGATCTTAGCATCAGAAATGATGCT
>ENA-OOWO01000045-OOWO01000045.1-human-gut-metagenome-genome-assembly--contig:-NODE-45-length-69438-cov-5.172391_pt1 | contig 69438 bp, 64 predicted proteins | sample MGYA00241579_ERZ501327 | MGnify/ENA primary metagenome ERZ501327 (study PRJEB25962, sample SAMEA2042836) | human gut metagenome | biome: human gut; feature: human-associated habitat; material: faeces...
TGGACGAGGCTCGGATCGCCTTCGAGCGCGTGAAGGAACTGACCGCAGACCTCGCAACCGTGGAGACATCCGCCTACCGTCTTGCCGAGAGCATTAAGAAGACCCAGAAGCGGGCCAATGCACTAAAGAACATCACGATCCCGTCATACCAGGCACTTGTGAAGGACATCACCAACGCCCTGGAGGAAAAGGACCGCGAGGAGTTCACAAGACTAAAAGTAATCAAACGGAGTACCACGAAATGACAAAAACAGCAAAGACCATTACCTACGCCGCCGGGATCTTCACCGCGTTCTGGCTGATCATCGCGTTTCTTATCACATCCGTGGAGGCAGTCACCTACTGGACACCAGGATATTACGAGAAGGAATACACGAAATATCAGGTTCTGAATGATCTTCCTGAGATGACCATGGATGATCTTTTAGACGTTACCGATGAAATGATGGCATTTCTTCGCGGAAAGCGTGAAAACCTTCACGTATACACCACCATGGGCGGGGAATACCGGGAATTCTTCAATGACCGGGAGATCGCCCATATGGAGGATGTCAGAGGTTTGTTTGTTGGGGCACTGGTGCTGCGGCGGATCTGCATCATCACGGCATTTGTCTGCGTGGCTCTTCTGTGGCTTCTGAAGGCAGATATCGCCCTGGTAGTTCCACGGTCTGTCTGCTGGGGAACCGGACTGTTTTTTGCCATGATCTGTGTACTGGGACTTGTGATATCCACAGACTTCACGAAATATTTTATTGTTTTCCACAAAATCTTTTTCAAGCAATGGTCTCACGTACTTCATTAAATCCGCCCGATTTTTGGGCTGAGCAAAAAACTCACTTCACATACCCATCATAAACCCGGCGCGACAAATCCGCCACCGACGCATACGGCGTATAATCCCGCGTAAATACAACGAGGACATAGTCGCCTTTTGCCGTATAGACGATGCCCCCATCGTGGCGCAGGTCGCGCACCTCGCCCGTCTTGTGGGCTACGACCGTGCCTTTGGGGAGCTTATCGGGAAGCATATCCGTATCGACCTGGGCCTTATAGATGGCAAGCATTTGGGCATCAAGGTCCTTACTTACGCATTTTCCCTGATAAAGACGCTTAAAAAGAAGCCCCACGTCCCTTACGGTGGTCATGTTTTCGGCGCCTTTTTTCGCGGCATCAAAATCCATCATCTTGCGGCGGAGCGTCGTATCCTTATAGCCGTGCTCCTTAAGGTAGCGGTTGACGCGGTCCATGCCCAAGCGGTCAATCATGAGGTTTGTCGCCGTATTGTCACTGTGGATGATCATTTCATCCAGGGCTTTTTTTACCGTGACCGTCGTACCCTTGGGCATTCCTTGAAGGACGCCGGATCCAGCAACAACGTTTTTATCCGTTAGGGTAAACGTCTCTGTAAGGCTCAGTTTCCCGTCCCTAATATCCTCATAGGCGGCAGCAAGGATGAAGACCTTGATCATACTGGCTGCCGGTGTCTGTACGCTGTTGCGATAATATCCCTTTCCCGTTTTAAGGTCGGAGAAATAGACGCCGTAGGGTGCGGCACCTTTGACGGTCTTTGACACAGCTGCAAGGTTTGCCGGCACATTTACCGCCGCCATAACAGGCGTGCTCCACAGGGTGACTGTAAGGAGCGCCGCCCCCATAAGGGCCGCGCCTTTTTTCATCATATCCATCATAAAAATTTCAGTCCTTTCTTTGTAAGCGCCTCCCGCAAGCCCTTCATAAAGGTAGGCCCGGGATCAATCTTTCCATGGTAATAGTTCGGCACGTCTTCGCGCCAAAGGTCCGTCTGTTTCGCCTTATCCTGCTCATAATGACCAAGGACCGTCGTAAGGGTCGGGTACTTATCCTTCAAATAGGAAATGAGAGCAATATTGGCCCTAAGTTGGGCCTCCGTAAGGTCTTCTTTACCCCTGGCGCCGCCCACGTTTTCAATGCCGATGGCGCACCAATTGAGCCCAATGGCATGGCGGGCAAGGGCCGTTTCCGGCATGAGCTGCCAAATGGCCCCATCCCGGCCCACAAGAAACTGGGCGCCCACATTGAGCGTGCCATAGGAAAGCCTTGGATTTTCCTCGGCGTAAAAAAATTGGTATGTTCCCTCTTGGGAATCATTGGCCGTCCAGTGGACGACAACGGCGCGGGGTTTGATGTCCGTCATTTCCCGGCCATAGTGAAGCTTGCTGTAAGCTTTCATGAGTGTGTTGCGTTTGGGTGATTGAGCCACGTACTTTTGGATGATGGCCGGCCGTTCCGCCTTTTTTCCCGGTGCGGAAAAACCGCAGGCGCTCGGCAGCAACAGGGCGCAGCTAAAAAGGATCAAGAGCCGTTTTTTCACGAATGCACGCCCTCTTCGGCAAGGGGATCCGGTCCATAGCGGTTCTCCCCTTCCGTTCCCTTTTCGGCGCAAAGCATAAAGGCAACATAAAGGCCATAAAAGGGAACCCATATAAACGCCACGATCTCCCCTGATTTTCCTAAATCATGGGCACGGCGAATGGCAAGCATGAGAAGGATCATCTGGGGCATGATGAAAAGAGCCATCATCACGAGGCTGTTTACCATCATGAAAAGGACAATAAAAAGAGGCCCGCTCGCTTCCTGCAGCGTCTTGGCAAAATAAAACTGCCCGGCCATATAAAGGGCTACGAAAAGAAATGATAAAGCAAAAACAGAAAGGCTGCGCAGGAGATAGGCCTTGCGGCAGAGCCGTCCCTTTGTTCCCCAATAGTCGGCTTTGAAACGCTCAAAAAACGTTTCTGGCTCCTTTGGTTCCTGATGATTGGAGGCGGCCTCTATCACAGGTGTTCCGCACGCTGGGCAGAACGCGGCGTTTTCGGGAAGAATGCGGCCACAGTGAGCACAATAGTTGGTCATCATATTTTCTCCTTTCAAAAAAGATTCTTTCCTTCAAGATCCTGCGGCTCCAAAAGCTGGAGGCCATGGGCCTTTAAGAGGCGCGCCGTAATGCCAGGCTCCTTTACAAGGGTTTTCGTAAAGGAGCCATCGTAGCGGGATGAAACGCCGCAGCTGGGACTTTTTGCCTGGAGGATAACAAGATCGGCGCCCTCTTTTTGCGCAAGGTGCAGGACTTTTTCAGCCCCTTGATCATAAGCGTCCGTCACATCAAGACCGCTTTGGGTCCTGACGCGGCCATCAGGCTGGATTTCTGCCGGCGGGCGCGGCGTCAACAGTCCGCCCATCACTTCTGGACAGATGGGAATGACGCGGGCATGAGAGGCTTTCAAAAAGGCCTGGACCAACCGGTGGGGCTTACTTTTCCCGTCATAGCGACAGGGCGTTCCCAAAAGACAGGCACTCACAAGGATGGTTTTTTCACTCATGACAGGGCCCCCTTAAAATGCTGCTCTACATTGCGGATGGAATAGATGACCATAGGCACAACAAAGAAAGTCGCTGCAAACCACGCCGCCTGGTCAGCCCAAGTAATGGCATCATAGCCAAAGGAGCCAACAAAAAGGACGGACACGACGGTGCGGGCAATCATCTCAAGGACCCCGCTCATCATGGCCTTGCGGGCATTGCCCAGGCCTTGGATGCTCATGCGGCACACATTCAAGATCCCCAGCACCCACAGACAGTACCCCATGCGGCGCAGGTAAAGGGCGGCAAGGTCCAGTTCGACGGTATTTGCCGCGTCAAGAAAGAGCAGGCACAGGTCCCGGCCCCACAAAATCATGGCAAAAAGGCCAAAAATCGCACCGTAAAGGACGCTGACGATGGTGCCCTTGTAAATGCCCTTGCGGATGCGGTCCGTCTGGCGGGCACCGAAGTTTTGGGCCACAAAAGTGGAAACAGCCGTGGCAAAAGCATCAAAAGGTGCGAGAAGAAAGAGCTTGATCTTCGTTCCTGCCGTAAAGGCTGATACAAACTGCGTTCCCAGGGAATTATTGGCGCTCTGCATAACCATGGAGCCAATGGCCGTAATGGAGTACTGCAGCCCCATGGGAATACCGATGCCCATGAGGTCTCTTCCTTCAAGGAAATCGTAGTGACGGGCCTTTTCTTCGATATGAAGGACATCGTAACGGCGCGCCACCGCATAAAGGCAAAGGAGCGCCAAAAGGGCCTGAGAAAGGACCGTGGCCAAAGCCGCCCCGGCAACCCCCATCCCAACATTGACGATAAAAAGAAAGTCCAGCCCAATATTAAGGACCGACGCCACGGCAAGATAGATAAAAGGCGTCTTGGAGTCGCCAATGGCCCGCATGAGTCCAGCAAGGTAATTATACATGACCGTAAAGGGAATCTCACAGAAGATGATGATGAGATAGACCCATGCATCATGAAAGATTTCTTCCGGCACCTGCAGGAGATGGAGGATGTGATTGCAGAAAACCGTCGTCAAGAGGGTCACAAGGGCGGCAAATAAGGCGGCAAGGATTCCACCTGCATATTCATAGCGGTGCATGCCGCTGTAATCCTTGGCGCCAAAGCGCTGTCCCACAGGGATGGAAAAGCCCAGACTCATGCCGATGCAAAAACCCATGACGAGGAACTGGATGCTTGTCGACGAGCCTACGGCGGCAAGGGCCTTAGCCCCCAAGGTTTGTCCCACAATGGCCGTATCGACAAGATTATAGGTCTGTTGGAAGAGGTTCCCCATGAGAAGAGGCAGACTGAATTTTACAATAAGAGGCAGGATGGGCCCTTGGGTCATATCCTTAGTGCGGCTTTGTGCCATACAATCACTTCATTTCTTTTTCGTTAGGACCGGTCCGCAATCTTTTGAAGGACCCGTTCCTTTTCGGCCCCCTCATAAAGAACAGGCCGATAGTCATTATAATAAGGTGTCGAGGAAATGCGGCAGGCAATGAGCGTGCCGCCATCAGAACCATGAAGGTACCCATCTTCAAAGGCAAAGCGTTCCTGGTAAATGAGGGCATCTTTGTCACGGGGATTGCTGTTGCCGCCGAAGCAGAAATTTCCCAGACTGTAGATGATGCGCCGCCCTTTATAGGTCTCCGTTCCCTGCACAATGTGGGGATGGGCACCCAGAACCAAATGAGCGCCGTGGTCGATGGCAAGATGGGCAAGATCGCGCTGGTTCTCGTCGGCATAGGGCTCAAGCTCCGTTCCCCAGTGGAAATAGCAGATGATGAGACGGGCGCCCTTTCGCTTCACTTTTTCCAGTTCCGCAATGAGCTGTGTCTCCGCGCCGCCCGTAAGGTCGTTGATACCAATAAGGCCAACGGGAATGCCCTTGATGAGCATGACGGGGCTTTCTTCGTAGCCAAAGGGCATGACGCCAGCCTTTCCTAAGGTGCCGAACGTATCCCAATAGCCTTCATTCCCATAGTCATAGCTGTGATTATTGGCAAGGGTCGCTGCTTCGACGCTGCCTTCCGTAAGAACCCGCACATAGTCGGCCTTTCCTTTAAAAGCAAAGGTCTTGTCCTGCCGGTCCGTACTTTCTGTCAGAGCTCCCTCCATATTGACAAGGGTGAGATCATCATGGGCAAAGATTGACGCTACGCCCTTCAAAAAGACCGATGCATCCCCATTGGCCGCGTCATAGGAAGCGGGAAACGTCCCTTCATAGCCAAAGGACTCATCCGTTCCAAGGGTGCAGTCCCCTGCTGCGGAAATGGTAAGGACCGTAACCGTCTTTTGCGGCGGCTCTTCCTTTGGCGGTACCGGTCTTTCCTGTGTTACGACGGCAATCCTTGCAGGAAGTTTCTGCTGCAGTGCATAAGAATCGTGCAGGGGAAGGTCTTCCCTTTGCAACAAGCCAATGGCGATTTCCGCCTCGTGAACCTTGAGGAGCGGCGGCAGCTCCTTTTTAGGTTCTGCCGTGCCGGGTAGGATGACAAAGGCCGTAAAAGCAAAAAGGAGCGCTCCTTGGCGCAGGGGCCAGGGAAAACGCGAAATTTTTTTCAAGAAAGAAAAACAGGGCGGGATGGTCATGATGACTGGCTCCTTTAAACGACAATGGTCAGTACCATTGTACATTATTTCAGGGGAAATTGCGAAGAAAAAGAAGGGGATCGGCTGCCACACAACAAGATATTGAAAAGATGATCCGCTCTCTTACAATCTTTTGCCTCCGTGTTTTTGCCTTACAATCTTTTGCGTTATGATCTTTTGGCTCTGCGTTTTTCCCTTCGTTTTTTCGCCTTGGAAACGGCGAAAGCCGTTCCGCCTTACCAAGACGGGGTATCCACCAAAAAGGCTTGCTTGCGGACGTGGGTGGTGGATGAGGAGGGCGGTTCTTGCCCGACGTTCCGGTCTTTTCTTCCAAGTGCTTTTTGCGAATTCGGTTCAGATGACGTATCGTCATCCTCCATTACCTCGTTAAGATCAGGAAGCAAACAATGGGGGCACACCCTTATGGGGAATCGGAGCGATGTATGCTCCGCCCTAAAACCCAAGCGCCTCATTCACCAAGATTACCTTGATCCGGCCTTTTTCCTGGGAAAAGCGCGTCACAAGGAGATTGCAGCAAATGGTATCAGGCGACTTGCAGTCGGCACAGGCTCCATTCACCTTGCACGGAGTCTTTCCATTTGGGAAGCGCTGGGCATTGATTGGGGCCGCAACGTTCCTGACCCGATAGACAGCATGTTCCACATCCTTTGTCACCTTGTTCATACCGACAATCATAAGGACCTGCTTCGGACCGTAGGCAATGCAGGAAACGCGGTTCGAATTCCCGTCAAGGTTCACAAGGACGCCATCTTCCGTAATGGCATTCGTACTTGATAGAAAGGTATCGCAGCTGTGGGCTTTCAGCATCATCTCCCGCTTTTCTTCGGGCGTCTTTTTCGTATCCCGGTTATAAACCGTGTACTGCCCCTGGATCAGGGCTTCCTTGAGTCCGATTTCCTCAATGGAATAGGTCCCGCCCCAGCTGACGCTTGAACCTTTGGGAATCAGGTCCAAAGCAAGGCCTAGGGCTTCGTCCTTTGTTTCTACAAAATAGCCTTCCATATTGCGGCTTTGGAGTCCCTTGATCACTTTTTCCGCTACTTTGCGGTTCCGTTCCTTTTCAAATGACAGCATGACCATCTCTCCCCTCTGTGAGTGCTTGTTCTTTCCCTCTTATTATATCACGGAAGAAAAGGCAGCGCCTATTATTTAACGACACTTGGAAGCCACGTAGCAAGTTCTGGAACAAAGCAGAGGAAGAGGATTTCTACCGCCATGACACCGATATAGGGAATGACGCCGCGGATGATGTCTTCCATGCGGCTCTCGGGACTGACGCCTTTGAGGACAAAAAGGTTCATGCCTACGGGCGGCGTGATAAGGGCCATTTCCATGTTGATCTGCATCACGACATTGAACCAAATGGGATCAAAACCCAACTGTTTGATGATGGGGTATAAGATGGGCACCGTGATAAAGATAATAGAGACGGTTTCAAGGATGCAGCCCAAAAAGAGCAGGAGCAGATTGATCAGAATGAAAAAGACCCAGCGGCTCACTTCCACTTCGGCAACCATCATCGTAAGGGCTTGGGGCACCTGCAAAATGGTGAGAACAAAGCCAAAGAGGGACGCACCGATCATAATGGCAAAGATCATGGCCGACGTTCCCACCGTCTCCATGAGAATGCCCGGCAGGTCCTTTACGGAAAGGGTCCGGTAAATCACAAAGGTGATGAAAAGGGCATAGACCGTACCGACAGCAGCTGCTTCCGTCGGCGTAAAAGCCCCCGTATAGATGCCGCCCACAACGATGACAGGAAGGAGCAGTCCCCAAATGGACCCTTTCAGGGCAGCAAAGCGTTCGGAAAGGGGCGCCTTTTTTTCAAGCTTCAAATGACGGGAGCGGTAGACGACGATAAAAATGAAAAAGACCGTCATGAGCACGCCGGGAAGGACACCACTCATAAAAAGCTGGCCAATGGATTCACCCGTAATGGACCCATAAAGGATCATGGGAATGGACGGCGGAATGAGGATACCCAGCGTTCCGCCGCCGGCCACGGCGCCCAGTACAACGGACCGGTCATAGCCCCGTTTCAGCATTTCCGGAATGGCAATGGCTCCGACTGTGACCGCGCAGGCCACACTGGAACCTGTAATCGCGGCAAAGATGCCGCAGGCGACAATCGTCGCAATGCCAAGGCCGCCGGGCAGATGCCGCAGCCACTTATTGCCCAGGTCAAAAAGGTCTTCCCCGACCTTTCCCTTGAGCAAAATGGCGCTCATGAGGATGTAAAGCGGCACGGCGCAGAGGACAAAATCATCGAGAGCCTTATAGGCCAGGATGGGAATTTGCTCCAGGGCGCCGTCACCGGGCATAAAAAGCACCATGCCCAAAAGACCCGACGCACCCAAGGAAAAGGCCACAGGAACGCCAATGGCAAGAAGCACCAGTAAGGCAAAGGTAAAGATGACAATCATGCGGCCTTTCCTCCTTTCTCGTTACGGTAGGCCAGAACGGATTCGCCAAAGAGGCGGACAAACTGCAGGAACAGGACCCCGATCCCAATGGGCATGGACAGCTGGGGAATCCACAAGGGCATGCGCAGCGTACTTGCCGCCACCATGTCAAGGTCATAGGATGTATAGACCATTTGGGCCGATGTATAGCAGAAAATGACTGTAAAAATCATGCAAATGATAGAGACGGCCATGCGCAGGACTTCATTTGTCTTTTGAGGCAAATGGGAAATCATCATATCAACATGGATATGGCGACCCCGGGCCAGGGCTTCCCCCATGCCTAAAAATCCCGCCATGAGGACGCAGTAGGTAGATAGCTCCGTGGCCCATTCCGTCGGTTCATTGAAAAGCCCGCGAGATACGACTTCATAAAAAATCGAGAAAACAGGGACAAAGAGCAGGATGCCCGCAAGGACGGCTGTAAAATTTGTCACTTTTTCAAGGATCCTGTTATAGACAGCAAAGATAGATTGCATGGACTTCGCCCCTCCCTTCCTTAGACTTTTACGGCCATATCAAGGACCGTTTTGCCAATCGAACCCGTATGCTTCAGGAACGTATCCCAAACGGACTTTGTCGCCTTGCGCCAAGCAATCAGTTCATCTTCAGGGACTACGTAGATTTCCATGCCTTTGGCCTTGAGGTCCGCCAGTCCCTTTTCATCCATGGCCTTCGCATTTTTTCGGGTCTCTTCCTGCACTTCCTTCGCCGCTTCCATAAAGGCATCCTGCTGCTCCTTACTCATCTTGGCAAAGGAGCGGTCGTTCATGGCGAGAATGAATTCCGGCGATGCATGGTTCGTCACGGTGAGATACTTGGCCACTTCGTGGATTTTGCGGTCCCGCATGGCACTCGTACCGGAACTTTGGCCGTCAATGGTGCCGCGCTGCATGGCCATATAGACTTCCGCCGAGCCCATCGTGACGGGTGACGCGCCCAAGGCCTTGATGGTCTCCGACGAAATTTCGCTGTAGCCGCGGAGCTTCAGTCCTTCAAAATCCTGAGGCTTTTGGATTGGCTTCTTGTTGTTGGCAAACTGGACAAATCCATAGTCAGCCCAATAAACGACCTTGACGTGCTTTTTCGCCAGTTCATCCGCAAGGGTCCTGCCCATGCCTCCGTCGATGGCCTGATCGATCTTCTCGTAGCTAGGAAACACAAAGGGTACGTCAAAGACTTCCATGGCAGGTACCACCGTAGCCCAGCGACCGACTGTATTGAGTCCCATGTCAACGCCGCCGGTCATGATGGCATCATTCATGCTCTTGTCATTGTAGAGCTGTCCGGCCGGATAGGCCGTAATGACCACCTCGCCGTGAGTCTTATCCTTGACTTTCTGGATAAAGGACTCAACCCCCTTAGCCAGAGGATGATCCGTCGGTAAATGATAGGCAAGCTTGTATTCAATCTTACCGCCTTGACCGCTTGTGGCCGCTTCCTTTTTGCCGCACCCGGCAAGAGCGGTTGTCAGGATCGCCAGACAGGCTGCGGTCATCACTTTCATCAGCTTCCTCGTTTTCATCGTTTTCCTCCTTGTTCCACACTGGCAAGGCCGCTGTATACTGTATTCACTAAAGCAATACAAAAAGAACCCCTGCCGGATCTTCTCCAGCAGGGGCGTTGGTTCGCGGTACCACCCTACCATTGTACTCTTGGCCTTGTAACGCATCCACAGCGCCTTACCCTAGGGGACAGTACCCTTCAGATAAGGAGTTTACAGGTGAGAAGCATGCCCTATCAGCACCGCCTCGCACCACCCGGCGGCTCTCTTGGCCTCATCGTTCATGCCATTCCTGATCATGACTTTTGTCTCTTAAAAAAGGTTTGACGCCAGTATAACACAGATTTGGGATGTGTCAACAAAAATATTTTATCATTTCTACATTAGATAATATTTTGTAAACTAACTAACAACATCTCTTTATTTTGTCTTTTGTAAGTGAACATTTTCAAAATGAAGGCAAAATGGTTCCGAGAGGATAAGACTCCCCTCTTTCTATGCTATAATGGGTAAAATCCATCACGATAGGAGTGGGTTCCTTCATGATTAGTTTTCTCCTCTTCCTGATCCAGTTTGCCATCAACTACGTCATGCTTGCCGTCCACCTAACGTTCATCATTCCTGCCGTGCTTTTTTTCACCCCGTCCTCCTGATTCCAGACCCTGCGTACCGGCGGCGGGCTTACGGGCGAAGAGATCAGCTTGATCCTTGCCCTCATCCTCATTGTACCCGCGCTCTTGAGCCGATTTTCCTTTTTCCAGTCCCTCCTGCTCCATGTAAACGGCGCGCGCAAAGCCAAAGGCAATGACCTTGCCTACATTGAAGCCTGCCTTGACCCAGTGCTCCAAAAAGCGGGCCTTCGGCGCAGTGACTTTACGCTCTATATCAAAGACACGGCGGAGCTCAATGCCTACGCTTTTGGCGACCATCATATCGTCGTCTTTAGAGGGCTCCTTACGCAGCTTCCCATGGACGAAGTGAGCGGCGTCCTCGCCCATGAATTGGGGCACCTCCATTACAACCATACGCAGTGGCTCCTCTTAAGCTACGGCATGAATCTTCCCATTACCCTCGTCAGTGGCATCTATCAGGCCATCGTCTTCAAGCTCCGCCTCTTTCTCATCATCCCCATCTTGGGCCTTCTCATTTCCCTCATGGTCTTTTTCTGCAGCCTGTGGATCCAGGCCTTGAGCTTTACCATGAATTTTCCCCTCCACCTGCTCCGGCTCGTCAAAGCAAGGCAGGATGAATATGACGCCGATCGGTACGCCTTTGAAATTGGCTATGGCGCAGAGCTCCATAACGCCCTCTATGACATTTCAGGCGGCGCTCAGGATGATCCAGGCTTTTGGGGCCGCCTTTGGTCCGATCACCCCGTGACGCAAAAAAGGCTCGAGAAATTAAGGGAACTTGTGACCCAGACGGAAGGAAGGGACGAAGATCAAGTGGAATAAGGCTGAAGCGGGATTTCATCGTTCAAATTTATAAAAGCAAGGGAAAATCCTCCAAAAAACACGGCTCAAGGCGCGCAGTCCATGCGCCCCTTGAGCCGTGTTTTGCATTTTGAATGAACCCAAATAGGGGACCTTCCGTCATGAGCAGGCCGCCTGCGGCGCTAAACCCATGACAGCCGCACCGCTTTCTCACTGCAAGGCGAAAGGCTTCCTCAATCAAGCAGCAATAACAGCGCCATCTTGAAAGGGCCCTGTGCCGTAACCGCATGACGGCCGCCTTTATCAAAAACGAAGCTTTCACCAGCAGAAATGAGATGGTCCGTTCCTTCATAAGTGATGACAGCTTTCCCTTCAAGGGCCATGACAAGGGCCTTTCCGGGAGCCGAGTGTTCCGTAAGCCCCGTACCTTCACCAAAGCCCATGAGGGCCAGTTTCATATGGGGCGACGAAACAACGTCACGATTGACAATCTTGCCCGCTTCTGTCGGGACAAGGTCCTTTAATACAAATAAGTTACCAGCATCAAGATTCATGATGAGATCCTCCTTTGTGGATAGTTCAGTATAAATCGCACCGTTTTCTGTGCGGATGCCAAAAGCAACACCATGAGGAACAATGAGGCTTTTCCCTTGGGAAAGGGAAAAAGCGGCGCCGCCCGCTTGGACCATCATTGCCCCATCAAGTACCGTCAGGAGCTTAGGATAGGCATAGGTCTCCGGGCTGATATCCGTCTGGGGTGCCAGACAAAAAGCGAGAAAGGCCGCTGAAGGGCCCATAAGAAGCTGCTGCGAAACCGTGCAGCCTGGGACATAAGAATTTTCTTTTACAATGGAAAAAGGCGTATGAACGGCTTTCATAGTCGGTTCCTCCTTTCGCTATTTGCAGTATAGGGGAAAAGGTCACATGATTCTGTTGGTAAAACAACAAAAGCAAAGAATGTTCCCGCCTATGTTCCTCCCTCTTCGAGAGGGCGAAAATCACTTTTATCCCCCTCTTCCTGTATAACCTCACCGGTTCCAAAGCGACCAGCATCGCCTCAAATCCCTATTTGCCCATCCCCTGACTTTCCGGTACAATAAGGGGAGGAAAAGAGTCGGCAGCCTGAGGGGCAGGATGCCACAGAAAAGGAGACGCCTTATGCTTACATTTCTTGTTTTTATTGCGGCTGCACTCATCGGACTCCTGCTCCGTCAGCTTGAAATTCCAATTCCCTACATGCTGGGCGGGATTCTTGCTGCCTTTTGCTGCAAAACCTTCTATGAAGCAAGATTTTCTGGGTCCCTCTCCCTTCGCAACGCCATGCTGGGCATAGCAGGGTACGGCATCGGGGCCCACTGCACATCGGACACCATCATCCGCATGGGTGCAGAACTGCCCGGCGTCCTGGGAGCCTCTCTCAGCACGCTCTTTGTTTCCGTCTGTGTTGCCATATATATGGCCCGCCATACGTTTGCCAATCTCCTGAGCAGTGTCATGGGCTGCCTGCCTGGCGGCTTGACGCAGATGACGCTCCTTATGGAAGAATATCATGATGCCGACGAAAACGTCGTCGTAGTTTCCCAATGCCTGCGCCTTTTCGTCGTTGAAGTGAGCGTCCCCTTTCTTGCCATCAACCTATTTGGTGGGGTCCTGACCAAAACCGTCGCACCGGACCTTTTGACAAGCCTTGTCACAGACGGGATGAAGCTCTTTCACCGGGGCTGGCTCATCGTCTTTCCCCTTGCCGTGATGGGGCAGCTTTTTGCCCGCAAGGTCCATCTGCCCACGGGCAACCTTCTGGGGCCCATCCTCTTTACCGCTTTTTATGCCACACTCTGGGGCCCGATTCCTTCTGTTCCGCCCGCCGTCATGGCTTTTGCCCAAATGAGCATCGGCATCTATATTGGAACCATGCTGGATCGGGATAAACTGCTGCGAACCAAGCGCCTTGTTCCCAACGTCCTTGTTGGCTCCCTGCTCATGGTCGGTACCAGTGCAGTCGTAGCCGTCATCATCGGAAAAGCTTACGGCTATTCTCCGATTGGAGCATTCCTTGCCGTGGCTCCTGGCGGCATTGCCGAAATGTGCCTGGCCGGCATGGAAATGGGGCAGGATGTCGCCATGATTCTCACGTACCAGCTGATCCGTGTGCTCATGCTGAACTTTGCCGTGCCTTTTGCCATTAAACGCTTTTTCCCCAAAGAAAGCCTATAAACAGAGGGCTTGGAAAGGCTGCCCACAGAAAAAGTACATGGGATATGCTGGAAAATACGCTGAAGCCGGCCCCTCCTTTTTTCCCTTGATTCCCGTAACGTTTCTTTCAGAAATCAGAGCAATTATCCATAATTTAAGAAAAATATTTTAATTTCAGTAAAATTTCAATTTTGCCTTCGTCGTCCAAACACCGCATATTTACATGGCTTTCAGCCATTTCATAACGCTTTGCTTATCATTTATATTTAAAACTTATTATTTGAGAGTCTGTCTAATCTATGATAGGATTCAATTGTGAAGGATTTGAGAACAGTATCACCTTCACTTGGCTGCGGGGTCGCCCGCGCCTGTATTGGTAAATGTGAAACGGCTCCACGCCCTTTCCTTTGGGCCCATTGTCATTGGACCGCCCTCTTATTTTTTACGGGTCCTGACGAAAGCGCGTAACAAATGGACGGCTGTCGCCTGCCCTTCACATCCCAAAAGCCATTCAAGTTTCGAAAGGAGTCCAATCATGAGTGACGAAAAAAAGAAAAGTTTCACCCCCTTCGGCCTTAGTTGGCCCCTCTGCCTCGGCTTCATCATCATTGTTGCCGCAGGTGTTATGACCGGTTCCCTAAGCACTGATCTTGCTGGTGGTTTTGCCTTCATGCTGGCCCTCGGTATTGTCTGCAATGAAATCGGTGAACGTATCCCCTTCTGGAATTCCTACATCGGCGGCGGTCTCGTTCTGACCTTCCTCGTTTCCGCTTATCTGTTTACGAACAAAATGATCCCGGCCAAATATGCCAAAGCAGTTGGCATGGTCATGGACCAAGCTGACTTCCTGAGCTTCTTCATTGTCTTCCTGATCTGCGGTTCCATCCTGGGTCTGGAAAAGAAACTCCTGCTTAAATCCTTTGCCGGATATCTGCCTGCCATCTTTGGCGGCCTCATCGGCGCCGCCGTGCTCGGGGTTGCCGGCGGCCTCGTCTTTGGCATTGCCCCGGATATGATCCTTCTGAACTATGTCCTTCCCATCATGGGCGGCGGCAACGGCGCCGGTGCCGTACCGCTTTCCCAGATCTATGAAACCGTAACGGGCGATAAGGCAGCCAACTACTACACCTTCGCCATTACAATCCTGACCATTGCAAACATCTTCGCTATCCTGACGGCGGCTATCCTGAACCAGATTGGTCATAAGCATCCGCAGCTCACCGGTGACGGCAACACCCTGATCCGTACCGGTCTTGACATCGAAGCTGAAAAGAACGATGCCATTCCTTCCATCAAGGAAATGGGCGGTGCCTTCTTTATGGGCGTTGGCTTCTATGCAGCCGGCCGTCTCATGGGTAAAGCCATCCTGCCGAAAGTCTTTGGTGTTGCCATCCATCCTTTCGCTTGGATGATCATCATCGTTACCATCGCAGCCATGACGGGGATTGTCCCGAACGCAACGAAAGCGGCGGCTAAACGTCTGCAGTCCTTCATGAGCTCCTGCCTCGTCCTCATCATCATGGTCGGCGTTGGTGCTGATACGGACCTGAACCAGCTGATTGATGCCATCAACCTCAGCAACGTGGTCATCGCCTTCTTGATCGTTGTCGGCGCCATCATCGGTTCCGCAATCGTCGGTCAGCTCGTTGGCTTCTACCCCATCGACTCTGCCATCACCGCTGGTCTTTGCATGGCAAACCGCGGCGGTTCCGGCGACCTTGCCGTATTGGGTGCTTCCCATCGTATGGGCCTCATCGCTTATGCTCAGCTGTCCAGCCGTCTGGGCGGCGGTATCGTCCTGATCATTGGGTCCATCCTCTTTGGTGCCCTCATTAAATAAGAGCCGATTATTAACTTCCCGCTTCCTTGAGGCGGGAAGTTTTTTATCAAGTGGACAGGAGCCATAGCTCCGCAGATCACAATAATTCATCTAAAAAAAAACAGTTCCTTTTTGGTTAAATCAAAGTCCCTTGACGCATTGCGCCTTGACTCAATAGGATGTAGATAAAAACCATTCATCACTCGAAGGAGGTTTTTCTATGAAAAATGCAGTCGGCCGTGAAATACCCGATGAAATCCTTGCCCAAACCGGCAAAGAAATCTTCCAAGGCAGTTTTCATTACGATCAAAAAGTATACCGGCGCGCGGCCAATCAATCCCGCGCCCATGTAGCGCCAACCCGCAGTAAAGTCCTCCACTCCATCAAAGACGCCCTGATTGCCGGCGGAATCCATGACGGCATGACCTTCGGCTTTCACCATCATTTCCGTGAAGGGGATTATATCGTAGGCCTCGTCATGGAAGCTGTCCATGAGATGGGCATCAAGGACATCACCATCTGTGCCAGCTCCCTAGGAAAAGCCCATGATTCCATCGTCCCCTATATTGAAGATGGAACGATTACAGGCATTGAGTCTTCCGGTGTGCGAGGTAAGATTGGCGAAGCCATTTCCACAGGTAAGCTGAAGAAAATAGCTGTCATGCGCAGCCACGGCGGCCGCGTGCGGGCCATCGAATCGGGGGAAACACACATTGATATGGCCTTTATCGGTGCCCCCACCTGTGACCCCATGGGAAACTGCCGTGCCATCGGCGGGAAAAGTGACTGCGGCGTCCTGAGCTATTCCATGGTCGATGCCCAGTATGCAGACTATGTCGTCTCCATTACGGACACCCTGGTCCCCTTTCCCAATATTCCGGCCTCCATTTCCATGGTGGACGTCGATGCTGTCGTCGTGGTGGACGCCATTGGTGACCCCCTTAAGATTGCTACAGGGCCAGCCAAACCGACAACGGATATGCGCAAGCTCCTCATGGCCCGCTATACGACAGAATTTCTCATCCACACCCCCTACTACAAAGAAGGCTTCTCGTATCAAACAGGTGCGGGCGGCGCTTCCCTTGCCTCGACGGGTATTCTTGCTGAACATATGAGAAAGGATGGCATCCATATGGGCCTTGCCCTCGGCGGCATCACAAAGACCATGTGTGACATGATGGATGAAGGCCTCATTGACCGTATCGTCGATGCCCAAGTCTTTGATACAGGAGCCATTAAAAGCATCAAGAACCATCCAGACCGACATATTGAAATCTCAACCAGTGAATACGCGGACCCCTTTAACAAAGCTTCCTACGTCAATCATCTCGACTTTGTCATCCTCGCATCCTTAGAAGTGGATACCCACTTCAACTGCAACGTGGTCGTTGACTCAAGCGGCATGATTACAGGCGCCCAAGGCGGGCATCCAGATACAGCGGCAGGAGCCCAATGCACCATTGTCATCGTACCGCTCCTGCAAGGCCGCATTCCTGCTGTGAGAACCGAATGCACCACCATAACCACGCCGGGCGAAACAGTGGACGTTGTCATCACGGACTTTGGCATCGCCATCAACCCCAAACGTCAGGACCTCATTGATGCCATGAAAGGCGTCGACCTTCCCTTCTGTACCATTGAAGAACTGCGCGATAGGGCCTATGCCATTGCCGGCGTTCCCGATGCCGTCACCTTCAAGGACCGCATCGTAGGGATCATCGAAGCACGGGATGGATCAATCATCGATGTCGTACGAGAAATCGGCAAAGCTAAGAGTTAATCATCTAAACTCGGGCTGACCAAAAAAGCGCCACAACCGAAGAATCCGGTTTGGCGCCGTGCGCTATGGTCTGTTGCCATACGGTTTTCTTGACAGCCATCCGAATCTTGCCCGAATAAGACAGCTTGACAGCCTTTTACACAATCTCCCACGGTGAGAGGGACTCTCCTATGATACGTCATGAGCCTTTGCTTCAGATGAATCTTTTCTAAAAAGCAAGGAAATCACGCACTTCATCAAATCAGCCCGATTTTTGGGCTGACTCAAAAGGGAATCACCTTCTATATCAAACCCGACTTAATCTCTTCTGCTTCCCCATCTCCCTCACAAACAATGCCCCAATCAGCACATCGGCAGCAAACCAGCTCAAAGGATAGCACCACATGATATTCCGAAAAGTCGGATCCGCCTCATAAACCGTTGCAAGCCACAGCATCCGGGTGCCGACGATGCTGACCAGCATACCAAGAGCCGGTGCAAGGGAGTTTCCGAAGCCCCGCATGGACGCGGCAAGGCTTTCATAGATAGACGAGAGAAAATAAAAACCGATGATGATATGGACACGCATCATGCCAAGTTCCAGGGCATCTGGTTCTAGGCCAAAGACCTCCAAAAAGGGCCGCGCGGCCAAAAAGACAAGCACCGTCAAAAAGCAGGTAAAGCCAAAGTTCAGCGTCAGGCCTTTTTTCACTACGCTCAAACAACGCTTGATATTGCCCGCGCCAAAGTTCTGACTGGTAAAAGTTGTCACAGCCTGCCCAAAAGCATTGATAAAAGGATAGGTATTGATTTCAAAGACATAGGCCGCCGCCGAAGCAGCCATGGCAAGAGGCCCTTCGCTGTTGATTGCCGACTGGATAACAAGGTTCGAGAAATTAAAGACCATCCCCTGGATCCCAGCCGGCACACCAATGCGGAGGATTTCCTTGATATCCTCCATGCGGATGCGGATGGCACCGGGATAAAAATGGAGCACCCCATGTTCATAGCGCAAAAGACGCAGAAGCAGACCCGAACTGATATAGTTTGCGATGGCGGTCACGGTTACAACGCCGGCAAGGCCAACCCCCAAAAAGACAGCCAGCAAATTGCCGGCAATATTGACGAGACTTGCCGTTACAAGGGAAAGAAGCGGTGTCCTGACATTGCCATGACTGCGGTAAATGGCCGATAAAAAGTCATAGAGCGTCATCCCTGGCATTCCCAATAGATAGACGCGCAGATATAATTCCGAAGCCTCTCGCACCTCAAGAGGCACCCCCATCCAGCCCATGAGGGGCCCCGCAAAGATTTCGCCCACAACAAGGATAAAAAGCCCCGTGAGGCCGGCCATAAGGACCGTTGTATGGATGGCTTCAGAAGCTTCCTTCAGCCGTCCCCCGCCAAGTTTTCGCGCAATCAGCACATTGGCGCCTAGGGAAATTCCCAGAAAAAGATTGACGAGGACCCCAATGACAGGCGCATTGTTGCCCACTGCGGCAAGAGCTTCCGTCCCAACAAAACGGCCCAAGACCATAATATCTGCTGTATTGAACATCTGCTGCAGGATGCCAATCATTGCGACCGGGATTGCGAATTGAAAAATAGGCCCCACAAGCGTCCCTTCCAGCATATTGATTTGCGATCGGCTCATCTAAACCACCCACATTCTCAAAAATTCCTAGTGTGCCTATCTATTATATACCTAGGGAAAATCGGTGCAACTACGATTTTATTGATAACTGACATAAAGAAGGAACGAAAAAACCGCCCTCCCCCAACTGGAGAGGACGGTTGTTCTTATTCAGTCATCGATTACAGCAACACATTCCACTTCAACGAGACCACCCAGCGGAAGCTTCCCGATTTCCACGCAGGAGCGGGCCGGGAATCCATCCGTAAAGTAGGATTTATAGATTTCATTGACCTTCCCAAAATCATTCATATCCTGAAGGAAAATCGTCGTTTTCACAATATCCCCGTAGGAAGCACCCGCTTCCTTTAGGATTGCACCAAGATTCTTCATGGACGCATGGGCTTGGGCTTCCAGCGTATCCGGCAGTTTTCCAAGCGCTACATCAATGCCAAGCTGGCCCGATACATAAACCGTATTGCCGGCCTTGATGCCTTGGACGTAAGGCCCTACAGCAGAAGGGGCATTTTTCGTAGAGATAATTTGCTTTTTCATAATACATTAGACTCCTCTATCTTTTACTTAATCATGAGTTTTCTTTATCCTATACCACCCATTACTCCGCCAACAACCAAAGCAACGAAAGCACTCATACAGTATGCGTATTTTCCTAGAGGATAAAACCACTTTCCAATAGCTTTTTCTCGGCCTGCATTAACAGCTTCAAGAACAAACTCTTTTCCCCCAACCCAATAAAACATGATGCCTGCCAGCAAGGCACCCAAAGGACAAATATAGATTGAAACAACATCCATCCATTCAGAAACAATTCCTTGAATCGCTAACGCTGAGCCACAACCAATCACAGCGATTACAATTACCGCACGATTCCTAGAAAAACCAAACTGTTCCTGCAATGTTGCGACAGGAGCTTCATACAAATTAACAAGTGAGCTGACGCCTGCAAACAAAACGCAGATGAAGAAAAGAATAACGACTAATCGTCCCGCAGGCATCCCGTTAAAAACATGAATTAAATGAATAAACATAAGACCAGGGCCGCCTTCTGAAAGAACTCCACCACTTACAGAAATTGATGGAATGATTACACAAGCTGCCAGCATTGCTGATAATATATTAAAAAAGCCGACATGTTTAGCTGCCCCGACAACGTCTTCCTTATCGCTCAAATAAGAACCATAGATGACTGTTCCACTGCCTGCTACTGATAAACTAAAGAAAGCCTGCCCAAAAGCGTAAACCCATACTTCTGGATTCTTGATACCCTCAGCAGAAAAGCCAAAAATATATTGATATCCTTCCGCGGCTCCATCTAGAAAAAACACATAACAAAGTAAAAATACGAAAATTCCAAAAAGGGCGGGCATCATAATCTTATTTGCTTTCTCAATACCGCTTGCAATCCCCATAGCCATAATACCAAAAGAGACTACACAGGCTACAATAAGCCAAAAATTATTTCCCATGACGGTAGCTGTGCTTTCAAAAGTAGATACAATAACTTTCATATCTTGTTCCATTTCAGTAATTTGACCGTTAAAAGCCATATACGTATATTTGAAAACCCAGCCCACAACACAAGTATAGCCAATAGCAAGCGCCATAGATCCTGCCACGGGGATGAGGCCAACCCACTCACCCAATTTTTTCCTACCATTTCTGCGTTCCATGGACACACCAAAGGCTCCTATTGGTCCCGCTTTTGCAATCCGACCGAATGACATCTCTTCAATGACACCTGTCGCTCCAATTAGTACGACAAAAATCAAGAAAGGAAATAAAAATGTCATTCCACCATATTTGGAAACCATAACAGGAAATCTCCATATATTTCCCATTCCAACGGCGGATCCGATACAGGCAAGAATGAATCCCCATTTAGATTCAAATCCATCTCTTTCGTTCTGTAAAGCAACATCTTTTCCCATGTTTTTATCCATGATTGTTCCCTCACTGAAAACACTTTCCAAGAATTTTCAAATTACAAGTAACTACTCAGGATTTAAAAAGAGCAGGTTCTCCGATGCACCAAAGAACCTGCTCTTTCTTTTTTGCAAAGAGTAAAGAGACGCTAAACCCGATATTTAGTTATTGCAGAAACATTATTTTTCTGCTTCCGTCGGTGCATACGGTTCCAAGAACGCATGGAAATGACGCATGGGAAGATTGTGCCCCCAAACAATACGCATATTAGGAATACTTGCACGATCTTTATAGAGTTCGGAAACAGCTGCAATCACATAGTCAAGATGTTCCTTGCTTAAACGGTCGCGATCAATGGCAAAGCGTACAACATTACAAACCTCAGCTTGCTGTTCCGGTGTCTTAAGATCATATTCCATTGAATAATCACCCAATTCGGAAACACGGATACCATAGCGCCGAATTAATTCCAAAGAAAATCCCTCTCCAGCAAAAGATTCATGGCTTCTCTTGTGATCAAAGAATTCATCCATATTGATATAGACAGCATGACCACCAGCAGGAAGGACAACTCCCTTAACGCCAGCCTTATAGAATCCCTGAGCCAAATATTCTACTTGCTCGACACGTTCATGCTGGTATTCAAAATTACATTCTTCATAGAGACCAGTAGCAAGTGCCATGATATCATGACCGGACATACCGCCATAAGAGTCATTACCATAACAGGAAATTTGCTTTACTTTCAAAAGAACGCCAACATCAGTCTTCACAGAACCATCTTCATTAAAGTCGGAGAAATTCTTCCAAAAAAGGCCTTTATCACGGAACGCAAGCATCCCGCCCATATTGGAATGACCGTTTTTCTTAGCAGACATCGTGAAGGCATCGCAGTACTGGAACATTTCCGTTGCAATTTCAGCAATAGATTTATTTGCATACCCAGCTTCATTCATCTTAATGAAATAAGCATTTTCTGCCCAACGAGCCGTATCAAATACAACAGGGATATTATACTTATGAGCAACACGGTTAATTTCGCTTAAATTATGCATGGAAACCGGCTGTCCGCAGACAGGATTATTAGTAATACAGCAGAATACAAGAGGTACATTTTCTGGTCCAACAGCTTTAATCAGTTCCTCCAGTTTCGGAATATCCATATTACCCTTAAATGGGTTCTTCTCATAAGTGCCGCCTTCAGGAACTTCCCACAGAAGCTGTTTATTGTAAAGGTTTCGAGGAATAGAACCCATTTGCTTGATATTTCCCTCAGTTGTATCAAAATGACCATTGGAAGGAATAACAAACTTTTTACCGGGTTCTCTCTTATTGAGGATATTACGAACAATTTCCATCAATACCGATTCAGCAGCACGGCCCTGTTGAATAATAAAGGCATTAGGACGTTCCATTTGTTTAGCACCGCCGTTGAAAAAACCGCCTTCGTATTCACAAAGATAGAGTTCATCCATCATCTTTTCAACATCGCGGCAATCAGTCCGAACAAGATCCAGGGCCTTTTTCCAATTCTTTTCCCCGCCTCTTTCAAAAATATCTCTGAACGTATCAAGCAACACATAATAGCCCGTATTGCGTCCGTATGCTTCATCACCAAGAAACATGGATGCCCACTGTGTGTTTGTCATGGCTGTCGTACCGGAATCAGAGAGCATATCAACAGTCAACATACCAGAGGGAAATGCAAACTCATTGTAATGAGTTGCTTTCAAAGCTCTTTCACGTTGTTCTACCGTCACAGAAGGAATGTGCCGAACAGAATAAGTGAAACGATGGGGTGCAGGAACATTCAACGGATACTCTTTCATAATATGACCTCCTAAAATTGGGCATATGCCCTTTGGTGTAAGAGATACCCCGGTTATCATAGAAAATGACTAGCGGACAGTATCCGTTTGAGATGATGTAATAATAATTTATTATCATCATCTCTTTTTCGATTAAATTTTATTGCTTTTCTAGCAAATTGTCAATATTTTTCTCATATAATTCTAAATTATTTTATTTTTTTCAAAATATTGTTCAATTCAAGAATAGATTTGAGAAATTATGATAATTTATTATTATTTCCTTGTTATTTTTTTGTGCTCCGTGTAGAATAGAAAGATAAGGAATTATGATGACTTCAAGGGGAAAGGTGGCGTGCATAATGGCACCCGAACAATTAACTCGATTCACTCACTTAGTTGAATTTTTAGGTATGACATTAGGTCCCGATTACGAAATTGTACTCCATGAAATTGATCGGCCTACCCCATGCGTAGTTGCCATAGCAAATGGTCAAATAAGCGGAAGAACAGTGGGTGCACCTCTTACAAATGTTGCACTAGATATTATTGCCAATAAAGCATATGTAAAAGAAAATTGGAAAATGAACTATCGAGGGGTATCTGCAAGCGGTCGTCTTCTGCGCTGTTCGACGTTTTTTATCAAAAACGAACAGAACGAACTAGTTGGACTGCTCTGTATAAATTTTGATGATTCCCGATTTAGGGCCCTATCTTCTAGTGTGTATAGTCTCTGTCACCCTGATAACTACGTAAATGATCAGCCTAGCTTCTTTTCCTTCAAAGAAATTCCGAAAACCATATTAGGACAGAATAATAGCCAGCAACCACCTCTTGCGAGTAACGTGGAAATTATCAGGAATATTGAACTCCCCGTTTCTAATAGTGATAAGCAGAATATGGAAACTTTCCACAACAGTATAGAAGATACGGCTAAAGCTGCACTAAACGATGCCATGCCACAAAATGTCGATGCTACTAAACTATCACAAAAAGAGAAAATTCGAATTATTGAGCAGCTTGACGAAAAGGGCATCTTTTTGTTAAAAGGAACTATTCCTCTAGTCGCTTCCACTCTAAAGTGTTCACAAGCAACGATTTATCGTTATTTGTCAAAGATTAGGAGTGAAAAATAATTAAAAATTGATATAAAAAACGGTGTGAGACTGTTTACTCACACCGTTTTTTATATCAATGAACTGATAAACCTTTTTAACCCTCTAACAGTGAAAAAACAGGAGTTATTTTCACCTTATCACCGGAATATATCTGTATAAAAAATATCACCTTATCCTTCCTAAAAAGAATAAGGTGATACCAAAAATTCTGGTATTATGAGCCAAAAATCCTCGTAAAGATCTGCAGAAACATATAAAAGATCCCGCTTGCAATCATAGGCCCTACCGGTACCCCTTTGAAGAAAATAACGCCGATAATTGTCCCAACTAAAATAGAAACAACAATCTGGGGTTCATTCGTCATGACGTCAACGCCCCATTTTCCCAAGATTGCAACGACAATGCCGACAACAACTGAGGCAATGCCTGCAGGCGATTTAAAGACGTTCAAGATATCATTAATTCCAATTTTCCCTAGCGCAATTGGCGTAATCATGGCTGCAGTCAAAAGAATCATGCCCCAGTTAAGTCCATGACTCCCAAAATAACTAAGACGGCTATCAGATAAAACAGCCTGCATCACAATCAGCGCCAATGCAGATATTGTCACCGTAGAATTATGTGCTACATACCCTAATAATGCAAGTCCAAAAAGAATTAAATATGAACTCATGAATACCTCCTAAAAATATAGTGACCATTCTTAAAGAACGGCCACTATATTGTACCTTATTTATGCGATTATCACAAATACAACACATAGCAAAGGAGCGTTGTAACAATCCAGAAAAGTAACATGAGCGGAAGGCCACAACGCATATAATCTTTCATGGTGTAGCCACCAGCATCCCATACAAGTAAGTTAGGTCCTGTCCCAAAAGGAGTTGTAAATACACCAGAAGCTGCAACTGAAACAGCCATTGCACCGGCAAGTGGGTTGATACCACCAGCCTGGCAAGCCATGATAGCGATTGGGAGCATTAGAACCGTTGCCGACGAATTCAAAAGGAACTGAGTCAGGACAAGCATAATAAGCGTGATTCCACCAATTAGGATGATTGGAGAAAGACCGGAAAGGATTGGCTGAAGCAAATCAACAAAATATTTCGCGGCCCCTGTTTTGACAAGCGCCGTACTCAGAGGGAAGATTCCCCCTACAAGAAATACCGTCGTTGTGCTGAAAGAAGACACAGCTTCCTTTACGTCAAGGCAACCGGTCAATACAACGGCAATAGCGCCAATTACACCAACAACATGAGGCGGGATAATATTGATGCCCATGCCGATAACAACTGCAACGAAAATCAAACCAACAATAGTCATATTCTTTTTATTGTGTTGGGCCTTTCTTCCTTCACCCTTAATGGTGATTTCCTTATCTGGCAGAAGCTTAGTCCCAACGAAAATCATATAAATTGTACCGACAATTAGAAGAGGAATACCAATATATGCATATTCAAAAAAGGTAAAGTTACGCAAGGACATATTCGTCAAAATCCCGTTCGTTACAATATGTGGAGTCGTTCCAATCAGGGTAATCGTACCGCCCAAGGAACAAAAATAAGCAAGTGCCATCAAAAGCTTGGATTTAGAAACTCCAGATTTATCAGCCATAGCTCCTACAATCGGCATCAAGCATGCACAGGACCCTGTATCATTCAAGAATGCAGACAATCCACCAGCAACAATACCAGTCCCCACAATCAGGCCTTTTTCAGTTTTTCCTAAAAAACCGATAATTTTTCCACCAATATAATCAGCAAGCCCACTCTTAAAAAGAGCTTCCCCGATGACAGTCAATCCCAAGAAAAATACAACCGTGGTGTTTGCGAACTGCATAAAGGCAGAACCACCAGGAATTATTTTAGCAGTAACAAGAATACAAGGAATCAGCGCCCCTAAAAGAATTGGATGAATAAATTGCTTAATAAGAGCAATCATTGTAAACAAAAACACGGCAACAGTTATAATTGCTTGAGTTATCATAAGTCAAATCCTCCCACAAATCTTACAGATTATTTTACAGCATCCCTGAATGCTCGAAGTTCCGCATCACTGGAATGGACGGAAACAGAACAATAAGGAGCAAGAATATATGGAACATTTTTATTTTCTTCGAGACATTTTTCTGTAAGTTCCTTAATCTTAGCTTCAGCGTGGTTACCGAAAATCATTTCATCTACTCCGCCCATGGGCGTAATTCTCTTGAGGAAAGAAAGACTATCCTTGATAGAAGGATTCTGTGCGCCTTGATCCCAGTGAAGAATATCAATAGGAAAACCAGCAAACCGCTGCGGATTGCTCGTGATTCCACAAGTATGATATATAACAAGGCCGCCATCCTTATGAACCTCGTTAAGGAACATTCTGTCATACTGGGCAACATAAGTTTCCCATTCTTCCATCGTCATCAACCCTTCTCTAGCCCAGGAAACGCCTGCATAGAAAAGACCATCCGCCCCTGCATCATGAAGTTTCTTCCAATAGGCAATATAGGTTTGTGTAATATTATAAAGTGCTTCCTGAAGGGCTTTGGGTTCATCTTTAATCATCTTAAAGATATCATTCTGATTTCGATCTGCGGGGAAATGACGTCGAATAAATTGACAGTCAAACACGCCAGAGATGGTCTGAAGCGGCGTAAACATCGTCTGGAATACCGGGATCTCTTTATGAAAATGTTCCACAACCTGATGGACCATATCTACCTGCTCTGCTAAATAAGGATTTTCTGCATTTTGCGGAGTAAACATGGATAAATTGACTTCGCCATGGGTATTACCGGTCTTCGTCGGAAAGACTTCTTGGTAATAATTATCAAAGTCAAACGTATCCCCCCACACTTCCTGCATATAGACTGCAGGTGGATGCAGTTTGATGAAATCCCAATCATACTCTTCCTGCCATTTAATCATGACATCAATTAGACGATCTTTTTTCCCCTCGTCAACAGGAAAATGCCGATAGGCCGTAATAGGAGGCCGATCCGGAATAATTCCCTTTAACGTCATTGCAAGTCTCTCTCTTTTTGAATACTTATCCATTTTTGACATCCTTTCCGAAAATGATAGGGTGATAATGAAACAAGATTACCAGAAAAAGATGATTCACAATAAATTAGACTATTTCACATCCCCCCTTCAATGGATAACATGTAAGTCATTTTATTAGAGATTTATAGATTATCCTTCGGATGATCTATAATACAGGACCTCATAACCAAGTATTCATTTTCCTCGAAATATTTTCTGTGATTACACGGCGAGTAAAAATTTCTTAATAATAAGAATAATCGTATTATTAAGTATATCACTAGTATTATTAGTTGTCACTAAAATTTTAATATGATTGATTGATTTTTCTAATTTGCATTCAATTTATATGTTCGCAACTATCTATAATTATTCTATTTTATGCTAGTCTATAAATTAACAATAATCTAATATTGAAAAAGACCACCCTCCCCTATGACAGAGACGGTGGTCCGCGGTTCCACTCTGTTAATACTGCCCATGCAGTATCACTTACACCCGTAACGCAGGTCCTGCGTGGCTGCCTACTCTCATTTCGGCCTCCCAGCTCCCAAAGGCATTCCATCGCACTTTCCGTTCAAACAGGCTTTCAGCCGGTGACCTGTCTCTCTGTATCCGGTCCATGCGTGTACTTATTTTGTTCATCGCTTTTCCTATATAAAATTTTTATTTCGGATCCAAAACCAATTGCGCTTATCCTACTCCAAGAAAGCATATTCGTCAACTATGATTTTAAAAAATTTTATTGCAGGGATTTTATGATAATTTTGCGTAAAGAAATTTACAGTTTTGTACTACATTTTTAATACAGGTACTGATATGACTACAAAGCGTATTGTATGAGTATTAATGAGAATTTTATTGGGTTTTATCGGATTTTGAAAGTCTATTTTCGATAACTTTGTACGCTTAAAATGGATATTTTTAGGTATAAAACGAGGAGAGAACAAAAGTAAATTATGAGTAAAATGATGGAGTTTACTGAAATCTGTGGTAACGAGAGAAGTGTAAAATATCTTGTGTAAATCAACCATTGCACAAAACATTTCATTTTACACTCCCCTATTTGGCTTTTTCTGCTAGCCTCTAACATTTGAGCGCTTTCGTCATAGGATTTTGTACATCAACACACGCAACGAAAAAGGATACGCACTGTTTTCAGTGCATGTCCTCTCCAGAAGTGCATGGACACTTTAGCATCCCAAAAATTTTGACAAAGAGCCAAAATTACTGTTTGTACAAATAGCAAAATAAGCATGGGTATCGCTAAGAATACTGCCTGATGACCATTAAAGAACTAAGCCAAAGGAGAGTTGATTAGATAAAGATTACTTAGCGACCATACGCGAGAATACAGTAATGGGTATTACTCACTTTCATATTTCTTACTTAGTCCATACACAACACAATTATCATTTTAATCTTAAGCGCCCTATATTGTCTCGTACATTCGTAAATATCCCGCGGTTATAAAATATACAATTGTGATATTTCAAAACTTTTGGAAACCCAACCAAAAATCATTAAAAATCCAAATTGACATAATCCCGATTATTTCATATACATCTACTCAACATCATAAATCTCAAATGGATTTGCATACTTTGCAAGCGTCATAAAGGCCTTAGCGGCTTTGGAAAGATATGTGCCACGCTTTACTGCCCAATTTATTTTTCTAGTTGCAAGTGGATGATCGATTTTATAGAAGCACAAGTTATTTAGCGTTGGCAAGCATTTTACTATATCTGCCCGAACAAATAAAGCACCCAAGCCTGCTGAAGCAATATTCAATGATGTCATTACCTGATCGACATACATATTTACATGCATTTCAAATCCGGCATCTGTACAAATTTTAGTCGATCGATGATACATATCATTTCCTGGCTTCATCTTTATAAAAGGAACATCTTTTAATGCATAAAGAGGTACAGGCGGAACTATCGGTTTTAAAAATGAATGATCCACAATTTGTTCTCTTTGAATTGCATATTTTCTTAATGAGTTATTTATTTTAAATTGACTTGGAACTGCTACAATAATATGTTCCGTTCTAAAATATATACTATCGATCTTTTCATCACTTTTTATTGCTGTTTCGAGTACCAAATCAAGAGGCCCTTGAATCAGCCCATTTTTAAGTTCAGATACATTACCTTCCGTCAAGTCACATTTTATATCAGGATATGTATTATTAAAATAACGAATCATTCCAGGAAAAACAAATGAGCAAAAGTAAGAAGATCCTCCCAATGAGATTTTTCCGGTTTTAAGATCATTTAAATCTTTAAAATACCTCATTACATTATCTTCAATTTGATAAATGCTTTCGACTGCCTTAATGTATTCCTCGCCCTCTGGTGTTAAGGATATAGGAATAGTACTGCGGTCAAAAATAGGTACTCCAATACTTCGTTCTGCCTTTCTTACCATTTTACTAAGCGCAGGTTGACTGATGAACATTTTTCTTGCCGCTTTAGAAAAACTTCTTTCTTTATATACAGCATAGACATATTCCATCTTTTCAAGCATGATACTCTCCCCCTTTCTGAGTATTATTTATTTTAATAATTAAACCATAAAAACTGTAATTGAATCAATATTAATTAAGACCAAAAATCTTCTCCATCTAAAAAAATAAATTAGATGGAGAAGATAATTCCTTATTTCGCAGAAAATCAGCTAATGAATTACCATCCGGCTGGCAGCAAACCAAACACACTAAAAATGGCATAGAAAACCGTGCTTCCATAAAGTAAGACAATCAGCATTTCCATAGGTGTGCTTGCCATCCAGCCGCAATTCCACACAGGCTCGATATCCCCTTCTTTTCTTGCCTTATTTACCATAAAGACTGGCAATATAGCCATAATGGCAGCACAAAATGTTCCAGAGAAATATAGTGCATCCACGAAACTAACGAATTTTCCAAGTACAAGCACCAACGGTACTAAATAAATCACGATCATGATTGGCGCACGGTACTTCGCATCAGAATCTGATTCAAATTTAAAAAAATCTACAATACTTGAAATCAGAGTTTGAGAAATAGGGCAGAAAGATGTGAACATTGCAATAAGAGCAAAAATATTTGCAGTGTACAGTGCCCACTGACCTAAAGCTTCACCCCAAGCAATCGTGGCTACCTGCGTAATCCTATCCGCAGGCTGAATAACAAAACATCCAAGCGGGACTAAAATCAATAACAACATCGTAATAATCTGGCCTATTAGCATAGCAGGTGCTAATTTTTCCGGTTCATGTGATAACCCTCTTGCCAGATCAGGGACAAGATACTGTCCAATGTAACTAAAAGCGGCAATATTAAATACTGGAACTGCATAGTACCAATTTGAAGTAAACAATCTGGAATAGTTTGCGTCTTTACTAATGAGAGATGCTCCGCACAAAATAATGAGCATAAGGGTCATAGCAATGGACAGATATTCTCCTGCCATCCCAACTGCTTTTAATCCAAAATATACAACAAGCATTCCAGGAATTAAGAACATCAAAGTCCCGGCCCATTCTGGAATCCCTAGCAATTTATTTAAAATACTTCCGCTCCCATTAAAATAAGCTATCAAACAACTGAACGAGTTAAGGGTTACAGCAAGAAATATTAATACACGACCAATCGGTCCGACATAACGTTCAGCAAGGCCCGGAAGCTGCATCATCCTTCTTGTACGAAGAGCAGATTCCGCAACATAATACATAGAAAATAACGTCGTAATCCCCGATATAATGAGCCAAAATGCAATTACTGGAAATCCCGCAAATCTAGCACCATAAGCGGTTCCCAAACATCCTGATCCAACACCACATCCTACGACTGTAAAAATAACCTGCATCGGTGTCAACTTGCGGACTTTAAGCGCACCTTCCTCATACTGTGACTTTCTTTCATTTTCACTTACATTAGAGGCCATATTGCCACCTCCCCCTTGAGCTTATAATTCTAATTAAGACAATAAGGAACATTGCTTCAGAATCGCTTTAGCGCATCCATGGAAAATGTAGCTTCCTTAAAATCATTCATATAAGGTATCCTACTTCTAATTTCAACAATTTCATTTAGATCAATCTCATGAATAAGTAGTTCTTCTCCCGTTCTTGATGCAACCACCCGTTCTTTTCCATCAGGACCAACAATCATAGAACTACCGCAAACATTATTACCCACAGTATTGCATCCTACTGTAAATAGGAGATTAAATAACGCATTTGCTTGAAGATCAACATGCCATCTGTGCTCTGCCGGATCAATGCTCCAGACACTGCAATCCACGATAATTTGAGCACCTTTAAGTGCTTCAATCCTCGAAGGCTCAGGATATTCCACATCATAACAAATTAGCATGCCGACTTTACCAAATTTTGTATCGACAACAGGGAATCGATTTCCTTCACGAAATTTCAATTTTTCCTGGCCCCAAGCATATACTTTACGCATGTTTTCAATCACAAGACCATTGTCATCAATAAAGATAGCAGAATTGTAAATTCTGCCGGGAATCTCACAAGATTCAGCATATCCTGCAATAATATGAATCTTTTTTTCTTTTGCCACCCTACATAGAGTTTGAACAAAGGGCCCATCCTGAGGTTCCGCTAATTTTTGCATTTCTAGCGATTTGCAAAAATATCCTGTGTAGGCAAGTTCAGGGAAAACAATCAGATCAGCATTTTCAGCAGCTGCCCGATTTATCATTTCAATCATCTTATTCAAATTAGCTGCGGTATTACCTTGAATAGATTCGAACTGGCCAAGTGCAATTTTTACTAAAGTTTTCTTCGACATAATAAGGACCCCCTTTAGATACAAATAATGGGAACGAGGTCATACAGGTTAGTAAAGGTTTGAAAGAGTTCACCTAATTAGAAGGCTGTAGAACATCGTTCCCTATTATTTAGATTTTAATTTATTTATCGCCTAAGCAGACGACTTTGCCATCCTTTACAATAAGAGTTTCCGTCGGTGCGCCTTCATCGAAAATTACGGTAGGATTGTATTGCACCATGTCGATATGTACAGTACTTCTTGCTGGCTGACCATAATAGAAGCCATTCCCCATGGCAATATGGCAGGTACCGCGGGCTTTCTTTTCTTCTTCAAAGTCTCCATTGAAAAGGCATGCAGGGTTCAATCCCAAACCAATCTCTGCAATATTGTCGCTGTCCTTTACTTCCGCAATCTGGCGGCGAATTTCTTTACAAATCTTAGGATCACCGCCAACAACTTCTACGATACGCCCACCTTCAATCTTGAGTTCAACTGGAATTGTCGGGCATCCATAGTAGCAGATTGGTCCATCAATTACTAACTTACCATGTGTTGTACCAATGACAGGACCAAGAGATACTTCACCATCAGACCATGCCATCGCATCTCCGGGATTGCGTGCAATACCACATTCAATGATTGGCTCCATCTGGTTCATTTCCATATAGAGATCTGTCCCGGCCGGCGTTACGATATGAGCCGTCTTCTTTCCTCTCCAGATTTCTTGGAGTTTTTCACCATCCGCATAAACTTTTTCATAGTCTGCCAATGCACCGCCTCGAGTAAAGTTATCAATACTTCTGAGGCAGATGGAAACTTCACGAAGTTTCTTTTCATTGATCAATTCTTTCAGATGGTTATTATAAATAGCTGCGCCGGACGCAGTAGTCATACCTACAAATACATCACAGGCATCCATGCCAAGTTCAAGGGATTTTGGGAAAATAGTAGCCTTATCCTTCCCCCTAATTGGCATCATATAGATACCATATTCAGCACCCAGACGAGAAACTGCTCCAGCAATAGCATTGGCCATTCTCATATCCGTCTGGGGATCAATAACAATTAAAACTTCTTCTCCAGCTTTGACACCCATAAGATTGCCCATCAGATAGTCCGCTCTTTCAATGCATTCAATAATTCTATTGTCTTCCATAATTGAACCTCCTAACTACCTATGCGCACATTTTACATTAAGCAGCTGCTGAAACATCATTACCATGATTTGGATCATTCAAAGCTTCGCGATCAAGTTCGCCTTCCAATGCCGCTATACAAACTGATGTAACTAAATCACCGGAAGAATTCGTTGCCGTATGTGCCTGATCAATAATCCTGTAAATTCCAGCTACAAGAGCTGTAGCTTCTAGCGGAAGGCCCATTTGTGTCAATAAAGTAATCGAAATGATTAAGCCAATCTGTGGGGTTGCTGCACACCCTACACTTAGAAAAGTTGCTTGAAGGACTAGAAGTATTTGTTGTTGGAGTGACAACTCAATCCCATATAACTGACTAGCAAAGATAACGATAATCCCGAAATAAATACAAGTGCCATTCATATTGGCAGTTGCCCCTAGCGGAAGAACAAAGCTAGAAATGTCTCTAGGCACCCCAAGTTTCCTAGGTGCTATATCCATAGAAACAGGAAGCGCAGCAGAAGATGTACATGTACTGAATGCAATAATGTACGGCTGGATAGCCTTGCGCCAGAATGCAATGGGGTTCACCTTTGCTATACCAATCAGGAAAATACTATACACAGCAACAACCATCGTTCCTTGCGACAAATAATCCGCGAGAATAAATTTCAATACTGGGCCAAAAATTGCGGTTCCATATTTTGCCATAGCTACTGCCATTAGGCCAAAAACACCATATGGAATCAAAGCAATGATAATGTTAATGATGCTAAACATGACCATAGATAAAGCACTCATTACATTAGCAAGACCTTTAGCTTTATCACCGAGTTTAATAATTGCAAATCCCATCAAAAGAGCGAATACAATAATAGGCATCATATCGCCATTTGTCAGAGACTGAAATGGATTATTAGGGATTAAATCAAGGATTGTTTTATAGAATCCTGGCAATTCCTTAACATTAACTTTGGTTACATTTCCAGAAAGGAGTACACCCTTCCCTGGTTGGATTAAATTGGCATATATTAATCCAATAGTTGCAGCTATAGCTGAACTGCCCAAGAAAAAAAAAACCGTCTTAATGCCAATACTTTTTAGTTTTTTCAAGTCACCCAAAGATAATGCGGCATCGACAATCGAAAAGAATACGAGTGGAACAACTACCATTTTAATAGATTTTAGAAAAAGATCTCCTAAAAATTGTAAAAATGGAAGAACGTAACTATTAATAATTGGATTATTCACACCGCCCATAAAATTCAGGACGTATCCGAATCCAACACCTAGGAACAAAGCTATAAAAATTTTTACGTGCAGTGCCATCTTCTTTGTTCCAGCTTTCATAAAGACGCCCCCTTTAATATATTTTTGAACAAGGTAAGAAACTACATGTCTTATGTTTTATAAATCCAATGCTAGCATTTCCTTGTTTTTATAATATTCTAAAATTTCTTTTGATTCCAAACCTATAACTTCTGGATATGGGTTATAACTCTTAGCGTGTCATTCCAGATAATCCAAGACCCTTATCTTCATTCTCAAGTAAACTTAGAACTGCTGAAATAATACTAAAAATATCTATCTCAACAAACTACAATTGTAGAGGGCAGTTTAAAGAATTGTAGGCGATTATATAAATAAAAAGATGAGAAATTTATTATAAAAAATAAAGAAATGGCTATAAAGAAACGGATCTATCATTTCTTCATAGCCCCTTTTTTGCGTCTTTTTCCTGCTCGAGATAGAAAAATAGGGTAAAGAAGGTACACTTCCCCCTACCCCCAATCATCTCTTTTTTTAATTATGCCGCTTTGGTGCAAATTCGTCGTTGCTTGTTGTAATACTTGTACAAGTTGTACCCGATAGAAACCAAAATAACTTCCATCATCACGGATTCTATTCCTCTGTGGACAATTCGTTTGTAGTCTTAGTCATTTTTCATAATCCCAAAGGTACCTTCTGCCTGGATTGCACGGTCGCGTCTCAGAAGGAGCTTATGGGCATCCGTCAGATTCCTCAAGACCTCTTCATGCAAGACTGTCAGTTCCCAATTTAAGTTCAATTTCTTGTTGTCAGGCGTCTTTAAAATTCGATAGGATGGCTTTTTTCCATCCATGAGATATTGATTGACTTTGCAGTTATCTTCTAGTTTCTGAAGAGAAATGTATCCTTCGTCCATAAAGTCAAACAGAACAGTTTTCAGCATATTGACGGGATTATATCTGATACGGTCCAATTTATGCGAGGGGATATCGCTCAGATACTTATTTACATTGATTTCCTTCATGAATCTGTCGAATGTGAAAATTGGATCCGTAATAGTCAGGCAATCTGAAAAAGGATGGTAAAAAAATCTTGCTTAGGAGTACTATAGATTACGGTTGGTTTATACATGATAAATGAATTTTAACGCAAATAGGCCCATCCGGTTCAATTGAATCGGATAGGCCTATTTGTATGGGGTGATATTATTTCACAGCCCATTTTTCCACTCGATGGATAGCATTCATTCTACCCATACAATGATTTTCATATCATAAAGATAGATAGAAATACATCAAAAAGTGAATCCAAGGAATCCGTAGAGAATTGTTGCGACGACCGTCATTCCAAAGCCGATCAAAGATTCATAGGGAAGCACTCTCATTCTTTCGTTGATGCTCATGCGCAAAGTACCTGCGCTGATATGGAAGAAGGAACCATGCGGCAAACAATCAAACACACAGCAGCCAGTATGAATCATGGCGGCAGCTTGTACTGGTGTTACACCAAAGGAGAGAATTGTCGGGCCAAATACCTGAGAGGCCACTGTTGCACCGGCAACGCAAGACGCCGTTGCTCCACCCATTAAAATACCAGAAAGTGGAGCCAAGATATATCCTGGCATTCCTAATGCATCTACTGAAGTAATCAATAGTTCCTTGAGAGCGGAATTAGATACGATTCCTGCAATTGTACCCGTTCCGAGAAGAAGCAACACAATTCCACTCATCCGAGAGATACCGGTGGTTGCGTACTGAAGCATTTTCTTCGTTTGTCCATTAGCGATCGTGCCTACTACCCCTCCCAGCGGTAATGCAAGGATTGGATCAATTGTGATTCCTGCAATCGGTCTCATCATTAGAAGTACAATCGTGAAGATAGGCCCAATGACAGCCTTATTAATTGGAGGTAGCCCGTTTTCTCCCTGAGGCGTTTCTAAAGAAGCTTCATCCACTTTTTCGCCATATTCTTTAAGCATAATAACAAAAAGATACGTTATACCAAGTCCAACAAGTGCAGGAATGAATCCAGCCATGATGACGGAAGTCATTGGTAAACCAAGATTTTCGGACAATGCAATTGTATTGGGATTTGGCGATACAACATTACCAGCATGGATGCCGCCAATCAGTGCAATTGAGGCAGCCGCCTTGGAGTAATTTGTTCTGCAGGCAATATCCAAAGCAATTGGTGCCACAATAATTACAACAACATCGCCAAAAGTGCCCACAGCTTGAAGAACCCAAGCAGCCACAATAATTGCGAGAAGGGAAAACTTCTTGCCCATCTTTTTAACGATGAAATGCGCAATGGTCTGAGCGGAACCGGAATCAATCAGGAATCCTGCAAGCATCCCAGCGGCGATAATACGAAGTATTCCCGATGTCATACCGCTTGCGCCTTTAACCATAAATCCAATTGTTGAGGCTAGACTAGCACCTCCAACCAGACCGCCAACAATTGCGCCTAACATCATTCCGTATACTGGAGGAAATTTGTAAATAATTAAAGCAATTGCAACAACGAGGCCAACAACAGCCCCTAATGCAGTAATAGTCATGATAGACACCCCTTACAGCAAATCAAGATCCTGTAACAATTTCCGAATCTTTTTATCCTCTTCTTCAGTTGCCACGACAAAAGGATTACTTCCGTACTCATTTTCAATGAGGCCCCTAATTTTCATAGCACGTTTTACAGCAGTCAGAAATGGAGAACAAATTTCAAACAGTTCCATCATTCGATTTACTTTGTGCTGCATTACTTCAACATCATCCCACCGACCTTCATTAAGAGCTTTTGTAAGCGCAACAAAAAGTTCGGGGTACATATTAGTAAGGCCACCAATGCAGCCGCTTCCTCCAGCTAGGTAATTGGGAACAAAGCAATCATCAAATCCACTATAAACCTCAAAATCCGGGAATTCACGATGCATAGTAAGGCACAAATCTCTCGTATGAGCAAAATTATCGATTGTGTCCTTATATCCTTTAAGGTTCGGATATTTTCTTCTGAGACGCAGCGCAATCTCCGGTTTTAAATCATATCCTGTGCATCCTGGAAAGTTATATAAATAAACAGGTCCATGAATATTGGGTACAATTTGATCATAATAATTTTCAATATTAGCATCGGAGAGTTTAAAATAATACGGACTAATAACAATTACTGCATCTGCCCCTTGCGAAAGTGCAAAGTTCCCCAACTCCACGGATTCAGAAGGGATCATACGAGACGCACCTACGATTACATCCATCTGATGATTAACCGTTTTCAAGGCAAATGCAGCCAGATCCTTTGCTTGGGTAAGGGTGAGGTTAAAAAACTCACCCGTACTCCCCATTAAAACAATACCATCGCTATGATTGCGAATTAAATTTTCATAAACGGCCTTGTTGCCGTTATAATCCAGTGATCCATCCTTATTAAAGATTGTCACAACAGCAGTGTAGAACTTTGCCATCGTTTACACCTCTTCATCAGCTATGATTGCGCCTTTATCTGCAGAAGATGCGACTTTGGAATAAAGTCTAAGGTATCCTTTAGGAATATCTTTATGCGGACGCTTCCAAGAAGCAAAACGTTTCTTAATTTCTTCATCAGAAACATGCAATGTAAGTTTGCCTTCAATAACGTCAATGGAAATTTCATCACCATCTTCAACAATGGCAATAGGACCGCCTTCAGCAGCTTCTGGTGAGATATGTCCTACGAAGCAGCCATTATTCGTGCCTGAAAAACGACCATCTGTAATGAGAGCTGCCTTCTTAGCAAGGCCAACTCCATACATATACTTCATCGCTTTAAACATTTCACGCATACCAGGACCACCCTTAGGGCCCTCATAACGAATTACCACAACATCGCCTTCCTTGATTTTCCCTCCAAGAATAGCCTCCTCTGCCTCTTCTTCGGAGTTGAAGCATTTTGCTTTACCAGTAAAACGATGAAGCTTGGGATCAATTGCACCAGGTTTTGAGATAGCTGTATGAGGCGCTAGGTTTCCTTGCAAGACGGCAATACCACCAGTTTTAGAGAACGGAGCTTCAACAGTTTTAATAATTTCAGGATTATCAGGGTACTGATAATGGAATCCTTCCAAATTGGCCTTTACAGTTTTTCCAGTGCAGGTAAGGCAAGAGGGATCCAACAAATTGCCTAATCTGGTCATGACTCTAGGAATGCCACCAGCCTTATAGAAGTCTTCCATATCCCATTTAGCAGCAGGATTTACTTTCGCAATCTGAGGTGTAACTTTGTTCAGTTCTCTAAACTCTTCTACAACATTCATATCGAGATCAGCTTCATTAGCAATTGCGGCTAAATGAAGGACTGCATTTGTGGATCCACAAATGGCCATCATAACCTTGATTGCATTCCTCATAGACTCTTTTGTAATAACTTGCCGTGCGTTAATCCCTTTATTAACAAGATCGACAATCTGACAGCCGGCTTTAAAGGATGAGGCAAGTCTTTCACCATATGGAGCAGGAATTAACGCGCTGCCGGGTAGGCTCATACCCAATGCTTCAGACAAGCAGCACATGGAGTTTGCTGTACCAAGGAAAGAACAGGATCCACAACCTGGGCAAGCAGTGTTTTCGAGGCTCTTATATTCATCATTGCTGATTGCACCCGTTGCAACCATGCCCTTAGCTTCATCAATAGAAGTCAGATCCGACTTTCTGCCATCAAATACAATGCCACCAAGCATCGGGCCACCAACACAAACAATAGCAGGAATATCTAGGCGAGCAGCTGCCATCAACATACCAGGAACGATTTTATCACAGGAACAAAGTAGAACTATACCATCAAGGCGGTGGGCCTGAACCATAATCTCTACAGAATTAGCAATAATTTCACGAGAAGGAAGAATGAAATTCATTCCAATATGACCTTGTGCGACACCATCGCAACATCCAATAGTTCCAAATTCAACAGCGGTACCGCCGGCACTATAAATTCCTTTTTTCACAAATTCATTTACTTTGTCAAGGTTAAAAGAACCAGGGCAAGCTGTGCTCCAAGAATTAGCAATACCAATCAACGGTTTATGATCCAATTCTTCATCAGCATAACCCATTGCTTTAAATAAGGACCGATAAAACGGTGCATCCTCACCATGCATAATTTCATTACTTCTGTACTTAATTGCCATAATCAATACCTCCCCTTTCGTTACACGCACATTCTACATTCCCGTCTTTGGTTTTATAATATAGAACGCTGTTCTGTATTTCAAAATATACTCTTTTTTCTTCTTCATGTCAACATATAATTCAGACAATTTTTAATATTGGTGCATCCCAAATTCCTAGAAAAAAGTATGGAATTATGTTATATTTTCCTTATTAGAATGTGCAAAGCACTCAAATTAATTAATCTATCGATTTCACGGGTATTTTTATTTATACAGATTGGGGATTGAACTCATGCCGACGACTAAGATCATTCAATCAATTGAACGAGCTGCAACAATTCTTGAGTTATTTGATGACAATATTCCTGAGTTGAGTCTAAAGGAAATTTCGCTTAAATCAAATCTAAATAAAAGCACCACTTTTGGTTTGGTCAATACGTTAACAGCTCTCGGGTACCTAGTGCAAAACAAAGATACCCAAAAATATTTTCTAGGGCCAAAGATTCTCACCTTAGCTTCTGCCATTAAAATGAATAACGTTTTAATTAGTTTGACTCATCCCTTTTTAGAAGAATTAGCCCAAAAGTATCACGAAACATGTCATTGTGCGATTGATTCTGGCTCTGGGTCTGTTATTTATCTTGACAAAGTTGCCGCTTCATCTTCATCCATTTTAATCACTACCAAAATTGGCATTAAAAATTATATGCATTGCACTGGGATTGGCAAGTGTCTCCTAGCCTATAAATCCGAGAATGAGATCAATCAGCTTTTCAAATTTCCGCTTGTTGGAAAAACCTATAACACAATAACGACACGAGAATCTCTCATGAAAGAGTTGACAATCATTAGAAAGCAAGGGTATGCAATGGATAATGAAGAGATTGAAATTGGCTTATCCTGTGTTGCGGTTCCCGTCTTTCAATCCAAAGATAGTCCAGGTTTTGCCATTAGTGTGGCAGGAGCCACGCCTAGAATCGAAGATAAAGTTGTACATACTGAACTACTGAAGGATTTAAAATCTATTTCTAGTCAACTGTCATATACAATTTTTCATTATAGTTTATAATTTGATTTCATCTCCAATACATAATTAAAAGGAGTGCCTTAAATGTTGATAACATTTAAGGCACTCCTTTTAATTAATTTTTAATAGGTTCCAAATCCAACGATTTCATAAGTTTGATTATTTTCTCTTCTTGCGTTTTTGTTGCTTGTAAAAATGGGACTGTGGAAATATCACTAATTTTAATTCCCCGCAAAACCATGGCTCTTTTCACAATAGGAATAAATGGAGTCCCTATTGAATACAGTTCCATAGCTTTATCAATCTTTTCTTGATAGCTTGCAACTAATTCAAAGTTTTTTTCATTAATGGCCTTTACATAACCACTTAAAACCTCAGGCATAAAATTTGAAAGACCACCAATTGAGCCACAACCACCACTCATAACATTATGAGCAAGAAATTCATCAAAGCCTGAATAGACTTCAAAATTCGGATAATCACTTTTTACCGCTTGAATTAAAGATCTTGTGTGTCCCATTTCAGTAACAGTATCTTTATAGCCAATAATATTTTTATGCTTTTTCAATAGATTAAGCACAATATCAGGGCTTAAATCATATCCGTTGCGTTCAGGGAAATTATATAAGAATACAGGACCATGAATCTTACCTACGACGTTGTCATAATAGGACTCAATACTTTCTTTCGTTAGCGCAAAATAATACGGTCCAATGATAACTACTCCATCCGCGCCTTTATCTAAAGCGTAGTTAGATAAAGATATTGTATCATCAGCTCTCATACAGCTAGTGCCAATAAGCAATCTAGCACGACCTTTTACAAGACTAACAGCGGCATCAATCAAATGGCGCTTGTCAGAATCATGCATAGAAAAGAATTCTCCAGTACTCCCCATAACAAGAATTCCATCTACACCGCCTTCAATGAGAAACTGGTATACATTAATATTGCCCTGAATATCAAGATTTCCTTGCGAATCAAAAGCAGTAATAACCGGTGTAATAATTTGTGCCTTATGCAATGTAGTTCCTCCTTTATCCCGCAATCTTTAAAATACCAACAAAAAACACACTTACAAGAACCATAGCAACCCCATTTAACGACTCCCAGAAAATCAACTTAAGACGTTCACTGATTTTCATGCCAATTGTACCTGCACTAACATGGAAGAAAGAGCCATGAGGAAGACCATCAAAAACAAAACTACCACAGTGAGTCATTGCGGCAGCGGCCAATGCGCTTGTACCGCCCGCAACTACTGTAGGTCCAAAAATTTGACTTCCGAGAGTTGTTCCTGCAGTTGAAGATGCAGTTGCTGCCCCCATCAAAGTTCCTGCGATTGGGGCAAGCATGAAACCGGGTAATCCAACGGATTCAATGGCTGCAGTAATTACATCTTTTAGAGCAGAATTTGAAATAATGCCAGCTAGGGTCCCTGTTCCGATTAGTAACATGGCAACGCCACTCATTTTTGCAATTCCAACATCAAAATAGTGTCCAATGTACTTCGCCTTTCCCATTGCTAGCATCCCAGCAATTCCGCCCAAAGGAAGAGCAATTAAAGGGTCGATTGTAACACCAAGGAGAGGTCTAAGCAATAAAAGTGCAATTGTAACCAAAGGTCCTGAAATAGAAGCTGCCAATGTAGGTAATTCCTCATCTACTCCAGCGCTCATTTCTACATTTTCAAAATCAGTACCTTTCTTACGCAAATAGTATGCAATAAATCCGGTAGCAATCAAAGCTGTAATAGCTGGGATTATTCCAATTGCCATGACGGAAGTAAGAGGGACATTAAATCCTTCGGAGGCAGCAATAGCATTCGGATTAGGGCTCATTACATTCCCTGCTTTTACACCACCAATCATAGCCATTAAAACCCCAAGTTTTTGATACCCAGCCTGCTTAGCCATCAGAATTGCGACTGGTGCAACTGTTATAATGGCAACATCACCAAATACGCCAACAGCAGTTAAAATCCAGGTTGCAAGCATCATTGCAATAAGACTTCTTTTAGTTCCTACTGACGCAATAATAGAGTCAGCAATCCTTTTGGCAGCGCCGCTCTCGATCAAAGTACCCGCTAGTATACCAGCTGTAATAATTCTAATAATAGCGGATACGATTCCTTGGGTACCAACAATCATAAATTTAACTGTATTTGCAAGCCCGGCTCCTCCAACAAGCCCACCAACTACAGCGCCTATAATCATGGCATAAGTTGGATTAATCTTACGAAGAATTAAAATTATAGCAATGCAAAGACCAATAACTGCTCCATATGCTGTAATCATGTTAAATTCACCTCATTTTAGCTTATCAAACTTAAGAATTGCGCCTTCGGAACCAGATGCAGCAATTTTACAATACAAGCCTAACCAACCTTTCTTGAACTTAGGCTCAGGTCTAATCCATTTCTCAAGTCGATTTTTGATTTCCTCATCACTAACAAGCAAATTCAGCTTCTTATTATCCACATCAATTTCGATTTTATCTCCATCATGAACGATAGCAATCGGTCCACCCTCGGCAGCCTCAGGAGAAATATGCCCTACAAAACATCCATTATTAGTCCCGGAAAAACGACCATCCGTAATCAGTGCAGTAGTTAATGCCAAACCTCTTCCATACAAGTATTTCATAGCTTTAAACATTTCGCGCATACCAGGTCCGCCCTTAGGGCCTTCATAACGGATAACGACAACATGACCTTCATGTACTTTGCCCGCAAGAATTGCCTCTTCAGCAAGCTCTTCACTATCAAAGCAAATCGCTTCCCCAACAAAATGGTGCAAGCTGGGATCAAAAGCCCCGGGTTTAGTAATCCCCGTGTCTGGAGCAAGGTTGCCTTTGAGAACAGTAACACCCCCTGTATATCCAAATGGATCCTTCAGCGTATGAATAACATTATGACTATGAGGGAACATAAATATATGATTATCGATAGTTTCTCCTAATGTCATACCGGTTACTGTCATGACATTGGTAGCAAGTATACTTCTCATTTCTTTCATCATGCGGTAAACGCCACCATCATGATAAAAATCCGTCATATTATATTTTGAAGCAGGATTGATCTTAGCAACCTGTGGCGTTGTATCACTCAAAGAATCAAACTCTTGAAGGACATTGATTGAGAGCTCAGCTTCATGTGCGATTGCAGTAAGGTGCATGACTGCGTTCGTAGATCCACTCATAGCAAGACAAACCTTGATAGCATTACGCATACTGTCATTAGTAATGATTTTACGAGCTGTAATGTGACGTTGGACAAGTTCCATAATCTTGATTCCCGTTGCTTCTGCAACACTAAACCGCGTGGCAGACGTAGCAGGAATGATTCCTCCATCAGGAAGGCACATGCCAAGAGCTTCTGAAAGAGAGCACATCGTATTAGCTGTTCCCAGATAAGAACAAGATCCGCAAGAAGGACAAGATAAATCTTCGAGTACCTTATACTCATCTTCAGTAATTTTACCTGCCGAAAGCATCCCAAGAGCCTCAGCACTGGAAGTCTGATCAGACTGCCGTCCATCAAACTGAACCCCGCCTTCCATCGGTCCACCAGGAAGGAAAATACATGGAATGTCCAAGCGTGCAGCAGCCATAAGCATCCCTGGAACAATTTTGTCACAAGATCCAAGTAATACTAACCCATCAAATAAATTAATCTGTGCCATTGATTCAATCGAGTTAGCAATTAACTCTCTAGAAGGAAGAATGTAGTGCATTCCATCATGGCCCTGCCCCATGCCATCACAGCCACCAATCACTCCAAATTCGACAGGAGTACCACCAGCCTGATAAATACCATCCTTTACTCTTTGAGCAACCTGCCGGAGATTGTAATGTCCTGGTACACACTCACTCCAAGCATTGGCAATACCAATAATGGGTTTTTTCAAGTCATTTGTTGAAAAGCCCATAGATTTCATTGTTGCACGATAGTACTGGTTGTTGATTCCGCTCAGAATTTTTGAACTTCTTTCCAATTTAATCCTCTCCCTTTGATTTGTAAATACGAACATAATTCGTTATTACGAACTTATTTATGCGCATAGTAGCATGTCATCCTATTTTTTTCAAGAATTTTTATATTTTTAACATCAAATTAAAAATTGTTGATTCACTATATCATTTGACAGATTAACGTTTCTATATGAAAATAAAAGCATAGTAATATTCATGAATTATGGTCTTTTTGCTTGTAAAAGGAGCTTTGCAATTATGAAAGACTTTCTTCCTCATAAGCCAACCGAGCGCGTTCTTGATGTACTTGAGTTACTTTCACAAAATCATGATGGCTTGCCTTTATCTAAAATCTCATCTCTATTATCAATTCCAAAGGGCACTCTATCTCCAATTATCCATACTCTTAATAAAAGAAATTTTCTCTCATACAACTCTGACGCTGGTACGTATTCAATTTCACTACAGGCGTATCTTGTAGGTGAAACATTCGCTTCACAAAAATCGGCATTTCAATATGTTCACGAACAAATGTCTTCTATCGTCAATAGTATTGACGAAATATGCCAATTAGGAATCTTGGATCAAGGAAATGTCTTATATATTTCAAAAGTTGATTCTAAAGAGCCTATCCGACTTTTATCGTATGTAGGAAAAAAATTACCGGCTTATGCCACAGCGTTGGGTAAAGCATTAATTTCACCACTCACTGAATCTGAGGTTCGCCAATTGTATCCTATGGGGCTACATCCTCTTACACCCTACACCATCACTGATTTTCACGTTCTAGCAAAAGAATTAGATATTATTAAAGCGTCAAACATTGCACACGAAAAAGAAGAGAGCATGGCTCACTTGGAATGCTTTGCAGTTCCTCTCTTTTCAGGAACTGAATTAATTGCGTCTATAAGTGTTAGCGTGCCAATATTTAGATTGTCAAATGACAAGTCGGAAACTATAAAGCAAACTCTTCTTTCTGCGAAACAGGCTATTGAAAGTTATTTCACCTCTCAAGCCATTTCGAAGAAATCATTTCTTTCTCAATCCAGTTAATTTCTTTTTTATTAGTTTATTTCTTTTTATGTGGTTTACCTCAAAAGGATGTGGTTATATGATTTCCAATAGTTACAATTCTTCGGCACACAAGAGCACCTTGACCCTTAAGGAGCAAGCCTACAAAAAGCTAAAAGAGGCCATCCTATTTAACCATTTTCGAACTGGGGCAATTTATTCACAAGAAAATATTCGGCAAGATTTGGGCATTGGATTAACACCATTAAGGGAAGCATTATTAGAATTACAAAATGAGGGATACGTTTCATACTGTCGGGGTAGAGGTGTGCTCATTAAACCAGTATCAAAAGAAGAAGCGGAAAACATTCTCAATGCTCGAATTTGGATTGAAGGACTCACAGCCTCAATTGCAGCTAAAGAGGCCTCTTCTGAGGATATTGTTTCCATGAATAATTGGATAATAAAGCTTGAAAAAGCCTTGCCTTCTCAAGATCCTCAATATCTTTATCGCCTTGATCATGGATTTCATAAAGCAGTGGCTCAAAGTACCCATAATCCATTTATCTCAACTTTTTGCAGTAATATTCTTGACCACTACCTTCGTTTTGAAGTTAAATCTGTATACAGCAACTCAATTGATAGCCATAAGGTTTTTAATGAACATTATGATATTTTTAATGCCATAAAATCTCATAATAGCAGCAAAGCAAAAAATATGATGATTAAACATTTAAATAAGTCTTTCAAAAGGACGTTATCACAATACTGGCATGATATTTAAATGATGCTTCGGAAAAAGGAGTTGTAAAGAAATGAAATTTTCATTTCTTTACAACTCCTTTTTCCATTTTTCTTTTCGCAATAAAAAATGAGATAGGGAATGCCGCCTCACCTGAATTCTTTTCCCTCACATCTCACAGGAAGAATAAACATTTTCCTCGCATTTTATTACAAAAGTAATATATTACTTCTGTAATAATCCCATCTATAAATAAATTCAATTTTTATTTGACACACCGAAAATTATAGATTATCCTTTAGAAAATAGGTTAATTATAATATATTACCTTTCTTGTTTTATATCAATTTTAGTGGATTTAAATATATTATTTTCGGCTTTTACACCTAAGTTTCTATACCGAGATAGAAACAAGGTCGTAACAACATAAAAAGGAGTGATACAAATGTTAGTTGCCGTTTGGATCATAACTTTCTGTCTCATTATTGGGATAGGGGTTTATGCTGGAACAAAGATCACCTCTTCGAGCCAATGGTCCGGTGGTGACAAGACACTCAGTGCATTGTCACTAGGCTGTGTATTTGCGGCCTGGCAAGTTGGCGGTATGGCTATTGTAGGAGCGGCTCAAAATGGCTACAATCTTGGAATTGCCGGTTCATGGTATTCTATCGCAGGGTCATTTTACTTTATCTTCCTGGCATTCTTTGCCAAAATAATCAGAGAAAACATGCCCGGACAATCAGTTCCTGAATATTTACAAGCAAAATTTGATATTCGAACAACCAGACTGTACTCTTATGCCTGGATTGTTTATGGCTTTTTGTACATTCCGATTCAGCTAAAAACTGTTTCGAGTATCATTCAAATAGTTTTACCTGGATTGAACTTGAGTATTGCAATGCTTGTCGGCGTAACAATTGCCGTTATCTATACCAGTTTCTCTGGCATGAGGGGTGCCTCTGCCGTTGGTCGAGTCGTTTGCATCGGGATTTATATTTTATTAATTGCATTCGTTGCCATTAACCTACCAAAAGTTGGTGGATACAATGGATTAATTAGCAAACTTCCCACAGAGTACAATGATGTGTTTAATATGCCAATCCATCGTATTATTGCTTGGATTTTGGGCGGATGCATAAGCACGGCTGTCATGCAATCGGTACTCCAACCCTTATTATCAGCAAAAGATCCTGAAGCTGCTACAAAAGGTTCAATTTTAGGTTACGTTATTGCCGCACCAATTTGCATCTTGACTGCATTGTGCGGAATGATGTCAAAGGCCTCCGGTGCAAATCTTGGAAACGGAACTACTGCATTTGCATATGCGATTAAAACCTTCTCGTCACCTTTATTCGCAGGCATTGTGTTTGCCTTTGCAACGATGATTATTGCTGCAACAATGGCTACTATGATGCTTGCTACAGGTACAATCATCACAAATGTCTACAAAACAGAAATCAATCCCAATGCAACAGATAAACAAGTTTTAAAGATTTCAAAGCTCATAACCTTTGTATTTGCTTTCCTAACACTTATTCCGGCAAACTTGATTCCCAGCAATTCGCTTACAAATCTCTTTTTAACATTGCAGCATGTTGCCGCTGCACCGGTAAGTTTCTCCATTCTCGCTGGGTTAATGTGGAAAAAAGCCACCAAGCAAGGCGCCTTTTGGAGTATGCTTTGTGGAATGATAGTAGGAATCAGTTGGATGCTTCTTGGATTAACAGATAAGTTAGAAGCAGTCTATCCGGTGGTATTAGTAACCTATTCAGTCGGCATTATCGTTTCTCTAATGACTTATAAGAAGGTGAGAATATGAATAAAGAAAAAAAAGCAATCTATATGTGGCCTTCATGTTGGGGAAAACCAGTAGCTCATGGAAATTGTGGAGCCATTAGCAGCAATAACATTTATGCAACACGGGCTGGGCTATCTATTCTAGCTAAAGGAGGAAATGCTTTTGATGCCGCAGTTGCAGTTTCTTTAACACTTTCTGTGGTAGAACCTCATCACTCCGGAATTGGAGGCGGATGCTTTTCACTTCTTTATTCCGCAAAAAGACACGAAGTAATTGCACTCGATGGTAGAGGAATTGCCCCACATAAAGCAACTTCAGACCTTTTTATAAAAGATGGTGAAGTACAAGATGAATGGAAAGACCTTGGCGGCCAATCTGTTGCACTGCCTGGATTGCTTAAAACATTGGATACAATTCTAAAGAAGTATGGCACCATGTCTTTTGATGAAGTATGTGCACCAGCAATAGCTTGTGCTATTGAGGGATTTGGAACAAGCTATACCGGCGCCCTTACAATGTATGATGACTCAGTAGAACGAAAGCTGAAGCTTTCTGAACCATTTCGTAGACTATATTTAAAAAGAGATGGGAGCTTTTATAAATTTGGAGAAGTACAGAAAAATCCCGAATTAGGAACATTATTAAAAAAAATTGCTACCACAGGCGTCGATTATTTTTATACTGGAGATATTGCTAAGAAAATGGTCGATGTAATCAATAAACGCGGCGGTTGCTTCACACGCCAAGATTTAGAAGAATATGAGCCCAAAATAAGGACTACTGTAAAAACTACTTACCACAATTACGATATAGTATCCTTTGGGCCTCCTAGTGGTGGATGTGCCGTTATTGAAATGCTCAATATCCTTGAAAACAAGGATATTCGTAAAACAGGTCATAACACCGCCAAAACTCTGCATACACTTGCTGAAGCAATGAAATTAGGATTTTCTGATCGTAGTGTAGCCCTAGCAGACCCTGATTTTGTAGATATTAATACCGATTATTTGACAAGTAAAGAATTTGCTGCCCAAAGAGCTGCATTAATAACAGATTCTGCAAATGAATATAAGAGTGCCGAAAGTATTACGCCCAAAGAATATCCTGGAAATACCTCTCATTTTGTCGTAATGGATAAGTATGGTAACGCATTTTCTCAGACTCAGACTGTTAGAGATTGGTTTGGTAGCGGCATTGTTGTAGACGGTTTTGGATTTGTTCTTAATAATGCAATGTCAGACTTTTCGGCAGCTGTTGGCGCCCTCACTAGTCAAGGTCTTACATATGGGATGGCAAATGCTATTGAAGGTGGCAAAACTCCGCTTTCAAGCATGTCTCCAACACTGGCCTTCAAAGATGGGAAACCAATACTTGCCATTGGTGCTGCAGGTGGTCCCAGAATTATAACGGGCATTGTTCAAGGCATTGTTAATGCCATCGATTATCACATGTCCCCTGAAACACTGGTCAACATGCCTTATGTCAACTGTTTGACAAAAGCACAAGGGTTGGAAGTTGAATGTGGCATTTCTGAAGATACTCTAGATTTGTTACGGAACATGGGACACTCTATTGTAAAAGTGCCTATCAATCAAGCAATGAGTACGATGCTTAACAGTGTTATGAGAATTGACGATGAATATTTTGCAGCCGGAACAAAGCGAGTTGATGGATGTGGTGGCGCTTTAACAAGTAGTAATCACATAATTCTCGAAGGCATTTGTCAGGAAGATATCTAAATATTCATCACTCATACAACAATGTGACGAATCTTTAAAAAGGCAGAGAAGAAATAATCGAGTAGGAGGGATTCCTAAATGAAATCCCGATCTCTCACGTACTGTTCGGTACACAGCAGTTTCCCAGTTTTTACAAACTTATTTACACTAGCTCGTCATGATTGTATAGTCATGACGGGCTGTTTCTTTGTTAGTAAGGGTCAAGTTCAGCATAAAGGCCGCTCTTCATGGTTCTTTTCGGCAATTCGCCAGTCCATGCATTTTCCGTTCCGGAATTGCATGAAACCTTATCATCTGGTAGCTCGTTCATAGTGTCTTCCAATGTTTTCAAAGATTTTCTTCATTCAAATCACTAGTTGAACTAAGATAAGTTCACAAGGCTTCGTCTTTTAGCAATTGGGGCTTTTCTAGAAGGGAAAAAAGGGATGAACAAATTGTATGTGAATAATCTTTAATTATTGAAAGTAATTCAAGATTTCTAATGAATTCGCATTCTCCTATATTTTCCAAGACGAAACGAAAACGCACATTCGCTGCAATATCGCAGCAATAATTCAATATTATTGACACAGCGCAGCATTGCTGCTATTATAGTCACGTGAGGTGCAATATGAATAATTTAGGAAAACGTTTAAAAGAGCACCGAGAGCAATTAAAATATTCACTAAAAGAAGTGTCTGTAAAAACGGGCATTACAGATTCCCGGCTTTGCAGAATAGAAAATGGTCAGTACCCCTGTCAGGCAGGCGACCTAAAACAACTGGGAATACTGTATAACCTTCCTGTAATTTCACTTTTTTTAGATGCCGGTTTTTTGGATAAGAAGGATATTGAAATCTATCAGCATGTATTTTCCGATGTATCTGAATTAGACGATGAAGAAAGAGAACAAATCCAGTGGCTGATCAGTCACCTCGCTAAAAAGAAAGGAACAGGCAAATGATTTATAGATTGGGAGAATTGTTCTGCGGACCTGGCGGTATTGCCTGGGGCGCAACGCACGCTGATATTGACAATCCAGATTTTAGCATTGTTCATCAATGGGCCAACGATTATGATGCAAGCACGTGCGATACGTACAGACGGAATATCTGTCCTGATAAACCAGAAACCGTTTACCATGCAGATATCCGTAAATTTGATATGACCCAGCTTGCTCCGATTGACGCATTGGCCTTTGGCTTTCCCTGCAACGACTACAGTGTCGTAGGCGAGCAAAAGGGCATGGACGGCATCTTTGGTCCTTTATATTCATATGGCGTCAAAGCACTGAAACTCTTCAAACCGCAGTGGTTTTTGGCTGAAAATGTAGGCGGTCTAAGAACAGCCAATGAGGGAAAGGCCTTCACAAAAATTTTGGCAGAACTCCGCGAAGCTGGCTATACTCTGACGCCAAACCTCTACAAATTTGAAGATTACGGTATTCCGCAAGCAAGACATAGAGTGATTATCGTAGGGATTCGGAATGATCTCGACGTAACGTACCATGTTCCCTCTCCTGCGCCTTATGCAAACGTTGATAACACGTGCCGTACAGCTATCGAAAACCCGCCTATTCCGAAAGATGCGCCCAACAATGAGCTTACAAAACAATCCGCCACGGTCGTAAAGAGACTGGGATATATCAAACCGGGAGAAAACGCCTTCACAGCAAACCTTCCGCCGGAACTGAAGCTCAATATCAAAGGGGCAAGAATCAGTCAGATCTATAAACGGCTCGACCCCACCAAGCCTTCTTATACAGTAACGGGAAGCGGTGGTGGCGGAACCCATATTTATCATTGGTCGGAACCCAGAGCCCTCACCAACCGGGAACGCGCCCGTCTGCAGACCTTTCCTGATACCTATGTGTTTGAAGGCAGCAAGGAGAATGTCCGCAAACAAATTGGAATGGCAGTCCCCTGCCGCGGCGCCAAAATAATTTTCGAAGCTATCCTGAAATCCTTTGCCGGAATTGAATATAAATTTGTAACACCCAATATTGATGAATAAAAGAAAAAATCCTGAAAACAGAACTCATTTGGTTCTATTTTCAGGATTTTTTACGACTTTCTCATAGAGATTCTGCAAATTCGTTAGTGCATTTTTTCGTTTCAGCTGGCATTCCCAGATGACAAGAACTTGCCAGCCCAACTCCTCAAGAGCCTGTTGGTCTTCCTTATCCCGTTCAACATTGCGGTCGATCTTCTTATGCCAATATTCCTCATTCGTCGATGGCCAGACAAATCTCCCACAGTCGTGATGATGCCAAAAACAGCCATTTACGAAAATCACTGTTCTATACTTTTTCAAAACGATGTCAGGACAGCCAGGCAGTTTCCTGACATTTTTTCGATATCGGAGTCCCTGAGAAAATAAATATTTCCTAACCGTTTCTTCAGGCTTTGAATTAGTACTCCGTATATGCGACATATTCATACTGCGCTGTTTTTTCGTATGATTATCCGCCATATTCCAATCGCTTTCTTTTGCGGCCTTATCGCTCCAATGCGTTCATTAGGATTCATCAACTAAATCATAATATATAGCCCCGTCAGGGAGCTTGATATTCGGGACCCATAAAGGCTTTCCGTGCCAGCCTTTTGTTCCCGTTACTTGATACATAGTAAGAACAACCCGGTCCGTAAAGGATTTCCCAATTTGCCAGTCATTCGGGGAAAGCAGGGCACCAGTTCCCTGTGCCACATCTCTATTTCGTCTGACAAGCAGGATTCCCTGCGCTGCCGGACGCTCTGCAAGGAGTGTATTAAGGACAGACTGGAATGCCTTCATATGAAAATCAGGGCTGGGAATGATATGGGAAAGAACGGCCTTCATGATTCGCAGGCTGACCTGATAATAAGGTTCCTTCTCCGAAAAATTTTTGAGAAGATCCGAAATAGCGTCTATATCATCATTATCCGGATGGAAAGGATAATAATTGGTTCCACCCGTAACAGTTAGGACGTGATCATTATCAAGAACATTCTTCCTTGTTGGCATCAGCCCATCAGGATAATAGATTTTGATGTCATCAATACCCTTTTCCACCTGAGCAATGATCGAGTTATTCGTCTCATTGATATCGGTAAACAGTTTGTACAAATGCTCATCCATATAAACCATCATCATCCCCGCATCCCGGTCATATCCGAACATACGACTGTGCTGCCACATTGTATCGGCCTGTGGCTTTTTGCTGGTCCGCGTGTAATAAATCGTTTGCAAAGCAGGGAAAGTAACACCGCGTCCTAACGTATTTCCGCCAATAACAAAATTGCATCCCTCAGCATAGTCACTGCTATCACATTCTGATTTGCCGTTCATAATGAGAACCTTGATTTTCTTTGGATCGTTCAGGAGTTCCGATGCAAAGACAAAGAGTTTCTCAAGGGGCTTTTTCTCAGATTTTGCCGGAGAAAAAGTGCTCCAGGCTTTTTCGAAATAGGCCTTAAATCCGTTATTCAAATGACTGCGGCACCATTCCAGTTCCTTCTTTACCTCTTCTTCAAAATCTTCATGGACAGAAATTCTCACGCTGGGATGAAAGAGACAATTGCAGACAGTTCCGCCGGAAGAGAGCATCTGGGCAGATACGGCCAAATGTCTAACAACAACTTCTCGCAGAGGGTTTTCCAGTGTATCGATGAAGGCAACGTGTTCCGGATTCCCCGTTTCCGGGAAAAAGAAATCACCACCTAAATAGGCACTTCCAGGCTTGAAGTAATAGATAAAGTAAGGATGCCAGCCAGATTCCATGGTCTGAAGCAAAATGGACTGAGGCGTTCCCGTGACCTGCAGATAGATACTGCTCGAGGAATCATTCTTCATTTTATCAAGATACTTGTTGATGGAAGACTGTTCTCCCTGATTCACCATGGTATTGAGGGATGCCGCATCGGCTTCATCATCGATTACAAAAAGCGGATTGCCCTTCATGAAGCCCGTCGCGCCCAGTATATTGGACCACAGTTTCAATATACGAGCATTCTTCTTTAAGACGATGACAGTAGGTTTGACCAGATTATTTTCGGCAAACAGAGCCGCATCATTTTCCCCACATACACAAAAACCGACAAGGTCGGCTTTTACTCTGTCCAAGGTCTGCTGCTGCAGTACGACGTTATCTGTCGTCAGCAGTACAAAGACAGGAAATCCAAGATCTGCGGCTTTGCACATAATGCCAAACATTTGGCCTGTCTTACCGGATTGGATATTGCCTAGGAGCAGTCCGATCTTGTGTTCCGTAAAAGAAAAGGTCTTTAAATACTTGTTCCCTACATTTTCGGCAGTCTCTTTCACAGACTCAGCTAATTTAAGATTGCCGCGGTCAATTATATTTTGCAAATAAGCATCTAAATACGGCATAAAAGCACCTCGACATTATTGTTTATCACTCGTGAAAGCAAGCGTCCACACATCCAGCATATTCCCATCTTCATCAGCGGCCTGCTTGTCCGTTTTCTGAAAGAGGAGCCGGTCACAGCCATATTCAGCCAGCATTTCTTCGGTAATCATCCCCAGCCTCTGTTCATCTTTGGACGTATCGTTCACAGGCGCAACCAAACCAGCAGCTGCGAGTCTACCCTTCAGCCACCGTCCCATAATAAGCTCATCACCAACAGCACTAAACTGCTTGTTGTTGTCACTTGTCGTATGACCCTTGAACCAATACCCATCATCAGTAACGATGAAGAAAGGCTGATTTTTCTGCGGATAGCCTTCAAGATGGTAAATATCTGCACCAACGGTCAGCTGTGTTTCAAACCAATCACGGGCTTTTCTTTTGTTCCTCGGTGCCGCATAGCAAACATTGATGTTTGACTTTGTATAATGCTTGCCATCATCAAGAAATCTTTCAGCCGCTTTAGGAACTTTGAGTTTGAGATAAAAAGAAATCTTGCTGTCCCTGTTTTGGTAATATTCCACCATATTAGGAGCCAGCGGTTCCACAAGTTCAACCTGATTCAGGGAATTATTGTGTTCCCGAATAATCGGCATATCCTTGATTTCATCAATATTTTGGGAACAGCGAGATTCGGCAAGCGTCTCCACATGCCTTGCAATTTCAGCCAGTGCTGCTTTATCTTCAATCAAAACAGAGAGCTCATACTGTCTGCGATTGCCCGCTTCCAATTTCATGACGCCCAAGTTGGCTGATCCGACAACAGCTGAAAATGGCTGCCCATTTTGATAAAAACAGTAAACTTTACCATGATATTTAAAAGGAAGAACGGCCTTTACGGACCCAATTTTTCCAGCAGCCCATTTCTGGTGAAGTTTGACTGCCCTTCGATAGGCTCTTTCATTCATGCCTTCTGTATAATACATTCCCATGACCAAAGAAATTCGCTTAATGCTGCAGGATTCCACCATCTGGTCAAGCTCATCCAAGGATGCAGCGGAAACATACCCCACTGCAATCCGAACTTCATCAGCCAGTTCCATTTGATGTTTAATTGTTTCCGCAATAGTTTGCTGTCCATCCTTGAGGCCAAGCGGCAGGATATCAGAATATAGAACATCCATAACGATTCTCCTTGCTGTGTATTTTCATGAAAATTCACGGTCCATGCGCTCTGTATGATATCCCTAGTATAGCATATAAGGTGTAGGAAAGATAAAAAGGTTTTTTTCATGTATGTGTCAACATTTTCTCGGGAGACCCATATAAGATTGTGTTACAGCCTAATTAAATGCGAAAAATGGAGCCTACGTGGCCTATTGATGTGCGGCTTTCCGTATACTCACCCATCCCCCCGTTTCTCATTCCCACATGTGGAACCATAGGAGATTTCTAGAGTCGGCCTTGTTTTTTCGTTCTTAGACCCCTCTATTATTTTGATGACATTTGATACAATCTTTTTCCATGGGAGCCCTTCCTTTGTTTTGATATTCGTGTCGTCAACACGATCTTAACAATAGGGGGGCTTCCCTTTATTTTGCATGGATTATTTATACCCTACCGAGAAACATTTTACGCTTAGATGGCAGTATCAGCATGAAATTTACAGAAGTGAATTGAAAAAGCATGGAATTATACAGTCAATGTCGCGTAAGGGCAACTGCTATGACAACAGTATTATGGAGACCTTTTTTGGTCGGATGAAAAATGAAATGTATTACGGAAGCGAAAAAGAATACACCTCGTTCAAGGTATTTGCTAAAGCAGTGAAAGAATACATTCATTATTTCAACAAGGAAAGGATTCAGAAAAAAACAAAATGGATGCCTCCCGAAATATATCGGGAAACATCCACTAATGCCATTTAACTAATTTATATGCGTCCATTTTTTGGGGTACACATCATCCTAAATATTCTTTAAAAAATTATTTGCATAACGTGAGTATTCTTTTGGGCAGTCCCACATTGGAGTATGTCCAGCAGATAGCAAATGCGTCTCTGCTTGTGGAATGCACCATTCTAATTTTTTTAGGGCTTCCAACGTACGTCGCTTATCTTTTTCTCCCCAAAGGATTAATACAGGATTACGATATTTGCTAATCAAACTATCATAAGCTCTTTCCCGTAGAGTTTTTGAGACTTCAATCGCTTTTTCAAGAGGGCACTCCATTGCGTAATTAATCAAATGATCCATAAGCTGAGGCAATGGAGCAACAATAAAACAATTCTTAAAAAAAATTTCATAGAAAGCTTTCTCTCCGCCTTTTTCTCTTAATTCTTCCACAAAATTTGTACTAGAATTTCCAGTCGCTGAAGGTCCTGTATTCGATAATATCAGTGCGTTAAATAAGTCTGGTGCTTTGGATGCAGCAGCAATGGCTATTACGCCACCAGCTGAATATCCAGCCAAAACGACTTTATTGAAAGTCTTTCTTCGAACCCATTCTATCAACCATTGAGCAATGCGATCAACATCTCCGAAGGGGCATTCTCTAAGATAATCAATCTTTATTTTCTTATATCCATCAAAATGGACTTGATTATAAAGCATAGGGCTGCAAAGGTTTCCTGCGAGACAAAGAATCACATTCGCCTCAGTATTTTGCGTTAATAGTGTTGTTTTCAATTTATTGCCTCTTTAAACAATTCCAATAACAATCGCAAAAACCAACATAATAATACTTACCAGCCATTCCCATTTAAATGTAAATTTAATATGGTCATTTAACTCTACGCCTGCAAGACCAATTCCAAGGAAGGTAGTTGCGACGCAAGGGCTGACACTAAGAGCAACATTTTCGCCAATGAGCATCGCGTGAGCAACATCGGTAGCAGTTACTCCATAAGGGGCAACTGTTTCAATAATTAGTGGCATAACTGCATAGTAATAAGGATCCGGCCCCATAATCATCCCAATTGGAGCCCCCAGTACTCCCATTATGATATGAAGATATCGTGTTAAAAATGGAGGTAACAAATTAATAAGGACCTGCGCCATCTTAGTAATAATCCCAGCATTCGCAAAAACGCCCAGAAATACACCTGCACAAAGCAATGTTACCGTGAGATCAATACAACTAGGTGCGTACTTTTTTAACAAAGAACTCTGTAATGATTGGTCGCGATAATTAATTGCAAAAGCAAACATTGTACCAAACATGAAAATGATAAAGGGAGTAATTTTCGTCACAACCAAAAGAACGATGACGCAAATTGTCAAGGCAAGATTTACCCAAAATAAATTATCTCTCCGCAAAGATAAATCCATCTTGGTTTCAACACTATTCTCAGAATCGTCTGCTGTCAGCTCTTCGTTCGAGCATTCCTTTTCCAAGCGTTTTTTTTCAATACGACCACAAATAACAGCTCCCACAATACTAACAATCAATCCAAAAACTTGCATAGGAATCATTTCAACCCAAAGCTGCGTAGCGTCATAATTAATAGCAGTTGCAGCCCGAATAGTCGGACCGCCCCAGGGGACTAAATTCATAATACCTGTAGATAAACCAACTAATAGCAACAACATAAGCGGATTCAGTCTCAGTCGCTTAAAAATTGGTAGCATTACGGGAATAGTAATTAAGTACGTAGATGCAGATGCCCCATCCATATGACCAACCATTGCAATCAAACTGGTTGCTACCATAATGAAAATTACATTATTTCCTGCTTTTTTTACTAGGCCTTTAACAAGTGGTTCAAACAAGCCAGCATCATTCATAATACTAAAGTAGCATACAGAAAAAATAAACAGAACTGCTGTTTTCCATATAGTACCTTCGCCTTTATTTATAAATCCTAAAATTTCTTTATAACCAAATCCACAAAAAATTGCACCTATGACAGGTAATAAAGCAAAACAAAATGCTGCAGAAGCCTTTTTCTTTAAAATCATACCCATCATAACAAAGATAACACAATAACCTACTAACGCTTGTAACATAGTTCTCGCCCACCTTTCTGCTAACTAATTCGTTTTATGAAGGATTGAATCAGTTGATTAAATTTTTCAGCATGACTCCAAAAAAGCATATGCCCCGCATTTTCAAATATATGATGTTCGCAGTATGTTCTAATTTGTGTTTCATAGTATCTCCCTAAAGATGGTGTATGCCCCTTGGAAGTACCGCTAAATATAATAAAAGGAACAGTCGATTCTTTTAAGAAGGGAGTGCAGTCTCGATGACACCAATCACTGTGCAAGGCAAATCCAATCCAAGGCGGCATTTTCCTAATCTCATTACGTACCATATTCAGTTCATCAGCACTTAATTCGTTTCTCATTCTATTGCAGAAATTGTCTAAATAAGTTTCGGGATCGGTGTACCAGATTCTGTACTTCGCCGTCCAATCATCCATATTGTAGTTTCTTGAGTTGTAAGAGTTCCATTCGTCTGGAGAAAATGGAAAGAGGCAACTATCTAAAAGACCGATACCAATAAGACGATTTTCATGATATTTATGCGCATAAGTCATCACTACGCTCCCAGCAAGTGACCAGCCTACCAGTAGGACTTTTTTTAAATCAAGGAAAGACAATAGCTCATTAATATCATCGGCCAGACCGCTAATATTATTTTTTTGCAAAACTTTTGATGAATTTCCATGACCTCTACAGTCAAATGTAACCACACGATATTCTTTCATAAGTTCTGGAATATTTTTTTCATAAAACCGAGTTGTACACATATGCCCAGGGACTAACACTATCGCAGTATCTCCGACTTCAGAATCTTCATAGTATAAGAAAGCTCCATCAGAAGTTTCGAAATAACCTTTTTTCATTAACTATACCCCCTCGTTTGTTTTTTGAATATTTACATAATTATTATGCCAAGTTATAATATATAAGTAAAATACATTTAAATTATATTTTACATAACTTACATTTATGTAAAAGGGTGGCATATGGAATTAAAGGACTTCACATATCTGCAGGCAATTGCCCAACATAAGACAGTATCTAAAGCTGCGGAATCACTATTTATTTCACAACCTGCCTTAACTCTGTTCTTGAAAAAGCTTGAATCTGAATTAGGCCTGAAACTATTTAAACGTATAAATAAAAAAATGTATCCAACTCATGCCGGAGAACTTATTCTTAAAGCAGGAAGGGCTCATAATAGTATTCAATATAAACTTGAAAACACATTAAGGCATGTTCGAGACGGTTCAACAGGGAGCTTCACAATCGCCATTACGTCGACTAGAGGATATTACGTTTTACCCGTAATACTCCCTCTCTTTAAAATAAAATACCCAAAATACAAGATAAATATTCTCGAGCGTTCTGTATCCGAAGTTGAAAGTGCGCTTGAATATGGAACTGCAGATTTAGCAATTTATTCATCCCCTCGAAGAAATAAAAGATTCACTAACATCCATGTAAATACAGAAGAAGTCATACTCTGTATATCTAGTAACATTCCGAATACCGTACATACTACAAATAAGAAAAAATTCAAATTTCCTTGGATTGATATCTGCGAATTAGGTAACGAACATTTTTTCATAAATGATCCCCAACAATGGAGAATTGGTCAAATTAGTCAAGATATAATTACAAAGTATGGCTTAACTCCAGAAACTACGATCCTAAGAAGCCTTGATACCTGCTTAGCACTTGCCTCTCGAGGGCTGGGCTTATCTTTTTCATTTGATATTTGTACTAAGTACTTCAATAATTATGAGGAAAAACCGCTTTTTTTAAGCTTTGGTGATGCTCCCATTCTTTCTGAGTTTCTTGTCGCCATGAGGAATGATCACCATCTCGTACCTGCTGAGAAATATTTTATTTCATTATTGCTATCAAACTTTTGTGACAACAAACAAGATTTATAAAAAGGATCTGAAGTTACAACCTGAGACGTTTAAAAAAATCAAGAATTATTAAAAAGGGCTGTGAAGAAATGCCATAGCATTCCTTCACAGCCCTTTCCTCGTTTTTTCACAGTTTAGTCCACTCTAGTTGTAGGTGAGCAAAAAACAACTTGGCCTCTAGATATTGTTAATCTTGGCACGATTGTGTTTTCCTTTATTTCATAGAGGCAGACATCTGCTTCATATCCAGGTTGGATCAAACCCAATTCATTATTCACTTTCAAAACCTTAGCAGGTGTAGTGATTACAGCGTCATAAACCGAACGACGCTTCATTCCCCAACCCAAAAATTTTGATGCTAAATTAGGAAGACTTTTCATAGGTTCGAATACAAATAGTGTGCGTGCGGTAGCATCAGTGCTAATTATATCCGGGAAAAAATTATCTTCAATTGCCTTTTGGACTATCTCATCATCCAAATTAAATCTTCCTTGCCCGACCTCAAAAAGGACACCTTCTTCTTGAGCCTTACGAACCTCTGGTAAAACATGTCCATGATTATCTAGGATAGTGTATCCTTTTCCCTGAAAAGTATGAAGATAAATATCTCCTGGTCGTAAATACTGCACAAATGTTTCAGGTGATGCTGGGGGATTGGTTGTATGGACAGCTACAGGTAAATTCCATCTGTCCCCCATAGCAATGGCATCTTTTAACGGCTCAAGGTCAAGTTCCCCCACAATTTCTTTGCTCAGTCTTACTTTAAGGCCAACAATATTCTCTCGATATCTGTCCAAAATCTGTTCCATTTCCGTTTCTGCAAAACATGATTTGCATAAAGGTTCATAAATCCCTTTTCCAGGTTGCCCAATCGGAGAAATATTAAGAAAAGATTTAACTCGCATCTGTCGTGGTAAAATATCGGTCATATAAAAAGCATCAAAATTAGCTCGACCTGCAGTTCCCATGTCAACGGCAGTTGTTACACCAGTTGAATAAAGCAGGTCTGGATTTACGCCAATACCACTGCCATGAGTAAATAGATGGGTATGAAAATCAATAAGGCCTGGAATTGCATTATATTTTTGCCCATCAATAATATGGTCTGCATTTGCATCCATACCGGGTTCATATTGAACAAATTTTTCTCCCTTAATTGCGATAGTTTGCCGAGTTTTATGCCCACAATCAGAAGTAAGCATCATAACATTCTTGATTACGAGGTTCATATTCGCATATTCCCCCTTAACATTTGATTAATAAAGCGGCCATATCGTAGGGAGCAAAATTACGCACGCCACAAGGAACACTACTGTCATTGCAATATTGCTTTTAAAGTAATCTGTAAAACGATATCCACCATAATCATAAATCAAATTTGCAGGTGGGCACGCAATAGGCGTCAAAATAGACATTGTGGATGCAATACAAAGAACCATAATCATGGCTTCAGGTTTCACATTAATCGTATTAGCAATTGCAATGATTATTGGCATTAAAAGCGTTACTGTTACGACATTAGACATAAACTGCGTCATCAGACAAGTCAATACGAAAATAACAATGCAGATGAAATAAGGGTTCGTAGATCCCCCAATAATCGTAATAAGCAAATCAGCGATTTTTTGAGCGGCTCCGGTTTTACTTAAAGCTGTTGCCATGGGCTTCATTCCGCCAAGCAAAATGACCGTTTTAATACTAACTAGCTCATAAATTTGCTTTTCAGTAAATATTCCACTCAACCAAACTACAACTGCTCCAATAACCGCAACTAGATGGGATGGAATACCCGTTTGCTTCTCAAAGATCATTCCCAAAAATACTACTAGGAGAATAAGGACTGAGAGAACTTGTTTCCATTTGCACTCCTTATCCTTTTCTTCTTTGGTTGCAAACAATCCTTCAGCTACATCCACATTCTTGATATCAGGTAGCATCCGGTATCCCCAAAAATACATGAATACAAACATAATAAGGGTTAAAGGGACTCCAATTTTTGAAATTTCAAAGAAGCCAAAACTGCCTCCTAGTGCTTTGATCTGATCGCCAATAAGAACATTGATGGCAGCATCACCAACAAGAGTTAACCGACCGCCTGACATAGCACCTAAAAAAGCTGACATAAGCAACTTTGATGAGCTAAATTTAGTCGATGCGCTAATTCCCATAATGATAGGGATAAATACTGCAACTGTACCTGAATTACTGAGACATGCGGACATTAAAGTCGACATGACCAGAATACTCATGATCATCGATCGCTCTGTTTTAGCATATTTTACTGCGTAGGATGCAACTTTATCACAAACCCCTGTTTTAAATAGAGCGCTCCCTACGATTACAACACCAATAAGCATAATAATAGTGTTGCTAGCAAAACCTTCAACAGCCTGTTTGGGGGTGACGATCCGTGTCAGCACCAGAATAGACAGTGTTAGTAATATTGTAAGGTTAACGGGAATTTTTTCCCATAAAAAAGAGATGACAGCTAATACAAGAAGTATAAGTGTAAATGTAGCGGGATCCATACAAAATCTCCTTTCATAGAAGAAGCCCCATCATCAAAATCCAGGAACAGGATACGTTGGTTTTTTCCCTTCGTATACTTCCTCGATTCCCTGCGCACACATAAGGCTTGCGTTGATAGACGCTTCTTTGGTTGCCCCGCCAATATGAGGCGAAACGATGACATTATCCAAGGAGAGGATAGGATTATCCGGCCTGATAGGTTCTTCTTGAAGCACATCAAGAGCAGCCCCAGCAATAACACCCTCTTTGCACGCATCGTACAGGTCCTTTTCATTCACCACCATACCGCGGGACGTATTGATTAGATAAGCAGTTTTTTTCATATGCTGGAATTTATCTTTATTGATAAATTCCTTTGTATCAGCCGTTAGCGGGCTATGAACAGATACAAAATCACTCTTACCGAGCAATTCATTCAGGTCTTTAATTGGCGTAATGAAATCCGGATAAGTCTCAACCGGTCTGAAAGGATCCCATGCGAGGACCTTCATAGAGAAGGCCTTATTGCATTTTTCTGCCACCAAGGTCCCGATTCTCCCGCAACCAATGATGCCGAGCGTCTTACCATGAAGGGTATGTTTCTCGATTTTCATTTTGGCCTTCATATAGTCATTCAGGAATTCTTTCTGCACGGCCTTGAAGTTTCGAGAGATAATCAGCATATTCATGACTGCAGTTTCAGCGACGGAATCACTGTTTGCAGTAGGGGCAAACACGCACATGACACCATGATCTTTTGCGGCAGCAACATCAATGAAATCGAAGCCAGCGCCATGACGAGCCACGACTTTTAGCTGATCTGCAGCCTCAAAAACCTTGCGGGTAATTTTTGTCGTGCGGCATACCATTGCGTCCATGCCCTTGATTTCCCGGCACAGCGTTTCCTCATCCGTACCAGTTCCTATGACAAGGGTATGACCATGACTTTCAAGATATTCGCGGCCTTCAGGCAAAATATCTTGAGGTAAATAAATCTTCCATCCCATGATATCTTCCCTCCTTAATCTGCACGATAATAATCGTCGATGATTTCGAATTCTTTTTCTTTGATGAGTTTATCAACCCAAGAACGGTCGATGGTTCCATTCAGTGTTGCCTGCAATTTGCCACCATCCTTTTCCTTGAAAGCCTGTGCGTCTTTCAAGATCGTCGAGGCATCTTTTCGAGGAATAACAACGACGCCATCCGGATCTGCCAAGATAATATCTCCAGGATTTACACTGATTTCACCACAGGCAATAGGAACATTGATTTCGCCAGGGCCTTCTTTATAGGGGCCACCAGGTGTTGTGCCTGTTGCATAAACAGGGAAATCCCAATGACCGATCTCATCAATATCACGAATCGGTCCATCGATGATGATACCAGCAATCTTCTTTACCTTATAGAGATAGGCCATCATAACTTCACCAAGAAGGGCTCTTGTCATATCATGTTCATTGGATACAACAATAACGTCCCCTCCTTGAGCCATATTGAGGGCTGCATGAAGAGCAAGATTATCACCACCGCGGGCTTTGACGGTAAGAGCAGGCCCGACCATCATTTGTGATTTGGGACTGCTTACAAGATGAATACGCGGATTCATGGCGCAGCTGCGACCCATTACATCCCCCACGTTTGAGGCCGGAATCTCTTTGAATGCCTCAATAAGTTTCGGATCTGGGAGTTGTCTTTTTAAATAAATTCTCTTTCCAACTGACATATCAATCACTCCTATTTTATAGAATAATAACGATTTCACAACTAGAGAGTATCACTTGTTATCTGATTATTCCAACAATCTTTGTTGCGTTTCTTAACAATATATTGTTGTTTCTTTATTTTATATACTCAATATATTGTTGAAAAACGAGAAGCCTAGTGTTACCAGACTTCTCGTTTTTACCATATGCAGCCTTATTCTTTATCGCCTAATGTATTCTCTCCATTGTTTTTGTATTTATTCATCAAAATATAAGCAACAAAAAAGAATCCAGCGACTAAAAAACCTAATGAAATTGGCCGTGTAAAAAAAACCGAAAGGTTGCCCTCACTTGCCTGCAAAGCACGTCTAAGATTCTCTTCCGTCATTGGTCCAAGAATAAAGCCAATGATTAAAGGTGTACTTGGAATCATTAGGAATTTAAGTAAAACTCCCAAGACTCCGAATCCCAAGATGCACCAGACATCGAACATGCGAGAACTGCTTGAAAATGCACCTACCGTACAGCAAACCATGACAATAGGCAGGAGAATATGCTTAGGAACATCAAGGAGCTTTACAAAAATAGGTAGAGCACCTCTTTCAAATATAAGCATAGCAATCGTAGATACTATAAGTGCAATAAAAATTCCGTAAACAAAAACGCCACTCTTTTGGAAAATCAAAGGACCAGGATTAATTCCATGAATTGTTAGTCCACCAAGCAAAACTGCGGCAACCGTATTTCCCGGAATCCCCATTGTCAATAATGGAATCAAAGATCCCCCAATAACGGCATTATTTGATGTTTCAGATGCAATTACACCATCAATGATACCCGTACCAAATTTTTCAGGATACTTTGAGGCATTTTTAGTTGCTGTATAGGATAGTAATCCTGCAACATTTCCACCAATGCCAGGTAAAATCCCAATAATAATCCCTATTAAAGAACTTCTAATCATGTTCCCAAATTGTTCTTTAAATTCTTTAAGTGTAATACCAAATCCATGTAATCTATATTTTTTCTTCTGATAAGCATCATCTAAGTGTTTTTTCCCTAAACCGGCCATAATGATATCAGTTACTGCAAAAAGTCCGACTAAAAGAACAATGATATCGAATCCAGACATTAAATTAAAATTACCAAACGTAAATCTAGAAATTGCATCGATGGGTGCCATCCCAACTAAAGAAATTGCAATTCCCAACAATCCAGCAAGAAGTCCTCGAATCAGAGAATCCCCGGATAAACTGGCAATAATTGAAAGTGAGAAAATCGCAATCGAGAAATATTCAACTGGAGTGAATTTTAATGTTAAGGCCGCTAAATAAGGTGAAATATAAATGAGCGCAACAATACTTACAAGAGATCCAATTGCGGAATAGAGAATACCAACACCAAGTGCTTTCCCGGCTTCTCCCTTGTCCGCCATGGGCGCACCATCAAGTACCGTTGCAATAGAGGATGGGGTACCGGGAATTTTTAGTAAAATAGCCGAAATAAGTCCTCCTGAAATGCCTCCCATATAGAGCCCAATTAACAAAGAAATACCCATTGTAGGTTCCAATCCAAATGATAAAGGCAAAAATAAAACAACTGCCATAGTCGCAGAAAGCCCGGGGATGGACCCAAAAATAATTCCTATAATAACCCCTAGGCTGATCAATAGAATACAAGTAGGCTGCAATACATTGGCGAGTGCGTCAAGAATCATAATAAATTCACCTCCTAGAACTCTAAGATGCCCATTGGTAATGGCATACCAATTAAATAAACAAAAATTCCATATACTGCAAATGCCGTTAGTACAGCTATACCTGCAAATAAAGGAAGATTGCGGTTTTCCTTTTTACTAAGGACAATGATTTGAGAAAAAAGATATAGAATTGTTGACAGTATGAACCCTAAAGAATCAAATATTGCCACATAGATAATCATACAAAGAATCGTCAAGATAAAACTTTTCCAATCATCTTGGCTTCTGTTTTCTTGTTTCTTTTGCCTTTTATCAAGGAGCGTTATGCAAAAATTTAAAAGAGCCATAATAACCATGGAAATCCCGATTACTTTTGGGAAAAATCCTGAGCCTAGATCCTTATCCATCAAAATTTTTATGAAAGATGCTTCATAATAAAGGAAGCCTCCTATAAGAATAAAGATGATAGATATGATTATATTATTTCTTCTTACATCCATGATATTCACTCCTATGAAGAATGGATGGCTACACGTTGAAAATGCAACCATCCACAAATTGCTAAACCGGATTATTTAGCCGCAAAGGCTTTTACAATCGCATCTACAAGCTTTCCATCCTCTTCGATGGTTTTTTGTCCATCCCGATAAACAGGAATGGCGCAATATTTTTCAAGAGAAGATTTAAAATCTGGGTCTTTTGAAATTTCTTCGAGTGCTTTTGACATCTTTTCTACAATGGCGGGATTTGTCCCTTTTGGAAACTTAATTTCATAGCTCTTAGGGAAACTAATATCAAAGCCTTGAGATTTAAAAGTTTTGATGTTGGGCGCAGCAGTCATCGGTTCATCAGCGCAAACACCCAGAACGATAAAATCTCCTTTATCAATGTAATCACGGACATTAAGGTAATTAGCAGCTAGAACATCTACCTGACCACCCATGAATGCAGCCAATCTTTCTGCGCCACCAGCCCCTACATCGAGCATATTCATCTTGATTCCCATAGTTTCTTCCATTCTAGTGCCGACATAATGGGTAATAGTTCCATATACCTGAGAATATCTTACTTTCCCTGGATTTGCTTTTGCATAAGCAATAAAGTCATTAAGATTTTTCCAGCCAGAATCTTTTTTTACTACAACGGTATAAGTATTATCCTGAATGATTGTACCTGCCGTAGCAAAATCCTTATTGTAATCAAAATCAACAGTTTTTGTGGCTTGCTGTACCGTATTGGATCCTGAGTGCCCAAATAACAATGTGTAACCATCCGGTTTTGCAGTCATAGCGGTCTTGCTGCCAACAATCCCAGTCCCACCAGGAGTATTTACAACGACAAAGGTCTGTCCCATCTTATCGGATAGTTTTTTAGCCACAAGTCTTGCATAAATATCTGTATCGCCGCCAGCTTTCCAGGGCACAATAACATTCACAGCCTTTGTAGGCCAATTAATTTTTGCAGCTTGTCCCCCTTCTTTTTTATCCTTTCCACACCCTACTAAGAGAGTTGCAGACAATGCCACTAAACATACTGTTTGCCATAATTTCATTTTTATTCCTCCTCAAAAATAATTAAAATTGAATATCTCGATAGACAATTTTTCCACATTTTATTGTCATCTCTGGTTTTATACGAAGATACCCTTCTCTTGTACTACATTCCTTCATGTAGTACGGACGATCACCGAATTCATTTTCAACTTCAATAGGACGAAATACAGCAATATCGGCCTGAGTTCCTGGTTGCAAGGATCCAATTGTTCCTAGCTGGTGCATGACCCTTGCAGGAATTTCAGTACATCTTCTAATTACCTCATAGAGGTCAATTCCAAGATCAATATACTTTGATAACTGCATAGCCATGCTAAAAGATGTAGGGCGTTGATTCATACTGAACTGAGTTAAATCTGTTGCAATGATATCCGGCAAAAAACCCTGTTTAATTGCAGGCTCACTTACTTCAAAGGAGAAATGAGCCCTCGCATCAGCCGCTTCAAAAATCACACCCGTTTCTCTTGCTTCATAAACAGATTGTTTTATTTTCCCCTCAGGATCAATTAGCGTAGATCCAATATTTTGATACATATGAGTCAGAATATCCCCTGGTCGAAGACAAGAAATAACATCTTCTAATGGGCAAGGAGGATTAGTACAGTGAACCATCACGGGAACACCAATCTTATCTGCAATTTCAATTGTCTTTTTGAGGGGTGTAATCCCATATTTTCCTACTATATTTCGACTAATCCGTATTTTCAGACCTTCTAGTTCACCTGGGAACCGAGAAAAGATCTCAGCAATTTTTACTTCATCAAATCTATCAGGATTCAAATCTTCCAAATATGGTAAAGTTGCAAGACCAGTTGCGCAAATATTTAAGTATGGTCGAATATCAATCATTGTCTGTGACTGGATATAAGCACGATAGTTCTCATATGTTGCATGTCCAGTACTTCCTGCATCAACGACCGTTGTTACGCCAGAAGAAAAGCATATGGCTTCTGCAGGAATTCCTGTTCTCATCAAAGGATATACATGGGCATGATGATCTATAAGCCCCGGAGTGACATAACATCCAGCTGCATTTACCATAAATTTCGTCTGTTCATTGGAGTAATTTCCAATTCCAGATATCTTTCCATCTTTCACTGCAACATCCATTTTTTCACGAATATCCCTTGATGGGTCAAGGATTATTCCATTCTTTATAAGTAGCACATCGTCGTCCATTGCAATCTTCCTTTCAGTAGACATCGACCAGTTCAGCTTAAAGAATATACGCAAGGTATCCTAATTAAAAATATATTTTCTATATAAAGATTATATTGAATTATCGAATTATTCAAACAAAGAAAATCGACTTTTATAACAATAAAATATTGTTGATTTTTTTATATAGTAGTAAAATTTATTTAGACTAGTATGTTATCTTGGGAGGATTCTATGAACAATCTTAATCTTGTATCTTTATACTACTTCGTCGTCCTAGCAGATGAACTGCATATGACTCATGCCGCCCAAAAACTATATATAACGCAGCAAAATCTAACGCAGCACCTGCAAAAATTGGAAAAGCATTATGGTGTTAAATTATTTGAGCGAAAACCAAAGCTTGCACTTACCTATGCCGGAGAGGAGCTCTATCATTCAGCAATAAAAATTCTAAATGAAGAAAATAGTATCATTAATAAATTTAGTACTATATCAAAAAAAGGTGTTGGCAGACTAAGGATTGCCATACCTTCCTATAGAGCCAATATTTTTCTGCCACATGTTCTGCCAAAATTTTATCAGAAATGGCCCCATGTCCGAATTGAATTTGTAGATAAAAGTTCCGATAAAGCAGAGGAAATGTTATTTAACAATCAGTTAGATCTTTTTATTGCCGTCAAAAATAACAATGATCCTTCTCTTAATATAACAACTTTGCTAGAAGATAAAATATACCTTGTCGCAACAAATGAATTAATCAATAAATACACAGCAATTTCATATTCTGATATCAAAAGTTTTGAATTGAATGGGACCTCAATCGGCCCGTTCAAACAAATGCCTCTTCTTCTTCAAAAAGGAACAGGCCGGCTTCGTCGTACCATTGATAATTACTTTAAAGAAACTGGTATCTCACCTCAAATTTTTCTTGAGGCAACCACATCTGAAACTCTATTGGCACTTCTTCCATATAATTATGGTGGTATCATCCTCACTGAAATGCGTTTATCTGAACTCAAAAAACTCCTTATCACTCCTCATTGTTTTCCTCTTTTATCCAATGGTAAATTATTGCAACACAGACTCGTTTTAGCCTACCATAAGGATTATGACCTACCGCCATTTGCCCAAACCTTTATTGATCTGCTCAAAGATGCAGTAACAATAGTGCTGCAAGAAAGTCACTCTCTATGTTAAAATATCAATTATTCTAATATAAACGAATTATTTTAAACGCATTGCTTGTTATACTTTACATTGTATGACCACTGTATCATTTCATTTCTCCTCATAAAACAAGCCGGTCATTGCAGC
>ENA-OOWO01000049-OOWO01000049.1-human-gut-metagenome-genome-assembly--contig:-NODE-49-length-67988-cov-14.545199_pt1 | contig 67988 bp, 70 predicted proteins | sample MGYA00241579_ERZ501327 | MGnify/ENA primary metagenome ERZ501327 (study PRJEB25962, sample SAMEA2042836) | human gut metagenome | biome: human gut; feature: human-associated habitat; material: faeces...
TTCCGCATTATCTTACAGCACCATTTAAGAAAGTTACCGAGAAAATAATGACTGAGTTTTCGGATTTGAATCTATGCCCAATTAACAACCGTCAGGGAATTGTAATTGATGGTGAAGATTCAAAGGTTATTTGCAAAGACTAATTTGAAAATTCCAGTTTATTGAAGGGCGTATAGAAATTATATGTTCTTTTTTTATCGCAAAAAGCAATAAATGGAGTAGTCATATAATGATAGAATAGAAGTATGAAGGAGGAGGTCTTATGCCTAAAACATCAATCAATTGTCGTATTAAGAAATACGCTTATTTTTGTGAATAAGGCAAGTAAGTATGATGATGAGGCACTTACATATGCGAAAAAACTTATTAAAGCAAACTACAATAAAGCAACTGATGCAGAGATTGATACATTACTCAAAGAAGCAAAAGATAAATCAAATAGTGGTAAAACAGCATATAATGGAAAAGGTATTTCTGTTGGTTATCTAGATAAGGATGACTATTATCAGTATCAGGTATTAAGATTCTATAAATGAGGGTTGATTATTGTTTGAATCGTATTTACAATAAAACTAAACAGGAGTATTCCTTCGCCCATATTGGTGGGGGTGATACTCCTGTTTTTATAATGAGATAAATATTATAATATGGTTGTAAAAGTAATTGTTGATAAGAAATGGTATAATACTTATATAGGAAAGTTCTTTTTCTGTATCTATATAAAAGATAAGAAAATGTAAAGGAGAAAGAACTTAATTAACAAGAAGGTAAATCTATTATGAAAAACGAATTGATTTTGTTTGAAACAGCATATATTGAAATTAAACTTAATGTGCCTGTTAATAATGATATCGTGTGGTTGAATTATTTGAGAAACATGTCAAGACGCTAGGTAAGCATATTAAGGATACATTGAAAGAAGAATTGAATCGTTCAGTTGTCGCAAGTTTTGCGACAACTGCTTCTATTAATGATATAAGACAAATGCAAAAGGAGGGATATCTTATGTATGTATTGTTTCTGTGTAACTTGTTGATTCCTGTTGTTGTGATTGTAACAGGAAGAATCATGTGGAAACATTATCCCAAAAATATAAATGGTTTGGTAGGATACAGAACAACGCTTTCAATGAAAAATATGGATACATGGAGATTTGCGAATGAGCACTGTGGAAGACTTTGGTATAAGATGGGGTTATTCATGCTTGTTTTTTCAGTTCTTGTTTCTGTATTACTATTACGTACTAATGACAATACATATAGTATGATTTCTCTTATCTTTGTCCTGTTGCAATGTATTATTCTAATTGTATCTATTATTCCAACAGAACTTGCTTTAAAAAAGATGTTTTATGAAGATGGAACAAGAAAGTAATTGGTGCATGTCCTCAATGTGCTCCAAAGGATTTGTATCAAAAGAGAATGTGGAAAGAAAAGGTTAGATTTATTGGAAATGGAAGTTGTGCCAGCATTGATATTAGAATAGATTTTGACCAATATTATAATGCGACAGATGAGGAAAAAGTTATTATTACTAGAAATACTATTATAAGAGCAGTAAAAAAAGTCAAAACAAAAGGTAAGTTTGATTATGAAATGTTTTGCCAAGATTTACAGAATGTCACAGAAAACTAATTAGTGTTATAGCTTCAAGTTTACAAGTTAAAGGAGGATAAACCATGTATAAATATGCATATGAAACTATAAGTTGTAATTTAGAAGGCTGGGGACTAGGTGCAGGTAATGTATATTGTATTGATGAATATCGTTCTGTTATTGAGAAAAGAGCTTTACAAGGATGGCGATATGTCGGATATATTCCTGTGAAGCAGCGTGGAACTGGACATGTACAGGAAATGGATCTGATTTTTGAAAAAGAAGATTAAAAAAGAATATTAAGTTAAGAAACAAGGTGCAGAAAAAAATCTTTGATTATCATTCATATGAAGTCATTTTCTTTATGAAAAATACATATAAAAAACACATAGAGTCCATAACAATTACATATCTAAATACTATACTAGTAAGCATTGAGGTGATAGAAATGGATTGTTTATTTGTGTTTTTAGAAAGTTTTTTTAATACAGTAGATGAAGATGAATAACAGTGAGTTGTTAGTCTTTTGGTGGGGAATATATGTTTGGCGAAAGTATTTTATGGTGGTTAAAGAATAATCGTTCAGCTGTTCATTCTATAAGAGCTAATGTACTTACAAAAGAAATGAATGGTCATAAGTACTGTATTTGTTTTGGGTTAGAAGATGGACAGATGAAGAGATTTCCTGTAGATTATTATGCTTATATATCTCTAAAAGAAGGAGAAGAAGGTATATTAACGTATCAAGGAAATAGATTTATAAGATATGATAGAGGTGGAGAATAATATTTTCTTCACTTTTTTTTGCTTACGAAAATAAACCTAAGCGATAGTCTATTCGTGTTAGATAATTACACGAATAAGAGATGAATGAAGAGAAGAAGGGCTAAAGTAGATTGAAGATGGTATGGTTGTTGGCCTTGGCGGTGGAGAAACGATTGGTTATCTTGTAGAGTATTTAAATGAAGCTCAAAAAGATGAAAGTGAGTGATCCTTTCATTCGTGAGAGAACAGACTTGTATTCAGGCTGTCATTGTATATACGGTAGATGGACACACTAGAACCATTGAAAATGGAGAGACAAAAGACGCTTTACTTTACTAAATTGAAGATATAGAGTATTATATAAGTAACAAATATAATAAAACATTAGAAAATACAAGTGAAGTCATAAAAATACTTACTAAAATCCGAAAATAATGGGGTATAATTTACATATTTAAATAAATTAAAGTCTAAAGAATACTTTTCGTGCAATAAAAAAACTTTTTATACATAACTATGAGACTTATAATATTATTTTTGGTAAATTAATAGTGGTGATATATATGAGAAAAAAAGTGGTAAATGATTTAATTGGTACAAGTACAGAAATTTTACAAACATTTTGGCATAAGGATATGAGTTTATTAAGCCATTATCTAGACGATGATGTTTTTTATTGTGGTGCTGATCCAAGTCAATATTATTCTAGCATGAATGAATTAGTGAATTATTTCTATTCAGTCATGAATGGATGCTCAGAAAGTGAATTGACACATATTGATTTACAATGTGTTTTTAATCAGCAGAACATATGTATTATTGTTGGACGCTTTTTTCTTATGACTGATATGAAATCATTAGAAATGGTTCATGAAAAACAAAGATGTACATTCGTCTGGTCTATTGAGAAGGAAAGAGAAGGACGTATTGTATATATTAATATACCAGATTACATAGGAAAACTAGAAGAAGGAGAAGTATTCCCTCATAAGATGGGTTCTACTACATATCAGTATTATAAGGATATGGTTAAAAAACTGATAGAACCAGATAAAACAATCTTAGTAAACGATAAGAGTAAACACACATGTTTAATTCCCTTAAAGGATATACATTATGTAATGGCATTTCAGCACAATACAGTTATATATACAAGTAAAGGTGAAATTACATGTACTGTCTCTTTTAATAAGATGGAAGAATTACTCGGTACACAATTTTTTAAGATTCATAGAAGCTATACGGTTAATAGAGAATATATTCGTTTGTTTGGTCCTGATTATGTAGAACTTACAACAGGTGAAAAGGTCCCAATGACTAAACGTAATCGTGCACAGCTTATTAGCTCTTTAATGGATTGTACAAATATCCAGTCAGGTATTGATGATGACGCAAAAAAATAGGTTCTCACGCGAGAACCTATTTTTGTTTGTCTTCATAGTATTCAATTGTTGGTAAATCCCATCGATAATGGGCTGCAAGTACTCTGATAAGTACAACTATAATAAAGCCTAATATAACTGCAGTATTTGTTTCTCCATACTTTATGAATAAACATGTAATGATGGAACCAACGATGGAAGCAGATGCATAGATCTGTTTCACACATACCTGCGGTAATTCATTTGCGAGAACATCACGGATAATACCTCCACCTACACCTGTCATTACACCAAGAAAGGCAGGAAGAAATATTCCTGTATGAACTGCCATACCTGCATTCACACCATCCATTGTGAATGCAGCAAGACCTAAAGTATCAAAGATAAATAATAATTGAGTTGTTAGAGATTCAATACTCTTTCTAGTTGTTTTCTTATGAAAATATAATATTAAAATTGTCAAGTTGGCAGTCACTAATGCAATGATTACAAAGATTGGATTTCTAAACATAACAGGGGGAGTGACACCAATCAGTACATCTCTGACCATCCCTCCACCAACTGCTGTACATAGTGCAAGAATATTTATACCAAACAAATCCATCTTTTTCTTACTTGCAACCATAACACCAGAAATTGCGAAAGCAATTGTGCCAATAATATCCATGACTAAATTAAATGTTGCATTCATATATACTCCAATAAAAAAGCAGCCCTAAGGCTGCTAATAGAATTAACCAAGTCTGTTATAGTATTCGACGATTAGCTGTTCGTTGATTTCCTGATTTAATTCAGATCTTTCAGGAAGTCTAGTGAACTTACCAGTTCTCTTTTCAGCATCTACTTCAACGAAGCCAGGAACATGAGTCTGAGCTTCTAAAGCTGTCTTGATAACATCTAACTGCTGAGATCTTTCCTTAACAGTAATAACGTCACCAGGATTTACTCTACATGAAGGGATATCAGTCTTGATACCGTTTAATAAAATATGACCATGGTTTACTAACTGTCTAGCTGCTCTACGAGTAGTTGCAAATCCCATTCTATAAACTACGTTGTCTAATCTTGATTCAAGTAAGAATAAGAAGTTTGCACCAGTTACACCTTCCATCTTAGAAGCGCGGTTGAAAGTGTTGTGGAACTGCTTTTCGTTAATACCATACATATGTCTTACTTTCTGCTTTTCTGCTAACTGAAGACCATATTCAGTGCTCTTGTGTCTCTTCTGACCATGCTGACCTGGAGCATAAGGTCTCTTGTTTAATTCTTTTCCGTTTTCCAATACTGAGAAACCAAGTCTTCTAGACTTTTTCCAGATTGGGCCTGTATAACGTGCCATTGACGTTACCTCCTTATTGTTTTATTTGCATAAAACAATAACAATTCATAACTCACCCTGCGTATGTTCTTATTAAGCATTTCTCTTGCGGTAAGATACTTTGCATCCCTAAGTCAAGAACGTAGCTGCACGACTGTTATGTACCGCTATTCATTTTATTGCGAGTTTGATTATACTGAATAAAGTAGTGAAAGTCAAATAAAAGTTGATGAAAACTACATAAATTTCTTCAATTCTGCTTCATATACAGATTGAGTATGAGAATCAAAGAGAACCCATTCTACCAAATCAAAATCATTAGTATGTTCTTTTAAGAATTGAGATACTGTCTCGAGTGCAATATGCGCCGCTTTTTCAACCGGGAAATGATAGACACCAGTAGAAATAGAAGAGAAGGCAATCTTTCTAATACCATGCTCCATTGCAAGCTTCATCGAATTATAATAACAATTAGCCAGTAATTTTTCTTCATTATGATTTCCACCATACCATATTGGTCCCACAGTATGAATCACATAATCACAAGGAAGATTATATGCTTTTGTAATTTTAGCTTCGCCTGTCTCACATCCATGAAGTGTTCTACATTCTTTAAGTAGTTCATCTCCAGCAGCCTTGTGGATTGCGCCATCTACGCCTCCACCACCTAAAAGAAGATTATTCGCTGCATTTACTATAGCCTCTACATCTGTCACTTTTGTGATATCACCTAGAATTGTTTTAATCATATGTTACCTCTTTCTGCAAGCTTCTAGCATAAAAAATGGCCAGGGTAGCCTGCTTGATAATAAAATCAGAATCAGCTGGAATCCTAGTCTCAGATAATACTTCACCTGATTCCTTTAAACCAGCACTTAAACTATAAGCCTTCTTATGGACATCCAGTCCAATATCAATTATACCACTACAAAAAAGAATATCGGAATAATACCGATATTCTTATACATGATCTAACCAGTGTACACGGAAGTAATAAATAAGTAAACCAATCATACAGATCACCCATGTAACTGGCCATCCTGCAAATACAATACCAATGTTATGAGTTAAAGGTACTGCAATTGCAAGATAAATCTGTCTTAAAAAGACAAAAGTACCTACCATGAAATACATAGGAATATTTGATAAACCAACACCTCTTAATGCACCAGATATAATCTGTATGACAGGTAATGTAAGATAACCTGATGCGAATATGCGTGCCATTAAATAACCATATTTAATCACTTCAGGATCACTAGAGAAGATACCTACTAGTTGTTCTCCAAATATATAAATAATAAGCACTCCAATAGTTGTTACTCCAAAAGTCATTGCCATTGTTGTACGAAGACCTTTCTTAACACGATCAATCGCATGGGCACCAATATTCTGTCCAGTAAAAGTCGTAATGGCCATCGCAAAACTTTGAATTGGCAGCTGAAGGAATCCATCAATTTTAACATAAGAAGTATAACCAGCCACTGCATTCGCACCAAATGAATTAATATAAGATTGTACAATTACATTACTAAAAGATACAATGGACTGCTGAAGGGCAGTAGGGATTCCTATTTCAATAATCTTCTTTAAAATAGGCATATCGATAGAAATATCTTTAAACTCTACTTTATAGATTTCTTTAGAGAATACTAATTTGATCATAACAAGTAATGCGCTGATTCCCTGGGCAATAAAAGTAGCCCATCCAGCACCAGCCACACCCATATGAAAATATAATACAAAAACAAAGTCTAAGATAATATTAATAATAGATGCAACAATTAAATAGTATAAAGGAGTTTTAGAATCACCCACAGCACGTAATATACCAGATCCCATATTATAAATACATACAAAAGAAATACCACCAAAATAAATACGTAAATATAGAGAAGCAGGAGCCATGACTGAATCAGGAGAACCAATAAGAATTAAAATCTGTTTTGATAATCCGATCCCTAGAATAGTGAATAATACACATAAAATAAGAGTTAAGGCAATTGAAGTATGAATTGCTTTTTTCATCTTATTTAAGTGATTGCCACCAAAATATTGGGCTATGACTACTCCAGCACCTGTCGCAAGACCAGTAAAGAAACCAACAAGAGTATTAATGATTGGTGTAGACTGCCCAACTGCTGCCAGGGCACCTGAACTTACAAAGTTCCCTACAACATAGGAGTCTACAGTATTATAGAGCTGTTGAAATAAATTCCCCACTAACATTGGAATAGAAAACCAGAGGATGGCTTTCCATATCTTTCCATTAATTAAATCTGTACTTTCATTCATTTTTTACCCTCCCTGAACAATACAATCATATTCCTATTTTTAAGAAAGAGTAAAGATTTTCACAAAAAGAAATATACATATGTGTATTTTTTAATAGTGTTTCACGATTCCATAATGAAATGACTTGGAAAATATGATAAAATTATATCGATATGTAAGAGAGGGATGTTTTATGGATTATATGAAGAATTTTATAGAATATGTAGGAGTAAGAAACTTAATAATATTTGGGGCTATTCTTGTTGCTTTGATTATTTTTATGATTGTATATCATTCGATTAAATTAAAGATATATCGTCAGGAAATATTGGACTTACAAAACCAGATCAATGGAATTAAAACACTACCATTACAATATAGATTAGGTCGTGTACAGTCTATTGCGAAAAATATGCCAGAAGTGGCTGAAGAATATGAACAATTCACAAAAGATTTTGAAAAGATTACTGAATTCCAGAAGAATGAATTAGGTGTTCTTGTGAATGAAGTGGATGAATCTTTATTTTATGGAAAAACCCATGGCATAAAGAAGAAGCTTGCGTTGATTCATGAAATGACACAGCGTTATGATCATGACGCTAAAGACCTTCTTACACGTATTGAGAAGGTGACAGAAATAGAAAACATCCAGCGTGTAGAAATCATTAGAGTAAAAGGAAAATACCGTGAGGTAGGCAATGAGTATGAAAAGATTCGTGTTAAAGTAGAAGAATTTGTACCACATGCTTTAGAAATGTTTAAAGAATTAGATGATGATTTTGTGAAGCTTGAAACATTGATGAATAATCAGATGTTTGCGGATGCAAAGAATTTTACTGAAGAAATTGAAAATCGTATTGATAGTCTTCAAGAAAACTTAAAGGATCTTCCTTCTTATGTATATGTTGTATCTGACTTATTACCAAGTAAGATTGATAAGGTGGATGAATTGATTACTTCTTTAGAAGGTGATGAATATGCACTTGAAGAAATGAATATTGCAGCACGTCGTCAGGAAGTAGATAAACAGATGGAAGAATCTATTGCCCATGTAAAGAATGTTGATATCAAGGGTGCAGCAGAAGTACTTGAACCATTAACTGGATTAATTGAAGAATTAGTGATTGATTTAGGTAAAGAACTTGATTCTTATAAGCAGTTTAAGGAAAAGTGGAGAGAAAGTTATAATGAACTTCAGAGATTGACAGATGTTTATCAAAATACAATGAAAGAATATCGTCGTTTGTTTACTGAATTTGTGATTGATGAAGAAGAAGTTGTAATCAGTAAGAAGTATGAAGAATTTAAACAGATTCAAGAGGATGCCAATGATTTAATTGAACAGATGGAATCTGGACATTTCGCTTATGCAAATATGTTGGAACATGTAGAAAATCTATATGATCGAATGATGCAGCATGATACATATCTAGAAGAGTTTGAAAAGCAGAAAGAAGATATTGAAACTAAGAATCAGAAAACAGAAGAACTCTTAGAAAATATCAATATTGTCTTATTAGAAATCAAGTCAGAAATCAAGAATGAACATCTTCCTTTAGTAAATGATTCTTATCGTGATTATATTGCGGATTCTTATAATAAAGTAGAAGAAATTAAACGTTTTAAAGCCCATAAACCAGTTGTATTGAATGAGTTATGTGCCAAGGTAGAAGGGGCAAGAGATGTGATTTATAAGCTTTATGATAATGTACATAATATGATTGTAACTGCAGGTATGGTTGAAGATGCGATTGTTTATGCGAATCGTTATCGTTCAATGTTCTTAGAAGTGAATACAGAACTTACAAAGGCTGAAGTCTTATTTAGAAATGGTGAATATCGTAATGCATTACAAGTTGCAGTAGATATTCTAGAAAGACTTGAACCAGGAAAATATGAAGAGCTTATTAAAAGGAAAGAAATTAAGTCCGCTTAGGGTGGACTTTTTTCTATTATATCGTTATTATTTAAGGCGAGGTGATTAGATGATTTATCTAGACTATGTAGCTACGACACCTCTTGATGAGGAAATACGCTCTACATATACAAAACTTTTAACAACTTATTTTGCGAATTCTGATTCTGCATATGCACCTGGTTATGAAGTAAGCCGTTTGATTGAGCAATCAAGAGCTCATATTGCGAAATTACTTCATGTCTCTCCTGATGAACTGATCTTTACATCATGTGCATCAGAATCCAACAATTCAGCAATTAAAGGAACAGCTTTCCAATATATGAATAGAGGAAAGCATATTATTACAACAGCTTTTGAACATTCAAGTGTTGCTAATACATTTAAACAATTAGAGGAAGTGTTTGGCTTTGATGTAGATTATGTGTCTATTGATTCAAAGGGACATCTTGATTTAAAAGAATTAGAATCTTTAATAAGAGAGGATACAATTCTTGTTTCTACAATGTATGTGAATAATGAAGTAGGAACAATTAATCCTATTCATAAAATTGCATCTATTGTACATAAAAAGAATCCTAAAACTAAATATCATGTAGATATGGTACAAGCTTTAGGTAAACTTCCTATTACATTAGATGATATAGATTTAGCTACTTTCTCAGCTCATAAGGTATTTGGCTTAAAGGGAAGTGGATTACTCTATAAGAAGCGTACTGCAAGCATTGTGCCTCTTATTAATGGTGGTCAGCAGGAAAATGGCTTAAGAGGTGGTACAAGTAATGCATGTGTGGATATTGTACTCGCAAAGACAATGCGTAAAGCTATTGAATCACAAAAGAATCATTATGATTATGTAAAGTCACTTAATGACTATTTACGTGTACAATTAAGTGCGATGGACAATGTAGTGATTAACTCACCAGAGGATGCAAGTCCATTTATTTTAAACATTTCATGTCCACACTATAAACCAGAAGTTATTGTGCATGATTTAGAAACTAAAGGAATCTATATTTCTACTAAGAGTGCATGTTCAAGTAAAAAAGTAGAAATCTCTCATACCCTTGCTGCTATGCATTTAGATCCTCTTATTAGTTCAAGTGCACTCAGACTCTCATTCTCACATCTCACTACAAAAGAGGAATTAGATGCATTCCTAGATGCTTTAAAAGATACATTAAATAGAATTAAGAAACAGAGGTAATTAGATGAAACCAGATCATATCCTTGTCCGTTTTGGAGAATTAACTACAAAAGGAAAGAACCGTAAACTATTCATTAGAAAACTATTAAAGAATACAAAAGAAATACTTCATGACTATTCTGCCTTAGAATATGAATTAACATATGACCGTCTTTATATTTATTTAAATGAAGAAAATGCGGAAGAAGTGACAGATAAGTTAAAGACAATCTTTGGTATTCATAACTTCTCATTATGTTATAAGGTGGAACATGACTTAGAAAAAGCAAAAGAAGTTGTTACTTATATTATTGATCATGATGAAGGAAATACATTTAAGATTGATACAAAGAGACATGATAAATCATATCCTAAGAATTCTATTGAAATGAATAAAGAAATTGCAGGCTATGTATTCCATCATACAACTAAAGAATTATCTGTTGATGTACATAACCCAGATATCTTGGTGCGTGTAGAATATAGAAAAGATGCAATTTATATTATGGATAATATGATTCCGGGTGCAGGAGGCTATCCAGTAGGTATTGGTGGTAAAGCTTTATTAATGCTTTCTGGTGGTATTGATTCACCTGTGGCAGGCTATCTTACTATGAAGCGTGGTGTAGATATTGAATGTATTCATTACGCTTCACCACCTTATACAAATGAAATGGCAAGAGAAAAGGTATTAGATCTAGTCAATGTCTTAAAAGACTATACACATGGCTCTATTAAAGTACATATCGTGCCATTTACTGATCTTCAGTTATCTGTATATGATCATTGTGATGAATCTTATGCTATGACAGTGATGCGTCGTATGATGTATAGAATTGCGGAAGGTGTTGCAAAGAAGAATGACTGCTTAGCTATAGTGAATGGTGAAAGTATCGGACAGGTCGCATCTCAGACACTTGAATCTATGAATACAATCAATCAGGTGATTACTACTCCAGTTATTCGTCCAGTCGCATGTATGGATAAATTAGAAATCATTAAGATTGCGGAAAAGATTGGTACATATGATATCTCTATTAGACCATTTGAAGACTGCTGTACAATCTTTACACCACATAACCCAGCTACTAAACCTAAGGCTTATAAAGTAGAAGGCTATGAAGCAGAATGGGATTTTGCATCAGAAGTACAGAAGTGTATTGATCATACAGAAACAATCATCATAAACTCTAAATATAAGAACAATGATGACTTGTTTTAAAAAAACTAAAAAAAGTTTATAAAGTAGTTGACGAAGTGTTCTTAATCGTGTAATATATAACTCGTCGGTTGAGGACACACCTCTCTCCGTAGCTCAGTTGGTAGAGCATCTGACTCTTAATCAGAGGGTCCACGGTTCGAGCCCGTGCGGGGAGACCATTTAAAAACAATGCAGAACTTCGGTTCTGCTTTTTTATTGTATATGATAGCATATCATTTGGTAATTATGCTATAATGGAGGTTAGATTAGGGAAAGGGGTATTATTTATGAGAGAGGATACAGAATTAAAACTAGCAATCATAGAACTGGATGGATGTATATTCCCCCTAAACAGACTCCGCTATAATTTCTATAAGAATTTATGTAAAAAGAAAAATATTACTGTTACTCCTGAAGAGTTCTATCATTCTTTAGGTAATATGTATTCAATGTATGAAAATCTTCCGCTTGCGACGACAATTAATAGTCAAAAGCTTAATGCAACTGTAGAAAAAGATTTATATAATTATTTGAACATGAAGGGTTTATCACCCAAAGATGGTGTTATTGAGTTATTTGAATACTTTCGTCAGAATAATATTCCAATTGCAGTTGTTTCTACTCATAAAACTAAAACAGCTATTAATTATCTAGAACTTGGATCTTTATATCGTAAGGTTGATTATGTTATTGGATGTGATACAGATATTAAAGCACTTCCTTCAGAAGAACTGCTTGCTTATGTTGATAAAAGATTCCAGGTAACACCTAAAGATACATTAGTCATTACTTCCATGAATAGAATTCTTCATTCAGCTAATAATATTGGAATGAATACTATTTATTTAAATGATTTGGTAGAAGCAGGAGATGATGAAATAAGTTGTTCTTATCAGGTAGCCAATACAATGTATGAAGCATTGAATGACATTCTTTTTGGTCGCTATGAAGATTATAAGATCTTTGAACCACTTCTTGGTATGGACAAAGAAATGTCTGTTGCTAAATTAAAGGCTTTATTCGCAAACTTGCAGGAAGTCTATAAGGATGACCCTGACTTATTAAAAATCATTAAATCTACTTATATATCTAAACTCTCTGAACTCACTAAAGAACGTCCAAGACGTTTTACCTTCAGTGATGAAGATCTAGCAGAATTAGAAAAAGAAGAAGTAGAAGAACCTGTAGTAGAAGAAAAAAAAGAAGAACCTACTGCATTATCACTTAATGCACAGGATACGGCTGCATTAAATGATGTCATCGCAAAGGTTATGGAAGCTGAAAACAATCCTCCAGAAGAAAAAGAGGAAGAAAAAGAAGAACCAGTTGTAGAAGAACCAAAGAAAAAACCAGATCATCATATAATTAATACATTTATAAATATTAGTTATGTCTTATTATTATCATTGATGATTCTCTTACTTGGTTTAGTAGTTCATATTGCATTAGGTAATATGATGGATCAGCCTGTTGTGAAGGTATTACATGCAATTAGTTTAGGTTATATTGATGTTGTTGAATCAATTTTTGAATTCATCTTTAATGGTCTTCATTCTATTACGAATGTTATTCCGGATTACTATACTTATATGAATGATAATACATTGATGACTCTTTCTGCTTTAAAGATGATTCATTGTTATATTATGAATGTAGTGATTGTTTCAATCGTAGAAGTTATTAAATACTCTATACTAAGTAAAAAGAGCTCTTAACTAGAGCTCTTTTTACTATTTACAATGTTTTCTGTTATAAGCATACATAACTGCAATGACAGTTTTACCATCAATAATACGTCCATCAAAGATTGCTTTGTAGGCTTCATCGATAGGCATCTTAATGATATTTAAGAATTCATCTGCATCACACTGTAAAGAATCTTCTACTTCTTTAAAGTCTTCTGCTTCATAAATTCTAAGTATTTCACTTGAATAACCAGGTGTAGGAAGCATCTTTAAGATAGGACGCATATTTTTAGCACGTCTGTTTGTTTCTTCCTCAAATTCACGATAACAGGCCTTATCAGGATCTTCTCCTAATTCTAGCTTACCCGCAGGTATTTCTAATGTATCGCATCTATTTGGATAACGGAACTGCTTTACAAGAATAATTTCATCATCCTCTATCGCAAGAATACATACACCACCATGGTGATATACACATTCACGTACAGCAGTATTCCCGTCTTGTAATAATACATGTTCCTTAGTCACCTTTATGATGGCTCCATCATAAATCGTTGTTGAATCTATTTGTTTTTCCATGATTGTCACCTCAACTTTTATTATACCATAATCTAAGAGGTGTATGCTATAATGAGGGGGTAAAGGAGACGTTATGAAAAAACTAGTAATCGATCAATATGATGATCATCAAAGAATAGATAAATACTTAAAGAAAGTGTTAGTCCAGGCACCTTCTTCACTTATATATAAAATGTTAAGAAAAAAAGATGTTAAAGTAAATGGTAAAAGAGTAAAGGAAAACTATATTCTTCATTCGGGAGATGAAGTGGAACTATTCTTATATGAAGATAAATTCAAGGAATACACAAAACCTTTAACAATTTATGAGTTACCTATTACTTTTAAAGTTGTTTATGAAGATGCACATATTCTTATTGTAGATAAACCTGCAGGATTGCTTGTTCATGAAGATATCAATGAATCAGTGAATACATTATCTAACCAGGTACTTACTTATTTATATCAGAAGGGTGAATATGATCCAGAAAAGAATATTAGCTTTACACCAGGTCCAGTACATCGCTTAGACCGTAATACAAGTGGACTTGTAATCTTTGGTAAAGATATGCGTGCACTTCAGGATTTAAATACAATGATGAAAACAAGACAAGGCATTGAAAAGAAGTATCTCACTATTGCGATGGGACATATGAAGGATGCTACATTATCAGGATATGTCAAAAAGAATGAAGATGAAGGAAAGATGTATTTAGTAAAGAAAGATACACCGGGGGCTTTATCTATGAAAACAATAGTGCATGTTTTAAAAAGATGTTCTACATGTTCTTTAGTAGAAGTACAGCTTATTACTGGCCGTACACATCAGATTCGTATTCATTTAAGTGCGACAGGACATCCAGTTATGGGTGATAGTAAATATGGAGATTTTGAATGGAATAAGGAAGTAAAGAAGAAATTCCATCTCAATCATCAGTTCCTTCATGCTTATCAATTAATTTTTGTGGATCCGATAGGCTCTATGAGTTACTTAAAGGGTCAAACGGTTACATCACAGTTACCCGAACAGTTAGAAAAGATACAAAAAGAACTTTTTTCATAGCGTGAAAGTGTAATCTGTAATATAATATTTCAAGGAGGTATAGAGAACATGAAGTATTTTATTGGAATTGATTTAGGCGGTACAAACGTAAGAACTTTACTTGTTGATGAAAATGGTCAGTCATATAGTGAAGTGAAGGATGCTACTGAAAGAGAAAAAGGACCAGATGCTGTTACTGCAAAAATCTGTCGTCAGATTGAAGCAATCGATTATACAGTATGTGGTGGTATTGAAAATGTAGAAGGTATTGGTATTGGTGTACCTGGACCAGTTGATGTTGTAAAGGGTGTTATGATTATGGCAAGCAACCTTCCTGGTTTTGAAAATTATCCAATTGCGGAAAAGTTATCTACAAAATTCAATAAACCTGTATTCTTAGATAATGATGCAAATGTTGCTGGTCTTGCTGAAGCGGTATTAGGTGCTGGTAAGAATTATCCAACTTGTTATTATGTAACAGTTTCTACTGGTATTGGTGGCGCTTTCACAGTCAATAAACAGTTAATCTCTGGTGGTAGAGGACATGCTGGTGAAATCGGTAATATTATCGTTAAGAATAATGGTTATAAGCAGGGTGCTTTAAACCCAGGTGCTGCAGAAGGAGAATGCTCTGGTACTGCAATTACTAGAAAGGGTCAGGAAGCTCTTGGTAAAGATTTAGTACACCATGCAGGTGATGTATTTAGACTAGCTGCAGAAGGTAATGAAACAGCTCAGGGTATTGCGGATGAATGCATTAGTGAACTTGCTACATTATTCGCAAATATCGCACATACAGTTGATCCACATTGCTTTGTAGTAGGTGGTGGTGTTATGAAGTCTAAGAAGTATTTCCTAGATCAATTAACAAAAGAATTTAATCAGAAGATTCATGTAGGTATGAGAAATCATATTCCACTACTTGAAACAGAATTAGAAGACTGTGGTGCTATCGGTGCTGCAATGCTTCCAATGACAAGAATGAACGCAGAATAATAGGAGGCTCTTTCAAGAGCCTTTTTTGTGTGGTAGAATACTAGACAAAGGGAGGTAGAACATGAAAAGAGTTGTACTTGGATTAAGTGGCGGTGTGGATAGTGCCGTTGCTGCTTATTTATTAAAGAAACAAGGTTATGAAGTAATCTGTGTATTTATGAGAAACTGGGATAGTTCATTAAATAATGATATTCTAGGTAACCCTACAAATGATGACGATGTATGTCCACAAGAAAAAGATTACCAGGATGCGCAGGCTGTTGCGACTCATCTTGGGCTTGAGATTCGTAGAGTGGACTTTATTAAAGAATACTGGGATCAGGTCTTTACATATTTCCTAGAAGAATATGCGAAAGGTCGTACACCTAATCCAGATATCTTATGTAATAAACATATAAAATTTAAAGCCTTTTTAGATTATGCTAAGTCTATTGATGCTGATTATATTGCGACAGGACATTATGCCCGTGTTGTACATACTGAAGGAAAAGAATCAGTGATGCTTCGTGGTGTAGATAATAATAAGGATCAGACTTATTTCTTATGTCAATTGAATCAGAATCAGTTAAATAACTCACTGTTCCCAATTGGTGAACTCACTAAACCAGAAGTAAGACAAATTGCAGAAGAACTTGATCTTCCTGTAGCACATAAAAAGGATTCTACAGGAATCTGTTTCATTGGTGAAAGAGATTTTAGAGAATTCTTAAAGAATTATATTCCGGCTAAATCAGGCAAGATGGTAGATATTGTCTCTAAGAAGGTTATTGGTGAACATCAGGGTATTATGTATTATACAATCGGACAAAGAAAAGGTTTAGGCATTGGTGGTAATGGTGAACCTTGGTTTGTCGTAGGAAAAGACTATGACAAGAATATTCTTTATATTGCTCAGGGTGATAGTAATAAATGGTTATTATCTCATGGTGCATTGATTACTGATGTCAACTGGATCTCTGCAACAAAGCCTGAAGGTGAATATGACTGTACGGCTAAGTTTAGATATCGTCAGAAGGATAATGATGTTTCATTACACTTTATTGATGAAACAACACTTTATGTTACATTTAAGAAACCAATCAAGGCTGTCACTCCAGGTCAGGCTGCTGTCTTCTATGATGGAGATGTATGTCTAGGTGGAGGTACAATTGATAAAGTCTATAAAGACGGCAAGGAGATTGACTATTTATAATGGAAGAATACGAAGGCATTATTAGTAAAGTTATTTTCTATAATCCAGAAAATAAATATATAGTAGCAGCTTTTGAGACAGATGATGAAAAATTCACTATTATAGGAAATATGTCCTATGTAAATAATGATGATCATTATCGTATTAAAGGAAGCTATGTCACACATCCCCGTTATGGTAAACAATTCAAAGTGTCTTCTTATGAAATAATTCTAGCGGATGATCGAAGTGAGATTATCCGCTATCTTTCTTCATCACTCTTTAAGGGAGTAGGTAAGAAGACGGCTGAAAGAATTGTGGATGCATTAGGAGAGGAGGCCTTAACTCTTATTAAGGATAATCCTGATTGTTTAAATAATATTCCCAATGTTACAGAAACAATTAAGAAGAATATTGTAGGTGTATTGACAAGTCAGGATTATGATCAACAGGTCTTGTCTTTCTTTATGGGAAATGGTATTTCTACACGTAATTTACCACTCATTCAAAACTTCTATAAAGAGAAGACACTTGATGTATTACAAAATGATCCATATCGCCTCATTGATGATATAGAAGGTATTGGTTTTAAGAGTGTTGATGAACTCGCAATGAAAACAGGTGTAGAACCATTAGATGATAAACGTATCCAGGCAGGTATACTAGCTTCTTTAATGGATTTATGTTTCCAGACAGGAAGCACCTATAGTGATTATGAATCCTTTTATCATCACTTTAGACGTATGTTACCTGAATGTCCTGATGATTTATTTGCGAAGAATCTAGACCAAATCATAGCTAATAAGGTTATTCAGGAAGAAGACCGTTATTATCCAAGAGATTTATATGAAAGTGAGACAATGATTGCGGAAAAGTTTGAACGTTATCTTAAACAATCAACGCAGTCTATTGAAGATTCCGTTATTGATGAAAAGATTAAAAGAACAGAAGAATTACAGGGTATTACTTATGATGAAATACAGAAGAATGCGATTAAGAAGTTTTTAGAAGAATCAGCACTTATTTTAACAGGTGGTCCTGGTACTGGTAAAACAACGATTGTACAGGCTATATTGAAGGTTTATCGTTCATTATATCCTGATGAAAAGATAGGGCTTGTAGCTCCTACAGGGCGCGCAGCAAAACGATTATCAGAATTGACTAAACTCGAAGCATCTACTATTCATAGATTATTAAAATGGGATATTTCTACCAATACATTTTCTATGAATTGTGATCATCCATTAGATATTGATTTGCTTGTCATTGATGAGTTCTCAATGGTTGATTCACTCTTATTTTCTAAATTATTAGATGCTTGTGGTCATGTACATAAAATATTACTTATTGGTGATGACCAGCAGCTTCCATCAGTATCACCAGGTAATGTCTTAAAGGATATGTTATTGAGTGGTATTCCACATATCTGCTTACAGACAATCTATCGTCAAGAAGAAGGAAGTGGTATTGTCGCATTATCTCATGATATTAGAAATGATCATTATGATTCTCATGTTTTCGAAGATTATCGAGATATTCATTTTACAGTATGTCCTAACAAGGATGTTGCACAATGTGTGCAGGCTATTGTAAAAAAAGCGGTAGAAGAGGGATATGATGCATCCGATGTACAGGTATTAGCACCTATGTATAGAGGTGTAGCAGGTATAGATGCTTTAAATGAATCTTTACAGGCTATGTTTAACCCGCCAACAAGTGATAAAGCTGAAATCAAAGTGGGTGGTAAGATCTTTAGAGAAGGAGATAAGCTTCTTCAATTAAAAAATCGTCCTGATGATGATGTTTATAATGGGGATGTAGGAATCTTAGTAGAAATTGAAAAGAAAGAAGATACTGGATTATCTTATGATACTCTCACTGTTGATTTTGATGGGCAGTTTGTAAACTACCGTACGACTGAATTCAATATGTTAAGACATGCTTATTGTATGTCTGTTCATAAATCTCAGGGTAATGAATTTAAGATTGTTATTATGTCAGTACTTCCAGAGTACAGTATTATGATGAAGAAAAACTTATTATATACAGGTATCACAAGAGCCAAGCAGTCTTTATTTATCCTAGGAGATCATAGTGTCTTTATTCATGGCCTTCACAATAATCAGGATGAACAAAGACGTACAACATTACTCAAACGCTTTCAGGAGAGACATAAAACTTCTTCTTTTTCGATATCTGACTTCGAATAATCAAGTAAATAGTTCGTTAAAAACATTAAATTTAAGTTATTTTTGTAAAGTACTTTACATAAACTTAAGATTATTTTAACATTTAGTTAACGACATTTACGTAGAGACACGTTATAATGTAGTGGTAAAAGAAGGAAAACGAGATTATGAAAATAACGAATTGGCTTGACTTATTAGGCGGGCTAGCGCTCTTTTTATATGGAATGCAGGTTTTGAGTGATTCCTTAGAAGACGCTGCAGGTGACCGCTTAAAAACTATTTTAGAAAAACTAACAAATACAAAATTTAAAGGTGTTCTTGTCGGAATCGGTGTAACAGCTGCTGTACAGAGTTCTTCTGCAGTGACTGTTATGTTGATCGGTTTCATGAATGCCAGCTTGATGACATTAAACAGATGTATCTGGGTTGTAATGGGTTCTAATATCGGTACAACTATTACAGCACAGATGATTGCGATTAATGTAGGTGTTGTCGCACCAGTTTTTGCAGTTGTTGGTGTCTTCATGTGCTTATTCTTTAAGAGTCGTAATGTAAGAGGTATTGGTTCAGTTATGACTGGATTTGGTATTCTCTTCATGGGACTTAATATGATGAGCGCGGCCGTTGTTCCACTTCAGAAGGAACCTGTCTTTATTAAATTAATGACAACTCTTTCTAATCCAATACTTGCAGTATTATTTGCGGCTGCTTTTACTGCTTTGATCCAGTCTTCTGGAGCTGCAGTAGGTATTCTATCTGCACTTGCAACTAAGGGCTTAGTACCATTTAGTACAGCAGCATTCATGGTATGTGGACTAAATATCGGTACTTGTATTACTGCCGTTCTTGCATCAGTGACTGGATGTAGAAATTCTAAGCGTATTGCGACATTCCATGTCCTATTTAACTTAGTAGGTACAATCTTCTTTTTGATTATATGTTCTGCTACACCATTATTATCATGGATTGCTGAATTTTCTGGAACTCCAGCTCATCAGGTGGCAAACTTCCATACAGTATTCAATATTGTAACTACAGTAATCATGTTACCATTTGATGCAGTATTTATGAAACTTATCTACAAGTTATTACCAATCAAGGGTGAAATGCTTGCAGAAGGTTCTTTAATTGAAGAATAGAGATAAGGCTTGCGCCTTATCTTTTTTTTATGTATAATAGGTGCATAATCGTTGAGAAAGACAAGTACTTCATAGAGGTCTTAAGAGAGAGAACGGGTGGTGTGAGTTCTTGGGTGTATGAAGGAAGGCTCCTTTCGAGAGTGATGTAAACATCAACGTATGACTGCGTTAAAGTCATAAAGGGCATAGATATATTTATCTATGAATAAGGATGGTACCGCGATTTAAGTCGTTCCTTTTAAGGAATGGCTTTTTTTATTTTAGGAGGATATTATGAAAAAGTTAACAGGTAATCAGACTCGTGCATTATTCCTTGAATATTTCAAGAAACAGGGACATATGGTTGAACCAAGCGCTTCATTGATTCCCCATGATGACCCAACATTATTATGGATCAATGCAGGTGTAGCCGCATTAAAGAAATACTTTGATGGTTCAGAAAAACCAGCATGTAATCGTATCACAAATGCACAGAAATCTATTCGTACAAATGATATTGAAAACGTAGGGAAGACAGCACGTCACCATACATTCTTTGAAATGTTAGGTAACTTCTCTATTGGTGACTATTTTAAGACAGAAGCAATTCATTTTGCATGGGAATTCTTAACAGGTGAAGAATGGCTTGCTTTTGATAAAGACAAACTATATATCACTGTTTATACAGATGATGCAGATGCATACAATGTATGGACTAAAGAATGTGGTGTAGATCCATCACATATCTTAAAGACTGCAGATAACTTCTGGGAAATCGGTGCAGGACCTGGTGGACCAGATAGTGAAATCTTCTATGACCGTGGAGAAAAATATGACCCAGATCATATCGGTGAAAGACTATTCTTTGAAGAAATGGAAAATGACCGTTATGTAGAAATCTGGAATATCGTATTCTCTCAGTTTGATTGTGATCCTACAATTGATCGTAAAGATTATAAAGAATTACCACATAAGAATATCGATACTGGTATGGGGCTTGAAAGAATTACTTCAATCATCCAGGAAGGTGAAACAAACTTCGATACAGACTTATTCTTACCAATCATTCATGCAACTGAAGAACTAGCTGATGTAAAGTATGCAGAAGATAAAATGGCTTATAGAGTTATTGCCGACCATATCCGTACTGTTACATTCGCATTAAGTGATGGGGCTATGTTTGACCGTGCTGGACGTGGTTATGTATTAAGAAGAATTTTAAGAAGAGCTGTTCGTTATGGTAAAAACATTGGTATCGATAAGCCTTTCTTATATACTTTAGTAGATGTTGTAGTAGACAATATGAAAGAATTCTATGATTATCTTCCAGAAAAAGCAGAATTCGTTAAGGAAGCTGTTAAGAAAGAAGAAGTGGCATTCCATAAGACATTATCTCAGGGCGAAAAGAAGATCAAAGATGTTATTGCACACTCTGATAATAAGATGATTGATGGTTCTACTGCCTTCATGTTATATGATACATATGGTTTCCCATTAGAATTAACTATTGAAATCGCAGAAGAATCTGGATTCACTGTTGATAGTGAAGGATTCCAGGTAGAAATGAAAGCTCAGCAGGATCGTGCTCGTGCGGCCCGTGGAGAAAGAGAATCAATGGCTTCTCAGAAGATTGATTTAATGGATTTCACTACACCTTCTACTTTTGTTTATGACACAGCACCTTGTAAGACTACAGTTGTAGGTTTATTCAAAGATGGAGAAAAGGTGGATGAATTGACTGATGAAGGTGAAATCATCGTTGAAACAACTAACTTCTATGCTGAAATGGGTGGTCAGTGTGCAGATACAGGTTCTGCTCATTCAGATCAGTTTGATGCAGAAGTCACTAATGTATTAAAGGCTCCTAATGGTCAGCATTTACATTATATTAAATTAACGAGTGGCAGCGTACATGTAGGTGATACTGTAGAACTCACAGTGGATACAGCACGTCGTGCATTAATTGAAAATAACCATACTGCAACACATTTATTAGACGCTGCATTAAAGAATGTCTTAGGTGCACATGTTGGTCAGGCTGGTTCATACTTAGATGAAAACAGATTACGTTTTGACTTTACTCATCCTTCAAAGATGACAAAGGAAGAATTAACAGCTGTAGAAGATATGGTCAATGAATATATCTTCAAGGGTGTTGATGTAGATGTTAAAGAAATGCCTAAGGAAGAAGCCATCAGTGCAGGAGCAACAGCTTTATTTGATGAAAAATATGGTGATGTTGTAAGAGTTGTACGTGTAGGTGACTTCTCAGTAGAATTATGTGGTGGTACACATGTTTCTAATACTGCAAAGATTGGTTTATTCAAGATTGAAATGGAAACTTCAGTTGGTTCTGGTGTAAGAAGAATTGAAGCAGTCACTAATGTGAGAGCTTATAAGGCATTAAGAAAATCTGAAGAAACTTTAGAAGAAGTAGGTACAGTACTTAAGGCAAATGATTTCAATAAGATCGTAGAAAAAGCTGAAAGCACAATGACTACACTTAATACAATGAAAAAAGAAATTGAAACATTAACTAGTAAGTTAAATGCTTTAGAAGCAAAGAACCAGGCTTCTCAGGTTGAAGAAGTCAATGGTGTGAAGTTCCTTTATACTCATGTAGAAAAAGATAATGCAGCCGCTAAACAGATGGCATTTGATTTTAGAGATCAGTTAGGTAGTGGTGTTGTAGTAGTAACTAGTACATTTGAAGGTAAGAATTCTTACTTTGTAGGTATTACTAAAGATCTTACAAATACATATAAAGCAGGTGTCTTAGTAAAGGCTATGAATGAAGTTCTTGATGGCCGTGGTGGAGGAAAACCTGATTTTGCTCAGGGTGGAGCACCTACACTAGATAAGATTGATGAAGCAGTTGCTGCAGTGAAATCTAAATTGTAAAAAATTTGAATTTTATCTTCGTTTATACTAAAATAAGTGATATAGGGAGGGTTCATTATGGCACAAGATTATACACAGACAAGAGTATTTAACTCAGAAGATCTCAAACGAGAAGTAATTAGAAACAACTTAATGACAGTTGCTGAGGCTTTAGAAGAAAGAGGATATAATGCAGTTCACCAGATTGCTGGTTATCTGATTTCTAATGATCCTGCTTATATTTCAAGTCATAAGAGTGCAAGATCTATTATTCAGCAAGCTGATCGTGATGAAATTATTGAAGAACTTGTAAAGTTCTATTTGGAGTCTAAATAGTGGAAAAGATATTAGGACTTGATTTAGGATCACGTACTTGCGGTGTTGCGATAAGTGATACATTAGGAATGCTTGCACATGGTGTAGAAACTTATCATTTCAGCGAAAACGCATATAAGAAATGTGCTTATCATATCAAGAATATCGTAGAAGAGAATAATATTCATACAATTGTCTTAGGATTACCTAAGCATATGAATGGTGATCTTGGTGAACGTGCACAGATTTCTATTGATTTTAAAGAACGTTTAGAGAAGATGATGGATGTTGAAGTTATTCTTGAAGATGAAAGATTAACAACTGTTATTGCGACAAATAATCTTATTTTTGGTGATGTTTCAAGAAAGAAACGTAAACAGGTTGTTGATAAGATGGCAGCAGTTGAAATTCTTCAGGGGTATCTTGATAAGATAAGGAGATAAGCAATGGACGATAATAAAATTGTGATTACCGATAATAACGGGGAAGAAAATGTGTTTGAAATTCTTTTTACTTATGAAGATAAAGAGAATGGAAATAAATATGTCATGTATTATAGTGAAGAAGATGATGAGCAGATCTTTGCATCTCGATATGATGATGATAATCATCTATATGATATTGAAGATCCAGCTGAATGGGAGCGTCTAGAAGAAGTTCTAGAAGACTTCAATATGCATGATGAAGAAGAAGCAGATGATAAATGTGATGGCTGTGTATGCGAAGATGGGGACTGCGTCACAGATTGTTCTGAATGTGATAAGAACTAGGTAACAACCGTTACCTAGTTTTAGTAAGGAGATTATTATGGGACTTTTTAGTAAAACAAAAACAGTAGATATTTTCTTTGTAGGCAGCGAAGGAACAGATCTTGATCGTGGTATTTATGCATTCTATCTTAATGTAGATAATGGAGAAATCATCAAGAAATCATTCGTTAAGTCTCTAGCTAGCCCTCTCGCAATGAATAGACAAGGACGTTTCATGTATTTAACTTACCGTAATGGGACAGGACGTGCTCAGGATGGTGGTATCTGGCAGTATGCCTGCATGGAAACTCAGCTAGGACTTGCAGCAAGAATCGGTAATGAAGGACGTACATATATCCAGACTGTCTTAAATAAAGATCGTGATTATGCTTATGCGATTGATTATTATAATGGTGAAGTAGTCACTATACCAATTAAGACTTCTAAAATCATTAGAGTATCAAAAACAGTAAAGTTAGATGGTCATAGTATTGATCCAGTCAAACAAACTGAATCTCATCCTACATTTATGACATTCACTCCAGATAATACAAAACTTATTGTCACTGATTTAGGTGGTGATGAAGTCATCTTCTTTACTGAAGGTGAAAAGGGTGAACTTACTAAGGATGAAGAATTATCATTTAAGTTAAACCCTGGTAGTGGACCATTAAAACTTGTTTATTCTAGTAACCGCAAATTTGCCTATATCCTTAATCAAATCTCAAGCACTATTACATGTTATGCTGTAAAGCATAATAAGTTTACTTTAGTAGATGAAGTGATGACTTATTCTAAGGATGAATATGATGGTGTCAATACACCAATGGATATGGTTATTACTGAAAATGGACGTTTTATCTTTGTAATCAATAAAGGTGATGATACAATTGTTGCCTTTGAAAGAGATAAAGAAACTGGAAAGCTTACAAGAACTGATTGTATGGAAACAGATGAAGGACCTAAGTCTCTACTCTTATTTAGAGATAAGTACTTACTTGTTGCATGTAAACAGGGTGGATCACTTGAAAGCTTTGAAATCAAAGAAGATGAAAAGCGTGCTGTTTTATATGAAACACATCATCAATTCACAATCCATGCCCCAGTATGTATGGAAAAAGGTACAGAAAACTTACGTGTAGTTAAATAAGGCATTTTCATGCCTTATTTTTTTATGGTAATTATCGGGTTAATTCTATATAATGGTTAAGGAAAAGGAGATGTATTTATGAAAAAGAAAATCATAGTGGCAGTCCTTGTAGTTGTATTATTAATAGGTGGTACTGGCTTATTTTATATAAGTGGTACAGGACATGTCTCTTCTAAAAGTGAAGTGGTACAGGTAACTGTAAAGAAAGGTGAAAATGCTTATACAGTTTTAAATACATTAGATTCAAAAGGCTTAATAAAAAATAAATTGGTGGCTAAGGTTTACTTAAAGATTCATAAGCCTTCAGTTATCTCTCAAACTTACAATTTGAATAAGAACATGTCTCTTTCAAAGATGTATAGCATCATGTCAAAGATGAACAGCTCTTATGTTGTGAAGTCTTCTTTAACTATCCCTGAAGGAATTACTATTCCTCAGACAGCTAAAAAGGTTGCAAATGTAACTGGTAAATCAGAACAAGAAGTATTAGATAAATGGTCTGATCAGACTTATTTAAAAGAGCTTATTTCTAAATATTGGTTCTTGACAGATGACATTCTTCAAAAGGGTATTTTATATCCATTGGAAGGTTATCTCTATCCTGAAACATATGTACTTTATGATAAATCTACAACAATAGAAAAAGTCACAACAGAAATGCTGGATTATATGGATCAACAATTAACACCTTATAAGGATTCAATGACTAAGCTTGGCTATACACCTCATCAATTTTTAACACTTTGTTCAGTTGTAGAAAGAGAATCTTTATTTGATAAAGATCGTCCAGCCATTGCGGGTGTATTTATTAATCGTTTAAAGACTGGTATGAGATTACAGTCAGATATTACTGTCAACTATGCATTAAATAGAACAGGTGTCAAAGTCACTACTAAGATGACTAAGACTGACTCTCCTTATAATACATATAAATATGCAGGACTTCCTATTGGTCCTATTGCATGTGTTCCACAAAAGACAATGGATGCAGTCGCAAACTACACACCATCTGATTATTTATTCTTCTTTGCGAAGAAAGATGGGACTGTCATCTATTCAAAGACATATGAAGAACATCAAAAAGCAGTAAAGGAGAATAAGTGGTATTAATGAAATCATTTTATGAATTAGAAGAATATGCACTTGTGAAAGATGTGCCTATTATGCAAAAAGAAGGTATTGAATACCTTATTGATGAATTAAATAAAAGAAATGCGGAGTCTGTATTAGAGATTGGAAGTGCCATTGGGTATTCATCTTTAATGATGGCCACTCATGTCAAAGGACTTCATGTTGATACAATTGAAAGAGATGATACACGTTATCAGGAAGCAGTTGTAAATATTCATGATTTTAATCAGGAAGACAACATTACAATCTATCATGAAGATGCATTAGAGTTTGATGATACATTGTTGAATCATGCGCCTTATGATTGTCTTTTTATTGATGCAGCAAAAGCGCAGTATCAGCGTTTCTTTGAGAAGTATGTTCCTTATTTAAAGGAAGATGGTTTTGTGTTAGTGGATAATCTAGACTTTCATGGTATGATTTTTGATATACCAAATATAAAAAATAGAAATACACGTGCTCTTGTAAGAAAGATCAAACGTTTTAAAGACTGGATCTTCTCTAATGATGAATATGATGCACATTATGTGCAGGTAGGTGATGGTCTATGTATCATTACTAGAAAGGATCAAAATGAAAATCGCAATTAATTTAAATGATCGTGGATACCTTCATGATTATGTTGATATGGGTGTTTCTTTGATTATGGCTGGTTCAGATTATAGTGTTTTGACACCGGTGAAGTTCTCTATTGAGGAACTGAAAGAAATCAAAGAACAGGCAAAAGAACTCTATGTTTATGTGAATGCTATGTATGATGAACATGATCTAGAAGGACTAGAAAAGCATATTGATGCATTACATGAGATTGGAATCAATGGATTAATCTTCCAGGATTTTGGTGTATTACAAATAGTTAATAAAAAGGGTTATGATTTCAAGATGATTTATCATCCTTTGACTCTTAATACCAATTCAAGTACACTGAATACTTTATCTCATTATGGTATTTCTGGTGCTTTTGTTTCTAAAGAAATATCTTTAAAGGAACAGCTAGAAATACGTAAGAATTGTGATATGCCATTATTTGTATTAGGTCATGGTGTACAATATATGATGATGAGTAAGAGACATCTGATCTCTAATTATGAAAAAGCAAGTAATACAACATTAAGCCATAATAAAGACGCTCTCACAATTAATCCACGTGGACAGGATTTCCCTTGTCATATATATGAAACAAGTCGTGGAACGGCTGTATTCAGCAAATCTAGACTATATACATTGGACTTATTCAATACATTAAAGGACTTTGATTACCTTTATATTGAAACAATGTTTATGGATTCAAGAGAAGCTATAGAAGTCACTAGTATGTATTGTGATTGTCTTAAAGCCCTAGAAAGAGGTACATATGACAAAGAAGTAAAAGAATATCTTCCTTTATTAAGAAAGATTTCAAAACCTCTTGATCGTGGTTTCTTATATGATGATACAATTTATCGTCTTGAAGATGTAAAGAGGAGGGATCTAGAAGATGCAGCCAATAAGTAAGATTATTGATGGTCGTCGTGTGATTGTGAAAAAACCTGAATTACTTGCCCCTGCAGGAAACCTAGAAAAGCTTAAAACAGCTATTATCTATGGTGCAGATGCAGTATTTATTGGTGGTAAGGAATTCTCTTTACGATCACAGGCATCTAACTTCTCTATAGAAGATATTAAAGAAGCAGTACAATTTGCGAATCAATATGGCGCTAAAATCCATGTTACATGTAATATCATCCTTCATCATGATAACCTAGAAGGTATTAAAGAGTACTTACAGGCATTAGATGATGCAGGAGTTACAGCTATTATTGTCGCAGATCCATATATTATGAATCTTGCGAAAAGTATGGACTTAAAGCTAGAAGTACATGTTTCTACACAGATGTCAGTCACTAACTCATCTGCCGTTAAATTCTTTGAAGATATGGGAATGGATCGAGTAGTACTAGGTCGTGAAACAACTTTTGTTGACTTGAAGGATATTAGAAAAAATGCCCCTGATATTGACTTAGAATACTTCGTACATGGTGCTATGTGTATTTCTTATAGTGGTCGTTGTATGTTATCTAACTACTATTCTAGACGAGATGCCAATAGAGGTGGCTGTTCACAAAGTTGTAGATGGTATTATGATTTAGAAGAGAATGGACAATCTATTAATGAAGATTTCCCATTTACTATGTCTTCTAAGGATATGTGTCTCATTCATCATATTGGTGAATTAATAGAATGTGGTGTGGATTCATTCAAGATAGAAGGGCGTATGAAATCTGTCCACTATATTGCGACAGTTGTGTCTACTTATAGAAAACTCATTGATACATATTGCGCTGATCCTGATCACTTTACAGATTCAAAGAAATATGAAGATGAACTACAAAAAGCAGCCAATAGAGCATTCTGTCATGGATTCTTTTATGATAATCCAGGTGTAGATGAACAGCTTTATAACTTAAGAGATGAACATCCTACACAAGAATTCGTTATGCGTGTTTTAGGTTATGATCAAGATTCTAAACGAGCTAAAATTGAACAGCGTAACTATTTCAAAGTAGGAGATCAAATAGAAATATTCTCTCCTAGTCATTCAAATATTTATTTTACTGTTGATAAGATTTATAATGAAGATAATGAATTGGTGGAAGTAGCCAACCATCCAATGGAAATACTTTATGTAGAAATTGATTATCCAGTATTAGAGAATGATATGGGAAGGAAGGTAAACCATGGAAAATAAAGCTGTCATTATTGGAATTGCAGGTGGAAGTGCTTCTGGTAAGACTTCTATCGCACAATCTATCTATGACCGTTTTAAAGGCAGTCATAGAGTAAAAATCATTAAACAAGATGATTACTACAAAGATCAAAGTGATAAGACAATGGAAGAAAGAGTAAAAACTAACTACGATCATCCATTTGCTTTTGATAATGATCTTCTAGTATCAGATTTAAAGAAGTTAAAAAAGAAAGAAAGAATTGAAAAACCTACTTATGATTATTCAAAGCATACAAGAAGTGATATCACAGAAGTCATTGAAGATCGTGATGTTATTATTCTAGAAGGTATCTTTGTCTTAGCAGAAGAAGAGGTAAGAGATCTTTGTGATATACTGATTTATGTGGATACAGATGCAGATATCCGCTTTATCAGACGATTAAGAAGAGATGTAGAAGAACGTGCAAGAACTGTTGATTCAGTCTGTAACCAGTATTTAGAGACTGTAAGACCAATGCATGAACAGTTCATTGAACCATCTAAGAAATATGCACATATTATTATTCCTGAAGGTGGGACTAATACTGTTGCGATTGACTTATTGATTACAAAAATAAGTAGTATTCTAGGCGATTAAATCGTTCTTGTCTAATTAAAATAAGTATGTTATTAATTAGTGGCGAAAAAACCATAGGCTTGTCTATGGGATGAAAGCCACATAATTAAAAGAATTAAGATTAATAGAATCAAAGTATTGAATAGTGGAATCAAAATAGTATAAAATAAACATCAGGAAGATTGATTACACTTCCTTATCATAAGATAGAAATTTACCGTTAATGTGGTCGTTGGACTGCTTGGTAATAAAAGTTCTTACTTAAATAGATTTAAACTTGTATTCTAAAGTCTGAAAATGATGCGCGATTATAAGCTAAACTTGACAGTAAGAACCCCACGGGCTCACCCGTGGGAGTAGTCAGATTTACGTATACGAGGTGAAAGAAATGGATAAAAAAGTGCAAATTAGTAGAGAAGGTTTTGAAAAGCTAAAAGCTGAAAGAGAAAACCTTATTAATGTTGAAAGACCAGCTGTCATTGAAGAAATTAAGCTTGCAAGAAGCCAGGGTGACTTATCAGAAAATGCTGACTACGATGCAGCAAGAGATAAACAGGCTCGTATTGAAGAAAGAATCAAAGAATTAGAAGTAATGATGCAGAATGCAGTAATCATTGGTTCTGATGTTAAGGTAGATACTCATGTTGTAAACTTAGGTGCTACTGTAACAGTTCTTGATTTATCTGAAGAAAATCCTGAACCTGATACATTTACAATCTTAGGTTCTACAGAAACTGATCCATTACATGGTAAGATTTCTAATGAATCTCCACTTGCGAAAGCATTAATGACTCATAAGATTGGTGATGTTGTAACAGTCGGTGTTGCAAAACCTTATGATGTTGAAATTGTAGATATTAAATATTAATGGTATGAAAGGACACTTCTTAGGAGGTGTTCTTTTTTACTGCAAAAAAAAACATTCCAACTCGATATAGTTGGAATGTTTTCATTATTTCAACAACATTCTGTCATTCACAAATTCACTGCCACTTGCTTCTTCAAACTTCTTCAGTAGGAAAGGAACAGTTAATTTCTTTTTCTCTTCACCTTTTACATCATAGATGATTTGACCATTGTACATCATAATGAGTCTATTTCCTACATCAATAGCCTGCTGCATATCATGAGTAACCATCATTGCTGTTAGCTTTTGTTCAGTAACAATCTTATTAGTCAAAAGTAATACCTTAACACTTGTTGCAGGATCAAGAGCTGCTGTATGTTCATCAAGTAAGAGAATCTTAGGCTTTGTAACAGTCGCCATTAATAGTGTTAAGGCTTGTCTTTGACCACCTGATAATAAACCTACCTTACTTGTCATTCTCTCTTCTAGACCTAAATTTAAGGTCTTTAAGAGGTCATAATATAACTTCTTTTCTTCTTTCTTGATACCCCACTTTAAAGTACGCTTCTGACCACGTCTTTTAGCCATTGCGAGGTTTTCATCAATCTGCATATCAGCTGCAGTACCCATCATCGGATCCTGGAATACACGACCAATCAGACCTGCACGTTTATATTCTGGATACAAAGAAATATCTTTATCATCTAGTTTAATATGACCACAATCAATAGGATAAACACCTGCAATCATATTCATTAAAGTAGATTTACCAGCACCGTTACCACCAATAACAGTAACGAAATCTCCATCATCTAATTGAAGATTAATATCAATCAAGGCTTTCTTCTCATTAATAGTGCCAAGGTTAAATGTTTTTGATACATGTTCAATCTTAAGCATTTTTCTCATCCACCTCTTTTGTAAGTTTCTTATAGTTTGCAGTCTGTTTTCTATTTGCCATTAATACTGGAATAGTTAATGCGAGAGCTACAATAAATGCAGTGAGTAGCTTTAAGTCATCAGTTGATAAACCTAACTGGATAACAATGGCGATAATAATACGATAAATAATTGAACCAACAATAATCGCAATGAGTCTCTTTAAGAAACTGCCATAACGTCCAAAGATAACTTCACCAATAACGATAGAAGCAAGACCCATAACGATTGCCCCCATACCGATCTTGACATCACCATAACCAACTGACTGACCGACCATGGCACCACTTAAGGCGATTAAGGCATTTGAAATCACTAAACCAAGTAGCTTAGTATAATCAGTATTGACACCAACAGCTCTTACCATCTGTTCATTATTACCAGTCGCACGTAATGCATTACCTAATTCAGTTCCAAAGAACCAATAGAGTAGGGCAATCACAATAGCTACTGCAATAACACCTACAACTAGTGTTGACTGGGATACTGTTAAACCAACCATTGGTCCCCAGTCATATAAGCTTTCTGTCTGAAGTAATGGGATGTTTGATTTACCCATTATACGTAAGTTAATAGAATATAAGCCTAACTGTGCAAGAATACCAGCAAGGATGGCAGGAATCTTACATTTTGTATGTAATAAACCAGTCACAAATCCAGCTAAAGCACCCGCAAGAGTTGCGGCAAGAATCGCAACGATTGGATTACCATGATTTGTAAGAATAACAGCGCATACAGCACTTCCTGTTGCGAAAGAACCATCACATGTCATATCTGCAATATCTAGCAGACGGAATGTAATATAAACACCAACTGCCATGATGCCCCATAAGACACCCTGGTAAGTCGCACTTTGTAATGCTAAAAATAAAGACATTCTCATTCACTCCTTAAATAAGTTCAGCCTTATCTAATACTTCCTGTGGAACTTTAATACCAAGTTTTTCCATCTGAGCTTTATTGACCTTTAATTTACAATCACTCGCTTTTAAATATTCAATAGGCATAGTAGCTGGTTTACTTTTACCAGCTAAGATCTTAATAGCCTGCTTACCAGCGATACTACCTAAGTTATAGTAATCAATACCATAAGTAGCTAAACCACCTTTAGCACACATACCTTCTTCGCCAACAATAACAGGGATTTTAGCCTGATCAGTTACTTTTACAACTGCTGGGATGTTAGAAGCAAGTAGGTTATCAGTTGGAATATATAAAGCATCTGCGTTACCTACAATAGAATCAGTAACTGACTGGATTTCATTAGATTCAGAAACAGTCTTTACTAATGGTGTCATACCCTGTGCTTTGATTTCTTTAACAGCCATCTTACCCTGAATTTCAGAGTTAGATTCATTACCTGCATACATAACAGCAACAGTCTTTGCGTTAGGCATAATCTGTTTTAATAATTTAATCTGTTCTTTAACTGGTGTTAAATCACTTGCTCCAGTAACATTTCCACCAGGTTTTTTATTTGATTTAACTAATTTACTACCAGCTGGATCAGTAACAGCAGATACAACAACTGGAATATCTTTGGTCTTCTTTACAACAGCCTGAGCTGCAGGAGTTGCAATTGCATAAATTAAATCATTTCCATCGTTCACTAAGCTTTCTGCAATAGTTTCACAGTTAGAGTTTTCACCACTGGCATTCTTTAAAGTAATATTAGAAGCTTTATAACCTGCTTTTACAAGAGTATCCTTAAATCCCTTATATGATGCATCCAATGCATCATGCTGCATATACTGTATGACTCCAACTTTTACATCAGCCTTATCTTTAGCGCTAGACTGACTACCACAGCCAGTTAATGCTAGACCGACTGCCATCAAACCACATACAAACTTCTTCATAATAGATTCCTCCCTTTTTTCTTTCCCCTAAAAACAAAAAAATTCACCCCAAGAGGGCGAATTATCGCGGTACCACCTCTAGTTCATTAGTCATAGACTAACCTCACTAAATAGCGATAACGGGCAACCCGGGAAGTATTTTGTACTTCCAACTCCATGGTGAATTCAAGAATGTCTGCGTATGATTCGCACCAGCCATCATATCTCTTATGCCTCACATTTCTTTACTATGTCATTTCTCTGTTTTTATAATATAAAAATATAATATAGGTATATTAAGGAAAAGTCAAATAAAACTTTTAAAAGTTAGGGAAAAAACAAAAAGAAATATAAGAAAAAAGAGCAGATATTTCTGCTCTTAGTAGTTGATTTCTTCGTAAAGAACTTTTAAAAGGACAGCTTTAGAACTCATCTGCTGACGCTTTCTATCATAAGTCTTAATTACGCTGTATTCAACAACGTCATACTTTTCAACTTCTTCATCATCAAGGAAATCAGCCTGTCTGAAGAATAAGTTTTCTTCACCATCCTGGAAGATACTACCAAAATTCTTATCATGATTGTAGAATACTACTTTACCTTCATGACGAGTAATGTAGTTTTCTAGATGATAAACAACTTCACTATATACACGATCAAATGCATCGCTGGCAGTTAAATCAGCATAATCAGCTAAATCAACATCAGCTTCATATGTCTTACCATTTTCTTCTTCTAGTTTCTTAATAAGGCATTCTGCAAGTACATGAGCCTTATCCTGACCCTTAGCCTTTGCCATTGCTGAAATCTTTTTGTAATCTTCGATATTCTTATAATCGAATCCACCCTTGAAGAATTTATCGATTAGAAGTGTATAAGCATCATCTTCACGATTTGTATTCATATAAAGCTTATAAAGGATTTCAAATGAATCTACTGCATTGAAATGACCCTGTAAAGCGATGAATTCATTTTCAGCTTCTTCATAACGTCCAAGTTCAACTAGAGAGCTTGCACGATAATATTTAACCCAGTTAAGGTTGTTATAATGCCACTTTAAGTTATAAGTGAAAGCAATGTTCGCAGTTTCAACACATGCTCTATATGATTCAAGTTCATATAATGCACGTACTTTCATACGATACCATTTCTCTTTCTTACTTTCGAATTCTTTACCATCTTTATTAACGAATGGTTTATCTTCTAGAGTAGGTGCATCTAAGTAGTCTAATAATTCAGATAACTTCTTATAGTCTACTGGATTAGCCTTTAATACATGTTTAATAGCCTTATTGACTGCAGCTTCAAGTGGAGAATATCTCTCCTGCTTACAATATTTAGCAATTTCTTCTAAGATACCATAGAATAAACTTTCGTTCTTAGAAATTTCTTCATCATCGATGTTGATATACTTATTATAAAGAGCATAGCCAAAATAATTGATATATCCTTTTAATTCTGGTGCCATTTCAAGGAATGTTCTTCCTACTTCAATAGCTTCATCAGTCTTACCCTGATTCTTTAATTCTTTAACGAAGTCACGTGCCTGGAATTCGCTGAATGAAGAGGCATCCTCTTCGAAACGATTCTTATAAGCCGTTAAATCTTTTACTTTTGATTCTTCCACATTATCACCCCTACGAGATATTATACATTTTTTTATTATTGATGTGAAGAAAAAACGAACGGAGTTCTCCGTTCGTTATTCTACAGTCACTGATTTAGCAAGGTTACGAGGTTTATCTACATCACAACCCTTAATGCATGCTGTATGGTATGCGATTAACTGTAATGGGATAGCTACAAGTACACTTTGTAGTAAAGGATTGATATCTGGTAAGTAATAGATGTTTTCTACACCACTGACTTCCTGTCCTTCTACAGTAAATAGGATGACTTCAGCACCTCTTGCGATTGTTTCCTGAATATTAGAAATAGTCTTAGCTGCAACATGAGGCTGAGTGGCTACTGCAATGACTACAGTACCTGGTTCAATTAAGGCAATAGGACCATGCTTTAATTCACCAGCAATATAAGCATCAGCATGTACATAAGAAACTTCCTTAAGCTTTAAAGCACCTTCTAATACACTTGCATAATCTAAACTTCTACCAATAAAGTAGCAGTCATGTTTTTCCTTCAATACTTTTGCGTAGTTTTCGAAGATTGCTTCATCATCAATTAACTTAGATACATATTCTGGAAGGTTATTTAACTGTTCCATTAAATCAGTATCTACAGTATCTCCTCTTTTATCTGCAATATATAATGCGATTAAAGTAAGTAATACTAACTGAGTTGTATAAGCTTTAGTAGATGCAACTGCAATTTCAGGCCCTGCACAAGTATAAAGTGTATGTTGTGCCTCTCTAGAAATTGTAGAGCCTAAGACGTTAGTTACGGCAATAGTTGTACATCCTTTTTCATTAGCAAGTTTTAATGCAGCAAGAGTATCAGCTGTTTCACCAGACTGTGATACAAAGATACATAATGTCTTTTCATCAATGATTGGATCATTATAACGGAATTCACTTGCTACCTGAGTTAGAACTGGTAAACGTGTTGCACGTTCAAGGATAGATGCTCCACATAGTCCTGCATGATAAGCAGTACCACATGCAACATAATAAACCTTATTAAACTTATTGAAATCAACATCTTTTAATTCATCTAATACGATTGAATGTTCAAAGATACGACCTCTTAAAGTTTCCTGAATAACATGAGGCTGTTCATTGATTTCCTTTAACATATATGTATCAAAACCATTCTTCTGAGCCGCTTCCATATCATAAGGAATAGTAGTCATTTCTTTAGTGATTTCTTTACCATCTTTATTATAGAAAGTAATGCTGTCTTTCTTTAATACAGCCATTTCTAAATCATCTAAGAAATAAACATCTTTAGTATAAGCAAGTAAAGCTGGAATATCACTCGCTGCCACACTTGCATCTTCAGTACGTCCAATAACTAATGGACTTGCCTTTTTCGCTACAACAACTTCATCAGGATGTTCTGTAGAAACTATACATAAAGCATAACTTCCATCAATACAGTTCAATGTTTTCTTTACTGCTTCTAGAAGATCTCCTTCATAGAAATAGTCTAAACACATAACAACAACTTCTGAATCTGTTTCACTTTGGAATGAATAACCCTTTTCTAACAAAATATCCTTTAATTCTCTATAGTTTTCAATAATACCATTGTGTACAATAGAAAGAGTGTTACTTGGATTTGTATGAGGATGTGAATTTAAGTTAGAAGGGATACCATGAGTTGCCCATCTTGTATGACCAATACCTACATGACCAGTCATATCATGATCCTTTAACTTTTCTTCAAGGTTCTTTAAACGACCTTTACATTTTACAGTTGTAAGTACATTATTTAATACTGTTACACCTGCAGAGTCATATCCTCTATATTCTAATTTTGCGAGCCCCTGCATTAAGAAAGGTAGGGCTTCACCATTGCCACAATAAGCTGTAATACCACACATAATCTTGTCCTCCTTGTTTTGTGGAATAAAAACGTTAAAACAAAGGAGTACCTGATGAAATCTGTTCATTGATCACTCAATGTTTTTGTTCATCGCTTAGGCAGTACTATGCCTCTAGACCATCCGCCGAATAGTTCGATTAATCTAGTCCTCGTCAACTTATATAAGTCCTGGCGCTTTATAATCTATCACTTTATCTTAACGGTGAATATTATATACGTGAATTAGGATAAATCAATTGGAAATATTGATATTTTAAAAATATGAAAACTATATATAACTTTATATATAAATTAGGGAGAAATATAAAAAAATTAAAAGTATATATATAATTAGGAGGGATTTTTATATGAAAGAAGATCTAGAAGGAAATATTGAAGAAATGAAGAAGTACTTAAAGAAGTTAGATGAGAGTGGCTTATATGATGCAGAGAAGTATTCACGTTCTTTATTGCATCAAACAAGTCAGTTATCTTATTTTTATTGTTCACTCGTAAAGGATGGTTCACCATCGGATACTTATTATCATGTCCATAAGCGTCCAAAAGAACATCAGATGGCTTATTTTAATATCGGTAGGGGATTTCCTAAGGAACTCATGGATGGGCATTGGTGTTATGTTGTAAAAGATTTAGGCTATAAGATGTTAATTATACCTTGTACATCCATAAAAAAAGAATCATCACCAGTCAATCCACACTTTGAAAAGGACTTAACAGTCCTAGATGACCATGGGATGATTACACATTCCAGAATGCAGTTAACTGATTTACGTACAGTAGATATTCAAAGACTTGATTGTCGTAAACCATTCTATAACGTCTGTGATGATCAAGAAGAAATTAGAAAATTCATAATAGAACACTTATTTTAAGTTCTATTTGTGCTATGATACTCGTGGTGATGAAATATGAATGAAATAATGAAAGGAATGAAGAAAAGTATTCCAATTGCACTTGGATACTTCCCAGTTGCCTTTTCTTTTGGAGTATTATGCGTCTCAAGTGGCTTGCCTCTAGGACTAGCCACTTTTATATCTCTTACAAACTTAACAAGTTCAGGACAGTTTGCAGGAGTACAATTGATTTTATCTGATAGTACTTATCTAGAAATCGCAATAACACTATTATTGATTAATTTTAGATATTTCTTGATGAGTCTCTCTTTATCGCAGAAGATTGATGAAAAGATGAATACAATTGAACGTATGATCATCTCTTTTGGAATTACAGATGAAACATTTGCGTTAGCCAGTCTGCAACCTGGTAAACTCACATTTAAGTTTATGCTAGGCTTTATTCTTACACCTATTATAGGATGGGTAGGAGGTACTCTTGCCGGAGAATTTATTATGGGCTTATTGCCTTTAGCACTGCAGGGTGCTATGGGAATTGCTTTATATGGTATGTTCTTAGCTCTTATTGTCCCTGCAATGAAAGATTCAATACCAGTAACTATAGTGGTATTAATTTCTATTGGAGTCCATACACTCTTTACTTATGTGCCATTATTTAATGTCATGAGTACTGGTGTACGCTTGATTAGTGCAACACTCATTGCGACATGTATGGGAGCCTGGTTATTTCCAAGGGAGGATGAAGCATGACAAGATATCAGATACTAGCTGTATTAGTGATGGCACTCTTTACTTATCTGCCTCGTTTTCTACCACTTACTTTCTTTAGAAAGAAGATTACATCTCAGTTTATTAATTCAGCTCTTTATTATCTGCCTTATGCAGTATTAGGAGCCTTGACTTTCCCAGGTGTCTTTAACTCTACACCTAACTTAGTAGAATCATTTGCAGGTATTATAGTTGCAGTATTTTTTAGTTATAAGGGAAAAGGACTTGTGTTTGTGGCTGTTGCTGCTATACTTGCATCTTATATTGTGCAGTTTGTGATTTAAAAATCGGAAGTTGGAGGATACACACATGAAAATTGTAATCATTAATGGAAGTGCCAGAAAAGGAAATACGCTGGCAGCAATTAATGCATTTATAAAAGGAGCATCAGAAAAGAATAAAATTGAAATCATTGAACCCGACAAACTCAACATTGCACCATGCAAGGGATGTGGTGTCTGTCAATGCTCTAAGGGATGCGTCGATAAGGATGATACAAATTCTACAATTGATAAAATTGCTGCCGCAGATATGATTCTTTTTGCTACACCAGTTTATTGGTGGGGAATGTCAGCACAATTGAAACTTATCATTGATAAGTGCTATTGCCGTGGATTGCAGTTAAAAAACAAAAAAGTTGGCACAATTGTTGTAGGTGGTTCTCCCGTAGGCAGTATCCAGTATGAGCTGATTGATAAGCAGTTTGACTGTATGGCAAAATATCTTTCATGGGATATGCTTTTCAAAAAATCATATTACGCAACAGCCAGAGATGAACTTGAAAAAAATAAGGATTCCATGAACGAACTTGAGTGGATCGGAAAAAATTTATAAAGCACACACCAAATTTCAGTTTGCTGAAGGGACGTATAGAAACTATACGTTCTTTTTTTGATACAAAAAAGTGAGCATCACAATAAGATGATGCCCACTTGTCTTATAAGTTTAATAATTCTTTTGTATCTCTTGCAATCACTAATTCTTCATCAGTTGGTACTACAAATACCTTGATCTTAGATTCAGGTGCAGAAATTAATCTTTCACCATGACCTTCTACATTAGCCTTATCATCTAATACGATGCCTAATGCTTCTTTTATTAGATCAATAATTGCTTCTCTTGCGATAAAACTGTTTTCACCAATACCTGCTGTGAATGAAATTGCATCAACATGTCCAAGTTCTACAAAATAAGAACCAATATAATCAGCAACACGTTTTCTAAACATGTTAAAAGCTAATTCGGCTCTTTGGTTACCAGCATCTTTTGCATCAATGATATCTCTCATATCACCAGACACTCCAGATACACCTAATAAACCAGATTCCTTATTTAACATCTTGAATACAGTCTTCATATCATATCCAAGATTTTCAATTAAGTGGTCTACAACAGATGCATCAATATCACCAGAACGAGTTGCCATCATGACACCAGCAAGAGGTGTAAGACCCATTGAAGTATCAATAGATTTACCATCCTTTACAGCACAAAGTGAAGCACCTGCACCTAAATGACATACAATAATATTAGCATGTTCAGGGTTGCCTAATAATTCCTGAGTACGCTTTGATACATAGTAATGAGAAGTACCATGTGCACCATATTTTCTAATCTTGTTTTCTTCATAGAACTTATATGGGATAGGGTAAACTGCATTTTCAGGCTTAATAGAGTGATGGAATGCTGTATCAAATACTACAACAGCACCTGCAGTAGGAATAGCTTCCTTGAATGCTTTGATACCAATAATATGTGCAGGGTTATGAAGTGGTGCAAGTGGTGATAATTCATCAATCTTAGCGATCACATCATCATCTACGACACAAGAACTATCGAAATAAGGACCACCCTGTACGACACGATGACCAATACCCTTGATTTCATCTAAACGTTCAACAATCTTCTTTTCAATTAATGTATCAAGTAATACTTGTACTGCTTCCTTATGAGTAGGAACTGCAAAGACCTTCTTATCTTTAGTACCATTATACTTGATAGTGAAGATTGAATCTTCCATACCGATTCTTTCAATAATACCAGAAGTGATAACACTTTCAGTATTCATTTCAAATAACTGGAACTTCAATGAAGAACTTCCACAGTTAACTGCTAAAACTTTTGACATGCTTATATCCTCCTAAACACCCCTATTATAAACAGAAACCCCTAACATTTCTACTATAAATTTAGATTACGTGACAAAAAGAATGTTCTGTAATATAATCATTACTGCCAGGGGCGCATTTATTGCTGAGATAGGTGAAAGCCTTGTCCCTTAGCATCTGATCTGGGTAATACCAGCGTAGAGAGGCCGTACTTTTTTAGTGACTTCTTTGCGTCATCTTAGTCATTGGAAAGGGGAGATTTATAAATGAATAAGAAGACATTATCCACTAGAGCAATTGCTTATGTTGCGTTATTTATCGCTATGCAGTTAGTTCTAGAAGCACTATTTAAGGTGGTTCCAGGACAGCCAGAAGGTGGTTCTATTACTTTAAGTTTATTGCCAATCGTACTTGCAAGTTATTTGATGGGTGCACAGTATGGAATTATTGTCGGTGTTGGTGCCACTGTTATGCAGTTTGTATTAGGTCTTGCTTTGTATTATGGACCTTGGTCTGTTGTATTAGACTATCTTGTACCATTATCAGCACTTGGTATTGCAGGCTTTATTCCTAATTTTAAATTAGGCAAGACTGAAGTTTATACAGGTATTTTTGTAGGAATGCTTCTTAAGTTCATTTCACATTTATTATCTGGCGCTGTAGTATTTGTAAGCTATGTACCTAAGAACATGAACCCTTGGGTTTATTCATTCTTATACAACATTGGTTATAACGTAGGTACACTTATTTTAACTTATGTAGTATTTGCACTTATTTATCCAAAACTTCAGAAAGCATTTAAGGCTATTTAACAGTGGGAAATCACTGTTTTTTTATTCTAAACACAAAACGACAACTTGAAAAGGCTTTATTTAGGAAAAAACAGGTGAGGTTTATGTACATTTCACCTGTTTTTTGCTATGATATTCGATAGGTTGAAAGAGGTTTGATTATGAAGAATTCATTAGTGGGGCAGGATGTGCTCATCCATTGCTATAAACATGACGGTAAACCACATCGTACGTGGTCACGCTGTAAGATATTAGAAGAAACAGATCGCCATTTTATCGGTATAAATAATAATACATTAGTTACAGAATCAGATGGTCGTTCCTGGGTCACTAAAGAACCAGCTATCTGTTATTTTCCTAAGGATAGATGGTATAATGTAATTTGTATGATTAGAAGTGATGGTATCTATTATTATTGTAATATTGCCTCTCCTATATTATATGATGGAGAAGCACTTAAATATATTGATTATGACCTTGATTTAAAGGTATGGCCTGGCTATCGATATAAGGTATTAGATGAAGGTGAATATGCGGCTCATCGCATTAAATATCAATATTCAGATGAATTAGATGAGATATTCCATGAACAGCTCAATCGTTTGATTGTGATGACGATGAATGCATCTGGCCCTTTTCGTGCAGGATTTGCCCAGGAGTGGTATAATAAGTATCAGCAGATGATGAAAAATAGAGGAACTAAAAATGATAAACTTAAAAAATGAAGCTGAAATGATTGCTTTTGGTAAACGTATTGGAGAAACAATCTTTCCCCATTCTATTATCACGTTAACAGGTGATTTAGGGGCTGGTAAGACTACATTCACAAAAGGAATTGGACAGGGACTTGAAATCAAGAAGATCATCAATTCTCCAACTTTTACTATTGTGAAGGTTTATTCTGGACGTATGACCCTCTATCATTTTGATGCATATCGCCTAGAAGGGGCAGATGATGATTTGGGGTTTGAGGAGATGTTTGAAGATGATGGCTTATGTGTGATTGAATGGCCACAGTTTATTGAAGACATTATTCCAGAAGAAAGATTAGAAATAGAAATAATAAAGAATGAAGATGAAACACGTTCTTTAAAGCTTCATCCTATCGGTGAAAAATATGAGAACTATGTGAGGGAGGTTACACATGATTAGTTTAGTGATGGATACATCAAATAGTTATTTAGCTGTAGGCTTATATCAGGATAATGTGTGTCTAGAAGCCTTCCAGGAAAAAGGTTCTAGAAGACAATCAGAAAAAGCAATTCCTACATTAAAGGAAGTGCTTGATCGTCATCATATTGCATTAAAGGATGTCAATGAAATGATTATCACATCAGGACCTGGCTCTTATACAGGTGTCAGAGTGGCTATGACAATTGCCAAGACACTTGCTGCAGTATCTGATGTAAGGATTAAATCTGTTAGCTCTTTAGCCGCTTATGCAGGTATGAATCAGGCATTCAGTGTTATTGATGCAAGAGGACATAAGGTCTTTGTTGGTGTTTATGAAAATGGTCTTCCTTTAATTAAGGAACAGGTCGTGACTTTAGAAGACTTTGCCCAGTTACGTGCTGAATATGAAGACTTTGAACTTGTGGGTGAAGTAGGATGTCTTGGATTAGATGAAAAAGAATGTGATCTTTGTGCTAATATTTATGCATTAGGTCAGATGGCTGATCCAATCAAGAATGTTGATCTATTAGTACCAACTTATATTAAAGATGTTGAGGCTAAGAAAGCATGTTATTAAGAGAAATGCAGGAAGAAGATCTTGATGAGATTGAAAGACTAGAAGGGTTATTATTTACTCCTGCCTGGTCTAAAGAAGATTTTCTTCATGAATTAAAGACAAATGATTATGCTCATTATTATGTTCTTGTAGATGACAAAATTGTTGGTTATGCAGGATTCTGGTATGCTTATGAAAACTGTGAACTGACTACAATTGGTATTGATCCAAATTATCAGGGAAAAGGTCTTTCTAAGTTATTGATGGATTATGGATTAAAAGAAGGACATAATAAAGGATGTATGAATTATAGTTTAGAAGTACGTGTATCAAATGAACGTGCGATTCGTTTATATAAGAAGTATGGCTATGAGATATGTGCTATACGTAAAGATTATTATGCAGACCATGAGGATGCCTATCTCATGGTAAGAAAGGAGGAAAAATAATGGCTGTTATTCTTGCTATTGAATCAAGCTGTGATGAAATGAGTGTTGCAATTCTTAAGGATGGAAAAGAGTTATTAAGTCATGTTGTTGCATCACAGATTGATATCCATAAACAATATGGTGGGGTTGTTCCTGAAATTGCCAGTCGTAAGCATGTTGAATGTGTCAGTACTGTTTTAAAGGAAGCACTTAGCCAGGCAGATATCTCTATTGAGGAGATTGATGCAATTGCAGTCACTAAAGGACCAGGACTTGTAGGTTCTTTGCATGTTGGGATGCAGGAAGCTAAGACACTCGCTATTTATTTAAATAAACCACTTATTGGTGTACATCATATTGCGGGGCATATTTATGCCAATGAACTCGTAAATGATATTGAATATCCTGCAATGGCTCTTGTTGTTTCAGGAGGACATACAGAACTTGTTTATATGAAAAAGGAATTCTCTTTCGAGGTTATTGGTACAACATTTGATGATGCAATTGGTGAAGCCTATGACAAGGTAGGACGTGTTCTACATCTTCCATATCCTGGAGGACCTGTTTTAGATAAAATGGCGCATGAGGGAACTCATAGCTATACACTTCCAAAACCACTTGATGATGGAAGCTATAACTTCAGCTTCAGTGGCTTAAAGAGCGCTGTCATCAACTTAAAGCATAATGCAGACCAAAGAGGAGAGAAAATCAATGGCAATGACTTAGCCTGCTCATTCCAGAATGTGGCTATGGATACGATTGCTTCTAAAGCTTTAGCAGCTGCTCATGATCTTGGTGTAAAGCAGATTATTGTAGCAGGTGGTGTAAGTGCGAACAAAGGTCTCAGAGAAAAAATGAGTACAAGTGATATTCCTGTTATTTTTCCACCATTGAAGTATTGTACAGATAATGCAGCAATGATTGCATCTGCTGCAAGTATCATGTATAAATATAATATGTTTGCCCCTTTGGACTTATCTGTTAAGCCGGATTATGACTTAGAGGCGGAAAGTGTAGGAGACAACTATGAGTAATGAAAAGAAACAGAAAATTTCACGTGCGACGATGACACGTTTTCCTGTTTATTTGAAGGCTTTAAGAGTTATGGGGCATGAAGGTAAAGAAAACTTCTTATCGAGTGAACTTGCAGAAGTTACTCATATCCAGGATACGACTATTCGTCGTGATTTTGGCTTTTTGCCTCAGAAGAATACACTTGGTAAAAGAGGCTATGGTTATGATACAAAAGAGATGATTGAAACACTCAGTGACTTCTTAGGTTTAGGACTTGATGAACCTATTATTCTCATTGGTGTGGGTAATTTAGGATCAGCTATTTTGAAATATAACCGCTGGAAATATACAGTGGGACAGATTGTCTGTGCTTATGATAAGGATGCTAATATTGAAGGTGAACGTTTTGGTGTTAAGATTCATAAGAGTGATGATTTGGAAAAGACATTTCCTAAGGACTGTAAGATTGCGATTCTCGCAATTTCTGATAATGTACAGGAAATGGTGGACCGTTTAGTAGCATTAGGGATTAAAGGCATTGTAGACTTCACCCACTCTCATTTCATTGTACCTCAGGGAGTAGAAGTACAGAATGTGGATGTTGTTGTTGCAATACAAGAATTAGAATTAAAAATGAAATCGAATACAAAGGAGTAAGAAGGATGTTTGAATTTATGACAGTAAGAGAACTTTATGAAATCTGTCGTGCAGATAACGCAGTAGAAACAGATAACGTAGAGTATGTAGAATTAGAAGGATGGGTAAGAACAAATAGAGATAGTGGTAAACTAGGATTCATCGCATTAAATGATGGTTCTTATTTTAGAAACTGTCAGGTTGTTTACTTAAAAGAAAAATTAAAGAACTTTGATGAAGTTTCACATATCTCAACTGGTTCAGCTATTCATGTATTAGGTAAATTAAAATTAACACCTGATGCAAAACAGCCATTTGAAGTAGAAGCCACTGAAATTATTCTTGAAGGTGACTGTGATAGTGATTATCCATTACAGAAGAAGAGACACTCTTTTGAATTTATGAGAGAAATCCCTCATTTAAGACCAAGAGCAAACTCATTCTATGCTATCTTCAGATTAAGATCTGTATTATCTATGGCTATTCATGAGTTCTTCCAGGATCAGGGATTCGTATATGTACATACACCACTCATTACATCAAATGATGGTGAAGGTGCTGGAGAAATGTTTAGAGTCACAACTATTGATGATACTGATTTCTCTAAGGATTTCTTTGAAAAAGAAGCTTACTTAACAGTAACAGGACAATTACATGTAGAAGCATTCGCTATGGCATTTAGAGATGTATATACTTTTGGTCCTGCATTTAGAGCTGAAAACTCAAATACATCAAGACATGCCAGTGAATTCTGGATGGTAGAACCAGAAATCGCATTTGCTGATCTTGAAGATGATATGTGTTTAATTGAAGAAATGGTTAAATACTGTATTCAGTACTGCTTAGATAATGCTCCAGAAGAAATGAAATTCTTTGAACAGATGGTTGACCATGACTGTATCAACCGTATCACAAAGGTTAGAGATTCTCACTTTGCACGTATGACTTATACAGAAGCGATTGATCATCTATTAAAAGCTGATGTGAAGTTTGACAACAAGGTTGAATGGGGTATTGATTTAAATGCTGAACATGAACGTTATATCTGTGAAGAAGTTGTAGGTGGTCCTGTATTCTTAACAGATTATCCAAAAGAAATCAAAGCGTTCTATATGCGTTTAAATGATGACAACAAGACAGTTGCAGCTTGTGACTTATTAGTACCTGGCATCGGTGAATTAGTTGGTGGTTCACAAAGAGAAGAACGTTATGATGTTCTTGAAAAGCTTATGGATGAAAAGGGTATGAACAAAGAAACACTACAGTGGTATATGGATTTACGCCGCTTTGGTGGATGTAAGCATGCTGGATTCGGTTTAGGTTTTGACCGTTTCTTAATGTATTTAACTGGTATGGCTAACATCAGAGATGTAGAACCATTCCCACGTACACCACGTAACTTAAAATTCTAAAAGACCACATATGTGGTCTTTTTTCTTAAAGGAAGTACTATTATGGATGAATTTAGTGGTATTAATGCTTTTTTTAATATGATTTATCATCATGACCGTGCTTTTTCTCGCGCTTTATTGGATTACCAATCTTTTAATGATTATCGACAGTGGTTAAGAAATCATCACATAGAAATTAGAGAACTTGATATGATTGATGAGTATTCATTCAGTATGATTCGTCCTGGTATGACAATCAAGGATATATCCATGCTGACACATACTAATTTGCAAGAAGGTTTACAACGTATCCGTTCTTTCTTTAAAGATAAGATTTTCTTATTTCTTATTCCTGGTATTAATAAAGAAATTAAAGACTATTCTTTTACAGGGGTGGACTATATCTTTACAATAAGCAAACCTTTTAAGCAGGAAGACTTGTCTTTCTTAGACCCATTCCCTGGACTACTTGAAGCTTTATTTTATGCAGATGAATGGCCTGGAGGACTCCTATTTAATTCTCAACATGCAGCCTTTTACCCGTTACATAGTATTTCCCAGGCAAAGGCATTACAAAAGAGAATTGATGAGAAGACAATGTTTAATAAAGAAGGTCATTCTTCATTTATTTATCATTTATCTGATTTACATCTAGGTCCTAAAAAGAAGCTGAAAGCAGTCTCTAATTTACTAGATTCATTAGATGAATGTGATCAATATGCACAGAGTTCTCATCAAAAGCAGGTCTTTATTACAGGAGATCTTATGAACTCTCCTAATACAAAGAATATGTATCAGGCCAATGGCTTTATGACAATGATTAGAAAAAGATATAAGGCAGATATCACCTTTGTGTTAGGTAATCATGACATGATAGTAAAAGGCCTGAGTATTGGTGGAAGACAACGTACAAAAGTCATAGCCTATTTATTAGGTGAAAAGATCAAGGTTATAGAAAAAGATAAGATTGTACTTGTAAAGATAGATTCTAATGCTGGTGGTAATTTAGCTAGAGGAATGATCACAAGAAGACAATTAGATCAAATAGACTCAGAACTTGCAGGTATAGAAAATCTAGAAGATTATACGATTGTGGTCTTACTACATCATCATGTATTTAAAGTCTCTAAGTCAGACTTCTTAAAAATACAATGGCGTGAAAAATCTATATTTGGAACTATATTGGATAAATCTAAAGCACTTGTAGATGCAGAAATGTTTGCCACATGGCTTCAACAGCGTCATATCAAATATGTGCTTCATGGCCATAAGCATGTGCCTTATTTCATGAATAAAAAAGGTACATACTATATCTCAGCAGGAAGTGCAACAGGCGGTTTAAAAGAAAGTGAAAGTCATTACTATTCTTATAATGTATTACGTTATGATTATATGGATAAGAAGATGAAAACATGTCTGATCTTCTATGGTGATAAAAAGAAAGCAGAAAGACAACGTGTTGAAGTATATTTAATGGAGGAAGATGAATGAAATTAGTTGATAAAATGAAAGATGAGCGATTAGGAATTGCAATTTTATATAACTTCTCTAAGGGATATGAAAAACCTGTTCCTATGGAACTTTATGATATTGTATTACCTTTTATTTATCATGATGCATTTAGAAAAGAAATTTTAAAGCATGATACATTAAAAGATGTTATTGAAGCATCAATTGAAGCAGATCCACATTTTAAAGAAGTGATTCTAGAAGCCATTAATGATGATGAAGGCATTACTTCTAAAGCATTAGGTATGGCTATGATGGGTGGAATGCTCACATATGAGATGACTGATGGAAAAGTTTGTGGAAAATTACATGAAGCTGAAGTTTTAGACTTTAATGAATGTATTATTTTTGGTAAGATGATGCAGGACCATACAAAAGAAGAAATTCTTGATTTATTACATCAGGAACTTCGTATTGTCTTCTTGCAGGTAGAAACACTTGGAAAAGATGTAGATACACATATCTTCGATGATCTTGGAAGAGTGACTTATCATGAAAATGTAGACCAGTTAGATGTCATTTCTCTTTGTAAGGATGCAGATATTGTTATTACAAATAAGAATCTGTTTAGAAAAGTAGAAATTGACCGCTGTCCATATCTTAAGATGATTGCTGTAACAGCCACTGGTACAAACAATGTAGATTTAGATTATGCAAAAGAAAAGGGAATTCGAGTAGCCAACGTGAAAGGATATTCTACTGAAGCTGTTGCCCAGCTTACTCTTGCATTATGTCTAGAACTTATTGAACATACATCACGCTATGATAGTTATGTAAAATCACATCAATATGAAAAGGATAAGGTCTTTTCATTCTTTGGTTACTCGTTTCATGAACTATCTACTATGACTTGGGGAATTGTTGGTCTAGGCGCAATCGGTCAGCGCGTTGCACGTATTGCGGAAGCATTAGGATGTCAGGTGCAGTATTATTCTACAACTGGACATCATCAGGATGAACACTTCAAGCAGGTGGATTTTGATACATTACTTAAAACAAGTGACATTATTTCTATTCATTCACCTCTTACAAAAGAGACAGAACATTTATTTGATGCAGAAGCTTTCAAGAAGATGAAAGATACAGCTTATCTCATTAATGTAGGACGTGGTCCTATTATCGATGAAGAAGCATTAAGTGATGCATTAAATAATAACCTTATTGCTGGAGCAGGTTTAGATGTATTTGAAAAAGAACCACTTCCTTCAACAAGTCCTTTATATAGTGTTGATCCTCAAAAGGTCGTTTTCACACCACATGTTGCATGGGGTTCAGTAGAAGCAAGACATCGTTTGATTCTTGAAGTACGTGAAAACATTATCGCTTTTATTAAAGGTGAGGACCGTAATAACTGTTAAAAAAGAAAAGGAGGAGCCTATAAGAAGGCAAGTGTACGGTCAGAGATGATCGGAATTAACGTCTGTGGACTAGCGATAGGTTGAAACAGAAACATTTGTTTATTGTAGCATTTAAAAAATGATTCAAATTATTATTGTATGTATTTTAGTATTACTTGGTATTTACTGTTTTAAGTTTTACCCATTAGAAAGAAGAAATACCAAAAAGCTCGCATTTAGTGCTTTAATTATTATCATCACATTGATTTTGAAGAGACTTACTATTATGGTACCGTTATTTGGTGCTGAAAGCCTAAAGATTGGTTTTGAATATATCCCAGTTATGTTGGCAGGTGTGATTCTTTCACCTAGTTATGCTTATCTTATTGGTTTAATTACTGATTTACTTGGTTTAGTAATATCTCCAACAGGATTCCCATTCTTTGGATTTACACTCAATCAGGTACTGATTGGTTTAATCCCATCACTGATTGCTGTAAAAGTAAAGAATGTAGATGGAAAACTATTCAGTAAGATTGTATGTCTCATGATTGCATTATTTGGTGGAGCAGGATCGCTTTTTGTTGCTTTACAAAAAACAATCTCTATCGGTAAAGTCACTTATACATTAACATCTTTACAAAAAGGTGTTATGATTGGACTCTGCCTTATTGCCTCTATAGGTTTTATCTTGTTCATGTTGAAACGCACAAAGAATATGAAAGACAATGATGTGTCATTATTTGGTACTTGGCTATTAAGTGTTATTCTAGTAGAACTTGCAATTACATTCTGTTTAACACCTTTCTGGCTACAGATCATGTATGGCATTCCATTTGTGGTATCTGTAAGTATTCGTGTGATTAAGGCATGCTTTATTATTCCATTAGAAATCATTATTGGATTCCCATTATTGAAACAGATGGATAAATTATATAAATAGGAGTATAGATATGGAATATCAGGTCACAGTTGACCAGTTTACTGGGCCGCTCGATCTCTTGCTTCATCTAATAAAAGAACATGATATGGATCTTCTTGATCTTGATGTAGCGGCTGTATGTGACCAGTATCTCGCTTATATTCAAACAATGGATCCTTCACTCTTAGAAGCTGTCTCTGAATATTTAGTTATGGCAGCCTGGCTTATTGAAATGAAAAGTAAACTATTACTTCCTAAGCCAGAAATAGATGAAGAAGATGATTATGAAGCAGAAAGAAAAAGAATGATTGAAAGACTGATTGAAAAGAACCGTATTAACGGTATCTTAGAAGCCTTTGAGGCTTCTTACGATAAACGTCAGACAATGCATTCTAAAATACCTTCAGCACTTGAAGAATATCTTCCTAGTGGTGAAGAAACTATTCCTGAGGGAATGGAAGTATATGATCTCATCAAGGCAATGCAAAGAGTCATGCAAAGACGTGCATTACTCCAGCCCCTTGAATCAAAGATTGCACGTGTAGAAATATCTATTGATGAAAGAACTGAACAGATCAGAAGCTATTTCTTACGTCATAAAGATAAAACTGTTGATTTTGAAGATTTGTTTGATGAAGGAGATCGCTATTTTGCGATAGTCACATTCCTTTCTATTCTAGTCTTAGTAAAAAACAGTGAGTTATTGATTACTCAAAGTGGTAATTTTGAAAAGATTTATTTGAAAGGAACAAGCTATGGACAAGAATGAGTATTTATCAGTCATAGAAGGTATGCTTTATATCTATGGTGATGAAGGTGTTACAATTAAAGATGTTGCGGAAGCATTAGAAATCACTAAGAAAGAAGCATATGAACTGATGGATGAATTACTCTCTTATTATGCTTCTAAAACAGTTAAGGGTGTAGATATATGTGATTTTGGTGGTACTTATAAGATGGTGACATTGCCTCAGCATGATGTCTATTATAAGAAGATGATGACTACAAGTGGTAGAAAACTATCTAAATCAGCCTTAGAAACATTAGCTATTGTGGCTTATTATCAGCCTGTTACTAGAATTCGTATTGAAGAAATACGTGGTGTAGGCTGTGAATCAATGATTCGTAAGCTTTTAGCACAAGCCCTTATTAAAGAAGTAGGACGTGATGATTCACCAGGTAAACCAGTCTTATATGGTGTTACTGGTGAATTCATGGATGCTTTTAACTTAAAAAGCTTGGATGAATTACCAGAACTTAAAGAAATTGAATCTGAATTTGATGAAGAAGATATCTTCAATACAAAATATCAGGAAAAGGTAGAAGAAAAGCCAGAAACGAATTAGTTTCTGACTTTTTTTATAGTTTACATTCTTTTAATAGTTTTAAACGACGTTTATAATACTCTATCTTTTCTTTAACCTGTTTCTTTACTGCCACAGAAGTTGATTCTGCAAGAGAAATGGTACCAAGCATGATCAAGAGTGTCACGATTGGCATTCCAAATAAGAATAACTTAGAATGACTAATAAAGAAAAGGATACCTAATACGACAATACTTATTAATGCATATCTTAAAGTACGCATACCTAAGCAGTAACTATATATTTCTGCTCTCACATTTTTGTAGGAATTCTCTAAGAAAGTAATGACCTCCTCACAGCTTTCTACATCAAGTGAAGCATCATCAATATTTGTTTCTATTTCAATGTGAAATGCCATAGTTCTACCTCCAATTCTCTATCATTATAACATTGAATTATAAAAAGAAAAGACATATACTTAAGAATGATTTTATGATATAGTGGTAGACACACAGAAATGAGGAAAATACAGTGCATATATGGGGACATTTTAAAACAATCACAAAACATAAGATATTAGTAGGAAAGCTATGCTTTAAAGTACATTTATATAAGCAGGGCTTATTACATGACTTATCTAAATATACTCCTACTGAATTTATTACAGGAATCAAGTATTATAAGGGTACTTATTCTCCTAATAGTGCTGAAAGAAATGAGAAAGGCTACTCAACAGCCTGGCTTCATCATAAAGGTCGTAATAAACATCATTGGGAATATTGGGTGGATTTTACTAGAAAAGGGCAAGTACCTGCCAAAATGCCTTATAATTATGTACTAGAGATGTTCTGTGATAGAGTTGCAGCAAGTAAGATTTACGAAGGAAAGAATTATACAGATGCCTTTCCTCTACAATACTATGAATCAGGACAATATTCATATATATTACATCCTGAAACACGTGCCTTACTTCGTTTCATGCTTGTCTATTTAAAGAATCATGGACTTGATGATACAATCAAGATGATTAATAGACATCATGATTATGATGAATATTTTGTTGAATTTAAGGACGATTTCATGTAGATTAGTTAATGGAAAAGAAAGGGTGAAACAATGGAAGAAAGATTACAAAAAGTCATTGCACAGAGTGGTTATACTTCACGTCGTAAAGCAGAAGAACTCATTCAGCAGGGTAAAGTCACTGTGAATGGTGAAGTGGTAACAGTGCTTGGTACTAAGGTCACTAAGAAAGATACAATCTGTGTCAATGGAAAACTTATTAATAAAGAAGATAAAGTTTATTATTTATTTTATAAACCAGAAAAATGCGTATGTACTATGAGTGATGAACATGATCGTACATGTGTAGCAGATTATTTTAGTGATAGTAATGAAAGAGTTTATCCAGTAGGAAGACTTGACTATGATACAACAGGTGCTTTATTTATGACAAATGATGGTGAATTTGCGAACCTTATTATGCATCCATCTAGCCATTTAGAAAAGGTGTATGAAGTATCTGTTAAGGGATTACTTACTAAGGCTGAAAAGAGCCAGCTAGAAAGAGGAATCTATTTAGAAGGTGTTAAAACATTACCTTGTGAAATTGCGATTACTGGAAATGATGAAGAACATGGTACAACTATGTTGATGATCCGTTTAGTAGAAGGTAAGAACAGACAAATCAAGAAGATGTTTGAAGAAGTAGGACATCCTGTTAAGCGTTTAAGAAGAATTATGATTGGTCCAATCGACTTAAAGGGATTAACTCCTGGTACTTATCGTCGTTTAAAGCCTAAAGAAGTCAATGTACTACGTACTATGGCTTTAAAAAAGAAGAACGCAAACAAAAAATAAAAGAGGATGCATCGCATCCTCTTGCTTTATTATTCAGCTTCAATTACGCCAACTGGGCAGCCATCGATAGCATCCTGAACAGCTGGATCTTCAGTTTCTTCAACGATTACCTTTGCTAATCCTTCGTCATCTAATTCGAAAACGTCTGGACAGATTCCTGTGCAAGCACCGCAACCTAAGCAGCCTTCATTAACTTTAACTTTCATTTACATATCCTCCTTATTTCATATACATCTATTATAACGGATTATGAGGTTTTTTGAAAGTTATTTTCTTAATTTTATAGGTATGCTATAATAGATACGATTAGGTGGTGAAATTATATGTCAGAACAGACAAGAATGTCTAAGTATAAAGATTTACGTAACAATATTGATGATGATACGAGTTATGTACCTCGCGAAGAGGATGATAGTGATGATGATTTCTTATCATTTATTCCAAAATCAAATCATCATGAAAGTCTAGAACCAAAGACATACGAGACACTCAAATATGAAAGCAATCCATTTGAATCATTACATGAAGAACGTGATGTGACTAGAACACGTTCTGATACACGTCTTGATATTTTGAATGCAATGAAAGAGGATGCTTCATCACAGGATACCATCTGTGATTATCATACGTCTGAGTTAAGAAGAGGACATGCAGTAAAAGGCGGTAGTTTAATGGATAAGCTTGCTGCAATGTCACCTGAAGAAGATGTTGAAGCTTTTAGAAAGTATAGCGAAGAAATACCACATCGTGAACCAGTAAAAACTGAACCAGTAGTAAGAACTACAACACACGCTGAGCATGAGAGAAGACATGCACAAAAAAGAGCACCATTACCTGAAAAACAAGAAGATTCTAAACTTACAAAGATCTTAAATGGTGTAGTAGGATTACTTGTTGTTGCGGTGATTGTATTTATTGTTATGACTTTTCTGAATATTTAGGGGGATTTTAGAATGAAGAAAATTGCTATTGCGATTGATGGACCTGCAGCTGCAGGTAAGTCTACGATTGCTAAAAGAGTTGCAAATAATCTAGGTTATACTTATATTGATACAGGCGCAATGTATCGTTGTGTGGCATATTATGCACTTGTTAAAGGCGTTGATTTTCATGATGAAAATGCTGTCTGTCGTTTATTACCAGAAATCAAGATTAAATTGATGCCTGATAACACTGTCTATTTAAATGATCGTGATGTAACTGCAGATATTCGTGTCAATGAAATTAGTGCAGGTGCATCTATTGTTTCTGCTTATTCTAAGGTAAGAACATATTTAGTAGCACAACAAAGAGAAATGGCCAAAGAAGGTGGCGTTATTCTTGATGGTAGAGATATTGGAACTGTCGTATTACCAAATGCAGAATTAAAAATTTACCAGGTAGCATCTATTGAATGTCGTGCTTTACGTCGTCATAATGAAAACTTAAGTCGTGGATTGAATTCTGATCTTGATGAAATCAAGAAGGAAGTGGCTGCACGTGATGAAGCAGATATGACACGTGAGATTTCTCCATTGAAGAAAGCAGATGATGCGATTGAAATTGATACTTCAGATATGACTATTGATGAAGTTGTTGCTCATATTATGAATTTAGTTGAAGAAAAGACTCAATAAGGAGGCGAAATATGAAAAAAGGTATTGTTGCGATTGTAGGTCGTGCAAATGTAGGGAAGTCTACATTATTTAACCGTATTGTTGGTGAACGTGTTTCTATTGTAGAAGACGTACCAGGTGTTACAAGAGACCGTATTTATGCGAAAGCAAGCTGGCTTACAAAAGAATTTAGAATTATTGATACCGGTGGTATTGAATTAAAGAATGCTGATTTTAGAGAACAGATCAAGACTCAGGCTGAGATTGCGATTGAAGAAGCTGATGTTATTATCTTTGTAGTTAATGGACGTGAAGGTTTAACAAGTGAAGATAACTTTGTTGCAAGAATGCTTCAGAAGTCAGGTAAACCTGTACTTTTAGCTGTGAATAAGATTGATGATGTCGCATTTAGAGACAATATTTATGATTTCTATAGCTTAGGTATTGGTGAACCAATTCCTGTATCAAGTGCTCATGGTATTGGTGTAGGGGATCTTCTTGATGAAGTCATTAGAGTACTTCCAGATGAAGAAGATGAATTTGAAGAAGATGAAATCAAGGTATCTATTATTGGTAGACCAAATGTAGGTAAATCTTCTTTAACTAATGCAATCCTAGGTGAAGACCGTGTTATTGTTTCTAATATTGAAGGAACAACAAGAGATGCCATTGATACAGCATTTGAAAAAGATGGTTATAAGTATAGAATCATCGATACAGCAGGCATGCGTAAAAAAGGTAAAGTCTATGAGAATATTGAAAAATATTCAGTACTACGTGCTTTAAAGGCTGTAGAACAGAGTGATGTTATTCTTTGTGTTGTCGATGGTGAAAGAGGTATTATTGAACAGGATAAGCATGTAGCTGGTTATGCACATGAATTAGGTAAATCTGTTGTTTTAGTTGTTAATAAGTGGGATGCTGTCACTAAAGATGAAAAGACAATGGCTAAGATGGAAAAGACTTTAAGAGAACAGTTCAAGTATCTTGACTATGCACGTATTGCCTTTGTTAGTGCTTTAAAGAAACAGCGTATTAATACATTATTTGATTTAATTGTAGAAGCTTATATGAATGCTCATAAACGTGTGACTACAAGTGTATTAAATGATGTTATTGTAGATGCTCAGGCAATGAACCCTACAACTACATTTGAAGGTGGAAGACTTAAGATTTATTATGCCAACCAGGTTGCAGTACAGCCACCAACATTTGTATTGTTTGTAAATGATCCTAAGTTCATGCATTTCTCATATAAGCGTTATCTAGAAAACTGCTTAAGAGATCGTTTTGGATTTGAAGGAACTCCAATCCATATTATTTGTAGAAAAAGAGACTAAACTGACCATAAAAGGTCAGTTTTTTTGCGCAATGAAATTTGAAGTAATAAATATTTATTGGTACTAGGCTTGTTATAATAAGATATCTCGTTATTTAAGCAAGGATGGTGCAGTAGAAATAACGAGTAAAGGGATATGTTTAGAGGAGTATCTGAACATTAAATATAATAAAAATATCATCTAATACAAATAATTGATTATATCGTACTATAAGGGTAAAATGATTATGAGATGATAATCCTAGTATGAAGAAAGGAGGCGACATTTCATGAAGAAACTAAGTAAGTTATTATTAGGCTTAATTTTATCTTTTATGGTTATTCAGGTACCTCTTGCTTTGAGTAATGCTGTATATGCAGTAGATGATGCAACTACAGAAGATGTTGTTACATCAAAGTCAGGACTTGTCTATGAAGATAACCAGTTTGTCTATTATTCAAATGGAGAAGTAGATAAAGACTTTAAGGGGTTAGCTGAATACGAAGGTGAAAAGTATTATGTACAGAATGGGACTGTTGATACAACATTGACTGATGTAGTCTACATTGATGGCACTTGGTATTACATTGATCAAGGTCGCTTAAATGAAGAAACAAGAGATGTTATTTTCCACTGTGATGGATGGTACTTTGTAGAAAACGGTACAATTGACTGGACTTATACAGGAGTTGTAGAACATTGTGGTGGCTATTTCTATGTTGAAAAAGGTCAGATCAACTGGGACTATACAGGTGCCTGCAAAACAGATGGTGTTTTATACTACATCCGTAAAGGCTCTCTTGATACGAGTAAGAATGGTTTAACATATGTTGATGGTACATGGTTCTTATTAGAAAAAGGTAAATTAAAGACTGATTATACTGGTTTAGTTCAGTATGAAGGTAGATGGTACTATGTTGAGAACGGTATTCTTAACTGGGGTTATACAGGCCTGACAAAGTACTATAGTACATGGTATATGGTCGTGAATGGACAGTTAGACTGGAAATTCAACGATGTAACATATTACTTTGGTACTTGGTACTATGTAAAGAATGGTGTTCTTGATTGGAATTATACAGGTTTAACACAACATTGTGGTACTTGGTATTATGTAGACCATGGTAAGATCAATTGGGATTATACAGGATTAACTAAGTATTATGATGATTGGTATATGGTTACTAATGGTCAAGTAGATTGGAATTTTAATAACCTTACAGAATACTATGGTACTTGGTACTATGTAGAAAATGGTAAGTTAAATTGGAATTTTACTGATTTAGTTTATTATTATGGTACATGGTATGGTGTCAGAAATGGTGTATTAGACTGGAATTATACAGGTTTGGCTTCTCACTGTGGTGGATGGTATTATCTAGATCATGGTAAACTTGATTGGAACTATACAGGTTTAACACAGTATTATAGTACGTGGTATATTGTTGTGAATGGACAGTTAGATTGGAACTTCACAAATCTCACTCAATACTATGGTACTTGGTACTATGTAGAAAATGGTAAGTTAAACTGGAACTTTACTGATTTATTCCAGTACTTTGGTACATGGTATTATATTAGAGGCGGTGTTCTTGATTGGAACTATACAGGTTTAGCTTATCATGCAGGTGGTTATTACTACATTGATCATGGTGTATTAGATCAGAATTCTTCTGCCTCTTCACAGTCACAGCCTGTAAATCAAAGTTTTGTCGCAAATATGTCTATATCACATCAAACAACACAAGCTATTACTGTTATTGGTGATGGTGGTAGTTATGCCACTTTGACAGTACATACGAAACATAATGGTGTGTGGACAGAAACATTAAGCTGCTCAGCAAGAGTAGGCAGAAATGGTATCACAGGAAATAAGCGTGAGGGTGATGGAAAGACCCCAAGAGGTATCTATAGTTTTGGACAGGCTTTTGGTGTAGCAGGTAATCCTGGTACATCTAGAAGATGGCTTCAAGTCAACAATAATCACTATTGGGTTGATGATGTCAATAGTTCTTATTACAACAAGCTCGTAGATGCAAGCCAGACAGGTATACAATGGAGCAGTGCTGAGCATCTGATTAGTTATCCAACAGCGTATAGATATGCGATAGCTCTTAACTACAATACGGCTTGTACGCCTGGTGCTGGTAGTGCTATTTTCCTACATTGTTCAACTGGTGGGGCAACAGCTGGATGTATCAGCGTATCTCAAAGTGATATGATTCGTATCTTGAAGATGATTCAGGGTGATACTTTAATTGGTATATATCAGAATAAAAACAGCTTATATTAGTTTTTATATGGGATAAGGAGAATTAAAATATTTAACTTATATCACAATACTTGCCACCTCTTTATAGAGGTGGTTTTTGTATGCAAAAAAAAGAGATGAACAAATGTTCATCTCTCAAGTATTGTATTTTTTATCCTTCAATACCAGTTTCAGCTTTAACTAATTCAACAACTTCTTCCATTGTAGAAAGTTCAGTAGTTGCCTTTTCAGATACCTTCTTAGATTCTTCATAAGATAATTCTCTAATACGTTTTCTCTGAGCAAGAATTGAAGTTGCAGACATTGAGAATTCGTCAAGTCCTAAACCAAGTAGTAATGGTGCAGCAAGAGCTTCGCCTGCCATTTCACCACACATACCAGTCCATTTACCTTCTCTATGAGAAGCATCAATTGTGTTCTTAACTAATCTTAAGATTGATGGATTGAATGGCTGATATAAGTAGTTGATTGTAGATGACATACGGTCAGCAGCGAAAGTGTACTGGATTAAGTCGTTTGTACCGATTGAGAAGAAATCTACAACCTTAGCGAACTGATCAGCAAGAACAGCAGCAGCTGGGATTTCAATCATGATACCAACTTCGATTGAATCAGAAACTTTAACACCTTCAGCAACTAACTTAGCCTTTTCATCTAATAAGATTCCCTTAGCCTTCTTGAATTCGTCAACAGTTGCAATCATAGGGAACATGATCTTAAGATCACCATAAACTGAAGCACGAAGTAATGCTCTTAACTGAGTTCTGAATACTTCTTCTCTCTGGAAGCAAAGACGAATAGCACGAACACCTAAGAATGGGTTCATTTCTTCAGGAACTGGAAGAGCCTTTAACTTCTTATCTCCACCGATATCCATTGTTCTAACAACAACTGGACCATTTACGTTTTCAAGTACTGTCTTATAAGCTTCATACTGTGAATCTTCTGTTGGAAGTTCATCTGATTCCATATATAAGAATTCAGTTCTGAATAAACCAACACCTTCAGCACCATTCTGTTTAATAGCTTCGATATCATTTGGAGAACCGATGTTAGCTACTAATAATACCTTATGACCATCAGTAGATACTGATTCAGCAGTCTTTAATGTCTTAAGTTCTGCTTTGTAATCTTCGAATTCTTTTCTCTTAGCTTCATAAGTTGAAACTGTTTCTTCATCAGGGTTAACAAATACATCACCTGTTAAACCATCAAGAACTACCATATCACCATCATTGACAGTTTCAGTAATAACGTTAGTTGCTACAACTGCTGGGATTTCCATAGATCTAGCTAGGATAGCAGAGTGAGAAGTTCTACCACCGATATCAGTGATGAAACCACGAACTAAGTTTTTATTTAACTGAGCTGTATCAGAAGGAGTTAAATCGTGAGCGATGATTACAACTTCTTCATCAATTAAAGCAGGGTTAGGTAAAGATTTACCTAATAAGTTAGCTTTTAAACGAGTAGTTACATCTCTAACGTCAGCTGCTCTTTCTTTGAAATATGCATCATCCATAGATGAGAACATAGTAATAAATAAATTAGCTACATCTTCTAATGCTGCTGGAGCACATAACTTTTCATCATTGATCTTAGCTTCAACCTGAGACTGAAGTTCAGGATCTTCAAGAATCTGAGCATGAGCATCAAATACTGCTGCTTCTTCTTCAGATAAGTTTTTAGTAGCTGCTTCCTTAATTGCAGCGATTTCAAGTTTAACTGCTGCAACGCTCTTGTTATATAAAGCAATTTCAGCTTCTGTGTCTTCAACTGTAGTACGTGTTACAGTTAAATCTGGCATATCTAATTTATATGCTTTAGCAATGGCATAACCACTAGATGCCGCAATACCTTTTACATTTGTCATTTTTGACCTACCTCCATATACTCCATATTTTACAATAAAAGGGGTATAAAATAAAGGAAAGAAGTTCTTTCGTATATATTTTTTTGACAAATTTACACAATTTTGAGGGTATGAATTAACTAAAATCTATCTATATATATCTACAAGTGTTGAAAGAAGCTAATTAGAATCATTTTTTCACTTTTTTAATAGTGAAAAATAGATATATTCTAGTTACCAGTTCACTCTTTAACCACTGTTTCACTATCAGATAATTTATACCAATATATTTTAAAATAAATAAAGAAAATTTCATATAATGAAAATATTGCTTTACAAATAGGAATAACGAGTATAATATAGAAGTGTAAACAGGAGGATAATAATATGAAAGTTATTGTTACTAAAGATTATGAAGAAGCAAGTCAGAAAGCAGCAGAAATCATGCTTGACGTTATCAAAAATAAACCAAACGCAAACCTTGGCCTAGCTACTGGTTCTACACCAATCCGTCTTTATGAATTAATGAGAGAAGATCATAAAGCTAACGGAACAAGCTACAAAGATATCAAATCATTCAACCTTGATGAATATTATGGTTTAGCACAGGATCATCCACAGAGTTATTACTATTTCATGTGCCATCAGTTATTCAATGAATTAGATATCGATAAGAATAATATCAATGTTCCTAAGGGTAAGGGATCTATCGAAGAAGTTTGTGATGAATACAATGCATTATTAGCTAAAAATCCAAGAGATATCCAGTTATTAGGAATAGGTTCTAATGGACATGTTGGTTTCAATGAACCAGGTACATCATTTGATTCAGTGACTCACTACATTGCATTAAAGCAGAGCACAATTGAAGACAACGCTAAGTTATTCTTCAATGGTGATTTAAGTGCTGTTCCTACTCATGCAATCACTATGGGTATTTCTAATATCATGGAAGCTAAGAAGGTATTATTAATCGCAACTGGTGAAAGAAAAGCTAAAGCAGTTAAAGGCTTAGTTGAAGGACCAGTAACAGAAGATTTACCAGCTTCTATTCTTCAGAAACATGAAGATGCAATCATCATCGTTGATGAAGCAGCTGCATCATTATTATCTAAATAATTTCTTAAGGCGCTTAGGCGCCTTTTTTTGTGCTATAATTTTTTTGAGGTGATTTCATGAAGGCAATGAATAAAGACAATCCTAAATACAATGACTGCATAGAAAGAGAATCACAGTTATATGAAAGAAAAGGTGATTTTAGAACACCTTTTATGAGAGATTATAATCGTATAATATTCACTACAGCCTATAGACGCTTAAAACATAAGACACAAGTCTTCTTTGCACCTGATAATGATCATATATGTACACGTGCTGAACATGTGAATCTAGTAGAATCTATCAGTTATACAATCGCTTATCAACTAGGACTGAATACTGAACTTACACGTGCTATTAGTGCAGGACATGATTTAGGACATGCCCCTTTTGGTCATGGTGGCGAAAAGATTCTTTCTTCTGTGTCTATAAAACATGGATTAGAACCTTTCTGGCACGAAAAGAATAGCCTTCATCTCATAGATGATTTATGTTTATTAGAGGATGATCAACATATTGAACATAATCTTGATCTGACCTATGCAGTAAGAGATGGCATTATTGCTCATTGTGGCGAAGTGAATCAAAGAAGAATTAAACCTAGAGATGAAAAAATTGATTTAAAAGACTTTAAATCACCAGGACTCTATCAACCTTATACTCTAGAAGGGTGTGTCGTAAAAATCAGTGATAAGATAGCTTATCTGGCAAGAGATATAGAGGATGCATGGAACTTACATATACTTAATGAAGAAGATATGAAAAGCTTAATAGAAGAAATTAATGCAGTTGTCCCAGAATTATTTAAAGCAATCAATAATGGAACAGTGGTTAACTACTTTATTCAAGATGTGATTCATAATAGTACTGAAGAATATATTGGTTTGTCTGATGAAGCTTTTGAAATTATGAAGATATTTATGAAATTTAATTATCAAAAGATCTATGAAATCAAGAAGGTTAAGATTCATACACAATATGTACAATTGATTCTAGAGAGTCTTTTTTCTTTCTTATATGAGTATGGACAACATGACAATTTTGTTTTAGACTTAAAAAAAGATGCAGAACGTTATCCACTCATTATTAATCATTATCTTAAATGGTTAATACGCTATAGTACTTTACTTCATGATGAACGTTATCAAAATCATATAGTCTATGACTTTGAGAATGATTCACATGCCTTAGAAAAAAGTATAATTGATTATTTATCAGGGATGACTGATCATTTTATTATTGATGCATTTGATGAATTACTTGCATATAGATAGGGGGAATTTTTATGCCAATTAATATACCAGATGATTTACCAGCATATAAAGTTTTAACGGCTGAAAACATCTTTGTGATGAACCAGACGCGTGCGACTACGCAGCGTATTAGACCTTTAAAAATTTTAATTGTGAATATCATGCCTTTAAAGATTACAACAGAAACACAATTATTAAGATTATTATCTAATACACCATTACAGCTTGAAGTAGAACTTATTCATATGTCTACGCATGATTCTAAGAATGTTCCTAAGGAACATTTACTTACTTTCTATAAGACATTTAAAGATATTAAAGAGAATTCTTATGATGGTATGATTATTACAGGTGCTCCTGTAGAACAAATGCCTTTTGAAGAAGTAGACTATTGGAATGAACTATGTGAAATCCTTGAATGGGCCAAGACACATGTTTTTAGTTCTTTCTTTATCTGCTGGGCTTCACAGGCCGCTTTACATTATTATTATGGTATTGATAAGTACTTATTGAAGCATAAATTAACTGGTGTATATCGTCATCATACTAATCAAAGAAAGATGAGAAGAAAGATTTTAAGAGGTTTTGATTATCAGTTCTATGCACCACATTCACGTTATACAACTGTTTTAAAGGAAGATGTTGCAAGTAATTCTAACTTAGATATACTTGCTGAAAGTGATGATGCAGGCGTCTATTTGGTGGCTTCTAAGGATGGTTCTCAGTTCTTTGTGACAGGACATCCTGAATATGATCCAGATACATTAGATAAAGAATATAAGCGTGACAAAGAGAAACCAGATGTCACTGCTGAACTACCTAAAAACTATTATCTTGATGATGATCCATCTCAGGAAATACAAGTAAAATGGCGTTCACATGCCTATCTCTTATTTTCTAACTGGTTGAACTATTATGTTTACCAGGAAACACCATATGATCTAAGTGATCTTCATGAACGTAAGAAATAAGCCATCTTTCTAGGTGGCTTTTTATATTAGGAGGTGATTTTTGTGTTATTTATTCCACTCATTATATTATTGATCTTATATTTCATGTATTGCATGCTTATGCGTTATGAATCACGTACCTTGTGGAGTGGTGTTGGGTTCTTTGGGCTTTCACTTATGACTATTATTACAGCTTTCTTCTATGCGTTCTACTATTCTGAAACATTAACTCATTATCCACTTATTATGGATATAGGGGTTCTATTAGCCGCTGTTGCAGTACTGGTTATCCTGTTTTTTCCACTTGCAACTATTATTATGTTCTTTGTAGAAGGAATTAAAGTCATTAAACATGAAGGATTGAAATTCACTAACCTTCTATCTCTAGGATTTGCGATAGGATTATTTGTTTATCTCTTTATAGGACCAATCTTTTTTAAGTCTTCTAATAAAATAATGACAGCTCTCTATGCAATCATATCATTTACGGTTTTCTATTTCTTATCCGTTCTTGCTAGCTATTGCCTTTCTGCTTTCCTAAATACATTTCACTTATTCAAAAAAAGGAAACTGGATTATATAATAGTATTAGGAGCAGGCATCAAAGGAGAACAGGTGCCTCCATTACTCGCAAGTAGAATTGATAAAGGAATAGAAATCCTAAAAAAGAATCCAAAAGCTTTAGTCATTATGTCTGGAGGACAAGGCAAGGGAGAAGATATTCCTGAAGGAGAAGCCATGGCACGATATGCCATCAATAAAGGTATTGATGAGAGTAAGATAATCATTGAAGACAAATCTACGGATACAAAAGAAAACCTCTTATTCTCATCAAAACTTATGACTAAAGAATCTCCACGAGTTGGACTTGTTACTACGTCCTATCATGTTTTTAGAGCCTTGATACTTGCAAAAGACTTAGGAATTAGATGTATTGGCTTTGGTTCAGTCACTAAATGGTATTTTACATTAAATGCTTTGATTAGAGAATTCATAGGTTACTTAAGCATGACATGGAAGAAGCATATGATTACTTCCTATTAGGAACACTGTAAATACAAGGCTTTTCGGAGCCTGCAAACCAGAAAAAATAATATTTGATCTATCACATTACGCAAAAAGCCGTCCGGCATGAGAAACGGGCGGCTTTTTTGCGTGGATAGACGGAAAGGAGGCACAAAAATAACTACAAAATTTTAGCGTTCAAATTTGTGCAACTTTAACGAAAAGGAGGATCGTAAATGGCCGATGAAAAACTGAATACTGGCCCTGCGGAGAATATTTCCCCGGAGGCCGCCGAGCCTATCACCACACCCGAACAGGCCGCAGCGTCTGAGCCCCGGCAGGAACAGACCGGGCCTGCCATACCTGAGTCCGGCGATGTGGTTGTGTCCTTTGACAAAATCAATGAACTTATGGCGGAAAAGAGGCAGAACACCCGCGCCGAAGTCGAAAAGGCGGAAACCCCCGAAACGCCGGAGGCGGCAGCTCCCGGAGAAACACCGCAGCCCGCCAATACGGAGGAACCGAAAAAGCCGCGCCGTGGCCGTCCGCCGAAAGCAGAAAAGGCCGCGACTGAAAATCAAAAATCGGAGAAATCGGCTGGGGCCCGCAAGGGCCGCCCACCCAAGGCGGATAAGACGGCCCCTGACAAGCCCAAGCCGTCCAAACGAGACAAAGTGTCCCGAAGTGACGGAAAGGCCCCGGATGCCAAGGAGCCCATTAAGACCGCACAGGATACGGCACTGAAGGAAACTGCTGCTGCGGAACAGACGGCTCCCGAGCCGACTACACCGCCCCGCCCGGTTGAGGAAGGTAAGCTGGTTTATCTGAAACTTTCCGAGGTTCATCCGTTTCACACATTCCGTCCGCACCCCTTTAAGGTACGGGACGATGCGAAGATGCAGGAAATCGTTGCTTCTATCCGCGTAAACGGTGTAATGGTTCCCGGTCTTGCCCGCCCGGAGAAAGATGGAAACGGCTACGAAATTGTAGCGGGCCATCGCCGTACCCACGGCAGTGAACTGGCGGGGCTGGAGGAAATGCCCTTTATCGTCCGTGAAATGACCGACCATGAAGCGGTACAGGCCATGAAGGACAGCAACAAACAGCGTGACGGGATGCTCCCCAGCGAATTGGCCGCGCTGCTGGAACTCGAAGTTGAGGACATCAAGCATCAGGGCGGGCGGCTGAAAGGCGTTGCGGAAGGCGATGTCGGGAAACGCTCGGTTGAGATTGTGGGCGAGGCGCATGAAATGAACTATAAGAAGGTAATGCGCTACTTGCGGCTCAACTCCCTTGTGCCGGAGCTTCTGGATAAGGTAGACGATAAAAAGATGGGCTTCATGCCTGCCGTGGAGCTGTCCTATATCAAACCGAAAAATCAGAGGCTTATTGCTGTTTCCATTGACGGGGAGCAGGCTTCGCCCTCACTGGCTCAGGCCAAACGGCTCCGGGAGCTGGATAAGGAAGGCAAACTCAACGGCGATGTCATTGACGGCATCTTATCAGAACAGAAAAAGGAGGATCGAGGCGTGATTATTTCTACCGCGGAACTGGAAAAGTATTTTGGCAAGGAGGTCACTCCCGCCAAGATGAAAGAGCAGATCATCTCTCTGCTGGATGACTGGAAGGCCAAGCAGCCGCCCGAGCTGGGCAAGCCTGAAAAGAAAGCGGATCTGGAGAAGTAAACCTCGAGACAGATTGGGGCTGTTGACAAAGCCCACTTATCACTGGAAATATGATATAATGAGAAAAAGAGCGGAGAGGGGGATGGGAATGCAACTGAAACTGCAAATGGTAACGATAGAAGATTTGGTACCAGAAGGACATTTCCTGCGAAAATTGGAAGACACGCTGGACTTGTCCTTCGTCCGTGAAGAAACAGCCCATCTGTACAACCGCAGGTATGGCCGTCCGGCAATTGACCCTGTTGTGCTGGTAAAATATCTGCTGGTAGGATACCTGTACGGGATCCCATCGGAACGGCAGATCGAACAGCGTATCCAGACGGATGTGGCTCTGCGGTGGTATCTGGGTCTGGATCTGTTTGACCGGGTACCGGACCACAGCACCATCTCGCAGCTGCGCCGCCGGAAACCGTCCTTCCGCAGGGTATTTCGGCAATTATTTGAAGAAGTCGTGCGCCAGTGCATTGAAAAGGGCCTTGTCAGCGGGCGTGTGGTCGGCACGGACTCGACCCATGTGAGGGCCAACGCCTCCCGCGCGTCGGAGGAACTCGCTGAGATTACCGAAGTGCCCGGCGGTCTACTGGGAACGGCTGGACGCTTACAAGGAGAAAGAGCTGGAGGAGTTTGAGCGGCGAATCGGAAAACGTCGGAAAAAGTGGACAAGGCAGATCAAACGGGACAACCGCCGCTCCCACGCCCTTTGTGCAACGGGCCCTGATTGCTAGGGCCTCTACGGTTACAGTTCAGATTGGGGAAAATGAGGGCATTACGCAGACCTATACAATATAGTGCAAAGCACACCCTAGAAATACTTGAAAAGCAGCTCGAACGGATTGATACCAGTTCAGCGCTTGGAATGTGGGAATTTGCCTCCTATGTCATTTCTAGTAGTCCTGTAGTTGCCAACAATGTTGCGCACATGTATCTGGCTTTAACGCAAGGAGAAGGCTCATTCATATCAAGCGCTGCAGTACATCTTTGGGACGGTGAAGAAGAAAAGGATCAAGCCGCCACCATTCTCGAAAGGATTCGGAAAATCACACATCCGGTCTTTGGCCCCAGGGATAGTTCTGATATCACTCTCTATGCCAAGTGGACAGTGCAGGGCGGTATCTCCTATACCGTGGAGCATTATCAGCAGAATGTAGCGGACAATGAATACACCCTTGCGGACAAAGAATCCAAGACCGGCGCTACGGGTCAGCCTAGTCTTAACCTGTTCAATCCAAGCGTATGG
>ENA-OOWO01000053-OOWO01000053.1-human-gut-metagenome-genome-assembly--contig:-NODE-53-length-63836-cov-5.754018_pt1 | contig 63836 bp, 102 predicted proteins | sample MGYA00241579_ERZ501327 | MGnify/ENA primary metagenome ERZ501327 (study PRJEB25962, sample SAMEA2042836) | human gut metagenome | biome: human gut; feature: human-associated habitat; material: faeces...
ACTAAAACCTTCCGGATACCTTGCTTTCAGCTTGTCAATGTTTGTCCGCATCACATCTTCCATATCAAGTCCAAGTGCTTCACACGCTTCTGCAATCATCCACAGACAATCACCAAGTTCTTTCTTCATGTGGTCTCTGTCAAATTCATGTCCTTGATAGATTTTTTGTAATAGTCCTGCTACTTCTCCGGCTTCAGATGCAAGTCCGAATACCGCATGATTTAACATTCCTATGGGGTCCTCGTAAGGGATGCTACACGTTCTCATTGCTAATTTCTGATATTCATTTGCTTTCATTATTCTCTTCCTTCCCATTCTTCACAACTATCACTGTATTCTGTCCATTCTACACAATATTCACTTCGGTCATTAACACACAACCAACCATCGTTTATATCCTCATGATGGTGGTATTTGCACGTTCCACAACATTTTTCATCTAACATTCTTATCCTCCTATACCCAAGCCCAAAGAAACGCAATCGCAATCACAATTACATGAAAGCATTTCCATAACCACAGCACAAGTTCAATGTATTCGTTCTTCCGTCGATTATTAATCAGCCACATCCATATTGCACTATAACCGATTATCCCAACCACAATGCTTGCGATTCTCAAGCCTAGCTTAATCTGTTCCATGCATATTCTCCTCTTCTAGCAGTTCAGGATTGTCAAATATGTTGCCGACAACACGAACATTGCTCAAATATGCCCAGTATGCTAAATCGTGTCTGAGAAATTCTGAACCTTTCGTATTCCACTTAATTATAAATGCACCTTCTTCATACTTAATCACTCCGTAATAGTGTCCGCATTGCACAATATCGTTTTCCCAAAATTCCTCGCCTAATTTATTTGTTAATTCTGTATACTGGCAAATCGTATTTTCATCAATCAGGAATTCACCATCAAGGCTTTTATCATTGATATAATTCTTGTCACTAAGATAGCCATGCACCCATGTTCCATTAAGATGCTCGTTACTATCCATTGCATGGATATGTTTCGCTCTAAAAAGAATCTCTCTATTCATAATTTTCACCATCATTTCTTTTATCCTCGACAGAAAACTTCATATCGACCATAAGCTTTACGTCTTTTTTTACTTCAACTTCAATTACGCAGCTATCAGTTTCCCCTTTTACACATAGGTCAAGAATATCTGCTATTGTCTTCCGAAACTCTTCACTAAATTCTATGTTCATATTTACACCGCCTTTAATTGTTCCATCTTCCAACTCTCCTTTATATCTCTGGCAATTCCGATATCATTTCCATGACATATTCATGTATTTCGGTAAAAATCCATCTTAATACATCGTTTGCTTCATTGCACAACGAGTGATAATCTTTCGACCGAAGAGGATATTTTTCTTTTAACTTAAATGGCTCTGAACAGCAAATATCCATATAATATTCATTTGTGCCTGTTAATCTGTTTACGTAAGCCGCCAACCAAACACCTTTTTCATTACTGAACTTTCTTGTGATTACATCTGTCAGCTCACCTCTATTTGTTCTAATACTCCATCCATTGTATTTTTCTTCGGTCATATTTACACCTCTTCATCCGCCGGAAACTGGAATACTTTAGGCAGTACCCAATAATTAGGCTGCACATAACACCCATTTACAACGTCATACCCACCATCCAGCTCCATTCTTGAAAGATATTTCTCTCTGCACATCTCCATAGCCTTAATAGCTTTCTCTTCGGTGGAATATTCAGCTAAAATATAAACTCTATCTCCTTTGCCGAGGTCATTCCCCGGAAACGTTCCAACGATTGTTGCCATATTCCCTGAATACGGGGAAATTGCAATCAATTCATAAGGCATATCCAGTAATCCGTTCTGACTAATGATTCTCATGTTCTTCCTCCTCTGATTTGATTTCTAACACAACACATCCTGTTTTCTTATCCTTTGTGCTTCTTATTAACTCAGCTGACGCAATAATATCAGGGAGCGTTTCATCTGGTTCAAATTCTGCAGCCATTCCATTGCAGATAACCTTGTATGTCCGAGTTGGGTGCATTACATTTAGAAATTTTTTTACTTTCATTCCTCTTCATCCTTTGCATAATCCGGGCAATCCTCTGCAAATTCATACTCGTCCGAAGAATCGCACTGCATCGGGCAACCCACGTAATCCGGGCATTCCAAGCAGCACATATGATTGGTTTCGTTTATCGCACATTTTCCTCTGCATCCCATTTACTGTTTCTCCTTCCATTTCTTTTCCTTTTCTTCATCAATCCTCATAATTCGTTCCTTTCTCTCAATTGCTTCATCGCCAGTTTAAATGCCAGCATGTACAAATCTAAGATTCCCGTACTTGTTTTTCCAAAATCAGACACCTCTTCCCAAACGTCCGGGTAATAATCGCTTAATACATCATACCCAGCTTCGCTGATTCCCGATTCATCATCGAAATCTTCTAAAGAATCGTCTAAAAATTCATCTACTTGGCATTCATCACCGTTAAAACCATGCTCCATCATGTATTCATAGATATCTTTCCGAGCCTGTTCTTCATCGAAGTAATATCTGTCTCTGTCCATGCAGTCAATTTTTCCATTAAAATATCCAACGTTACCTGTGAAATGCTCCTCAAATGTCCCGAATCGCATATTACAGTAATTGCTTGCCGTAAGATGTCCAAGATCACCAGATATATGTAATCGGCAATAATCTTCCTCAAAAAGAAATCTGATGCGGTATCCATTACTATCTGGTCTTTTAAAATCCAGAATCTTGATGTTTCCATAATCTGTGAATGTTGCTACATGGTTCTGGAAGTTCTTCTTTTCTCTCTCCAAATCAATCATAATTCGTTCCTTTCTCCTTAAAAATGCGTAAAAAAATACCAACCACCGAATATTGATGGTTGGTAAACATTTTATTTTCTTATTTTCTTTATTAACTGTTTTAGTAACATAACAGCGCTGTATATAATTATTATTCCCGTTATTGCTAGCCCTGCATACATAATATAAGTCTTAAGTTGAAAATTCTCCGTACATATTGCCATGAATATAACAAAAATCATTTCAATTACAACAAGTCCAACTGAGAATCCAATGTTATATAATATATCGAATTTTGTTTCTTCTTTGTTATTTGAGCTTTTATTTACACCTTTAATAAAATTCATAGCAATAACAGCTATCAAATTGGGAATCAATGTGACAAATGAAATAGAAAATGATAAAATCAATAATTTTATAATATCAATCTCCAAATACATATTCCTATTCCAGACAAAAATCAAAACATTTCCTGGCACAATAAATCCTAATATAACTGTCAACACATAACCAACTTTTGTTGTTAAAAACTCAATCAATCTATCCATGATTTCTCCTTTTTGATATGTTCAATACGGAAATTATACCATTCCAACCATCAATATTCAATTGTCAAGGTGCTGTTAGCTGCTATTTTTAGCTGCTACTTAATCCATCCCATCGTAAAGATTTTCTGACAGCTCAACTCGTCTATCATCCAGATCACGCAATGCCTTAATTATCTTCATTTTGGTTTCTCTGCAAGGGGAATATCCGTATTTTGCATATCTCAACATTCGCTCAAACGTACTCATTGGATACGGGATAATCCCATCTGTCACCAGTCTCTTCATGTGTAAATGCTGGAAGAAATTATCTGTATACATCACACGGTATTCAATATGTGTTTTGATGTCTTCATTGAATGGATCCGGCTCTTCTTCACGCTCTGCGCCTGTTTCATCCTCTATGATTGCTTTGTAGTACGCAAATTTCGTAATGCTAAAATCAAACTGGCTTAATATTTCTTCTGGTTTTCCAAAAATCTTTGAACACAATTCAATCCTTACGCCTGTTCTTATATGCTTATACGCCTTTACATTGTCGTTCTCGTAATAGAGCGTATACTCTTCACTCCGTTTATCATCGCCCTCATATCCGGGAGTCATTGAGTCAAAATACTGAACTGCATCTTCGTAATCAGATTCGCTCTCGAAAAACATATCAATGTCTTTTACATTCTCTTTATTGAAAATGTTTTTGAAACAGCCACCACAAATGAATCCGTTATGCCCTATCATAAATTCATCTAACCAGTTCAATATCCAAAAATTTCCTCTATCTTCTCGTGTAAACATTGCTTTTCTCCTTTCAATTACTGATATTTCGCTTATTATTCTTTGTACTTCTGCAAAATCTCTGTAATTGCTTTCATGTGATCTGCTGCTTCCATCAAATCTTCATCACCAATCGAATCAAGACCGTATTTCCTATTAAAATCCTCAAACGCATATCTTCCATCTCTAAATTGTTTAAACATGATAGCTAATTCATTTTCTTTTTCCGCATTTTCATCATACTCATAAAAAATCTCATTCTTATCATGTTCTCCGAATTGATCTGTCTCAATCTTTGTCCGTTTCGGAGTAATTCTTGTAATTTTTGCCGGAGTAATTAACTGATGTCGGAATGATGATTTCCATCCGTAGCTCACTTCTCTTGCAATACCTACCACATCTCCAACTTTCAATGTGTCTTTGTCTATCTCTTTTAATTCAATGTACAATTTCATCACCTCGCTTCTATTCCTGCCCTTTCATATAACATCCCCCCAATCTTGCCTACTTCCAGAGTTACATTTAAGTTTTTTTCTTTGTTTCATCTTCTCAAAAGGAGCCGATATATCTTTGCCCGGCCGGAGCTCCGTACTCCTTTCTGTAATTTATTTAACTCTAATTTCATCTCCGCAAATCGGGCACAATGCAAAATCTTCAAATTCATTTACGCCCGTCTGCTTTTTTATCAAATCCTCTTTTTCACAGCTAATCTCGATTCCGCATTTTTCGCAAATACCTCTGTACTTGAATTTTCTGATAATCTTAATCATCACTTCACCTCATTCGCTACCAGGAATTCCATCCTAGCAACATTCCTAAGATTATCCCTAATCAGTGCCTTGTTCGGCTGTCTATGCCTTTCCAGATACTCCCAAATTGATTCATCGTCTCTTTCCGGCTCATTCGCCAGATAGTCCACGGAATATTCATACTCAGCTTTTGCGACTTTCAAGCACTGAATCATGTAATCTATCTTTTCTCCTGTGTTCATGGTTCTACTCCTTTACTACCTTAATGCCTGTGCACTGTTCAAAGATTTCAACGTCAAAGTTTGGTATTTCCTCGATAATTTTCTTTTTGTCGTCTGATAAGCTATTCCACCACAACTGACCACATTCCGATTCATCAAGCACTTTGAGGTAACCGCCTGTTGTCTTATAGGTTGGATATGCTTCCTTTTCTTCATCGGTCATATCTTCTTCATATACCCATTCAACAACATCTTTTGGTATCCGATTCAGTAGATATCTTGCATCTGAATTTATCCATTCACGATAGGTCATATTTGACGGCTTATTGAACAGCATGATCTTCTGTTCTTCTGTATTAAAACAACCAGTATTGAAAGAAGATGTGTTCCAGTCCCCGGTGTTCCTGTTCCCGGTGTTCCAGTTCCCGGTGTTCCAGTTCCCGGTGTTCCAGTTCCCGGTGTTCCAGTCCCCGGTGTTCCTGTTCCCGGTGTTCCAGTTCCCGGTGTTCCTGTTCCCGGTGTTCCAGTCCCCGGTGTTCCTGTTCCCGGTGTTCCTGAGTCCTGTGCAATCTTTTCCAGTGTTTACTATAGTCAAAAGCTCCTGCCACGGAATCTCTCTTACGATCTCTAACTTATTTGTACAACACTTATTGCCCTCTTCTACAATGTCTCCATACGCAACAACTTCTGCTACTTTATTTTCCGGATCGAAATTGTAGTAATTAAAACAGTCTGATGCTTTTCTGCAAAAGTGCATCCCATGTCCGCATCTTACAGGTGTTATATCTTCCTCGAATTTCCCTGGGCAAGTGTACTGCTTTGTATTTCCATTCGGACTACATGTCCAGTCAGGATTGAATACCTTATAACCTTTTACTCTATCCATCTTTCTACTCCTTTACTCGGCAGATTTCTTCGTACACTGTAAAGAATTTCCCATCATGCTCTTTGCAGTATTCTTTCAAAACCCTTTGCATTGCTTCCTCTTTTACTTCCGTGACATCTTCCTCGTATACACATCTTTTCACTTTGCCCGTATCTTCAATCACTTGAACAACGCAAGCAAACTCCATCTCAATCGGTTTTTTCTCATGGTCTGCTTTCCACTGCTTAAGTGCTTTAACAACTTCTTCTGGATGTTCGATCATATATTCTTCACATTCTACGCAGTCTGGAATTTTTTGAATCGGGCAAGTAGCGCACTCGTTTTCTCTGCACATTTTTATCTGCAAGCTGATTGCTTCTTCCGCGCTCATTTCCTCTACCGGATCAAACATTTCGTCTGTCCAACAGTATTCGTCCGGATCTTCTTTGATGTAATAACCGTGTACTTCACCAACTCTTTCGATTGTTACAACGCTTCCACCCATATCTGTCATATCGTCTACAGCAACGTATCCGCCGTAATTCCCGCCCGTCACTAAATCTTCCCTGATTCTTACTTTATCGCCAACCTTATATTTCATGGCTATCCCTCCTTTGTTTTTCTCTTTTTGTTTTTTCAAAAACGTATTTATCGCAATCACTTGCGCTGCATCCTCTTGAATGCCCTGTTGCGCATATGTAATCACACCTTAAACCCGCATTTATTAGTTCTGACTGAGTCATCCTGTACATACAAGTACGGCACAAATGTCTGTCAGAATTGATTCCTTTAGTTTTCGATTTGTCTTGAAAATAAATTCCACAATCTTTTAACCATCTTTTTATTGTTTTCTTTGACACGTTATATTTTTCTGCCATCTGTTCCAGTGTCGCACCAGACCTGACGCTAAATTCCAAATCTTTTTTGTTGTATTTTCTAGGCTTACCACTATTAGGAATATCTCTCTCGTTAAACCTGTCCATTTCCAAATCAATGTATTTATATACTGTTGATTTGGACACATTTATTTTTTTCGCAATCTCAGATACTCCAATTCCGTTACGAAACATCTGGAAAGCGAGTGAACTATTCGTCATCAAGAAGTTCTCCTTTCAAATCTTTAATCATACCCTCATAATCAACTGTTAACTCATTTTTTTGTTCGCTGTTGTCGGATTTGTTTATCTTTGCAGACAATAATTTATTATTATTTTCTCCCATTAATCCGGAGCAAGCATTTTCATTAACAGCCTTTATAATATCGTTCATGTATGATGGAAGTTTTTTTAATTCAATTTTTCTTGCAGACTCTATTCTGTATGTCCGCATAAATTGAGAAGAAACAACCGATTCGTTGTAGCTACAGTCCAAAGCCCACGCCCTTAACTGTTCTGGACTTCCTACTGCCCTTTTTACTGTTCCAGGAAGTTTTTCAAACTCTTCCACAGAGTTGTACCCGCTATTTTTTATGGCTCTGTTTACTAATGACCACGCTTCAATTTCATTTAATTCTTTTTCGGAAACAAAATTTTGCATCTTTTCAATCAGTTGTCCAGGAGAAGGTGCAAATCCAGAAGAATCCGACCGAATGTATGCTTTTAGTGCCAAAGATGCTTGATCGTATGTGCAATCAGATAAGATGTTCGCCCATGTGTTTGCAGCGAAATCTACATCAACAAGCTTAAAATTAGGATATGTAGCCATCATAATTGCAAACAATTTTTTTACTTCAAGGCTATTCAATAAGACCACCACCAATCAAATCTTCTACAATATGTCCAAACTGTCCAGACTGAGTGTTATCGTTCGGAATTTTCATACTTGCACCGGAAGTATTAGGTTTGTTATCGTAATTTCCATCGAGTACTTTTGGAAAATTATTTGGTTTAACAAACCAGTCAAAATTGAACCATCCAGCATTTGCATTTGTTTTTCCTTGTAAAAAATCACTTTGTGCAACCTTTTCGATTGCTTTAAGTACATTGTCAACGCCGTATTCGCTTATTCTGGCAACCAAACATTTAAACCTAGTGGAATTACTAGACATTCTGGAAACGGGTTTTATTCCGTGCTGCGATAGTGTATTCCAAGCGTCCAAACATCGACGTGCATCCGATATTTTGGAATCAGTTTCTCCGATATATTTATTATTTTTTCCTAAATCTATGTCTATATCTTTACCTTTATCTATATCTGTGGAAACATTTTGTATACATTCTTGGTTGATGTTATTTTCTGCGAACGTATATGACTTGTTTGGCTTAGTTATGAGCATATCTTTTTCTTCCTGATATACCGTTGGTGTATACCTGTCAGATTGAATGCAATTGTGCATTCTCCAATGTTTAATTACGATCACTCCATCTTCAAAACACAAAACGAATCTTTTCGCTATCAGAAGCTTTAAATCATCATCACTGCATCCTATCAACCTCACGATTCTCTTTGGATTTCCAACAAATCCATCGTCGTCCGCTCTCATGTTCAGATGAAAATATAAGCATTGAGTAGACAATGGCATGTCAAGAAACGCATCAGAATCTACAATATTCATGTTGAACATTCTTTTTTTAGCCAACAGCCATCGCCCCTTTCATGTATATCGTTCTTATATCATATTTCTTGTCGCTTGAAAGAAATCCGTTCCACTGGCAATCAGGATAAGGACAATTAAAGCAGTTTGGGTGACAACATAATTCCGGTCTTGAATCTTTTTGCGGATTCCTTTTTTTCTTTACTTTCAAATTGCATCCGCAACTTACCATGTATCCGTTTGCAACAAGAGAAGCGATTTCCTCTTTTATTCTTCCACAATCGCATTTGCATAAAAACATAGATTGTGTTTTTCCTGTTGCCGGAAAACTCTTTTTATATACTCTTTCTACAGTAAGATGACCGAATCTTTTTCCAATGTATGAATCATCGTATTTATTCATCTTCTACCACCTCTATAGTCACCTCTACCCTAGGGTTTTGCCTGTCAACCTCGAAGTATAAAGTCGGAGTAAGAACGTCATCATACCCGTCATTACAGATAATTCTGCACTTCTGTAGTGCATCTTCAAATGATTTGATGAACGCTGATGCAGTATTCATACGATCGTGCATCTTGTTTTCTACATAAAACCGGTAATGAATGATAATCGGTTTTTCGATTCTTTTACCTTTTAGGTTGCTAAGGTTGATAAACTTCATGCACAAGGCATCGTTTCTGTTTTTTATGATATTCCGGTACTTCTTCGTCCTGTGGTCGTACACCTTACCGGATAAAAGTTCGTTTAAACCACTCTTAAAACCCTTTACGGTTACATGATATTCCATTTTACTTATCACCCTTTTTCTCTTTTTCTTCTTCCTCTTTCATTAACTCTGAGATCTGACTCGCTGTCTTCGGCTGCTCGAACCAATCTGAGACTGTTGTTTCTTTGTGAATCAGTCCATTGTAGATTCCTGTATATTCAACCAGTTCATCCGAAGTCATTGTCTCAACCTTGTGGTTAAGGCGTTTCTCAATCATTTCCTGTGTTACACCTTTCTTCGAAAAGTACGCAACAAGTGTTCTTACTCTGTCTGAAAGTGGTAAGCTCTCTTCTCCCCTGAGAGTCTTCTTACACTCATTGATACAGTTTTCGATAAGGTCAGGTGGAAGAATCGCAAGAATACGGCTTCTGAGTCTTCTTGCACCATCGTTGGCGGTCTTCTCATAGATATCACGCTGAGAAGTCAGCTTATTGTTCCCATATCGCGTTTCTCTGATATGCTCAACAGTAAAGTTCTGGCTGGAAATAGTGTTCGTTTCCAAATCCCAAGCGTAAGCCTGCATCTCTGAACGTCCATCTTCGTGTGAAAGTTCCTTAATACCGTAATCCATGTTTCCGTAGCAGCGAGCAAGTTCCTCAGCAAATCTGATCGTAACTCCTGTTACAGTCTCTTTTCCTCTTGGGTAAGAATAGAATGCACTTTCGGCAAATCCTTTTCGCTGACACGCTTCAATTGCTTTGGTGTAAGACTGTGTGTAGTTTCTAGGAAACTGTTTCGCCAACAGAAGCTTTCCCTGTGCTTCTACCATGGCTCTGCTTGACTCAATAGCAACGGTTCCCTGATTTATTTTTGACATATCAGCCAGTGGCATTGTAGTTGTTCCTACCTGATACTCTTTCAATTCATTGTTTGACATAGTTATTTATCCTCCTATTCAAATTCTTTCTGTAACCATTTTGGCAACCCAAGACTTTGTACGTCCCCGTTTTCTCCCATGTATCCATACCAGTTGTCAGTAACTTTGCAGTTGTGGTATATTTCCATCAAATCATGGAACAAGTTCTTTCCCTCAATCATCATGAATTCATCAGCTTGAAGAATATTAATCGCATACGGCGGTTTCTTTTCCTGTGCCACGAAAATGAATATCGCATCTTTCCCAGTGTTAGCTTTGTAACCCTCGCAGTACATACCGGCTTGCAGATCATATCCATATTTGATGGCTGACGCTCTGAAAGCTTCTGTCTCTGCGTTGTCCGTGGTCTTATAATCAACGAGGATGTGCTGATCTCCAATAATGGTAATGTCATCTGGTCTACACTTGCATTCTTCTTCCGTCTGTTCATCAGTCCAAAAGAATGACTTTTCATGTTCACCGGAAAAAAGTCTTTTTGCAAACTTGTTGGAATCAATCACTTCTGCCATGGCTTTAATTTTTTCCATGTCTTCAGAAGAAACCACATCTTTTCCCTCATTTTCTTCTAGCCACTTAGTATATTCTTCTTTACCAGATTTAGTTCTCCTGTCTACATTCAGAGCAACAGCAAATTCACTGTCAAAATCATCACGCTCAAGAATATACTTGTGACACGCACTTCCAAATATGAGTGCTGCTGTTTTGTCTTCCCTGTTCTCCATTGACCATTTAAAATGAAGTGGAGACTTTGTAATCTTGAACAAGTCTGATTTACTGATTGCCGGATGCGCTCTGTATTCACTCTGTGGCATTACTATTCCTGTCTGCATTATTTCTTCTCCTCCACATCAACTCCACAGATCATTGCAACTACTTCTCTATCTGGAAAACTTTCATTATCCAGATATGTTTTCATCTGCTTTCTTATAATATTTGTCTCATTTGCTTTCTCCATGATTTTGAAAAGCAATTTAATAGGAAGTGTTACGTTAATTCCTTCTAAATTCATAGCATTCTCCTTAACCTTTCATTCAGACATTCGTCACACCATTTTTCGCCCAATATGTCTGTTATGTATTCTCCTTCATAAACAGGTTCTCCGCATATGTCACAATAATCAGACGGTTCCTGTTCATCTGGTAATCTAGTTTTCCAGTTATCATAATTAGGTATTTCCATTAGAATCACCTTTCGTTTTAACTGTCTTTATTCCAAGCTCGTCCAACCTGTCAGCACAATTCTTTAAGTAAGAGATAGCTTGAGATTTGTTGTACTCGAATTTTTCATCCACTCTTTCGAGCGACTCCAATTCCTCAATTATTCTGTCAAATTTGGATGTCCTCATATTATTCACTTCCTATCTGTAGCCAAACGCGAAGTACATTGCACACATCAATGTAGCCATCAAGATTGGTACTATAGCAGCTGCGATACCACCAAGGCTTTCATCAACTTCCTGTACTCGTTCGGCTCTTTTCAACAGCCTAAGATATTCTCTATACCGCATAGCTTTTTCTCCTGTACTTATCAAGAAATTTCAGTTTTCCGCTTTTTTTGTTGATAATTTTCAGATAACTTTCCGACTCGCTGACAACTGACCAATCCTTGCAATTTAAGTTGTACGACGTCATACATTCCTTTTGCCACCTAACCGGTTTTTTTGGTTGTTTCATTTTTCTCCTTTCTGTGCTATAATGTTAAAAGTAAGTATATCCAGGTACTTGACAATAGGCTCTGCACCTTGTTGTGTGGAGCTTTTTTGTTAAGCAACTCCGTAATGGATAGCCATTTCTTTCACAATAGCTGTATATCCCTCGATTAACTTTTTATCGTCTGCGATGATGTCAACATAAGATAGCTTGTCTCTCTTTGATTTGCTTACTCCTTCGTCAGCCATCCTTCTTCTTTTGTTCGTCAATCGCTGTCCAAGGTTTACTCCGAATCGTTTCTGAAGTAATTCGTAGCTTTCGTTTCTTACCTGGCTGTAAGACTGACCACCACCAAGTGATAATCCGATCTTCTTCAAAATCTTTCCTGTATCATCTCTCCACGAAGTTGTATTCAGCGAAACTACTTCTCTTATGGAATCTACTCTGTTCTCGACTTCCGCAATTTTCTCGGCTTGCCGTTTCTGTTCCAACTGCTGTTCCGCTACTGACTGGAAAATTTTATTAAACATTTGTAATTCCGGTGAAAGCTGTGTCAAGTCGATTGCTTTCTGCTTCACACGTTCCTCAACTGTCGCAAAATATTCTCTCGCCTGTTCCGCTTTCTCTCCGTTTCCTTTTACAGAAAGTTTCTTTGCGAAGTGGGCGGTCAATCGGTAATCTTTGACAACATTGCCCTCGACATTAATGTCGAACCCCCACCAATCCTCATTTTCTGTAGCAAATTCATTTTCTGTAATATTTGATTTCGCCCATCTTGAAAACTGACCTTGTGCCAGTTCTAAAAAACTATAAAGCTTTCTTGCTGTTGTCATTCCGTTTTCATCTACACCGAGTTCAACCTCTATTGGTGTGAGAAAACTTGTGGTTTGTTGTAATTCGTTCATCCTATCTCCTTTCTGTGCTATAATGTCCCTATAAAACTTATAGGGAGGTGAATTTAAAATGGACAACAAACAACTTGCTTCTTCCTATGCAACAGCTAAGTGCTGCGGGTTTACTGGCTCTTTCGATGAATTTAAGAAAATGTACGACCAATACTACTCTGAAATCATCGACAATATTAAATCCGCAGAACCTTCTTTAGCAAAAGTAGAAGCAGTTCATCATCCGTTTAAGAAGCATAATTTCTAACATTTTACTGCTTTCAAAGCGGATGAAAGGGCGGTAAGAACTTTAACTGAAAGTTCCAAGTCGGTTTCGTTAATTTTCTTATCGCCATTTACTACATCTGAATATTCTTCAACGATGTCAAAGCCAATATGCTCAATAAAATGTTCTAATTTTAAGTACCTGTCATTCTCATCTTTCACGGCAATTCTTGAATTTCCATATTTGTCTGTTAATAAGAATCTTTTAATTTCTTTTCCAGATTTTTTCTTCTTTGTCTTGGCCATCTTTTCACTCCTTTCTTCCTCCTTGTCGCTTATACTGCCATACATTTCTGAATTATTAGGATGATTTCAATCGCTAATACGATAGACTGAACATACAGCGGAAAATTAGGAAATCTTAATCTGAAACATAATCTACTGCCAGGATGGTCTTTAGAATAATTTTTCCTTTCTTCCGGCGTAAGTTCGTGACCTGTTATTACGATTACGTTCTTTTTCATTCTCTCTCCTTTCTTATACTTTGGTCTCTTCTCTACTTTTGTCTTCCTCCTTGCTTTTTCCTTCATCAGCAAGGTTTTCAACTTTCCCCAAAAAGTATCCTTTGTCAAATTCTGACATTTTAGGAATAGCTTTCTTGATTTTTTCAACAATAGCTTTTTCTTTCTCGCTCATGTGATATCCTCCTTTCTGTGTTATAATGTCCCTATAAAACTTATAGGGAGGTGAATCTTATGAATACTATAGGAAGAAAAATAATATGTGGATACTGCAAGCAACAATCTTCTGATTATTCGATTTCTATTAATATCATTTCTTCTGATACTAATGAATCTTCAGAAAAATACTATGGAACGTATGATTGCAAATATAAGCGTAGCGGCAACAAATGCAATCAATATGTTTGCTCTGTCCTTGCTTCCAATAACATTTGTATCGGAAGTAAAATCTAATTTTTTCTCCCAGATGGTCATTTGTATCATCTGGGTGTATTTTTTCTCCACATTATATTTCTTCTTATACAGGCTCAATGAAATTAATAGCTCCAACTCCTTCCTGATACATCAAACATTTTGAGTCAATCGAAATATCAAATGCATTTAAGTCTACAGTTAATGTCGGAACTGAATTAGGCTCTGTTTTAAACTCAAGCTTTCTTATGTTGCGTATTTCTGTTCCGTTAATAAACAAGTGCACATTCGATATTGCTTCTCCTTCTTTTCTAGGCTTGATTTCGATTTTTTGGATTTCATGTTTCATTTTTTTTCACCTCCTTGTTGATTATAAAACTATTATATGTCGGTTACAAACTTTTGTCAATAATTATTTGTTGATTTTTTCAACATTTTGTGCTATATTAATTTACATGAAAGGAGGTGTGAAAAATTGAACGAAAGAATAAAAGAAATTAGAAAGTATTACAATCTTACTCAACAAGAATTTGCTGATAAAATTAAAGTAAAAAGAAATACAGTAGCAACTTACGAAATGGGAAGAAGTATTCCGAGTGACGCAGCTATTGCTTTGATCTGCCAAGTTTTCCATATAAGTGAATTTTGGTTGAGAACCGGAAACGGTGAAATGCTTTTACCAATTACGAAAGATGAAAAAATTTCAGAAATGCTTTCAGACATTCAGAGTTTAGATGATAAGAATTTTAAGCATCGCTTAATATCAGCTTTATCAAATTTAGATGATGCTGGTTGGAATGCTTTAGAAAAATTAATTGATTCTATTTCTGATGGGAAGTAAGAAAAAAGACAAGGGCAGTGCGCAAACCCTTGTCTTTTTATTTATTTCTTTAATCCTTTTACATATATGTATACTAATCTTAGCCATGTAATGCTAGTTTTTCCTCGCACTATTTCCATTATTTTTTCCTGGTACCACTTTACTTCATCCAAATGAATCCCTCCAGTTCCGATGCTGTGATGGTTTAAATTGTAGAACATATGTCTGCTTGTCAAACATCTAAATCTTCAAGCGCATCTTTTATTATTACATAAATGAAGTGCATCGTTTTTACATCGTTAACTTTCAATAACATCCTCTTGATTTCTGATAAGTACATTTTTCTCCATCTGTCGTTGCTTTTCTGATTGATTTCTTTTACCGTCACGAAAATTCCTCCTTTGTTAAATATTGACAAGTTTTTAATACTGTTATAAAATTTCTTTATTCAATAATACTATAAAGGTGGTGTATTTACTTATCTAATTTTAGCAACTTGATTTTATTTAATTTAATAATTAAGGTCAATATTCTAACCAAAGACAGGGGGTAATTGTATGACAAATCTTGATTTATTAGACAATTTTGCAAAAAATATCGAAATTGAACGAATTAAGTTGGGATATTCACAACAAGAATTCGCCAAACTTTTAAACATTTCGTCTTCAACGTACAAAAACATAATCTCTCGTCGGACAAGCTCTGTAGACATTACACTCGTGCCAAAGATATACAGTCTTACTGGTAGATTTTTGTTTGAATTACTGGAATTGGATAGTATGGAATTGGAAATATTGAAAAAATACAGGCTATTAACTGAACGTCAAAAAGCTTATATTAGTGGAAAAATTGATTTTGAACTTGAAATGAAAGCTGATGAAAAAGAATCGGATAATATGCTAGATGTTTTGGTGCTTACTGGTGACATGAAAGATGGCATGATACTTGATAGTTCAAATGAACAGCGAATATACTGCCCTGAATATATTAAAAAATATGGAAAAAAATTGCACTGTGGAATAAGGATAAATTCAAATCATTTAACCCCTGTTTATGTAAAAGGCGATATTGTTTGTGTGTCAAAGAAACCGCCAAGAGACGGTGATACATGCATTCTTGTCAATAAACAATCTGGGAAATGTTATATAAGACGAATGAGACAAGGAGGAACGTGAAAATGAAACCTATAAACGGATATGGGGATATCATAGAAATTGATACAAAAAATTATTCCGACATAAAGAATTGGATAGTATTCGGAATCGTGATCGCTGTATTGCGAAGATAATATACCCAGCCCGTTTGCCGGACTGGGATTTTTTTATTTAAAAGCCGTATTTTGTTACTGCAACATCGTCTGACCAACAGCCGAATGTATCGTTATCGCCATAAGCTTTGACGCTTACTGTAGCTCCGTCCATTCCATCAGCAATAAAATCATCAGTGTAATTGGTAGAGTAAAATGCTGTATAAGTCGTATCGTATTCTTTCCACGTTCCGTCAGACTTTGTAATACGCACTTTGTAGGACGTTGCATTTTCAACTTCTGACCACTTGACTGCCACGTAACTGTAGTTAAAATACCTTTATGCGCTCTTGTAATACGATGCATATTCCACTGTCGGAGTAGCGAGGATGCATTTCAAAATCCAGTTTTTCGCGGCATTGTTTATTGCTTCTTTCAAGGCGTCATCTGGCTCAAAGTTGATATCTGGGATTTCGACAGACGGTGGTTTAAGTGGTGGCGTACAAGCCATAACTGGAGTTACACTTGTGAGTGATAACGCAAGTACGCACGCTAAAGCTAAAATTCTTTTTCTTGTTTTCTTTTTCATAATTTTTTACCCCCTAATGGCAACTGGGAAACATAATACTCTTGACTGAAACTTTGTCCATGAACCAGAGTTTTTGTAACCGGAAACAGCAATCGTATCACCAGAACTGCATACTCCCATAAAAACAGAAGATATTTTATCGTTGTTTCCGTCCTGTCCAATGATAACGTCATTAAGTTTGCAAGTTATCTCCTGTTTGCTATTATTAGAATCTAAAGTCGCAGATACAGTAACAATAAAGGCATAGTTAATGCCTTCTACGAAACTGGTTATATGTGACGCTTCCCACGTTACGCCACCGACCGTGTCTGATTCAGCAAACGGAAGACTAAGTTTTGACATAAGTGTTTTTATGGCAAGTGCTCCAACAAATTTACTTGTGCTTTGATTTGAATTAATGTCAGCCAAAACATTCATTAAGTCGTTCTTATCTGCACTTTCGTTGATAGCTTCAGCGAATGAATTAAGTTCAGCTGCGCCAAAATTATCACCAGTCTGTGTGTACGGAGTAACGTCTTCAAAGGAAACTGTTCCGTCACTATTGTTTGTCATTTTGAATTTTCGATTTCCAGAGTATGCATCGTTTTTGTAGTTTGTTTTTAAAGTTGCTTTTGAAGCCATTAGAACCTCTCCTCCTTATATCTTCCAAGTTTGAATGGAATTCTGCGCACCATATTTGCCTGATCTTCAATCATTGTCTTTAGTTCCGCACATGTTTTTTCTATCCTGTTCAGTTCTTGATACCCGATGAAAATACCATTTGCGTAGAATGTCTGATATGGTCCATAGTCTTTTGTGGAAACTTTATTCGCAATCGAAAGCAAATTATGTTCAATCGCATTAAAATGATCTACATTCCAATAGCTAGCATAATTGTCCATATCAGAACCCATGTCTTCGATATCGAATCCTCCAAGCGTAGCCACAGCAATTTCATGTAAATACGCAATATTGTTTTTAATTCTGTTGAAGTCCTCAATATTAAATTTTGAATAGAGCTTCCAATTTGTTTTTGGTGTACTCCATGCCATTACATATCCACCTGCCTTGCTTTAATTTTCCCACTGAATCTTCCGTTAAACTCAATTTCGTTTTCGTAAGCCTGAATAAGTGCTGTTCTTCCGTTTTTCTTTTCAAGATAAAACGCGTCATTTGCATCAACTCTAGGGTCTCCACGCCATTCCAAAGAGTAATCAATCACACTTGAATAATAGTCCTCAATCCATTTTTCCAATTCTGGAGAATCTTCACTGATTAGAGGGTTTTCCCATTCTTGATATTTTTCACTCGTATTTGCTATATCTGTTTTCTGCGTTACAACGTATTCTTTTCCAGAAACCGTTACCGTCACGTCTGCACTTGCGGTAACACCAGTGAATTTTACTTTCACGTAAAAGTTTCCCCACTCCACAATTTCAGCCTTAATCGCCGTGTTGTTTGTTGCTACGCTAAGACCATAAGATGCATTGCTGAAATATATCTCGTGGACTTGATTGTTTTCTGTAACCGTAACGTTTTCGTTCGCGATTTCCTTACTTTCTTCGGAAGTTTCAGAATAGACAGTTTTCACAAGAGCGACTTTGTGTGCTCTGTTTTCAAGCGTACACTCTGGATAATCGCTCAAATCATTTCTGCGAATTGTGTAGTTTGCCGGGTCGCCAATCATAAGATAATCAACCGCAACTCTCGCATTTTTTGCACCTTTCGTAAATTCGATCTCTGCTTTATCGATGTATCCGAAGTCTTTTTCCAGCTTGTACGAACCACCACTGAAAGGCGCCTTGTATGTCTCCGTAATTTTCGGATAGTCAGACCTTCCACTATCTACCCAGTAGGAAATCGCAAAATACTTACTTTTCTCTGTCGGAGTAAAAAGTGTATTCTCTACTCCGCCAGCTCCTTCCAGCCGGTTTTTATCAGCATCATATATGCAAAAATTGAAATAACTGGTTCCATCATTTTGAAAGCGAATGGAGATAACATCATCTGTTATTTTAATGTAATCCGAAGCATAATATGTGCCAGCTATTGAAACATTAGTTGATAAAAACTTACCAGTACTAGGGTCTAGCTTTTTAAACATAGTAGTTTTAAGTTTTCCATAAACCCTTGTTTTCTCTTCGAAAAGGTCTTTTGTGATGGTTTCTTGCAACTTACCCTTTAGATATGTTCTTATCACGAACTGTTCCGGAGATATACCTCTAAATTGCATATAAAGGTTGTATGCACGAAACTCTGCTTCCGAAGTAAAAGTAATAATTGGATTCCCGAGAATGAATTCATTAGCTCCAATAGAAACTTTCTTACTTATGTACCCTGTATTTTTAACATCATTCGGGTCTAAAAACAGCAAAGTGCCATCAACACTCGAAAAATTATAACTGGCGATTGCATAGGCATCTTTCTTATCATTTGTCAGAATGTTGTAAGATTTACTGTAGCTAGTCTCTCCATTTGTCGAGATTGATTTCTTTGGAATAAACGCCGGGGCGATGTTTATTTTTCCTTTCCTGTCCTCAAAAATAGCACATCTTCCGGCATTAGCAATAATCTGCAATGCTTCCGTGTGCCTTACAACAGGAATTGGGTTTTTGACCTTAACGTTCTTTAAGTAGTCATCCAAAACATATCTATCATTACTGATTCCAGCATCTTTCAAAACATCTACAGCAAGCTCGTAAAGAGAAATACCATTCCTTACATATACTCCACGGTAGTATTTATTATACTGTGAACTGATATAGTCCGTGGCTTTAAATTCAACAGATATGTCATTTGAATTCCATGAATCCAGATAAGATACTATCTCCGGAAGCCATTCAATATTACCGTTTCCGTCAATGTCATATCCAAACTCGATTTTTAACTCTTGCCCTACTTTCAAGAATCCACTTGCGCTCTTAATGTTTTCCGCATCGAAGTAATCATCTTGGTTATCCAGTGAAAGCGAAACATCTCTGCTCGGAAGTGTTTCAGAAATAGGCGATACAACATCAGTAATTGAGCAAGACAAGGTATTTGAGTTATCGAAGTATTTTACAACTCCAAAATAAAGCGCGTAGATACGCAATCTGTTTTCGCCATATTTCATTGTTTTTGGAGTAATCGTAATCTCGCTTACATTTTCAAATACATCTTCCGTAACAAAGGTGGATGATGTGTTTGAATAGTCCTTATTCACACTTCCACAAGTGATATTGAACTTTGTAGGGTAATTATCTCCAAAATCAATCGTAAGTCCTCTAATATCAAAACTGGCACCGCCAAATGTTATTTTGACCGCCTGTTTAATATCTTTGGTTACAACACCTGACGCCATGTACGTAGCTGCGCCCGAAGTAGGGCAAAAATACATACTGCCGTCAACTTTGGAAAAATCCTGTTCCGCTGTTGCGTAAATTGCTTTTGCTGCTCTTTTTGTGAACACATCATTTCCATTTGAAAAAGCGGTGAACTCTGTATCATCACTAAACTTCGCTGTCTTTTGCGCTTCTGAATTAATAATACCAATCGAACCACGAATATACGACCTATTACGGAATGGAAGTTTCATAGACTCTATATATTTGTCACTTGCCTTTTGCATCTACTATCACTCCCATCCGGCATCAATTAAGTTGAATTTCAATACTTGATCCTGTTCAACCATATGTGTTAATGCATTTACAAAAAGAGGTTGACCGCTTCTGTCTCCAGGGTACATTGTTACTGTTATTATCTTTCCAGGATTCGCCATATCCTCGAAAGTAACAGGCACATAGAACGGTTTCAGAGCATTTAGCATCATACGCCTTGTTTCTGGAGATATGCCTACCCATTCCAGATTGTCAAGCTTGTATAAATCCCTTCCAACTCTCTGTCCGACAGCTGCATTATTTACATTTCTTCCACCATCTACAGTTGTTGTTATCGTCCACGAGAACCCTCTTCTCGGAGCCGGGAAGTCGTATCCGTTCACATTTAAGAATGCCGACATAGCCATATCTCAAATTCCTCCTAAAAAAATAGTGCGGTAGCAATTAAGCCACCACACTATGTAAATGAATGTCCGTTTCTGTTTTTTCTTTTATCATAAACGTTTACAAGTTCACGTCCGTCAATGACTATCCTACTTCCGCGTTTTACAGCTTCAATAAGTTCTCGTAATAAGTCCGTTTCTCTTGTGTTCTCAGACTGCGCTTTAAGCATGGCTTCATATACACCTTTTGAAATTCCGTCAACAATCTGATTGTTGTTTGCTACCGCTGTGCGCCCGTTGGAGAATTTTCCTACCATTTCTTCGTGATTTGCCATGAATACTCCATCTTCCGGGAATCCTCCACCAGTATACTTAGGAAGAATATCTGATAATCCAATACTACCAATACCATACTTGTATCCTTTATACCCTCTGGCTGTCCATCCGGCATTAAGACTTCCGTATCTTCCAACCGTATATCTAATAGCAGCTATCATATTTGACAGTGGATCGTAGATATTCGTATTGTATCCAGGTAATGCATTGCTTCTGAATGTTGGGTCAATTACCTGCATAAGTCCTTTTGACGGAATTCCGGCTTTCGCATTGCTGTCCCATAAGTTAATAGCATTCGGATTACCGCCAGATTCATGTTGCATTTGCATAAGAAGAGCATTCAAATTAGCTTCCGAATACTGATTCGTCAGCTTAAGAGCCTTTTTAGCAAGTGTTCTCCATTGCTCTACTCCGGCTGATACGTTATAAGCTACGTTTCCGGATACCTCGCTACTACTAAACATGTTTGCAATAAAGTCTTTTGCTGATTTAAAAATTGTTTTTACAATTCCACCAGCAATATCCGATACAGGAGAAAGTAGATTTGAAATGTCTACAAACTTATTTAATGCTATCTGTAGTAATTTGCCCGGATGTTCAACATAGTCAGCAACAGTACCAGCAATATCTTTTGCCTTTTCCCATACGCCACCAAAGAAGTCTCCAATACCATTCGCGTAATGAGTAACACCCATGCCGCCCATAAGTGCCTCTGTCTGGTTTGCCGGCATAATTTTCGTTCCCTTTTCAAGCGGAATTACAACATTTCTTCCTTTCGGAATAAAAGGTTTCCCGTTTGGAGGAACAATCATTTCTTTGTATGTACCACCCGGTTGGTCGTTTACCATTCCGATTGTGTCTTTCCCCACGCCGTTTGTACCAGATGCAAACTTAGGAACGTCCCATTTCTTCAATCTTGTTCCGGAATTAAGTTTCTCAAGAACCCAGTTAATGCCATTGATGATTCCATTCACGGCATCACCAATCGGAGAGATGATTTTGTTTGCAATATCTTTGAAGAAACCGCTTATTCCTTGCCAAATGCTTGTTACAGCATTATAAGCACTCTGGAATCCGTCTTTGAAAAATCTTGTAATTTTATTCTTTTCAAAAATACTGGTAATCTTTCCATAGATTTCTTGGAATTTTTTAACTACATTTCCGATCAAGGACGCTGCGCCGTTTATCAGTCCTTGTATTAAATAAACACCCATTCCAGCTATTACAGTTGATGGGGAATGAATGCCAAACACATCTTTAAAACCATTAATAAATGGATCAAAAATATTGTTTTTTATCCAACTTCCAATTCCTTTAATAGCCGACAGTATTCCATCAAGACCACCGTTCCAGATGTCTTTTCCGATTTCATACATAAGCGTAAACACAAAAGAAGCTGCTGCTCCCAACGCAGTGCCTAGAAGACTAAAGAAACTACTTGCAATTCCGGCAAAGTCGATGCCAGAAATAGCATCTTTTAGGTTCTGCCACAACCCTTTCGCCATTTCAGACCAATCTATTCCCGCAATCCACTCTTGAGCTTCTTCAAACGCCCCTATAAGATAGTCACTGATACTTTTTGTGACCAATTTCCAGTCTAAGTTTCCAAAATAACCTATTACAAAATCAAACAAGGCCGTAATGTTCCTTACTAGCAATCTTCCATAGGTATTAAAATCAATCTGTTCCAGACTGGAATTTATAAAGTTTGCTAAATCATTACCAAGTCCAACAAAATCAATCGCCTTTAAAGTGTAGTATATTGTTTGTACAAACCCGTTAATTCCAAAACCAGCTTTTTTTCCAAGTTCAGACCAATCAACCGAATCCGTTATCTGGTTAACTTTTTCTCCTAATAATGTTCCTAAAGATTTCCAATCAGCATTTTGGATTGCTTCCCTAATCTTTTCTGCAAAGTCAGATATTCCTTTGTCAACCGAAGTCGTTTCAAACATTTCTGACGGAGATGGCCCAGTATAGCTTCCACCGCTTCCACCACCACTATCAGAATCAGAATTTGAATCTGTTGTCTTTTGTTGGACATTAAGTTCATCAATTCCAAGGGTATATGTTTGGAAATCTTTCGCAGCTTTCTTCGCATCACTTCCAGCTTTTTTTGCGCTTGATCCAGTGTCACTAATAGTTTTTCCGTAATCTTTCCATGCCTTTTTTGCTTGTACAACAGTTCCTTTCCCTGTAAGAGCTGCCATAAACTGACCAACCGCATTTAAAGCCCTCGCCATCATATCAATAAACGCTGAAATATACGGCCCGACTGCATTAACAATCGGGGCAAACGCAACAGCCCAAGCGTTTTTCAAATATAGAAGTGATGAAACCATTCCGGAAATACTATTGTTGTATTCAGAGCTGTACTGAACAAGGTTGTCTGAACCCTCTTTCACAGCTTGTTTGATATTACTGATCGCACCAAAGATAGTTGAAAAGAGAATAGATGAACCAATCATTTTTAACAACGACATTCTTGCGTTTCCAGATTCATCTTTCACTCCCCTTAAGGAAGATGCAAGAGATTTTAAGATTTTTAGTGGTGATTTTTTTATTGAAGCTACACTTTTCGCAAGGTTCCACATTCCAGCTCCTGCTTTTTTAGTAGCAAACGAAATTGTTTGAAATACTTTTCCAGCAGCAGGAGAAATGGCTTGAAATGCTGTTTTTAACGCTATAGCTTTCTTTTCCATACCTCCTAATGAACTATCGTCCAAACGAAGTTTTTCCATAAGATTATACGGAAAAGAACGTATTGAATCCGCAACTGAACTTATTCCGCTTTTAAACTTTGTGAAAAAACCTGTATTGTTTGAATCTGTAACTTTTTTCAACGAAGCCGATGCTTTTTCCGCTTGTCTACTTATTTCGTTCAAGTTTCTTGCTTCTTTTTCAATAGATCCGCTTGAAACTTCTGCACTCTCAGACATCCCTTCATTTGCTTCTGGTACTTTCACGCCATCAGAAAGTCTATACGGTGTTTCTCCATTTCTTGTTACAGTTAAATCAGGGTTAAGCTTTACAGTATTAAAAGCCTCTTTTGCTTTCATCGCTTCTGCCAACGAGTTTTTATACTGGAACATATTTTTGATGTTCTTTTCCCACATTTTCCCCTGATTTATTGCACTTCCTGTCTGTTCGGCAGTGTCGAAAACATTTTGCTTATATTTATTCAAGCCAGATTCAAGCTTAGAAATTGTACGATCAAGCTGTTTTTCGTTCATAGCTTCAAAGTTAATTCTAAGCTTAGAATCCTTGTATTTTCTCATCAATGCGCTAAAGCCTTGGTCTGCTTTTTTAATCTCGGAAGTATCAACTTTCAGTTTGGTAGTTGCAGAACCAAGCTTCTTTTGTTTGTTTACAATACCGTCTAGATATTTCTGAGAAGATTTAAGGCCACTGATATCAACTCCACCAATATTGTTTAATTTTGGAGCTAATGAGCCAATTTCAGAAAGCGTACTGGCTATTTTTTTTAGTCTGTCTTGCATTCCAGTAAGAGAACGGTTAGCTTGTTTAGCAGATGTTTCTATTTGCAACTCAATTGAATCAACTTCTGTACCCACAACTTCACCTCCTCTTTGTTCTACTACATGCTTGTCTCCGGAAGTCCAAGTTTTCTGTCATTTTCAATCCACTTATCCATAGCCCTGATTTCCGCAAGCATATCTCTTCTCTCTCGTTCTTCTTCGGTTAGTTCTGAATCTTCGATGATTTTCCAAAGAATAGGCTTTTCAATATACTCAGCTTTACCTTTGAGAACACTGTCTATCGCAGTAACTATTGCTGAAAACGTGTATTGACCTGATATCCAGTTAATATAGTCTTCCCTTTTAATTCTTTCCTTATCTGCTTTCGCAATTACTTTTATGATATGTGGATTCATATTCCAGAACTCATTCCAAGTGATTCCAAGCACACTTGCTGCCGGGAACCACTCGTTTTCAAAAAATTCTCTTTGGGATTTGTATTTTTTTACATTGTCTGCACAGGTGCCGTCTGAACCGGTGCTACTGGTGCAATTGGCACTGTTTGTTCCTGAACCTGAGCAATTTCCTTTTCTGCATTCTGTTGGAGAGCACGAAAAAAATCAGATTCTTCCATTTTCTTCTTCAGAACTTCAAATGCCTTATCAAACTGGCCACCTTTGATAAGATGCTGCTCAAATTCCTTTCCGGCCACTTCATTGCTTACTCCCATACAAATTCCGACATATGCTCTCAAAAATGACATCGGAGTTTCTGAATAGTCATCCATAGTTACTCCTCTTTTTTCAAGATCACATACCGTGTTAAATCCAAAATCTTTTGCAACGCATGTAGTTTCGTTAATTTTAAATGTATCCATAAATCCTTACCTTCCCTTTCTTTTATAGGGAATGGGCAGCCCGAAGGCCACCCCGTTCCGTTTTGTTGATTAAATTGTCGTTTCGTCGGTGTAATAATAACTGTTCTGAGCGTCCACCGACATTTCTTGCTCAGAACGTGTTACCCCTTTGATACAGTAAATGTTCCGTCTTTATTGTCTACGACGGTGTATTCATCGGTTACTTTTTTAGCCACTGTGTTTGGAATAGCAGTTACTGACATTTCAACAATTTCATCTACTCCACCAACATCTGAAGGTGTAGCAGATACCTGTGCCACGTAAGCATATTTAGCCACGGAACCAATACCGTCAGTTCCGTAAAGTTGTAATATGCATACACGTTTGTCTTCCATTGTTCCAATATTATCCAGATACTCTTTTTCAAGGTTTCCGGTAAATTCTTTCGAATCTGTTGTCTTAATACCTTTTTCAAATGTCTGTGCATCGTCCTCAAGAGTTGTAGATTCTACGGTGTTCGGAGCTGATACTGGTGCCGGAATACTCTTCGCTTTACAGAGTAATTTGTATGTTCCGGCAAAATCAACTTTTGATAAATCTGTTGCATCTGCGATTTCTTTTACAATAGCTCTCGCTTTGTAACTGGTTGAAGCCATGTTTTATACCTACCTTTCTGCCTTTTTAGGCAACAAAAAAAGAGCCTTACAGCTCTCCTATAGTGTGTCTTCATTTCCAAGAGTTCGTCTCACTCTCATTACGCTTCTGTAATTTCCGCTACCATTGTTAACTTCCGGAAATGATTGTATTTCAAACCCCATATCTTTAAAAACAAATGCAATCTCTTTTAGTACCGCTTTGGCTTCTTTTTGGGATTTGTTTGTTGTTACTTCAATCTGCATTGAATATTGAATTCCGTTGATTGTATGTCCCTCGGTAGTTCTTGCTTTTTCTGATCCTGACATTTCGTGCATGTATACAGTTGGGTATTTTGTGGTCGCATCTTTTGGTTCATCTGTCAATGTAAAGTGAATGGTTGGAAACTTCTTATTCAATTTATTGAGTACTTTATTTTTTACAATAGAAAACAGATTTGTTTCTAAGTCAAATACCCATGAATTATCCATTTCCAAACACCTCCTTCGCAATGATTCCGATTTTCTCCCTCAATTCAACTCCTGTATTGTACATAAATGGTCTTGACTGCATACCTTCGGTAAAGAAAAATTGACCGTTTTTATAATAAAACCATCCATATGTACCAGCTGGATACTTTCCAAATGATTCCTTAAGCGTAATAAATTTTTTTCCTTGCGCATACACGACAGGTAATTTCCCTGGATACGGTGATGATGCACCAACCATACCCGTACCGATTTCTACATATATCGCATGGTTTGAATCTGCCTTAACAACGTAAACAGATGTATTTTTACCAGAAGGTCTTTCTTCACTTGATATACTTCCAAGAAGTTCACCCGTAAATACTGCATCAAGGTCAACAACATTCGCTTTTGCAATCTGTACTCCTTCTTCTGCAAGACGTTTCGTAAACTCTTTCACTTTCGAATCAAGTTCTTCCTGATACTTCCTAATCTGTTCAATCGCATCTGTAATGCTTTTTACTGACAAATTTGCTTTTATTACCCTTCCCATCTTTACACCTCTTTGCTTATCTTCTTAAGCAGAAATGCGTCCTCATTCAATGGTTCATCATTAGTAGCCATAACCTCGTAATCTGCCGTGTTGGCATCTACGTTTAAATTGTTTGCCGTGTCTTTGTATTTAACGGCTGATTTTCGCCAAATACGAGTCCCTACGGCAAATGGCAATGCGCCTTTTGAACAAACAATAGTGGCTTTGTCCGCTGAATCCTCTACACCAAAAACTCTTATAAAAGCTTCAGTCAAGGTAGAATTTATGTTTGCCATGAACTCTGTCGGTTCCGTATATTCCGGTTCGTATTCGCCGGATTCCACTGGTACTTCTTTTCCGTCAACGGTAATGTATTTAGTGTTTCCTTGCTCGTCTTTTTCATAAATAGGCGTATTTCGCCCAGTCTGCAAAGAATACAGCATTTTCTGTTTATTTCTGTCCAGTGTTCGCATCGGTATCAACCTTCTTTGCTTGCTTTCTAACCTGATCTACGCCAGTACTTGCAAGACCAGATACAATTCCTACTGCGATTGCATTAAGAACATCTTCTGCCGGAAAATCTGGAATTACATACATTCCAACAACTCCAAGGATTCCACCGGCAGCACCTACGATAACTGGAATACTATTATCCTTAATTTTAGGACAAAGTTTTGCGCCAAGTCCTAAAAGATAAGTAATCACAACGATAGCAAGTACAGTTCCCATTGTAGAAATATCCATTATTGTTCACCTCCATCTACGTTCTTTTTGATATGAAGTTCATCAATCTCATGCTTCATCTTGGTAATCATTCCATTCCCGCCTAAATCATGATAAGCTTTGTACATTTCGCAAAAGTTTTCATATGCGTAGGAAGGTATATTACCAAGTTGCGTGTATTTGCTATGATACTCAATTAGCTGTACACGAAGCAAAAGCATAGTTCCCTTGCTGTTAGCTTTCCTCATGTCTCGTTCTTCTGCAATTCGCTCATCACGTTCCTTTACGTATCGTGTTTGCTTTTTTTTCTGTTCTTGCAGTAGCCAAACCATGTATCCAAGCAAAATAGGAAGGGCAATGAAATATGTTTGTGTTATCACTTCACGCATCTTTTGTTGCTCCGTATTCGATTATTTTTCGTCACTCCCACCACCAAACCGACGAATCCCCTGCAACCATATTGCTGACATCAGTAAAATGGTCACGCACAATCTTCTACAAAAAATGAACATACGGAAGTACGTCATTAAATATCGAACTGGATATATAAGCATTTTCGTATGATCTGCTTGTAGAATTTTCACTGTGAGATGATTCTCCCTCAGCTCCTTCTTTCGCTTTCAGATCAACGACTGCCATAGCAATAGTACTTATATGTCTTTGAATATCATCTTCAATCTGATTTTCAGTAAAATTGCTAGGAAAATTCCTTTGTTGCTTATATTTTTCAATAACAAAATCAATCAAGAGTTTTGATGGCTCCTGACCTTTCAGCTCTGGAATGTCATTGAAATATTCAGTTACCTTTTCCCTGATTGAATCTGCCACTGCCATAACTGTTCTCCTTTACAAATTGAATTTCGAAATAAAATATTCCTTTAATTCTCCGCCAGTCATCGAATCAACATTGCTCATACCATGACTAGTCGCTAACGAACGTAAGTCTTGTACATTCATTCTGTTAATATCTGTCTTGGTATAATTAAATTCAAACGAAGATTTTCCCGGAATTTCTTCCGGGATTACTTCGCCAGCTTTATACCATTTTCCATCGATTTTGATTACATTTGTTGCAATCATACAACCACCGCCTTACGCTACTTTCATAACAACAACGCTGTTCATTCCCTCAAATGACGGAAGACCAATCATTGACACAACGCAGTGTGTATTGATCGGGTGCTCTGTAGTATAAGTGTAAACAGCAATACCTGTTTCAACGATAGAAAGGTTTCCATTTGCGAGACTTCCACTTCTCTCTTCTGGTGTTCTACCGAAAACATAATCACCAAGGTATACTCCGGCTGATTGACAAGAGATGATGTTTTTCGGAATAAAGTACTGAGTTACTCCGGATTCGTCAACATACATCTTGTCGTAAACTTCGATTTCGATTCCGTATCCTCTCAGGTACGCAAGTACATCTTCCTGTCTTACTCTGATACCGCCGTTGTATGCTGTAATTCCAAGAACCTGTTTCTTTGTATCCTCAGCATTGAGAAGCATTTCAAAAGTCTCTGTGTTCATCGAAAATCTTGTCAGAGAATATCCTGTTTTCTTGGCGAAATCACGTCTTGTTTTGATAAGGTCATCAAGCGGTGTTGCTGTCTCCGGGGCATCCCATTTGTCAGATGTTCCAGAAATTTCAATATAGTGGTCTTTTTTGTGCACTGTTCCATTGTCAGTTGTGTAATCAACCACATACTTTTTGCCCTCAATATTTACGGTAACTTTCGGTACACCGTCTGCCGGTGCAAGAAGTTCCCAAATCTGTCTCTCAGGTACAACCATAGCTCCCTGGATCAAATTCATTGGTTTCTTACTGATTTGTCTGAGAACTTGGTTTGCAAGAGAAGAATTTTCAGCTGAAGCATAATCTGCATATTGCTGTTCTTCTTTCTCTGTGACCATGTAGGACTCTCTGTAGAACGGCATCTCGTTCTGAATGTCCTGGAATCCTCCAACATCTCTTAATGGAGCCTGTGCATCGAAATTTGAAGCTTTCAGTGCTACCGGCTGTGAATTTTCGCCGACAATGTATCTGATTTCAAGTGAATCCTGTTTTGTGGTTCCGAATTTCTGTCTTCCAAGATACGGTGGAAGTGCAAGTGATGCTTTGTAGTTATCCCACATAACTCCAAGACTTCTTGCTGTAAACGCTTTCGCTAATGGTAATGCCATCTCTAATATACCTCCTTAATTACTCTGTAATTGCTGGTGCACCGTAAAACGTAACTCTTGGTGTTGCTTTTCTAGCTGCATCTGAAATCTGTGGAGAAAGTGATTTAACTTTTTCCCAATCAATAGTTCCTTGATATACGTATGTTCCCGGTGCATCTCCCTGTGTTACGTCAACGTCTTCAAGAAGATATCCAAGACATGACGCATCGTTTGATGGATACGGTGTGCCAGCCTTTGCAATTTTCATACCGTTTTCATCAGCTACTGTTACGCTCTCCTGTGTTACCACGCAAGCTGCTCCTTCATAAGAAAAAAACTTCAAAATACCTTTACTCTGCGTAAAATCTCTTACAATTGGTTTTCCCATTTTTTTACCTCCAAATTTACTTCATCAGGTAGTAATCTCTTGTTGCCTGATCGCTAGCCTTATTGCCAAATACGATTTGTTCCGCATTTGCTACATCTTCCGGCTTTTCTTCGTCTTTTTTTCTTCCGGCATTTCCACCAGGATTAATGGAATCATCTGCGATTTCCTGTTCCTTGGCTTGTGCTGCTTTTGTTTCTTTTTCGGCGATAATCTGTGACAATGAATCGATTGCTGCTTTTGCAATCTCCAGATTGTCCTGAAATCCAGCAAGAACCGTATCTGCCTGTTCGCCTGTCAGACCCTTTTCAGCTGCATATGCCCGAATGTCTTTTTTGATATTTTCTTTTTGCAATGAATCAATCTGTTTTCTAAGCTTCTCAATCTCGTCATCGTTCTGTGGTGACGGATTTGGGTTCGGCTGTGGATTTGGAACTGGTGCCGGTGTAGGCTGTGGCTGAGGTTCCGGCTTTGGTGCTGGATTTGGGTTCGGTGCCGGAGCCGGTCTGTTACTGTGAAACTGATTTAAGTAATTCGTAACTTGGGCATCTGTCGGTTCCTCAATCCCTAACGCGATTAAGTTCTGTTTTGCTTCTTCTCTTGTCATAGTTATTACCTCCGTATCTACATTTGTTTTCGCTGTTCTATCAGCTTGGATTTATACTTTTTCCCATCTAACGCGTGAGAATGCTTTTTTATGTATAAAAAAATCAGCCAAAAAATTTGGCTGATTCCAAAAATTTGGCTGATTGATTTATTGAATTTAATTTTTAAACTGAATAGCTTCAATTCTAAGTTCCTGTCCGACTGTACCTAGTGTAGATACGCCGTCAGCTTTCGTCCAGTCTGTCCAACCGGAATTCTCCACATGGACTCGGTACTCAAAATCTCCGTCAAAACATAAGCACTCAATACGCTTATTCTGACCAGTTGTGCCGATTACCGTGTCTTTTGTGACCGTGCCATAATCTTTCCACCCGATGCCCTCAATATGAGCTTTCGCTTTAATTGTCATGCCAAGTGGATCAATCTTAAATGCTTCGAGACGCAATTTATGCCCTGTAATACCAATAATGTTTTCACAAGCTCTTGCGCCAAGCCATCCTTTATTCTGGACATGTGGATTGACAAGGAATTTAGCAACCATGATCTCGATCGCTTCAATTTGCAGTCCCTTTCCTTTTGTGCCCGCCCAATTGCCGTTGAATGTCCAATCTGTCCATCCGATGTTTTTTTGATGGACGCGGTAGATATATGGTGTATCTTTGCCGGTAATCTTGATCGCTTCTATACGCTTGTTCTGTCCTGTGGTGCCAAGGATTGTGTCTTTGGAGATATTCTTGTATTCTTTATCGCCTACATCCTTGATGTGAACAGTTACGTCTGTCTCTCCAACCGGAATAAGTCGGAATGCTTCAATTCTCCGGTTCTGTCCAGTAGTTCCAGACATACGACCATCAGACTGCCAGCACGCCCAGCCGATGTCACGGATATGCGACTGGTAAGATACCTTACCGTAATGCTGTACGGAGTCCTGAGATGTTCCACCAGATGTTACCTTACCGTCAGAATCCTCTTTTGCCGGAGCTGCCGTGGCGATATCGAAAGCGTTAAGAATACCTCTTGCCAGATCATCCATCTGGCTGTTGAATTTGTTCAGATCGCCAGAATTGGTAATGAAGCCATTCTCCAGTAGTCTGTAGCTATATCCTCTTGCGGCAGCCCTGTTCGGGTTGGCGAGGTCACTTCTCGGAACGATATTTTTTGCACGCCCCGGGAAGAACGAGCCGATAAAGCTTGCCAGTGCCGTGTCATACTGGTCTGCGCTATAAGCAGAATTGATAATAACATGACCGCCCTTTGCCGAAGCTCCTGCGCTGTCCATGTGCAACTCTAATATCTGCCAATCTTTCGGAATATTAAGGCTCATGATTCCATTGTCTGCGTACCAGTTCCGGTTCATATCTGCGACCGTGACATTTCCACCGCCTAATGCTGATAATCTGGAAGCGAGCGCACGTACACGCTCTGCCTCCGTATATCCATATCCTACTGCTCCGCAATCACCGGCGCCATGACCAGCTATTACATATAAATGTGCCATACTATATCTCCTTTTATGGTATTTAGTTAATTAAAGAGGGCTTTAGTTAATTATAAACTTCTAATCCAATTTTCAATTACAGTACTTCTCCATTCATGTCCTTTATCATTCGGGTGTGCATCACCATCCGCATTATAAAAAGTAGCATTTCTTAATTCGGCAACTTTAGGATTTAAAACTAAACCACTACCAGCTCGTCTGCCGCCATTCATTACGGGTACATTAGGGTCGCCGCCTAAATCGAGTAATGGGATTCCCCACCATTCACAAATTTCTTTTAATGTTATGTAATAAGATTGTGGCATCCAAGCATCTGACATAATAATACCTATTCTTGCTGTCAGATGATTTTCTATAAGATATCCTAATACTGTATTCCATGCTCCCCACATTGTCGTTGTGTCAGTGCTGTCTTTAGTTCCTTTTGTAGTATCACTATCAGCAATATTACTTTCATTTAAACCGAATTGTAAAATAATGTAATCACAATCTACAGGAACATTTTTATACCGTTCGTATGCAAACGGACTCTTATCGTTTGGATTTTCTTTATTTACAACGTGCATTGTTGAACCAGAAATGCCGTCATGATATAATTTCATTTTATTCCTATTAGCAATTCTCCATCCGAACGATTTGTAACATCCAATAAAATTATCATATAGTGTTTTTCCTAAATTACTGGCTTCTGTAAAACTATCACCACAAAAAGCAATTTTCTTATGGTATAAAACATTTCCTGTTTCCAGTGCTTCTTCCAATCCATTAGTTATCAATGTTGTTTGCTTCTTGACATATACATGCAGGTTATTTGTGCTACCGCAAAACCTTATGTATTTCGCTGTTGGAAAAATATCTTGAGGTATAATATCCAGTCTTTTAAGCGAGTTGTTTGAGTCTTTGACATATGATAATGCGTGCTTATTATCATCAAAAGTTACATATCCACACGCATCCCATGCATAATCGGATACAAGTCTGAAATAATCATAATTGTCTAAGTCTATATAATCACTGGTTACATAGTCATCATTTGGCTGTATTCTTCCGGCATCATTTATATATCCACTTGTTGTATTTGTTAATGTAAGTTCATCATAAGTATTAGGAATAACATAATTTTTTTCTTTGCTAGACTCTTTTATGGAATCAATAATTGATTTATGTCGAAGTATCTGAAAGTTTATTTCATTTAATGAGCCTAATGATGAGATTCTAATGTATTTTACCATTGGTGGAATTACAGTAGTTACAGTATTAAAACCATTATCTACAGTGGCAAAAGATTTATATAATTTTTTGTTTGAATAATACATTAACAATACTGGATTATGGTATAAAACATAAGATCCTGCTTTTATACTATCTCCTTCATCAACTTCAATGTAATCAGACACTAACCCACCAGAATACGAGTTCTCAACACCATCGCCATTCAAATACTTATCATCAGTTTTATGTTCTAAAACATATTGGGTTTTATCCTCATAATATGTTTCGAGCTGACCAATTTTTGTGTTGATTTCATCGAATACTTCCGAATTGTTTTTAAATTCTTTTCTATAAATCAATGACAAATCAACATTCATTGAAGATATCCTTATTAAGCAATCTTCTTCAACTGTGTACTCGAAATATTGCAGACGATAATTATTTCCTTTATTTTCGACACCTTTTACAAAACTTTTATCAGTATTATAAACTGCAATAGGAAGAGTGTTATTATCATCTTGTGAAATATAAAGATAATAAACTTCTCCTTTTTTTGCATCAATATAATCTGTGCATAATGAAACTGCGTTACTTACAAATTCACCCTTTTTATTTAAAAATCCTTTTAAGGTAAATAAATCGGTCGCATCGTATGCCTTTGTCTCGTTAGATGCTGTTTTTTGAAGATAGGTAACTATATCTTCCTTTAGCAAACCAATGTCCGATTCATTTTTATCTAACCTTTCAGCAGTATCTTTGTATATTTTAAATGATTGTTCTGCCATTTTTAATCGCCCCATTATATTCCATCATCATATTTTACGATAATGCCGTCTTTTCCATTTGCTAAAAAAGAAAATCCTTTACCAGATGCTTTCCCAGAAATCGCATCTCCTGTTTCTTTTGCATCAGCAGCTTTCCCGGGTTCACTCAAGGTTTTATCCGTATTTACTTCTACCGGATTTTCTTTCATGTAATTTTCTACAGCTTGTTTTATATCAGCAGTTGTAGAAGCTGTTTTCTTCCACTCGTTTAATTCAGCATTAAATTTGTAGTAATCTCCTGTATCGGTCATGAGACAAGAACTTCCGGTTCCTACATATAAAGGTAGCTTATCAAGATCTTTTGAAAGGCCTTCGTAATCTCTTATATTTCCATATTTTTTTACGCAAATAAGACTTCCCATTTCAGGTACATCTTCCCCTGCAAGATATGTTTGTCCATCTTGTATAACTGTATAATCATATTTCATATTGTTTCGTTGATAACCTCTTACTTTCCATCGTCATACATTGCTTTAAGGTTTCTATCAGAGTCAATACTTAATGCAATTCCTCCAATGTTTCACTACTCTTCTTCCGTACTACCAGTTTTGCTATCTTGAACCTGTTCTCTTTCGACTTCTTCCGCAGTTCGGTACAAAACATCAAGATATGGTTTTGATAACGTGTATGCTTTCTCACTATCAGGGAATAGAGTGCTTAATTCAAATGCAAGTTTAGGGTGTGTTCCATCTTTCAGCAAATAATCAAGAAACTGTGCTTTTACAAGCATATTATCCATAGGACTGTGATTTATTACCACTTCAAACTGGCTTGTATCAATCGGACAATCATTCTTTTTAATTCTTATAATGTTAAGAATCACGTCATTCAGTCTTTGTTCCGACTCTTGAACGAATGGGTCTTTCAGCTTTCCTCTTGTTTTTGCCATATCCCATCCATTTCTAAGTTGTACAGCTCCTTGCGTGTCTCCACCAGTATTTCCCTCTAACTTAGGAATAGCCAGAATCTGCAAGAAATTGTCTATTAAATCCTGTTTCGCTACCTGAGACTCGGATTGATTAAGCTCCTGTGTCATAATATCAACATCGGCTTTATTATCAGTACCATTGTTTGATTTTACGACCAATGCGCCTTCCATTTTCATTTGTTTGAATGTTTCAGAATCAACTGTGCAGTTTACGAATTTAACCCACGACTGAACAAATTGCTCTATGCCATCCATCCTATTTGACTGCATATTATTGATTGCGTCAAAAATACTGATAACCAATTCAACGTCAGATATTCTTTCTGGGTTGTTTGGGTATTCTACAATCGGAATATTCCCAAACGCATGTACGCTCCATCCGCTCACTTTCCCATCTTTAATAATGCATTGATGCGTTTTTGTGTGGCATACTTTATACCATTCGCCCTTAATGTTTTTCAATTCCTGTACGGAAACGATAGGTTCATCGTTCAAAGAAGAATATATAATGTATGTGTTCATCGGAGTTGGCACTGTAATTCTAAATGGAATGGTTGATTTTTTGTCTTTTACAATCTGAACCGCCAGAAATCCAGTTCCAACAGCTGATTGCCATTCACCGCATTTAATGTTTCTTGCGTGCTTATGTGCTAATCTTAGATATGTATTATATCTGTCAACATATTCGCTTATATCTTCCTTGATTGTGCTTACGCATTGTAGTGGCTCTCCGTATGTCTGACCTACTTTAAATTGGACAGCCTCATACGCATGGTTCTCGACAATTTTGTTTATTATATCGTCTCTTACAATCTTTTTGCGATAAAGAATCGGCTGATCTCCGTGTACATAATTCCAAAGGTACTTTACTACACTTTTATTAAAATAAAACGTTCCAAGAGTTTCGCCTACAATTTCCAGAATATTATTCTGGTCGACCTCTTCAACGTCAACATATGCAATTTTTCTTCCATATTTTCCCTTTACAAGGTCTTGTAGTGTCTCTTTATTCATCAAATTACCTCTGCATTCCAAATGTCATACCGCTACTACAATTTCTTAACGGTATTGGTTTAATTTCCGTTTTTCCTCCGATTGCATGATACACAACCCGTTTGTTACACTTTTTACATTTGCATATTTTGTTCATCGTAGATCGTCCATCATATGTGCCTACTTTTCTATGGCATTTCGGACAATAAATTGTTTCTTGAATATACTCGTTCATTTTTTTCTCCATAAAAAATACGCCCTGCCTGTTTGGCAAGACGCATTTTCTTATCTTTCAGAAGGACATTTCCGGTTAAAGAATTTTTGTTCTTTTTCTCTGATTATAATAATACACCCTTTTTTTAGTGAATTGTGTGAAACTTATAAATATTTGCTTATAATTTTACTTACTAAACTTCTATCTATCGACAAATTATCAGCTATCTGTTGTTGGGTCATTCCTTCGATAAAAACGCACTTAAAAATCTGCCTATCTCTGCTCATTGGAATTGTGTCTATAAATGATTCAATTTCTTCTGTATATTCAATTAAGTCATTTTCTTTTGCTCTCAAACGGTTGACCTTTTTTCTGAGAAGTTTTTTTCTTTTTTCGTAAAGTGATATTGGAAATCCTTCAATTTTAAATCCCTGTATTCCTCCTAGACCTCCGGTTACTTTGTCGCACACGGTACCTTCTGCAATAAGATCTGATATGGAGTCTTCTGTTTTTTTTATTTCTTTTTTTATCATCTCAATTTCCAATTGCATTGCCTTATACTCGGACAAGTTCTCTTTTGTCGGAAAATTTGCATTCATTACCGGTACCCCCCTCTAAACGGATTATGTACAGCTTCAACTTTTGACGGTTCCCACGTTCCTTCGATAAAATATGCCAAAGACGCCAGACAGTCAGGTGCATCTTCATGTTTGTTTTTCCCTTTTATCGTGAAAGAAAATAAGTTTCTCATAAATGCCCTGTATTCCTGACTTCTGCACCCGGTATCTCTGAAATACCATTCACGAATAGAACCGGCTTTATCCCAAATCCTTTGAGTTTTCCTCATTGAAGTAGGTGCATACTGGGAAACAAGGTTTATTTTGTGTCCTCTTTCTCTAAGCATCGTATCTACTTCATCTTTGTATCCCTCTCCACCTTGGTTAGCTTCGAAATACGCACTTCCTATATTGTGATCAATTATCATATCAACAACTTTCGGTTTAGTTATCTTCTTTTCAGAATTATCAAATATGGCATCATCAATATAAATCGATCCATCTTCATACATATATGCTACGGCAAAAGCCAAATAGTCTTCTCCACCAAGTGCAACGTCACACGCTGCGCAGATGCGGTATGGTTCTTCAGCCGGAAGTACTCCATTGTAAAATTTCATGTGTTCCTGACTAAATACCGCTCCGTCACGTTCAATTGGTTCCTGTTGACACTGTGCATACCATCCAGCCATATCATCATTTTCCTCGAATTTTGCACGCTCAATACGGTAATATTTCGTCGAAAAACCTACTCCATAATCATAATCAAAGTTACTCTCATCCGTTTCCGGGTCAAGAGCCGGTATTTTAAGTACATCAAATCGAATGTCTTGTGCTTCTGGATTGTTTTCCAAGAAATCACGCCGATTCATGTAAATATCTTTCAAACTCCAGATTGTACCGTTATATACAACTTTGCATTTTTCTTTTTTACGCTTCATTACGTTGTTATCAAAGATAATCTGCTTTCTACGCAAGATGTCAGGGTTTAATACATCCTGAATACCTTCTAGAATATCGTCGATAATAAGCCATCCGTAGGCATCGTATTCACCATTCAGACCAGATGTGAGACCTTTTCCAGATAAAGACTTGTACTTTTTCTTGCGTTGCAAGTCCACCTTATTATTTTTTGCATCCGTATCTACAATAATTGCTTTTGGGAAAATATCAGAAAAACAATAGATCGGATCCGTCCAGATTTCTATAACGCCATCAAGAAATGCTCCTCCAAGTCCTTCTTTGTATGTCACATACAGATTACTTGCTTCTGTATTGCGTGCGCACTTCCAAGAAGTAGCCAAAGTCAATTCCTGACTTTTACCAGTTCTGGCCGGCATGTGAACAAACAATTCGTCTAATTCATCATCTTCAAGCAGTTGGAGTTTGTCTGTTACAAGCTTTAGTGTTTTTCTTCTCGGTTCATAGAACCTATCTCTTCTTTTTCTGTTTTTTTCAACATACAGCATGTAGCTGTCTAAAACATCCGGTGCTTCCATCTTGAGTAGCTTGTAGTAAATATTTATCAATTCAAATTCTGTCTTATTTTCTTGTGCAAAGTCCTCAAGCTGTGCAAATGTGCCACCTGATTGCTTTTTTATCAAATAATTGATAATTTCTTTTGCTCGATTTGAGACTTTTACTCCGTATTTAATGTCATGTTCCGTGCAAATAGCTGTTTGAGTAGCCATTACATAAGCATTTAGCACCTGTCCGTCAATTTCATGATTTTTTATATAATCTTCATACCCATTTACAGTTTTTATCAAGTATTCACTTGCCATAATAAAAAAAGTGCCTCCTAACTAAAAAAGTCAAGAGACACTTCTCTGTTCCACATCCGCATCCGGACAATGGCGATCTTTATTATTTTTCTGTGAGAATATAGTTCATCCTATTTCACAACTTTTTCCTTGTGGTAAGTAACTTTCAATCCCTCTTTAACAGGTCTGATTGTAACAGTGTATCCAGCCTCTACCAATTCTGTTACTTTTCCTTGTGACATATACAATTGTTTGACAATTTTTTCTTTTTTATCGCATTCATTCTGGATCATAGTTTCCGAATTCCTCCGTTACATACTAGCATAGCGAGATATTATTTACTTTGTGTTTTTCTTATTGCTCATCTTTGTATGCATCTCCATTTAACGTCCATATGTATTCTGCTTCAAACAATCCTTTAGGAAACGGTTCTCCCATCAAAAGTTTTCTGAGATATTTTCTAAATGTAGGCTCACACATTCCTGCCATTTTAGCTGCTTCCGCCATTGTAACTTTTCTACTAGCAAAAGCGTTGTATGCATCACAAAATTTTTGAGAATCAAACTGTTTTTGCTTACTCATATTACACTCCTCACATTCACGTTTACAACTAGCCAAGGCGGAATCGAACCGCCACAAATGGAGTCAAAGTCCATTACTCTACCTTTAAGCTATTGGCCAAAAATAAAAGAATGCATTTTATTCAAATCTCAATCTTTTTCATAAGTGGTTTCAAAATATTTTTTCCCGGCTACATCAATTTCGCACTTCCCGCTTTCCATGTGCTTGATAACATAGCCACCCTCCGGGATAATTAAGTTTCCGAAACTTGCGTTGACTTTCAACCAAGTATCATTAAATCTTTCAAGACAAGTTACATTGGTTTCAACGAAAGAGGATACTTCGTAAATATTCATGCCATTCCACTGAATAGCGTCAATTCTTTTCGCTACTCTATCTTTCATGATTTTTCTTGCTTTTTCTTGAGGCATATCTTTTGGAAATGTGGCAACTATTTGAATTTCGTACCCATGACCCAAAATTTCTCTTTTAATTTCATTTCTAGTGAATGAATAAAACGGCTCGTCAAAATATATGTTTTTCAATGTTTTGTAATTAAATGCCGCCTCATAACATAAACCAACATCCTCATTGGCATCACATTGAATTTCGTCTGTGTCGTATTCCTCAATTGTAGCTACGTCACAATAATATCTTTTTTCGCTGTTCCACATTGCACATATAAGTTCAGCTTTCTCTCGACTTAACGCGACTGCTCGAATGCCATAACCGGAATACTCGCCAGATGTAATTACATACACTTTCATTTCATCACCATCCTAAATCGGAACGGCAGGAATCGAACCTGCGACACATGGTTTATAAGGCCAACGCTCTGCCACTGAGCTACGTTCCAAAATCAAAAATTGCATTTTCAGAATATGATTAGGGCTTCCCCTTATTCAATCATGGTAAAAGTCATGTTCTGCCACTGTGATGATAGGTCTGAGCTTCCGAGAGCGACTCTTGGCTTCCTACCACTTTCTAAGCACACATGGGATTGATACCCATAAATTTCACGGTTCTTTCAGAAGAATATGTTTTATATACTTTGAAGCAATGGATTTCACGTCCACTACAATATCTTATCAAAAACTTGCCATACCGCTACTTTAACGAATTTCTTGTGTTATACTCCGATTTCTCAGATTCAAGGCAAATCAGCTTATTGAGAATTTCCAGTTAGTCCGTAGTCTCTCACACCACTCACATCACTGGATTATTTCTGCACCGCAGACGTCTATTTTACGCTGACCACAAGGATTCTGCTATTGACTTCTCTATGATGATACACTGTAAGGCATTGTTGATGGTTCCCATCTCCACCAATGGAATCACTTCCAGCGGAAAGAATCAGCTTATCCAATATCTCGAACAAACCTATCTCGTTACCTTTGCATCTCGGCAGAACTGAAAAATCCATCTGCACCGAGGTAATCATATTTTGAATTTGCAATACGGTTTTTAGTGTATGATAACGCTTATTTGATTTACTATAGTGGATTGGATAATGTTAATAAGTGTTTTTTTCAAGAACCGCTTAACTTGAAATAGCAGACACGGGAGTCGAACCCATTATTCCAAGGGTATGAACCTTGTGTGATTATCCGTTTCACTCTCCTGCTTTAATTGTTTGACTGGAAGACCGCCGTCTATTACATATCGCTCCGCAATAAAACCAGTCGAGGGACTAAAAATGTGCAACTCCGTGTTACCAACCACGGAAAGCTACCGTTCGGACTCGAACCGAAAACCTGTTGATTCGTAATCAACTGCTCTATCCAATTGAGCTATGATAGCAGATAGTAAATGCGGTTTTTATGTAATTTACTACCAGAGAATGCGATGGCTTTTAATAGTTCCTCGTTTTCAAGAACCGCAAAAACTTGAAAAACGCCGTATGAAGGAGTCGAACCTCCAAGTCGTTTCCGACCTAATGCCTAGCAAACATCTCCAATACCATTATTGGAATACGGCTTATTTAGCGGTCTGCCAAACCGCCATAAATATAAAATCAAAAAAGAAGTTACAGCCTGTAACTGTCAGTATCTCCGTAAAGATACTTGGTTGATTTCCACGAAACCCACCAGACCTTGTGACGGTCTTTTATTCAGCTTTCCGCTAGTGGGTAATGAAAGGATAGTGCGCTCATGCCAGCGCACGCATGAAAAAAATCTATCGAAATTTTAACTAATCGGCATAATGTAAATTGGCGTCTTCGCCGTATACGCTTCGTGGATTTCATCAAATACTCCACGTGCTCTATTTTCTGTGTTGTATTGTCCAAGTATCATCTTTGAGACACCAACAGAAATTATATATTTTCCATCGACAGATATGTCGTAATTTTCAAATTCAATTGATTTTGTTTTGTCTTGGTTTATTATTCTCATTTTCTCTCATGATCCATGCCGGTTTGATGGTTTCCGGCATGGTTTTTTGTTTAATTACTATAGGTTTTAGTTTTAAAAGCGATCAAGATATAGATTCTGCATTTATTAGGCGGTGGTCGTCCTCTTCTCATTTTAGTCTCCGTGATATATTATTATTCACACCAGTTGAGCATTTACTGGATGGAATCTCATTGATTTGTTTTCTGCCATTTATCTTTATGCTCCATCTGGCATTCAACCATTTCCCGGATATTTGCTCTCTCTTGCTTTATTCCGTGCCCCTGACGAAATAACTCACATTCAAGTACGTTTCCACATTTGGAGCATTCATCCGTAATTTCTTTACCAAATATCCGCATCTCTATTCTCCTGCAAGAAATAATGTGATTTTTTCAGCCAATGCATACGCTTCCTTTTCGCATCCGCGTCCGTATTCGCAAATTGTCGACCTGATTCCATCAAGCAGCGCATTGTAAAATACATCATGTTTCTGTATCTCATCCGTCACAATCTGGCAAGATGTTTCAAGTACGACTCCGTGCGCTTTTTCTTTTATGATTCTATCTTCAGTCATGTTGTTCTCCTCTTACACCCGATTATCATTAAACAAAAACGAAAACGTTTGTGATTCAGGCACTTTCAAACCACGCAATGCACATGTTAGCCGAATCGCAGTGTTCCTATTTCCGAAAAGATACTGAGTTGAATTTCACATAATGGAATCAGAGGGAATCGAACCCTCGACATTTTGCTTGCAAGGCAAACACTCTCCCAACTGAGCTATGACCCCATAACCGCCATCTGACGGTCAGCAATAATATTTATCGTGCCATGCAATGCACTATGCGGTTATTTAAGGTTCATATCGTTTTACCGCCAATCTACACGCAGCTCTTTTATTCCTCAAGCAGTAGTTGGAGATTTTAGAGTCTTTACTGACTATTTTCCATTAGTTACTACCGTGTCTGCACCTTGAACAGTTACCCAGCCAAATTTGTTTCTTGCCTCAGCTTCTTTCATCCGAATCAGCTCATCCGTAATCGAAGCACTGATGATTTTATTTGACTCAGCTTCAGCCTGAGCTTTCGTAATCTGAATCTGTGCATCTGTTTCAGCCTGAATCTTCTCAGTCTCTTTCTGAACCTTGATTTTTTCCTGTTCAGCTTCTGCTTGCTGCTTTTCTTGTAATGCAGTCACGCGATTATCAATAGCTTCTTTCAGTTTCTTGTCGGGGTGAACATCAATGATTGATGCATCCAGAACTTCAATTCCGTACTTATCGGAAAATTCGCTATTCAGGTAATCAGTCAGCTCAGAATTGAGTTTTGATCTGTTTCCAGAGTAAATATCCATCATGGAGTAATTCGTCGTAATCTCTGAAATTTTCGATTTCAGAACAGGCTTCACACGGCTTTCGATGATATCGTCACCGTCCATACCTTTGAACTTCTTGTATGTATCTACAAGCGTATCCGGGTTGTATCGATATGACATCTGAAAACTGATTGCAATACTTGCATCATCAGAAGTAGCAACCTTAAAAGAGTCATTTCCCTTGCTGCCCTCTCTCTTGTCTTTCGACATTACCAAGATTTCATTACTTGTTGAGAACTCTTTTACTTTTTTCATCGGACCTACAAAATTCAATCCAGGTGAAAGCGTTTCTTTCTGTACTCCATCCCTATACGTGTAGACTATACCAGTCTGTCCAGTCTTAATCAATTTGCACGAACTGACCGTGAACGCTGCACCGATAACAGCTGCAACCACTACTACCGCGACTATTCCTTTTTTCTTCATTCGTCCATTTTCCTCTCTTTAATTTCTTTTTCTGCTTTCGCATTATCTTTAAGGATTGAAAGTAAGATTTTATTTCCTACCCAAGCCAAAAGCATTCCGATAATCAAAAATACAGTTAAGGCACCTACAAATACTACAAACATCTTAACTCACCGCCTGTGCTACAAAATATAATAAATTTCCAATAGATATTAACAACAATCCTACCGTGATTCCAATGTTGATTCCATCCCTACGAGCTTTCAACATGAAGTACAGCATAGAAGTAAACATTGCTACCATTATCAAATTTGCAATCAAGAAAATTAAGTTGATTATCATTTTAGATATCTCCTTCTCATTGGCAATCCGTGAAGTTTTCTCCAGTTATTATCAGCTCGCCGCCCTAAAATCATCCGTCTGATTTCTGGCGGTATCTTACGTATATTAACTGTAATGCTCAACGCTTTTCCATCGAACGGAAGAAGATCCTCTACGGAAATATCCGGCGATATATCATCAACAAATATTTGATTTCTTGTTACCGGGATATAGCTGTTTTTATGTTCATCGAAAATAAATAGTGAATCATTTCTTTCATCTTCGCCCATCAAGGAAACCTCCTAAATTGCATTCACGCTCTGAAATGCCTTAATCATCTTCGGAAACTGAATGGCTACCCAGTCAACAATTGTCTCTTCGTGCCCGAACTGTTTGTAATGTTCGTAATTTGCTTGTAATCCACTTTCAGCAAGGAAAGCATGTATAATCTCATGCCGTAGCTGCTTTCGCATCAATTCATCGAAATCACCAACTTCATTTACGTTGTCATCTCTGATTCTAATTTCTCTCGATGTGTAATCACAATAACCATCAATATCTTTATCTTTGAATGGTTCCCTAATCACTTTATATTCAGTTCCAAGAATATTTACTGTTGTCATTTTCAAAGCATCTCCTACAGGTATTTGATAATCAAACTAATAACTGCTATAACCGCAATCACAAATGTTATCATGTAAGTGAATCCGATAATCATAAACAGTATTTCCTCACCTGTTTTGTAATTTTTCCTATGAATAATTCTTAATTTATCACTGGCACTCAATGTTTTGAAATACACTCTTGTAATAATACAAAGTGCTGTGCTGATAACTAATAGTATTAAAGTGATTTTGATTAGCATATTGATTCTCCTTTAGTGTGGTCTTTTTGTTTTTTTGGGAATTCGGAGGACTTAGTAGCAGCTTTTTCAAGTTCTCATTTAACCCCCTCCCCCGTTTGATCTGTATTTTTCAATCTATACGACAAACACTTATTTGTCACATACATTAGCATCATTTTCCTACGGGTTCGCTTAATTTCGTAATGTGTTCAATGATTTATTTTATCATTTTGTTTTCCGCTCATTGAAATATTAAAATATATCAATCTTTTTCTTCGATTCCTTCCGGTTCTACCGGTCCGAGCCTTGGAAGCTGTTGCGCTGTGAGCATTGGCTCGCGTTCTTTCTCTCTGCTGACTCCTGGTAGATTCCATGCGTGCCAGTGATTCAGTGATGGGAGTACTTTCATCGGGTTAGTCTTGTGGTCTTGTAACATAGCTTCTAAACTCTGCTCATTGTCAGACATTATCAGTTTAGCGATATCTAATCTCTGACTATTTAATATTTTACTGCTATTTGTACCAGCAAGATACTGACTATCACTATTCCAGTTATACAATGTCTGTCTATTTATTCCAGTAAAATCTAAGAACCCTTTAATATTTAATATCTGGTTATGGCTCAAACATATATGTTTATATATATTATATGCATTCATCACCTTATCAGCATCATAAGATACGTCGGTCATATTGATATATAATAATAATCTATTAGGCTTTATGACAGTATCATGTATCGTGTTTATAATATCTAACCATACCACCGGCGGTATATTACTCTCGTCAATACCTGCATCAATGCAATAATTTGTGATCAGGTCTTTAACCACAGTCTTGAGATTATCCGAAGTTATAGCCATGCACAAATCATCGTCAGATTGTAATTCTTGTTCTTTCTTTCTCCTTGCCATGTTCTACACCTCCACACCTAAAAAAATAACGCCCACAAATAGATCTTGGTACTGATCCATCTGTGAGCGTGTTACACTTCTTTCTTGCCGTCCTTGCTCTCTTCTCCTATCCTTTGCAGCTGTTTACTCCCTCACACGGCATCTGGGACAACTTGCCAGTAATCATACTAGCGGGATTCGGTTCTGTTGTTGATATATATATCATACACAACAAAAGAGAAAAATACAAGTGCAATGCCTAAAGTTTTTGAGAAATTGTAATTCGTGGCGATGCGTGGCAATTTGCACTTTGATTTTGCGACTTTTTCTGGGTATATTCTGAGAACCTCGAAGAGGTTTGAAGAATATATCTCTTTTTAATTCTAAATCTTAATCTAAATCTATATCTAAACCTAAATCTATATCTGTGGAAACATTTTGGAAACAATTTGTATACATTTTGGAAACATTGTACCCACAAGCGCAAAAAAGACAGCCCCGGAAGAGCTGCCTAATCTGTTTTTACTTTTCTTCTTTCGGCTTGAATTCTTCTGATCCGCTTTCGATGTAGAGCAAGAAATCATTGATTTTCTTTTCTTCCCATCCGGCTGATCTAAGACCTTCGATAAGCCTTGCTATTTCTGTCATTGTCATATCTTCCATGCTTTCTCCTTTCTCCAGTTCTCACTGGTGACTTGTAAGCTGTGTTCCTTACAAGTATTATAATACATTATTTTTAAAGTATTGTCAATATGTTTTGCATTATTTTTAAAGTTTTATTTTTCCGTATCTTCTACATATTTTATAATGTTTCCAGGTTGCATGTCTAGCAACTTGCATATCTTTTCTAATGCTATAATGCCTATCATTTCATTTTTTCTCAACGACTGTATAGCGTTCTCGCCTAGAAGCTTTTCTTTTCTTAGTCTTCCGGGAGTGTATCCGGCTTCTTTCAGGCTTTCTAATACGTCAAATTTGTATACAAACATCTGTATCACCTCCATATTTTGTTATATGTCATTATACATTATTTATAAATCTATTTCAAGCGATTTACATTATAAATAATGCACAATAATACCAGCTACAAATTGCATTATTTTTGGTGTGTTTGTCAATTGCATAAACATTATTTTTAATGTATTATATAACCATAGCAAACAAACAAAAAAGCCGATCGGAGAAGCTGACAACTAAACCCGATCGGCACCAATCAAAAGAAAGGTAGCTCCATTATATCAGGAGCAAAGGAAAAAGACAATGAAGAACATTAAAATTGAAAACGGAAAACTTTATAGCAGTCGGATGCCACTCTGTGAGGGCATTGACGTTTTCGAAATCATTGAGAAGATTCCAGCAAATTATTTTGTTTGGAATATCGGCGAGAACTTGGGGACAGATGAATATATCCCACTTGCTGAAGATCTTCATCCGGAAGATAAAGACAACTATGAAATCAATCGGCACACGCTCAAAGCCATCAAATTAAGCGTTGAAGAGGTAAAACTGCTGAGACATGCCGCAAATTTTGGTATCAATAGCAAAGAAACAGCTGAGAAAGCTCTGAGAAGTAAACGCCGTGGATATATGAGCGACAGAAAAAGAGAAGAAGCAGAAAAAACTATTGATATTTTTAAAAGTATTTCAGAGTAAGGAGGTGTATATCATGATGTACTGGTGTCTTGTGGGCGGTTCGATTCCGCCCGGCATTGTTTCCAAAAATTAAATATCTGGATCGGGTCGGACGTGTCCGGCTTTTTTGATGCCATAAAAAGAGACGATTCCGGCACGATATCGGCGCCGGTTTATTGTCTCTTGCTGCGATCTGGTGGACGTGTAGCAGCTCCAGACCAAAGAGAAAGAACCGATCAGACAAAAAAGAATTGATTTTATATCTATTTTGTAGTATGGTAATGATAACTACAAGCTTGTATTTGACGTTTTAAGGGTTTTGTGCGCGCTAAGTGATAACTTATGCCATGATGTATTTATACGCCTTGCATCGTCAAATAAGAGCGGAACAGGCACAAAATAACAGTATATGCATATATAAAAAATATGTTCAAGGAGTCGTCTAACTGAACGTCTTCCCGGACATATTTTTTGTTTGCAAAAAAATTGCATATTTTGTTTTTGGGTGTGAAATTTTTTTAGAAGGGCAGTAGTGGCTAGAAAAACCCCCTTAAAACGCGCGACTTTTTCGGATTTTTGAAAAAATGTTTTTTATTTTTCTTCCAAGTCAGCTCTCATATCATCACTTACGGAGCAGATATACATACCTGGCTGTATTTCTTTCAAATCGCATTTCATAATCTCTGCCATAGGCTTTTCTTCTTTCAGAATCACCCTCTGTAAGCTCGTATTCAGTACCGCAAATTCATTTTTTGGTGCTCTTCCTATAAACTTACATTCAGCATTGTAAATCGCGTATCCGTCCGTTTCAGAGCGATAGTATGTTGCATCTTCTGGTAACTTATATCCCATCTGCTACACCTCACTTTCAAAATTAGCTTTGGCAATTGTTTCCCTTCTGAGCGATTCTTTTTCTTCATCAATCGGAACATCTTCGCCATTTGCTTTTTTCCTGATTTTTTCCACGTATTTTTTGTACCATTCTTCCTCTTCTTTCTTGCTTGCTTCTTCTTTCTCTTTCTTCTTTCTGGCAGTTTCTTCTTTCATGATCCTGTTATTTTCCGATTTCTCGTTAAGCATTTCCTGAAGCTGTTGAATGGTAATTTTCTTTTCTTTCACATTGGTTTCCGGCACTGATTCAGCGGAAATAATTTCCTTTTTTTCAGGTGTTTCAGAGCCATTTTCCAGAGTTTTGAGCATCCTTGCTACAGCTTCGTTAACAAAAGCGTTATATGTATAGCCGTATGATTTTATTTTTTCCTTTGTTCCTTTGGGTAAAATGCTTCTAATAACGTCTTTGTTCTCTTCATATGACTGAACTGCTTTCTTTTGTGAATCTGATGTTCTTTTCATAATGCGACCTCCTTTGAAAAAATAAACGAATATTCTAAATACATTATATAATTTATTTAGAAAAAAAACAAGTATAAATACATTATATAATTTATTTATATAATTGCAATTATTCATAAAACCCTTAAAAACGCTGTGTTTATAAGGGTTTTATTGACGAACGATATAATGTAATTATATCTAATTGTATTTATATAATTTATTTATATAATGTATTTATATAACTACCGTTATATCATTTATTTATCCATCTTGTAGCTATAAGTAAAGTTAAGGATTTCCTGTGCACGTTCTCCCATATCTGGGAAGAAATCAAGCAAATCAACGTCTTTTTCAAGCTTATTTCCAGTCTGTTCCTCATATATTTCCTTTGCTGTCAAAGTATCAAAGAAATTATTCAAGTATTCAAACAGAAAATCCAGAAATTCTTCCACGGAGCAATACATTTTAACAGCGCATGGTTTTATCTTCCAAAGGTTCTTCCGATACCAGTTTTTCGCCGGTGGTGCTGGACAATTCGCCACATTTGGCACTTTTACCTTGGTTTCAAGGCGTTTTCCGGTTATTTCATGCTCCATTTCGTGAAATCTGTTGATATATCTGGCAGTAAAGACCGTTCCTTTTCTTCCAGTACACTTGTGCGCAATGAACTCGCAGCCTTTCTTTGTGATGTTGTAGCACAGTTTCTTCCGGTTCAGATGATCAGAATATATACTTTCAGTCCAAAACTCGTTCAAATCAATCTGTTCAGGATTAATCTGTTCAGTTGCTTCTGAGATGGGCTCAATTTTGAGCTCATCTATTTGAATGTTAGATTCTTCAATTTGCTTACTGTATCTTTTAATATCTCTAATAATGTTTTTATGGTCTTTCTCAACCATCTCCGCAACTTCCATAGAAGTCAGCGTGGAATACATGACCTGCATATTGTTTTTCATTATGCAACACTCTCCTTTCCTTTTGAAACAAGTTTATATCCCGGTTGACCATCGTTGTCGTCAATGGTTTTACCGTTCATCCTAGCCAGAAAATCCGCGATATCATGCAGCTTTGTTTCCAGATCAATTTCCGATGCCAATTCGTTGATGATTTTGCGAAGACTTTCTTTCCTACATTCCATTTCTAAGGAAAATGAAACTTTCTCTAAGGTTTCGTATTCTGATATTTGATGCAATTTTTGTCTGTTATCCATAGCTTTGTTCATAATAAAAACTCCTTTTCAAAAAAAATGTTATTGAAAGAAGTCCCCTAATGCATTATAATATTTGCGAGAGAAAACTTCTTTCGGTATTAGAGATTCATGTAACTGGTCAAAGTGCGCGTGAATCTCTATTTTTTAATTTCCGAATAAAGCTTTTCAACACCTCTACGAATACTTTCTACTCTTGTTTCGTTGTAGTGTTCCGCAACCTCATCCAATTTTCTAAGCTCTTCATCATCAAAACGAACCCCTAATTGTTTTTTGCGCGGATTTTCGCTTTTCGGTCTTCCCATTTGTGGACTCATTTTATCACCTCACTTATTGATTACCACAAACTTATTATACTTTTTGGTAATCGAAAAGTCAATACCAAATTACTCATTTTCCTCATTATATTGAATTTCAATCCCTTTCCTGACGATCTCGGACTTAGATACAAAGTGCTTTTCCGAAAGATACCTTAATTTTTCTTCGATTTCGTCATCATATCTGAATTTAAGAGTATGATTCTTGGAAATATTCGTTGGATTTGCACTTTCGTTAATATCCATGCTAAAACCTCCTATCTTTTGTGGGTACAAACCATAACATATTGTACCCACAAACCTTAACATATTGTACCCACAAACTACGATACGTTGTACCCACAAACCAAACATATTGTACCCACAAAGCATAATAGATTGTACCCACAAAGCAACAGGGCAAAGCTGTTACACTCTGCCCCGTTTGCACATTATCTATCGTTCTTTCCTGCTAGATATCCAAGCTTAAGCGCATAAATAAGTGCTTTTGTCTTTCCAAGTGTAGCAAAATCAGCCACGGTCAGCAAAGAAAAGAACTCTTTTGAGAACTTCTCGCTTATTTCTCTGCTTGACAGCTCTTTTGTTTTGTTATCTAGTTCATTCATTACCTCTGTTAATTCATCTCTTGTTATCTTTTTCATTACATATTCTCCTGTTTATATATTGCTCTTGTAAGAAGCATCAACAAATGATATGATAGTTTTGTCAGAAGTTAATGCTTCTGTAGTTTCTTAGAGTAATCGTTTAGGTTTGCAAGCTCACAACGGTTACTCTATTTTTGTTTTTCATTTAGAATAGACTGATATACCAAATCTATTCCTTTTCTGACAACATCTGTTTTCGACATTCCTGTCTTTTCGACGCAGTAATTTAACTTTTCGATATAGCTGTCAGAAAACCGAAAACTTTCCCTATTTGCTTTTTTGTCGGTTGTGGGTCTTCCAGTTCTAGGTGACATCTTAAAACCTCCTTTCTTTTTTGTTATGACAAAAGTATAATATTTGTTATGACAAAAGTCAATAGTTTTTTATGAATTTTAATAAAAAAGAACTACCTAAAATAATATGGCAGTTCTTTTTACATTAGTAAGCTATTTAATTTTTCAGGCCTTCCGCCTTTTGGGTTTTCCGATTTTAAATCGGAAAAATCGATTTCTCCAAATTCTTTAATGTCAGCCCAGTATACATCAAAATCGGCAAATTAACTTACTATTGAAATATATAAAAATATATAGTAAAATATGGTTAAATCACTTATCGAAAGGGGCAAAAAGGAATGAAAGTTTGGAAATTAGTATCTGGTATATTGTCAATCGTGCTGTTTTTGATTGTATCTTTTCAGTCATGTGCAGCCGGAATCAGCAACACATTATCAGATAATGGAGAAGTTGGAGGTTCAGCGGGAGTATTAGTTGCGATCTTCTTATTGGCAGGCGGAATTGTTTCAATTGCTACAAGGAACTCAAAAGGAAAAGGCGGAAATATTGCTCTTATCATACTGTTTGGATTAGCAACAATCATTGGTCTTGCATTAGCTGGAAGCTACTTAGATCTTAAAATTTGGGCAGCTTGGTGTGCAATAAATGTTGTACTTGCTATTATTGCATTAGTAAAAACTCCAAAAAATAAATAACACCACAAAAATAAGCGACCTACGTAGGTCGCTTTTGTTTGGCGGTTATGCAGCTTTCATATCAAATAAATTGAGTATAAATTTTCTTCCAAGCTGAGTTATTCTTCTGTGGTAAATAACACGTCCGTTATCAAGAACTTCTTGCTTTATTTCTTCGTATCCGCAATTGCTATAATCAGAATACATAACCCATGTTCCGTTTACTTTGTATTGTATCTTTTTATCAGAAAGAATTTTATTTAATTCAACAGCACTCTTCAGACCGATTTCTTTTGCAATTTCAGTCATTGTGTAGGTCTTGTTAACATGCATCAAAATAGAATTGGTACGTTCTGCTTCTACTCTCGCTGACCGTTCTTCTTTTAATCTGGTTAGAAGCTCGATCCCGAAATCCGGATTGTTTAAAATATTATCAATTACGTTATCTGTAGCGTAAATTCCATTCTTTCTGATGCATGGGAGAACTTCATCAAAAACCCACGTTTCAAACCTTTCTGCTGATTCTAATTAACTATGAGTGATAAGTCGGTACAGATCACCTTCCGAGATAAAATTAACATCTTGCATCTTTCCGCTGATAGGGATACTGTGTTTCGCCGTAGCCCTACAATGCGTAGAAACTGCATCATTTGGTCTTTTATATCCAAGTGCCGACGCTACATCGCTGCCACAAAAATAGGGTTTTCCGTCAATTTCTGCCATTCTTACTTTTCCAAATTCCTCATTTTCAAACACTTTTAATTCATTCATTTTTTTCTTCTCCTTTTCTAAAAAACGTTTGTTTTTCCGAAAAGATGTGGTATGATAAACATATCAATATCCTTTCGGAATTGGTTGCATTAAGAGTTGTTCACTTTGGTCGGTTGGCAACTCTTATTTTTTTGTCAGAAATAGCAGAGCCTAACTTAATAGACTCTGCTCCGTTCAATTAGTAACCAGTCGCTTCACTGGTCGTTATTCCGTTCTATTTTATCCAGCACCTTCACTGGAGTATTTTATCTTTACAAACAAGATACCAATAAATATATAAAAAAGTCAATGTCAAAAACTAAAATTCTTTTTGAGTAAAAAACAGAGCCTATATTTCAAGACTCTGTTTTCGTACCGCCTTTTGCTGGAGACAATGAAGTGTACTTATCTTCTGGACAATTATTATTATATCAGAAGAAGTGGACATGCGTAATGGTAGAATTTTAAAAATTATGCATAAATCTCGTTTTCCGTAAAATTACTCAAAATAAAATCTGCCATGTCAAAAATATCACGCCCGTAAGTGGCTAGAAAGTCGGCAACTTGTTCTTCTACTTCTATCGGCATATATATGTTGTTCATAAAGCACCAAACATGGCATAATTCATGAGAAATTACCTTATCAAGGAATCTCCCGTGTAACAAATTGGAAAGATATACTGTTCTGGTAAGATTGTCAGTAACTCCAACACTTAGAGAACCATCACTACGCCTTAAAAGATTACTTCCTGGTGCTACAAACTCTACATGCCACTCCACACCGTTTAGTTCAAAAATCATAAGTGCTGCACAAGAGTCTGTAGTTTTGTTTTCAACATTGTTTTTTCTTCCGGTGTAGAATCGGAGATCATTTCTGTAACATCATCGGAAAGTTCTCTCATATAGGTTTCAAGGTCTCTCATTTTGTGCTGTTTGTTCTCCGGTGTATCACTAGAGTACATCTGTTTTGACTCCATGTAGGTTTTTCTGCTCATTCCGCTCTTTCCCTCTCTGGAATCTCTCATACCGGAATCACCGCCGTAATAATTCCTATCAGTTTTTCTTTCACGTCCTGTTTTTCTAGGATATGAATACATGCGATCCATATCAATGTCCATATCTCTGTACATTTCAGGAGTCATATGCCAGTAAGGAGTCTCGTCGAATCCTCTACGCATACCTCTTCCTTTTGGGGCAAATCTTCCAGAAGAATAGCGCCATTCATCATAGTACCGTCTTCCTTCATCATCTCCATATTCTTCCTTAAAACGCTTCAAAAGATACTTTTCTTCTTCCTTGTCGTCCTCTTCGGCTTCTTCCATTGCTTTTGCGATTCTTGCGTGATATTCAGCGTCAGCAAGGTCTTTAATCATATCTACAACCTCACCAATCGGATATGACCCAACGCACGTCTGATCGCTCTCGATGGCTTCTTTTGTACACTCAGTAAGGCTTTCTATCATTTCATGAATTCTCTTGATATGCATACAATTCACCTCCTACGCTTCACGTGTGACAACAAGATTTGCATTTGCTACATTGATTGCCTGTGTGCTTGTGTTTTTAACAGCGATATTTGCACAGCATCCGGCCGGCACATCAATATAGATACCAGAAGATACATTGTTATACTGGTCAACTGCTGCCGGAGTGCTAATCATCTGAGAAGAAAGAACTGGCTCTCCGCTGATTGCAATCGCAAGCGAGATTGCTCCAGCTGTTCCTCCGGTCGGTACTGCGATATTTGCTGAAAAATCAACAAAATAGCGCGCTCTACACTGATTTGTGATTCCTCTCAGAGTTACGATTCCGGAACCCTCACGATGTTTGATGCAGTTATTTCCTTGTACTGCAGTGTTTGTAAAGACAACATTTCCGTTTACTGCTACTTCTTGAGCAGAAACAGCTAAATATTCAGCCATAGTTTTTACCTCCTGTTAAATTTTGTATACTTAAATCTTGCAAGAATTTAGTAGCTATTTTATTTCGTGAATTGATTCTTGAAATCTGAAAACGCTTTGTCAAAATCAACCCCTCTTTCTTTTGCAATATTCCTTCCCATTTCTTCTATTCCTTTTAAATTTCCATTTTTAGCCATTTCGAACATGTTTTTAGCCATAGGATTGTTTGAAATTTGCGGGTCGTTCATCATTCTCATGACTATTTGCTTTGGATTTCCACTGTTAATCATTTGAAAGACATTCATTATATTCACTCGCTTTCACCGTCCTTTTTAGATGTAGCTGATCTTGTTTTTGCTGTCGGTTTCGGAATGGAATTTCCGATTTCTTTGATTTGGTCGGATAATTCGTCAAAACGTCTCATAATTTCCTCTGTAGCTTTCGTATTTGCACTTTCCTGACTATTTGTGTTGTTAGGAGTAGTATTTATCTCCGGTTTAAAAGTAATCGTCTGAATCGTGCCATTCGGTGTCCACGATTTTAAGTACACCTCTGAAAGATCGTTCTTCGGGAAGATTGCATATGGATAATTCATCGGTACGTCATTGGCTGTTATTTCGTCTACACTATTTACAGTACGCCCGATAAGTTGTGGCACAGCTGCCTGTTGTTGCGTTGGAGCTTGCTGAACCGGGTTTTGATAAACAGGTTGCTGCATCTGTTGATATTGCATTCCATTGTACCTTGGAATTTGTTGCATATATTGGTTTCCCATATACGGATTTTCATACATAATGGCATATCCTCCTAACCTTTATTACAAACGTCGTTAAGTATATCTTCTTTCGTCATATACACATTTTCAGTATAATATCTATTTTCGAGCGCATCCTCTACGACATGGACAACCGTCGACTGGATGCAAAGCGGGATATCTTTCATTCTTTCATCACAAAATATTCTTTCAAGAAGCTCATCAGAAAACATGTATATCATCTCCTCATATTTAAATTTTCGCATAAAAAAAGAGAAGTAAGTTTTCACTTTCTTCTCATATTTATGTCATATAGTGGCTCTATTTTATTTACTATTTTTCGTACACACTTTTGCTGTGTACCGTACACACTTTTTACACACTTTTGCTGTGTAAATTCGTGTAAATACGTGTAATTTTATGAAATTCAGTGTGTATGCCAAATTGCTTGAAACCCTTATAAACTCAGTATTAGAACGGTGTCCCCACCATATCATACGGGGTTGCCTGGTAAACATAGTAATTCAGCCAGTTTGCATACATACAGTTACCATGTGCTCTCCATGTAAGAAGTGGCTTCTGTGTGCTGTCATTGTCTGGATAATAATTCTCCGGCATTTCAATCGGAAGTCCTTTGCTCAGATCCCGCTTATACTCCTGATCCAGTGTCACCCGGTCGTACTCCGGATGTCCCATCACAAAAATCTGTCTTCCATTCTGTGCCATGATAAGGTATGCTCCTGCCTTTTCCGACTCTGCCAGAATCATCAGTCTCTCATCTGCACGGATCTTCTCAATTGGCACATCTGTATGTCTCGAATGCGGTGCATAAAATACATCATCAAATCCACGTACCAGAGGAATCTTACGGTTCATAACCTTATGTTCAAAGATACCGAAAAGCTTTTTGTCCAGCTGTACTTTATTAATCCCATAATGATAATAAAGTGCTGCCTGTGCTCCCCAGCAGAGATGGATCGTTGAAGTAACATGCGTCTTTGTCCACTCCATGATCTCTACAAGCTCTTCCCAGTAATCCACCTCTTCAAAAGGCATCTGCTCTACCGGTGCTCCGGTTATGATAAATCCGTCAAATTTCTGATCTTTTACATTTTCAAAATTCTCATAAAACCGGTTCAGGTGATTCGCTGAAGTATTCTTTGAAACATGATTTTTCACTGCCAAAAACACAATGTCAACCTGCAGCGGTGTATTGGAAAGGGAGCGCAGAAGCTGAAGTTCTGTATCCTCTTTCAGTGGCATAAGATTCAGAAGTCCGATCTTGATCGGACGGATGTCCTGATGAACCGCACGGTTCTCATCCATTACAAATATATTTTCTTTTTCCAGTATTTCTTTTACCGGAAGGTCATTCTGTACACGAATTGGCATTTCTGCTTACTTCCTCTCTTTTTTATTTTCCCCGTTTTTTACCGCTGTATCATTTTCTTCCGGATTTTCTCCGACAAATCTTCCGCTATCATCCACATAACTCTTTTCCCCATATTCCGAAGTCTGAAGCGGAAGCTTTTTCTTCTCCAGCAAATGATTGATCAGCATTGTAATAATATAATAAACTACTGCAAATGTAGGTACGCCCATGATCATTCCTACAAATCCAAACAGACCGCCTCCGAGCAGGATTGAAAATACAACCCAGAATGCAGATAATCCGGTCGAATTGCCCAAAATCTTCGGTCCGATCACATTTCCATCAAGCTGCTGCAGCACAAGAATGAAGATCAGGAAAGACAAGCCCTTGATCGGATCATTCAGCAAAATCAGAACGGCACTCGGAATAGCACCGATATACGGTCCGAAGAAAGGAATGACATTGGTCACACCAACGATTACACTGATCAAAAGTATGTACGGCATCTTCAGGAGCGTAAGTCCAAAGAAGCAAAGCACTCCGATAATCATAGAATCAATGATCTTTCCAATAATAAATCCACCGAAAATCTCATTGCTTTTCTTTGTCAGATGCAGGATCATATTGGCATGATCTGTACGGAACACTGCATAGACGATCTTTTTACTCTGTGCGGAAAATGTTTCCTTACTGAACAGAATATAGACTGATACAATAAGACCAATCAGAAAATTCAGGATCTCACTGACAAAATTGATGATCCCAACCGTCAGGTTTGACATCACTTCATTAACCTTGGTTAAAAGATCCTGTTTGATCCAGTTCTGTAATGCATCCGATCCCTTTTCTAACAGGTTACGTGCCATGACTCCGGCAGGACTGGTATCTTTCTGGATACTTATGATCTTCGTAACCATATCACTGATCTGTCCCGGCAGAGTCTGAACCATGTCACGGATACTTTTATAAAGTTCCGGAATCAGCATATTGCACAGTGCCAGGATCAAAGCAAGCAGCATAACCAGCGCTGCAAAAACACCGACACTACGCGAAACCTTCTTTGCCTTTTCCTGAGACATTTTCTTTTTTAATTGTGGAATCAGCCACCGGTCAATCTGCTTTACGATCGGATTCAGCAAATATGCGATCACCATTCCGTATAGGATCGGCTTTAACACATCAATTACTTTACTGACACCTACTGATATATCCTCTATTCGGAGTAACAGAAAATAAAAGATCACACAAGCCGCAATAACAAGGAAAAAGGTAATCCCCTTCCTGAAATGCAGCAAAATCTTTGACGGCCCTCTGTTACCAAATTCCGGACGCTTTTCATAATACGCTGCCGATTTCTTCTCTTCCGGCTTCCCCGAAACCCCTTTCTCTACATTGTCTTTTTTTTCCATTTAATTTCCCTGTCTTTCTTCAAAAGTCCGATTTTTATTATACCTTCTTTCTAACACCCCCGTCAACCTCCCCAACCATCCTTTTCGCACCTTTTCTCTCATTCCTTGCACACAAACAAACAGGTGCAGGAGAAACTCTCCCACACCCATCACTTTCATCTACGCACATCCACAACTGAAAGTTGCACATTCCGTCTCATCACAGCTGCATGCCTTGCTGCCCTCCACACTGATCTTTCCTGCATGGCACTGGCATTCCTTATTATACTGGCACTCCGTGGCCTTGCAGTCGATCTTGCTTGTCGGACCCGCCTCACCAGTCACATTACTGTAGGTGCCGCTTTTTCTTTCTTCAAAGCTGTCACAGCTTGTCTCTGCAGCTTTCCGTGCAGATTTTCCTCCCACCGTAATTGCGTTCAGATCACAATAAAAATCTTTGTTGTGCATACATGTCTGTACTGTACATTTTAATTCAGGCATAATGTTACCTCCTTTTTGAAAATCAGTATCATTATGCCCGAAAGTTTTATTTCTTATTCAGATTTTATTTAAAACTCTATTTATCGTCTTCTTTTTTTACTTCCCTTGCTGTTTTGGCCTGGATCTCCATCTTGATTGCTGCAAGAAAGTCCGTCAGTGACTTCTGTCCTTCATCCCCTTCAAAACGGCTTCTTATAGATACCAGTCCGTCCTCTTCTTCTTTTGCTCCGACAACCAGCATATACGGGATCTTCTTCATCTGTGCTTCACGTATCTTGTATCCGATCTTCTCTGCACGTGTATCAATTTCTGCACGAACACCTGAATTATTCAGTTCATCCAGAACCTTCTGTGCATAATCCATATATTTGTCTGAAATCGGAAGCACCTTAACCTGTACCGGTGCAAGCCATGTCGGGAATGCCCCTGCAAAATGCTCGATCAGGATACCGATAAATCTTTCGATCGATCCGAAGATTACACGATGGATCATGATCGGACGATGTTTCTCACCATCTGCTCCTGTGTATTCAAGGTTAAATCTGAGCGGAAGCTGGAAATCAAGCTGGATGGTTCCACACTGCCATGTTCTTCCGATAGAATCTTCCAGATGGAAGTCGATCTTCGGTCCGTAGAACGCTCCATCTCCTTCATTTACTACATATGGAAGTCCCAGATCGTCCAATGCGCCACGAAGAGCTTCAGTAGCCATATCCCAATCTTCATCACTTCCCATGCTGTCCTCCGGTCTTGTAGAAAGCTCCACATGGTATTTAAATCCAAACAGGCTGTAAACTTCATTGATCAGTTTTACAACGCCTTTGATCTCATCACGTACCTGCTCTGGTGTCATGAAGATATGTGCATCATCCTGTGTAAAGCATCTTACACGCATCAGTCCATGAAGCTGTCCTGATTTTTCATGACGGTGAACCAGTCCGAGTTCTCCCATACGAAGCGGAAGGTCACGGTATGAACGTGGTTCAGATTCATATACAAGAATTCCTCCCGGGCAGTTCATTGGTTTGATAGCGAAATCTTCATCATCGATCACAGTTGTATACATATTGTCTTTGTAGTGATCCCAATGTCCTGATGTTTCCCAGAGATGGCGGCTCAACATAATCGGTGTTGAAATTTCAACATAGCCGGCTTTTTTGTGAATCTCTCTCCAGTAATCAAGCAGCTGGTTCTTCAGTTCCATTCCTTTTGGAAGGAAGAATGGAAATCCCGGTCCTTCTTCTCTCATCATGAAAAGTCCAAGTTCTTTTCCAAGTTTTCTATGGTCACGCTTCTTTGCTTCTTCCATCATATGCAGATATTCTTCAAGCTCTGCTTTCTTCGGATAGGAAGTACCATAAACTCTCTGAAGCATCTTATTCTTTTCACTTCCGCGCCAGTAAGCTCCTGCAAGGCTTGTAAGTTTGAATGCTTTTACCGGTTTTGTGCTCATCAGGTGAGGTCCTGCACAAAGATCTGTAAATTCTCCCTGTGAATAGAAGCTGATTACGGAATCTTCCGGAAGGTCTTCGATCAGTTCCACTTTATATGGTTCATCTTTTTCTTTAAAATATGCGATTGCTTCCGCTCTTGGCATTGTATACTGTTTAATTGGAAGATCTTCTTTAACGATTTTCTTCATCTCAGCTTCGATCTTTTCCAGGTCTTCTGCTACAAGCGGAGTCTCACGGTCAATATCATAATAGAATCCGTCTTCAATTGAAGGTCCGATCGCAAGTTTTGTATCCGGATACAGTCTCTTGATTGCCTGTGCCATAATGTGAGATGTTGTGTGACGGAATGCACCTTTTCCTTTTTCATCATTGAATGTAAGAATGTTCAGCTCACAGTCTTTGTCGATCACAGTTCTTAAATCAACAACTTCTCCGTCAACTTCTCCTGCTGTTGCAACCCTTGCAAGTCCTTCACTGATATCTTTTGCAATATCAATTACAGACATGCTCTGTGCATATTCTTTGCTTGATCCATCTTTTAATGTGATTTTCATAGTCTTTTTGTTCCTCTCTTTATTTTATAATTTCTGATTATACAACATTTTTCTGTGCAAGCTCCGGATCCGGATGTTCTCCTGACCATCCTGCCTGTGGCATAGTTGCCAGTCTCGATACATCCTCTTCGCTGATCTCAAAATGGAACAGATCCATATTCTGTTTCATCCGCTCCATCGAAGATGATTTCGGAAGCGGAATGATATCATTCTGAAGCAGGAATCTCAGACACAGCTGCGCCGGTGAAACCTGATACTTTCCGGCAAGTTCAAGGATCAGTCCATCTTCCAGAATCCGCCGTCTTCCGATCGGGCTCCATGCCTGCATCTGAATACCATGCTCTTTACAATACTGCACAGCAGCCTGCTGCATATAACCCGGATGCAGTTCCAGCTGGTTGACAACTGGTTTTACTGTTCCATTCTCCAGAATGTTCTTAATATGGTGCGGAAGAAAATTGCTGAGTCCAAGTCCCCGGATTTTTCCTTCTTTCTGAAGTTCTTCCATCGCCCTCCAGGTCTCAAGATCCAGTTCTTTCCAGTTCTCACAGTCAGCCGACGGTCTTGGCCAGTGGATCAGATAGATGTCCAGATAATCGGTACCAAGTCTTTTCAGACTCTTTTCTAATGCATCCTTTGTCTGCTGATATCCCATTTCATCTTTCCACATCTTGGATACAAGGAAAAAATCCTCTCTTGGAAGATTGCTTTCACGGATCGCCTGCCCTAAAAAATCTTCGGTCTGATAAAAGGATGCAGTATCAAAATAGCGATATCCCGCTTCTATGGCAGTCTTTAAAACCTCTACGTTATTCCCTTCTGCTGCTTTGTAAGTTCCAAAACCAACGCATGGGATTTTCATATCATTGTTCAGCTTGAAACAATCGTAAATACTTTCCATTAGATCATCCTTTCTGTAAAAGCTACTGTCTGTAATTCAAGACCGCATATTGCACAAAAGAAATTCATCCAATTCCATTGCGCAAAAAGTGAATTGGCTGAATTTCTTTTGTGCAATATGCTCCTTCAAATTTTCTAGTACATCTTTTCCAGACAACTTAACTTTTAAAATAAAAAACCTCTGCAACAGATTATCTGCTGCAGAGGACGAGTTACTTTGTATACCCGCGGTTCCACCCCGCTTGTCCTGATTTCCAGGACCTCTTTGTGGATGATAACGGTATCCAGCCGGACTGTTTTACAGCCGCTCGGAGGTGGTCTTCAAACGCTTCTGTAATAAGAGGCTCTCAGCCTAAGACCTCTCTCTCTGGGATTTTTCTGCGTTCTACTCTTCTCTTCATCGCATTTGCTAACATTATACCATGGGATTTTCATTTGTCAACACGTTCAAAAAAATGTATTGAAAATTTCTATCAGAACTTATTTGTTCTTACCACAGCATTTTTTATATTTTTTACCGCTTCCGCACGGACAAGGGTCGTTACGTCCCACCGTCTTTTCTACGCGGATAGGTTCGCGTTTCTGCTGTTCGCGCGTATCTTGCTGGGCGGCGGCTTGCTGGTTTGGGTCGGTCAGGTCTTGCTTTTGCTCGCGATACTTGCTTAAATCCTGACGTTGTTCGGGAGCTGCCTGACGAACTTCCTGCGGTTCCTGTACCGGGATTTGTCCGCGCATCAGGATGGAAACTGTCTGATTGTTTATCTTGTCTACCATTGTATCGAACAGGTTTACAGACTCCAGCTTGTAAATTAACAGCGGGTCTTTCTGTTCGTAGCTGGCATTCTGTACAGAGTGTTTCAAGTCATCCAGTTCGCGCAGGTTCTCTTTCCATGCTTCATCGATGACATGCAGCAGGATAGACTTCTCAAACGCTTTCACTACTTCCTTGCATTCGCTTTCATAAGCGGCTTTCAGGTTGCAGGAGATGTTATACATGCGCTTGCCGTCTGTAATGGGAATCAGGATGTTTTCGTACATGTGTCCTTGATTCTCGTATACCTGCTTGATAACCGGATAAGCGATTTGTGCCATACGTTCGGTTTTGCGTTTGAAAAGTTCCATGGCAGCATCGAAAGCCTTATCGGCAAGTTTCTCCTTTTTCTCGTTACGGAACTCCTCTTCCGTGAACGGAGTTTCCATGGCAAGTGTCTGGAGAAGATCCATCTTGCAGTCTTCATAGGTAGGAGCTTCGATCGCATTGACACAACGGTCCCAAATCATGTTCACAATGTCCATGCCGATACGTTCGCCCATCAAAGCGTGGCGGCGTTTGGTGTAGACTACGGTACGCTGTTTGTTCATCACATCGTCGTATTCCAGCAGGCGTTTACGGATACCGAAGTTGTTTTCTTCCACTTTCTTCTGTGCACGTTCGATAGACTTGGAAATCATGCTGTGCTCAATCATTTCGCCTTCCTTGAAACCGAGCTTGTCCATAACGCCGGCAATACGGTCGGAAGAGAACAGACGCATCAGGTCGTCTTCCAAAGAGACGAAGAATACGGATGAACCGGGGTCACCTTGACGTCCGGCACGACCACGCAACTGGCGGTCTACACGGCGCGATTCGTGACGCTCCGTACCGATAATGGCAAGACCGCCCGCAGCTTTTACTTCCGGGCTCAGCTTGATGTCCGTACCACGACCCGCCATATTAGTGGCAATGGTTACGGCGCAACTCAAACCGGCTTTGGCTACGATGTCGGCTTCCTTCTGGTGCAGCTTCGCATTCAGTACGCTGTGCTCGATATGGCGCATAGTCAGCATCTTGCTCAGCATTTCGGAGATTTCAACGGAAGTAGTACCCACCAGGACAGGACGTCCGGCTGCCACCATTTTCTCAATCTCTTCGATAACGGCTTTATATTTTTCGCGTTTGGTCTTGTAAACGCGGTCGTTCATATCGTTGCGGGCAATGGGACGGTTGGTCGGGATAACGACTACATCCAGTTTGTAGATGTCCCAAAGTTCGCCTGCTTCCGTTTCGGCAGTACCGGTCATACCGGACAGCTTGTGATACATACGGAAGTAATTTTGCAGCGTAATCGTTGCAAAGGTCTGTGTGGCGGCTTCCACTTTTACACCTTCTTTGGCTTCGATGGCCTGATGCAAGCCGTCGGAGTAACGGCGGCCTTCCATGATACGTCCGGTCTGTTCGTCCACAATCTTCACCTGACCGTCGATAACCACGTATTCATCGTCTTTCTCGAACATGGTGTAAGCTTTCAACAGTTGGTTGATGGTATGTACACGCTCGCTCTTGATGGCGAAGTTGGTCATAAGGGCGTCTTTCTTGGCAAGGCGTTCCTCATCCGTCAGGTCTTTTTCATTTTCCAGTTCGGAGAGCTGGGCGGTGATGTCGGGAAGTACGAAGAACGTAGGGTCGGCGGAGTTACCGCTAATTAAGTCTACACCCTTGTCGGTGAGGTCTACGCTGTTCAACTTTTCATCGATTACGAAATACAGCGGGTCGGTAACCTCGTGCATACGCTTGTTGTTCTGCTCCATGTAGATTTCCTCGGTTTTGAGCATACCGGCTTTGATACCCTGCTCGCTGAGGAACTTAATCAATGCCTTGTTCTTTGGCAAGCACTTGTGGCTGCGGTACAGGGCAAGGAATCCTTCTTCCTGTTCTTTCTTGTCGTTTGAAGCTATCAGGCGCTTGGCGTCGGCAAGGTATTGCGTGGCAAGTTTCTTCTGT
>ENA-OOWO01000059-OOWO01000059.1-human-gut-metagenome-genome-assembly--contig:-NODE-59-length-61298-cov-4.513626_pt1 | contig 61298 bp, 72 predicted proteins | sample MGYA00241579_ERZ501327 | MGnify/ENA primary metagenome ERZ501327 (study PRJEB25962, sample SAMEA2042836) | human gut metagenome | biome: human gut; feature: human-associated habitat; material: faeces...
TTGAAAGAGGGGCAGATGGAGTTTCATCTGCCCCTCTTTTTTACTATGAGTTTTCAAACGTGAATATTAAGACAAAGAAAAAGGGCGAGACCTAGAGCGTTTGGCCGGGATCCAGTTTCCCGAATACTACTCTAAGTCCGCCTCTGATACTATTATACAAAACCATCTTTGTATTTGCAACCGCGGAAACAAGCCGGTCTCCTCTGCCACTAATCCATAGGTTGAACAAAGAAAAGAATACATGCGCTCTATTCAAGAAATGAAAAAGCCTCATCTTTCATCGCAAATGAAAGATGAATCCACCCGTTAAAATTCGCAAGCGCTTGCGAATAAAAAAGAAGAAGGCTGCGGAGAGAGACCGCAATCTTCTTCTTTTCCTGTATAAAAATAGGCTGATGCCGGTAGATAGGAATACCGGCCAACAAGGTGATTCCCGAAGGAATCTTCGAAAACAATACTACTATAGCATAGTATAGACAGTTTGTCTACTTCCTCTGTCGCGCCGGCAAGACATCGTCGGGATCGATCTCATAGAGCCCGAATGCCGCCGCGATCTTCATCATGTCACGCATACCGGCAAGATAGGCCGTATCGACCTGGTCGCAGGCATGGACGCGGACAGCGCGGATAAAGCGATCCGTCACATCCCGAAGCTCCTGCGGAATCTCATGAGAGATCTTGAGCCAATCCTGCTCCGCAAGATGTTCTTCCATCTCACTTTGTCGGAAGCCGGGGTCACGCTCGCTCAACTCGACCATCGACCCGTCCTTCAGCTCAGACAGGGCCGAGCGCAAAGCGACCTGAAAGCTATTTTCCTCCATACGTATCCTCCTTCCGTTAATGCAATATGCTAGTATTATAGCACTATAGCAACCGAAAAGCAACCGTATGTTCGAGCGTTCGAGGTATATCGCACCTTTCAAAACCGATGAAGGCAATAGCCCGATCTATCCGACACGAGCCCGTAAATGCTTTTCGGAAAATACTCTTCAACTGGGACTGATTCCCTTGCCGCATCGAAGAGACCGGATTTCAAGGCATGAATTATCCGCTCTTCCGCAACTACCGCCATGAGCTCGCAGTTACTCAATGCGAAGAATATGATCTTCTCCGTGCCGAGTAATTTGACGGCACTTTCCCATACCGATGACAAGAGCAGCGCCGAGGCGCCTCCCACTCCCCCGCTCAGCCTACCGATCTCCAACATAGCGAGCTGCCCCGTTGTGCCGGTGAAGCCGATCCGTATATCCGATTTGAGGTTGCGAGATGCATATTCGAACAGCTTCCCTCTCGGCAAGTCGAATGTATCGAGATTGTCATACGTCACGATTGCGGCCGCGTAGCCGTCCGTTTCGGATTCACCCTCGACGACGTAGGTGACAAGCAGATCGAGATAGCGATCGTAGATGATCCCCAGCTCGTCATAGCCGTCAGCCTTCCAGACCGGCGACAGCACCGGATAGATCCTGTACGGTATGACTTCTTTAGCAGGGACCTTATATACCCCGTATTTCATATCAAGGTCGCATATCGGCTGACCCACATCGAACGCATCAACCATTTCATTTCCCATCCGATCTCCTATCGGATGGAAGCGGCGATACCCACCGCGCCACATCCTTCCCATATTCAATTCCTCCTGTAATGCTTTGTGTAATAGTACTATAACATCAAAAAAGCGTATTGATACAGCCGACTACATTTACGATGGCTTTCGGTACATTTCGATGAGATCCTTCCCGATACTTCCTATAGTCGCTTGAAACAGGGAGGTACGACGAACGCTAAAAAAGGGGCAAAAAGCCCCTTTCATTACCGTTCTCTTTCAGTTCTTGAAACTGAGTCATTCATCCGCGGTATCTGCAAAACCTTATCTCGCTTGACACGCAATGGCTCCTTTTGCCCGACTGCCAACTTTTCAATATGCCGTTGAACACTGCCGATATTTCGTTCGATGCGACTTTCGATAGCATCAAGTCGAGCTTGGATACCATCGTTCCCATGGGACAAGATCTCCTTTGCCTCAAGAGGGAAACCGACAAGCTTGTCCCTATCGAACCAGCTGTAATTTCTGAAAAGGCTGAGCTGCTTGTCCGGACCCATACCTTTCGGTCCAAACGGTTTCGCGATATAGCTATCTTCAGCGAGAATGTTGTAGGCGTGACACCAAAGGCTTGTCCCATTATCGAAAATCGGCGCAAGCCTTGTAAATTCAAGTGTTTCAACATTTCGGATTACCCCGAAGTTACGCCAGTGCCGGTCTTGATTGGCAAGGATATAATCACAGGTGAACATTTTTGCCAGACCTTCCTCTACATTTTTGAGACCAAGGCTCTTGTAGGTGTCCACCAGAAAGTCATAGTCACTTATAGAATCAGGTTTCTTTCGTGTTGAAAGTACGTCATATGCGGTGACTAGCTCCTCATCCTGTCCGAGCATGTTCTCACATGCGGAATAGATTCGGTCATTCTCCTCAAATAGGAAGTAAGGAACGTAATCGTTTCTGCTTAGCAGGCGGTTATACAGCGCCGTCGCCACAACTTCGTTCAGAACCTCCTGTCGTGTCGACCCAGTCCCGCCTTTCACGAGGATTCGCCTGCCATTGACGATCTTCCATTTTTTATTGAGATCGCCGCCAAGCGTCGAATTCGGCGACATCAGATTCGGATTGCCGGACGATTCCTGTCCAAGAGTCAACATTCCAAGATCGTCTGTAAAGTCATTGTCGAAGAAATTGACATCCTCCCATTTCAAAGGATTCTTACTGTTGTTGATCCAGTAACGATCAGACAGCGAAAGTCCAAAATTCTCCTCCGCCAGCTCCAACGTGCTATTGAGATTCAAAGAATCGAGAAGTTGCTGAATCTGATGCCGTGCCGCTGGAATCGCACGCCGGCGCCACCAGTCGTTGAGCGCACGCCTGGTCACGATACCTTTTGAATCAGCGAGAGCCACGGGTGCATATCTGAGATCATGAACATCAACAATCTTCACCACTGCGTGAATATCTCGGTCATATCTGAAGGAAACAACGGGGTGGTTCTTGTTCATCAATGTGTATTCAGCCATTTTCATGATTTCCCCTTTCGATATACTAATACAATAATACCATTACCGGCACGACGATTCAATCTCGAGCGCTCGACTTGATTCGAGACATTCGAGCAGCGCGAATCAGATGCCACCCGAATGCCCCGAAGGGGCTCCGCCCCTTTATCGAGGGCGGATAACTGAAAGGCGGTACTCGCCGTCTGCAAGGCACATCGGATAGATACTGTCCGTGAGCCGTTCCTCCAGCGCGACTTCCATCTCATTGATTTCATGAACCATTGCGAGAAGCGTTTCCGGTTCACCGGCTGTCTGCGCTACAACAATGACCTCTGAAATGCTCGATGGAAGGAAGACAAGGCTATCGGTCCCGAACATCTCGGCAAGTCTCCTGCGAACCGACGGGAGCAACATCGACGCCGCCCCGCCGAACTGTTTGTCTTTCCTGGTCGCCGCAACCATCTTGAAGCCGGATGCGTCATCACGCAGCGTCATGAAATCGACAATCCCTTCAAGGTTGGCAAATGCAGCCTCTCGGATCTTCTGACGGGAAATTCCGAAAGTCTCAAGATGGCTGTCCTGAAGTCGAATCGTCCCGATTCCATCATTCATCTGCATCAGTTCGACGCGATATGTAATCAGCATGTCGAGATATCGATCGAATGTGATACCGGCCTCCGTAAAGTTTTCCGTATTGTTTTCGGATACGACAACTGGATAGATTTTCTCGAACAGCTCGCCGCTCTTGAAAAGGGCATTCAGTCTCTCCCCGATCGTCTCCTGGTCTTCCGTCACACAGTATTTTCCATCGAGATCGTTCAGGGTATCGAAAAGCTCCTCGTCTGGCATCTGCGCCCAGCTCTCGTTCTGGTAAACGTTTACAGACACCCTTGTTCCGGCATCCAAGGTGTACCCACGCTCGATACCATTGTTCACCGTCTTCTCAGCGTAGCGAAGTCTGAATTTGGCATCCCTCTGTTCCGCGATATGATTCAGCGCCGGCAATCTCATCTCCAGCTCCTCCCTGGTCATCATTCTCTGTTCATTCATTTCTCTTCTTTCTTCCATTTCGTTTTCCTCCTTGTTTTTCAACCTACTGTTTTCTTTGGTGCCCTTGCAGGTTCGGCACTCAACATCCGCTCTTCCGTCGGCGCTTCCGAACCCTGTTCAGTTTTCAATGTGCTGGCGATTTCCCGTCGCCGGTATCCGTTCAAGACCACGATGGGACTGAAACGACAAGGGACAAGTGAAACGATGCGCCGTAGGGCAGCCCTTGCGTTTCCGGACCTCGGTGGGCTAGGAAACCCGCGAGCGACGGGGACCGCTCACATGGAACTAACAGGGTCCGGTCGTAAAGATGGACAGATGTCGCGGCTTTGACGAAATCCGCAAGCGTTTGCCAAAATACAGTTCAGCAAAAACATGGAGAGAAACGTAATGGTCGGATGAGAATGAGTGGTAGAATCTTACAAAACAGGGAAGGAGGCAAGTGTTTGAGGGAAATCATCGTCGACAGGGGAAATGGAGCCAAGGCATTCGTCCTATTCGAACTCACCAAAGGCAACATCGCGGAAATCAAAGACCGATACATTCTGGAGCAACTGCGTTCCGCAATTGATAGTCCATGGAGCACTGCCCTTCCCGACGGAATTCGCTCAGCTCTGATACGTTCGGTTTCAGAAGAGATGGAAGACAGATTCCTTCTTGAGAACATGGACAAAGATACCGATATGAGCGTCAAGAGCGCTATCAGGAGTGCCGCGATAAAGGTCAAAGACCAGCATGGAGTCAAAAACGGACCCTGGACCGATGCATACGGCGATGCCGATGTCCTCGATTATGCCTACCAGAAGATTTTCACGCGATTCAGCGATGGTCCGGGCGTCCTGCTCGATGAAATCGAAATTCCCGAAGGATACCGAATTATCTCAGGTGAGAAATGGGCAAGCGACCTCTCGGGAATCGGACGGGAATGGATCGACGACATCAAGCCTTTCCTCCTGCTGGCGGATAAGACCGGGGAACTCATGATTTGCGACATCATGTCGAAGCAGACCGTGCCAGTCATCGCCGTCAGAAGCGATTTCGCAGAGCGGTTTGACAGGCTTGCCGACGAAGACGGCATGATCGGCGATAAGTTCTGGACATATGCCTGCATCGCAGAGGCCAGGGGTCGCAATATGACTTTCGATTTCCGCGGTGCGGTATCGAGGGCATTCGAATTGAAGGGGCGAGTCGAAAAAAGCGATTCGCCAGGGCGAGACGATGGAAAGTTGACCGTGAAGGGCGAGATCGCGCGAGCGGGTGCCGATAAACTCGCCGAAGAGGCCAAAAAGAAGGGTGAATTGTTACTTGACGAGTGATGCAAAAAATCGATTCGATTTGCCGGACGAATGGCAACTCGAATGGGCGATGCGTACCGCGACCCGCATTCCATGCGGTGCCTGGCGGCACCTATGATCCGCTCGCCAAGGCTCGCTCGATGGATAGATTTTCAGGATCAAAACGACTAGAAGGAGACGACAAATGACAATGACTAAATTCTCCCGCATCAACAAGCAGCGCGAGGAAATCACCATGCGCGTTCTGGAGGACATGGAGAAAGGCGGTAACGAGTGGAAGAAACCGTGGGTAGAGGCCTCCCCTCTCCCACCGCATAACCCGGTTTCCGGTACCCAATACAGCGGACGCAATTTCCTCTACACATATGTCTACGGCATGATGCGAGGCTATGCCGACCCGCGTTGGGCTACCGAGAAGCAGATTAAGGAAATGGGCTGGAAAGTCCCAGAGAACCTGCAGAACGGACGAGGGGGCATCAATGACGAACTCGGTGTAGGCATCGAGCATTGGGGCATGTACGCCTACATTCCGCGCGTCAAGAAAGACGGAACACCACTTACCGACAAAGGGGGCACACAGAAGTTCACCAGGGTCCGCGCCGTCAAAGAGAACGGCGTCTGGGGACGCTACCGTAAAGGCGATAACGGAAAATATGAATTCGAGCAGCTTCCGAGTGGCGTCCATCCGCACCCGGAATGCGATCGCTATTTCAAGGTCTTCAACCTCTCACTTATCGAGGGCGTCCCGCCGCTTCCCGTTCCCGACCTCGCGCCGAATGACGATATCGAAGTCGGGCTCCTTGCCGACGACGTGATCGCGTCGAGTAGGTGCGAGGTGTTCGAGGGGAGCACCGACGGCGCCTACTACAACTTCGTCAATGACAAGATTTCGGTTCCGTCCCGCGAGGCGTTCAACAGCAATTCCTCGTTCCTCGCCTCACTACTCCATGAGATGGGCCATTCTACAGCGCCCGCACTTGACCGTCAGATGACGGGTGACATGCGCAGCAAGGAATATGCACACGAGGAGATCGTCGCCGAGCTAAGCAGCATCTTCAGCTCCGTCGACCTTGCCGTCAAGGCAGAGACCGACCCCGAGGCCGCCGGTTATGGCGAGCATGTCGCTTACCTCGAGTTCTGGAAGGGGCGTCTCGACAGCGTGGTCGGTACGGACGAATATGAGGCGACCAAGGAAGAACTCTGTGACGATTTCTTTGCCGCCGCTTCCCAGGCATCGCAGGCGACCGACTTCATCATCGATCGCTACGAGCAGGAAGTCGGGCATCCGGCAGCCGGCAAGGAGATCGTGCAGAAGCTCGATATGCCCGAAAAGACGGAACAGGAAGATCGCGCCGGCCGCAGTCTCTCGCACAAGAAGGAAACGGCTCGTGACGCGTCTGCCCACATGCAGGGCGACCGCGCAGACCTTGTGAACATGCGCGATGAAAATGCCATCGGAGCGTAAGCAAAGGGGAATGGGCAATGGCTAAGTTTGATTTCGATAAACCCGTCGCCAGTTTCAGCTGGTATCTGCAGAACGGCAGCGCCGATGACAAAAGGGGTAACCGTCTCCACGTCGGTACCGGACAGAACGCCCAGATCTATTTCGACCCGGAGAGCGGTGAGTTCATCGGCAAACTCAAATATGTCGACGACTATATCGACCTCGCGGACGGCGCAAAGCAGCATTTCGAGCTGCCTCGCACAGCCCGCGAGTATAAACCGAGCGATTTCAGTCCGAAATTCCCGATCTCTAACGTCAAATTTGAAGTAGATGAGTCCGTGAAGGATTTTATCCACGTCCTGCCGCGCGGTCTCTTCTTCTACCAGAATGAATTCTACGATGCCGTCTTCGGGGACAAGACGGACTACCCGGAATCACTTAAGGATTTTCTCTTCACCCGCACGGGCGACATCGAGGCCGCCGGTGAATTCTATGGAGCAATCGAAAAGTGGTCGCAGAGCGTCTACGGCACCCTCGTGGAAAAGTGCAATGTCGAAAACCGTCCCATTCCGGAATATGAGAACGATCGGGTTCTGCCGCTCGACTACCATAAAGAGCTGCTGGCGTCCCTTAAAGATTATTTCGGATGCGGAGAGAGTAATTACAGGACGCCAGGCGACCTGATCGCTGCCAGGAGCTACGGCTCATATCTCTCCGGTATCTCGCTTAAGTTCAATCCTCAAGACGTTATCGCGGCTGTAGAACATGCTACCGAGACTGTTCAGGCCGAGCTGGTCCCCTATCTCTCAGACAGCTTCGGACCCGATAGATATCTCCCCTGCGGCTGCCAAGTCGATATTCCCATGAATGATTCCATGGTCGCCGCATCTCAGCTCCTTAGAAATCTGCAGAATGCCGGAGTGGATATCGGCAAACTGCCGAACCTCAGTTGCGACGAATGCAGCCAGCTCGCCGCCAAAGTCATCCCCTATGCGGAGAATAAAGCGCAATCGGCACCTGACCGCACCCTGGGACATAAACATGAAGTGAACCGTGATGCGGCGCAGCGGAGGCAAACTGAACGAACGACAGTCAACCAGATCCGTGAAGAAGACACCGTAGGCGAATAGTTAAAAGGAGCGAATCGCAATGTCCGATTACATCAAATATATGTACCGCGAATACCTTGAAGGCCGCACCCGTATCAAAAAAGTCAATGAGAACCAGCCATTATTTCCAAGCACCGGCGCCGGCCTATTGATCCAAAAAAACAAGCTTACCGACGATTGGACCGCACTGAACGTCTCCGACGGGCATTATGAGGAGGAGTCTTTCAATCATGAAGCCCTTGCCGCGGCCTTTCTTCAGGGCGCGAATATGGGACAGCTTCGTATGTTAAACGAGATACTTGACCGCGCCCGGCTGAACGGACCATATTGCATGGAAAACGTCGCCGACGCATTGCTGTCTTTTGCACCAGCGTGCAAGGCCGAATCGCTCATGGAAAACCCCATGCTGCATTTCATCGAGCTTTCCAAGTCCTTCTCCAAGAACGGCGGCATCTACGATCCCGTCCACGGTATCTATATCGACTCCAAAGTCAATGGGTTGGGCGATGTCCCACATTTCACGTTATATGATGTGTCGGTCGCAGACATCGAGGAATGTATGGCCTGGGGTATAAAGCACCTCGATGAGGTTCCCGGACAGATCCATGTCGTGAACGGTTCCCCCACATCGCGACAATCTACGTTACGGGTCCAGATGACCGTCGAATCAATGACCTTATCTTCACACTTTGCGAAGACGGTCGCTGGAGCTATGTCTCGGAACTCGATGCGGAAACGCTCGCCCGTTTCAATGAAATCATTGCAAAGGCGGACCGCATCGAAGCGGGTATCGTAAAAGATGACGAGTGGCGCGACGGGATGGTCGAGCAGGTGTCGGGGTTCATGGATAAAATCAAGGATATGGATGCAGAGGAGGCGGAAGGTGCCGATACGGTGCTCGCCGAGACATTCAATTCGATTGACGCCCTCTCAACCGATGCTGCGATTGATTTGCTGCGCGTCTATTCGAATTGCGATGCATCCGGACGCGATGCCGTCGCCAAGACGTTCTATGCGTTGTCCGGTGAATCATTCGACTCCTATCTCATGACGGCATCGGAAGTATGCAAGAAAACGCTCGGCATCCTTGAACCCGAACCGCCGCAGCCTGCAAAAACTAAGAACCTATCTCAGAAAACAATGTCGTCGCGTGAGGCATCGACTCGGCTGTCTGATGAGATCGGCGTGAAGCCCTGCACACGCGATGAAGGCACCGTCGGCGACAGCTGATCAGCGAACGGAGGTCTAGGGTTATAATGCAGGTGGTATATGGACAAAAAGGCTACTTAGGCTCCTCGATGAGCGTACGTGCAGCCGAGGCGTATGAGCAGGGCGAGATGCCGATCAGCAGATGGACCAAGACTGCAATCATCCAGGCGGTCAAGGACTACTGTTTCGATTTCGACCTGGCTTACGATCCGGATATCGAAAAGAAGACGAAAGCCGAGCTCGTTAAGGAATTTCTCGAGTACAAATCTTGGCATCATTCCAGCCGTACTGCCCGCGAGGTCGAGTTTTTCGGTCTCAATGAAGATGCCGTCTGCCGGAGCTTCGAACCGATGAGCCAAGAGCAGGTTATCGAACGCGATAGGCAGATGGCGGCCGAGCAGGCTGCACAGGAAGCACGACTTCAATTCATGAATGCTCGCGAAAAAGAATTCGAGCAGAAATTTGGATGTAACCCATCGAGCGTTTTGGCCTATGAGGCCGTTCATCCCGAGATGTGCACGCGGTTCATCGCACGACGCAAGAAAACCGAGATGATTTCTTACCGATTGCCAGCTGAAGCAGTCAAGGCCGGTATGAAAGAGGAACAGGTCTGCCCTGTCGCACGCGCAAGTCAAAGCCGCGTCGCCTATTTCGACGTCTTCATGCAGGGAACAGGGAAGAAACGGCATTGGGAGGATGTTGACTTCGAAGTTTTAGCCGAGAAGTTCACCGCAGCCAAGAAGACCTCCCTTTCCTCCAAATCGAAAAGATGCGTTGCCATGGCAAACACTCTCGACGGCGCCTCGAAAGGCTTTTCATCTCGAAGTGAAACAGTGCGTTAACTTGTATAATTAAGTTCGTGAAGCCGTATGAACGAATTGCCGTGCGGCAATGATGTCTGAAAGGAAAATCGAATGGATTCCTACTCTACCCTGCTCGGTGCGTCTCTCTTTACACTGCTCTTGCTGCTCGCCATCGTGATCGTGACGCTTGTCGGCAAGTGGAAGGTGTATGCCAAGCTCGGCATGCCGGGTTGGTACTCCCTCATCCCCGTCTTCTCCGACTACAAGCTCTGCGAGCGAGTCCGCGGCGGCGAGGAGAACAAGACATTCCTCATGGCATATCTCATTGTGCTGATCTGCTCGTGGGTGCTCTGTTGGGCGCCGACGGTCAACTGGATTCTCATCATTACACAGTTCGTGATGAACATCATCGTCCTCAATGATCTTGCCCGCACTTTCGGTAAGGAGTCCGCCTATACGATCGGTCTCGTTCTGCTCGGTATCGTGTTCTGGCCGATGCTCGGGTTCGGCGAAAGCGAGCCTATAGACACTGAGGATGATAGCGATACGAGCTACGAGGTGCTTTAGCTGAAATTCGCAAGCGCTTGCGAATTTCACTGAATCGTATGCTGGATATGCACCTAACTGTTTCTGGATCAAAAGGAGCTACCGTCAGTACGACGATAGCTCCTTTTGCTGTATTCAGCTAATTATTCAGCCTGACGCTCTGTCCTGTAAAACATCTCGCTTAAGGAGTTGCCCTATGAGAAAAATAGTTCCAATACTTTGCATTTTGGCGTTGTCGCTATCGGGATGCCGCGCAACAACCTTGCTCAGAAATGGAGTAGATAAATTAAGGGATTATATCGCATCGGAAAATGCCAAGACAAAAAAGAAGCTGAATGATCGGTGCAACGAAAAGATTTCTACTCAAAATAGAGCAATTTCCGAGAAAAATGAAGAAATCATATTTGAACTCATGGCTGATGATCTGAGAGAAGATGGAGACAAACTTAAATCACAGCTAAAGGATTTTGTGAATTTTATTCCCGGTAAAATTGTAGAGACGAGTAACCATAGCTGGGGAACTTTAATCCACGCGGAAAACTATAAGGAAGCCCCAGATAACGTTATCGAAAAAAAGATCTGGCCTCATGACGATGAAGGCAATTATTATTGTAGCGTTCGAGTATACCGGTTATCTTATCTTGCAATAGACGACCGGGGAACAGAATATATGATCACAATGGAATATATCAAAAGCAATGAGGCAAATCCGGAGGAGATTGGATTAAATTACGTAAGTATTTTCAAAACGGATCCAGATAGCGATGAAATAATTAGAGCTGGAAGAACGTGGGAATAAACAAGAAGAGATTCTTTGGTGGCGTCTCTTTTCTAGTGAAGCCGTATGAAGTAAATTGCCGTGCGGCAATGATGTCTGAAAGGAAAATCTGATGCACTCCTATTCTGCCCTGCCTGGTGCGTTTTTCTTTACGCTGCTCTTGCTGTTAGGCATTGCAAGTGTGACCATTGTCGGCAAGTGGAAGGTGTATGCAAAGCTCGGCATGTCCGGCTGGTACTCTCTCGTTCCCATCTATTCCGACCGCAAGCTTTATGAGCATGTTCGTGCCAACAAGGAGAACAAGATGCTTGTCATGGCGTATCTCATCATTTCTCTCCTCACCATCGCACAGCTCGCGACGATCATCATCTTCCTTAACAACCTCGTCCAGATATTCGTCTAGATGAAATTCGCAAGTGCTTGCGAATTTGACTGTATGAAACGCTGGTATGTGCCTAGCTGTTTTTTAGAGCAAAAAGGGCTACCGTCAGTACGGCGATAGCCCTTTTTGCTGTCTTTAGCTAATTATTCTGTTTGGAAAATTTCAAATTGGACATCTGGAAAATTGTCTGGTGAAGGCATAGTCCCAATCCGGATCGATCACACCTGGTGCTCCTGTACTAAAGCGAGCGTTTTCCCTCCAATTTTCTAGGGTCCAAGAACTCAGATCTTCGGATAGGTTCATGCAGCCATAGAACATCCTGTTCAAATCCACTGCCCGCGAAATATTCCATGTTTCGGCACCGATTTTTCTTAGCCTTTCACATTCGAAAAACATCTCATGCAAGTCAACAGCACTGTAGAGGTTGTAGCCGTCCATGCCGAGCCGTTTTAGCGATTTGCAACCATAGAACATTCGACTCGTATCAGCCACCAACGGCATTCCGAAACGCGGCATCCTGACCTGCTCAAGGTTACCACAGCTTTCGAAAAGGCCTTGAGCTGCAGTCGTGCATGTCGTATCCAGTTTCTCCAGATCGGCTGCACAGAGATTTTTAAACCGGTTGAACCAATGGCAGAGTTTCCTCGGTTTTATCCCGCCGTCCGCAACGGAAACACCGGTAACGCGATCAGCGATCGCGTCAGTTGTCCAGCAATGATCGTTAAAATTTTCGAAGACCTTCGTTACATGCTTTCCAGCAAATTCTGTTCCCAACACAGGAATGCGCCCATAGCGGTAAAAGGTAAGTGATTCATCGTCTACGGAGTATACGGCAAATTGCCTGTCAGCCATTTCGATTCCTTTCTCTCGGCCTACGGCAATATGATTGCCTGACAAACGAGAAGGTCTTGAAACCGCGGAATCTATGGTCGAAATTGTTTCAGATGAACGATATGGACAAGCCATACCACTGGTTTAAATCTATCCTTACATTCAGCCCCACCATAAAAGACCGGGCTTTCCTGTTTGCAACTCCCCAGGTTGAAACGTGGTTGTTTGACAAGAGGTATGCGATTATTGAAACGGCACGTGAAGCGGGCTATTTGCAAAGGCACCGCGACGTGGAAATTGGTAAAATATCAAATCGATCCTCTTGAATACGCTGCAAGACTTGCAGCCGGAAAAGGAAAGGAATGATGCAAGACATGAACGAAACAGACAACAAGCAAAAGAAAGGAGGAGGCATGTTCAGCAAGATCAAGGCCGTCGGTCGCCGCGCTGCGACCGTTGCCGCCGGTACCGTACTCGTTTTGTCGCAATGCCTGGGCAGCTTCGGTGCCGCATTCGCGCCGAGTACGGCCTATGCAGATACTTCAACTAAGACGGCAACCGTCACCCTCGCCGATACCGAGAACGGCAGCCTGTCGTTTGTCGGCAGGGACGACGACACCAAGACCATTACGGTGAATGTCGGCGAGACGGTCGCAATCAAGGCCTCTCCCGCCGACGGGTATTTCGCCGACAGCCTCTCCGTCTTCAATAACTCCGATAACGATGCCTCCGCCGTCTCGCTCAAGGACGGGATCGGCACCTTCAAGGTGACCGGCAGCGCCACCGTTTCCACCATGTTCTACGAGAACGGTTCTAACGGCTCCTCCATCCTCAAGGCCGTGAAGGTCAAGGAGGGTAAGGCCAACAAGGCTATCGACGAGAAGACCTATATCAAGGAGAACGCCGATTCCAAGTACGTCGGACTCGGCGACAAGCTGGAGAAGAAGGATGTACTCACCGTGACCACCACGGTCGTCGACTCCAATATCCTCCCGAACGCCTCTCTCGATAACCTCTGGGCCGACGATGATGGCGATGGCATGTCGGATCATGCAGACGCGCTGCGAGCAAATGCAGTCAGCCATGCAATTCTCTATGACCTCAACGAGGATTCCGACTACTATGTCGGCTACGCCGGCTCCCGCATCTCCGGTGCCACCCTTGCCGATTGGGGCGCCTCCGAGAACAACGCCGACGCCAAGATGCGCGACGGATTCGTGTTCGACGATGCCACCGGTCTCATCTATGTGCCGAAGAAGTACACCGAGAAGAACAAGAAGGGCGAGCTCAAAGTCGCTTCCTCCCGTATCCAGCTGCTCTATGCAACTGCAGACAAGGGCGCAGAGAACAGCATCAGCGTCAAGATCTCCGAGGACGGCGTTGACGGGGATGTCGCCGAGAACGGAACCGCCAAGGTCGATATCCTCGCCACCGACACGAAGATCGTTCTCGCCAAGGACAAGGCCGCCCGCGAGTCGCTGAAAGACAGCTCGATCGATTCCGTCATCGCGAACGGCATCGAGTACACCCGCGATATGGACATGTGGTCCTACGATGAGGGCACCGGTACGCTCGATCTCAAACTCGCTCCGGCCGGTGTTCGCACCGTCAAGGTCAAGCTGACGAACGATACCGGCAAGACTGTCGGCAACTTCCTCACCTCTATCGCCACCAAGGCATTCGCCGGTAACGTGAACAACATCGGCACCTGGAAGTTCAATACAGCACCATATGTCGGCATGACCTTCCACACCGCCGGCCACAACAAGTACACCGGTACCGCGACCGGCGGCCATACCATGCCGGCAGTCGAGAACCCGTCCGGCGGCCGCTACGAGGCGAAGACCATCTATCAGGCGCTCGGCACCCAGGGCGTGGATGTCTCCGCCCTGCAGTCCGGCAACTACTCCATCGAGCGCACCTGCACAATCAACGCGCAGACCACGTCCTCCGGCGTGGAAATCCCCAACGCCGCAAACCTCAACCTGACTTGCGGCCATGTCGGCGTCAACCCATCCGGCCAGCTCCAGAACGGCTACAACCAGCCGAAGTACACCGATGACGATTACGGCCAGACCGTCCGTGTCGCCGCCGTATACGGCAACGAGGCCGTCGTGGGCGTCACTGTCCCGACCACCTTCACGCAGGCAGGTGCCGGCTTCTTCAAGGTCAACTGGCAGCTCAACAAGGTCAACGTGACCTTCAGCAAGATTTCCGCCGATGCCAAGGTGACGAACGGCAACAGCGAGTACTCCTATGCGGGCGCCGAGTTCGATATTTACCGCACCCGCGACAACGCGCTGGTCGCCCATATCACCATGGACGATAACGGCCATGCCAACTACCAGCTCGACCCGAACGAGAACTATTATGCCGTCGAGACCAAGGCCCCGCAGGGCTTCCAGAAGTACGAGGGACGCATCGACTTCTCGACCGGTAACAGCGCTGGGGAACAGCAGTTCAAAGACGACCCTGGGTATGTGAAGATTACCGTTGCAAAGAAGGATTCCGCTACAAGCGGTGACCCTCAAACCAGCCTTTCCCTTGAAGGTGCAGAATACAAATGCACTTCCATCTCAACCCCTGGCTGGGAAGCAACCGGAAAGACGGATGCAAAGGGTGTTTTGTGGTTCGATCGTGTTCCTCTCGGTGAAATTCAGATCGTGGAAACCAAGGCACCCGCCGGTTACAAGTTGGACACTACCGTCCATTCATATACGGTTAATGCCGGCCAGTGGATTGATGCCACCAAGGTTGACGGCGGGGCCATCGAGCTTGAGCCGGAGGATGATTTCGCCGAGAACCCGCAGGCGTTCGATGTCGAGATCGCCAAGACCAAGGGCGGCGAGGACGACAGCTGGGAGTCCGACAACGGCCATGGCAAGCCTGCCGTCGGCGTGCAGTTCCAGATCATCTCGAACTCCACCGGCAAGGTCGTCGGCACGCTGACCACCAACGAGAGCGGATTCGCCTCAACCAAGGATGCCGATACCTGTGACGAGACTTCCATCTCCGAGGACAAGACGGATGATGCAACCCGTCCGTGGTTCGGCGAGGGCAAGCGTAATGCCGGCATCGACGGCGCGCTGCCGATCGATCAGAAGGGCTACACAATCCACGAGGTGGATTCCACGGTGCCCGAGGGTTACGACCATGTCGATGACTGGACTATCTCGGCAGATGAAGAGGTCAACCAGAGCACGAAGTACTACTCCGTGATTGACAAAACGTTGACGAGCCGACTCCAAATCGTTAAATGCGACGCGGAGACGGGCAACACAGTTCTGCTCTCCGGCTTCAAGTTCCAGATCCTCGATGCTGACGGCAAGGTCGTATCGTTTGACGACCCGTATGACGTGAACGCCAAGGTCGACACGTTCACCACCGACGCGAACGGTCAAGTTTCCATGCCCGGAAAGCTGAAGTCCGGCAAGTACGCCGTCAAGGAAATCGCCACCTCCGCCCCGTATCTGCTCAACAGCGAGACGGTCGGCTTCGAGGTCTCCAAGGATTACAAAGACGCCTCTCCCATCACCATCACAAAGGTCTTCGATAGGCAGGCTATGGGGCAGGCGACCATTACCAAGTCCTGCGCCGATGACGGCAAGAATCTCAAAGATGCAGAGTACGATGTCGTCGCGCAGGAGGATGTCGTCTCCCCCGATGGCACCGTGCGTGCGTCCAAGGGGCAGGTTGTCGACCATGTGACCACCTGTGACGATGGAACCGCCACCACCAAAAAACTCTATCTCGGTTCCGGTTCCGCAACCTATGCCTTCATCGAGACCAAGGCTCCGAAGGGCCATGTGCTCGATACGACCCCGGTCGAGTTCACCCTTTCCTATAAGGACGACAAGACCGATCTCGTGATCGCTTCCGTAGAGCAGAAGGACAAGCCGACCAAGGTAAAGGTCAACAAGACCATTCTCGGTACCGATGATGTCCTCGCCGGCGCCAAGTTCGACATTTGGAACATTGATGACCAGGAGACCTTCCAGACCGGAACTTCCGTCGCAATCCGCGCCGATGAGGGCAAAGAGGTCTCCGTCAAGCAGAATGTCTCCTCTTCCACCGTCACGGTCAATTCGAATGAATATTCGATTGTCCTGAAGGACAAGGACGGCAGGGAGATCGAGGTCGGAAGCGACACGGCTGTCGAGGCCGGTGACTACACCGTCGTGGCTAAGAAGGGCGACGATGAGGTAAAGCTTTCCGACGCCACGATTTCCGTAGACAAGGGTAAGTCCTATACCGTCGCCATCAAGAACCATATCTTCGGAACTTCCGCTGAGCTCAGCGAGACCGGTGACTCGGTGCCGAGCGTGAAACTGACGTGGGATGCCGCCCGCAAGGCATACACCACCGACAAGACCCTTGCCTCCGGCAAATACACCGTCTCCGTCGATGGCGGCGCGGTTGGAAAGATTTCCGTCAAGAACGGCGAGATCGCCTACGCATCCATCTCTGATGGCAAGGTCAAAGCCGAGCCCGTCCTCCTCAAAGACGGCAAGAAGTTCACCGAGCGCACCACGGACGCGAAGGGCGAGTTCGACGTGAAGCACCTCACCACCGGTTCCTACCGCATGGTCGAGACCGAGGCTCCCGCCGGCTACATCGAGAACCCGAACGTTTTCGCCTTCACAGTCGATTCCGACGGCATGACTGAGGGCGTGGCCGAGTACACGATCGATGTCACGGACGACTACACCAAGCTGCATGTCTCCAAGCGCGATATCACGAATGAGGCCGAAATCGAGGGCGCGAAGCTCACGGTCAAGGATTCCGATGGCAAGGTCATCGATTCGTGGACTTCCACCACGGAGGACCATGTGATCAATGCCCTCGCGCCCGGTAAGTACACGCTCACCGAAGAGCGCACGCCGCATACCTACGATGTGGCGGAGTCCATCGATTTCACCGTGGAGAAGATCGGCGAGATCCAGATCGCCGTCATGTACGACAAGCCGATCTCCATCAAGGGCGAGATCGACAAGCGCCAGGAGATCGCAGACCCCACGCATCCGTATACGGAGGCTAACGGTGACGGCGAGAACAACGCCGATACCAGCACGTCAGATGACGGAAGCTATGATTACACCCTCGATTTCCGCTCCACCTCTAACACCTGGACGGATGAGTTCACCGTCGAGGACGACCTTTACGGAGTCATGACCGGTAAGGCCACCCTCGATTCGATCACGACCCCGCAGGCGTACAAGGACTTCGATGGCAAGATGAACGTCTGGTACAAGACCGATCAGACACCATCCGATTACTCCGACGAATCCGGTGCCAACCAGACCCTTTCCGACGGACACGGCAACCCGTGGCTCACCGACGAGTCCAATTCCGAAACCCTCGGCAAAGACGGACGTAAGATTGATTACACCGGTTGGAAGCTTTGGAAAGCCGACGTGTCCACCACCGAGGCCGAGGACCTTAAGGTGTCCGACCTCGAGCTTGCCGAGGGCGAGCACGTCACTGCAATCCGTTTCGAGTACGGGCGCGTCGAATCCGGCTTCACCACGCGTGAGGACGATTGGGACCGTGACGGCATCAAGGACTCCCATGATGACGTGAACGACGCAACCGAGACCGCCAAGGGCAACGGTTCGTACTCCGATGGGGTCTCCATCCTCGTCGATCTCGACGGCTCCGGCAAGTTCACGGCATTCGGCAATAACGGTCTCGGCGGTAAGATCAAGCAGAAGGATGGCACCTATACCTGCAAGGACGGGGATACCGTCTATTCCCTCACCCTGAACAAGGACGGGTCCGCCTCCGCGAAGATGACCGATAAGGACGGCAAGGAGACCAAGGTCGACCTCGCCGCCGGTCAATTCAAGATCAGCGAGGGCGTTTCCGGTGACTATGCACCGGCTATCGTCCATATGAAGGTCACCGACGATTACCGCGATGCCGACTCCTTGGAGAATTACGCCAAGGTCGACCTCTACCGCAACGGCGGTGGCGAGGACCAGCTCGAGGACCATGACGATGACAAGGTGAAGCAGACCCCGAAGTCCGATTCCGCCATCATCGGCACCACGCTCACCGGCGAAGACGGCAAGCACACCGTCAAGGTTGGCGAGAAGGTCGAGCTCACCGATACTGTCTCCTACACGAATATCGAGGCGGGTGTCGAGCATACCGTCACCGGTACGCTTATGGATAAGACCACCGGCGCTCCCCTCTCCGATGGGGACGGTAACCCACTCAGCTCGAGCGTCACCTTCACTCCGGAGGAGAAGGACGGCACCGTTGAGGTCAAGTTCACCGTCGATACGACGCATCTGGACGGCCACGATCTCGTGGCATTCGAGACGCTGACCACCAAGGAAACGGAAACCGACAGGGAGACCGGCGAGAAGACAACCGTCGACAAGACCGTTGCCGAGCACAAGGACATCGACGATGCGAACCAGACCGTCACCGTCACCAGCGACAAGTCCTCGATGGCTCAAACCGGCCGCAACATCCTGATCGGCGCCGCAATCGCGGCCGCCGGTGCGGGCGGTACGTATATCTACCGCAAGCGCCATCAAATCGATGACGCCGACGATATGATGGAGTAACCTTTAAGAGGGGCTTCCATCGCCTACTGAAGGGGCTATTCGGGGTAACCCGGTGGCCCCTTTTTCACTCAAAAGGAAAGGAACTGAATATGACGAAAAGAAAAAGGATAAGCAGAATCGTTAACGGGATACTGCTAGGTATCTGCATCCTATCCTCGGCCGCAGCCCTTCTGCTGGGAGGAGAGACGGTTAAAGAAGGCTGGGAATACGATAGCCTCGCAAAGGACGCTGAGGTTCAGACGACAGACGGAATCGACTGGTCCATGCTCCGCGGCCGTAATCAGGATATCGCGGCGTGGCTCAGGGTCGAGGGAACAACTATCGACCTTCCCGTCGTAAACACGCGTAAGGGAGACCCCGCGGACTTCTATCTGAGACACGATTTCGACCGTAACCCGTCATTCGCCGGTTGCCCATACCTGGACGCAAGGTGTACGGCAGACGGTGCGCACGCACTCGTATACGGACACCACATGGGGTTTACCGGTCAGATCTTCTCCCCTATTTTCGCGACCTATAGGCAAGCGGAATTCGACAAGATCGGCGAGATGTATTGGTTCACTCCCGATAAAGGCCGGCAGGTGCTCAAGCCGGTCATGGCGATGTCAGTCGACAAGAAATACCAGCCAATCCAGACGTTCGATTTCTCTTCCGCAGAGGAAGTACGGTCGTGGCTTTCGGATATGAAAAAAGATGCGACCGCCGTCAGCGATGACTGCGACGCCACGATTGCAAACGCAACCCGCGCAATCACACTCGTCACCTGCTCTTCGATGAATACGGGCGGTCGAGCGAGAACGCTTCTTATTTTCGCCCAGTAAAGCCTTTGACACTTGTACCACAGTACAAACGTGGTATAATACTACATACACGAATAGAGCTATTTCTTTCAATTGAGCTAAAAATAACTCAAAAAAGGAAGTTAAAAACAGCGCTATTGTGGTATAAGAACTATAGATATAGTTACGGGTTCAGTTTTAGAAGGCGATACAATGGACAGCGATATTCCACCGATGCTTGGAATCTCACAAGTCAAACGGGATTTCTCCCGCATCGCAAAAGACGTCGCGACGACTGGCAAAACGGTCGTCGTCCTGAAGGGAAGCAAACCGATCGTCCAGATCGCACCGCTCCCGAATTCATCCATCCAGGATGAAGCACCAAAGACAGCATAAGGAGGATATGCAAATGGATGATATGAACATGAACAACGAGCCGCCCGTTTACGATAGCGGCGATATGAAACCGACAGACCCCATCCCCACCGCCGACGCGAACGATGCCGGCCTCACCGAGGAACTTCCGATGTATGAGGATACGCCGACCGGTGATCGAGGCGGGCGCAAGAAGATCATCGCGATCGCCGCAGGCGTCGTGCTCATCGCCGGTCTCGGTATCGGCGCATTCGCGTTGAGTTCCCATAAGACAGCGAACACTCAGCCGGCCGAGCAGGAGCAAACCGTCGCACCGGTCAAGGACAACTCTGAGGAAAAGACGGACAATCTGTCGACTTCCGATATAGCCAAGCTATGCTCGACGCTCAAGCTGGACGATGCCGATCTGTCGATCGCTTCTGACCAGGTACGGGTCGATGCCAAAAGCGGCCGCGTCCTCGTGACCCAGGTTTCCGAGGACGATGCAGCCAAGATGGTCGATTCGACCGCACGCCGATCCGCCGCCCTCGCTGCCGTACTCAACGGAAAGAAAATCAAGGGCGTCAGTGCCGTCGATGTGACGTGGGTTACCACTGACAAGGACGGCAACATCAAGGTCGCCGTCGCATACGATGTCACAAAGGCACCGACCGGAGGATCAACAGTCGACATCATCAACGGATCTGACGGACATGTGATCGCCGATGACATCTGGTCCACCGATGGCGTGCATGACCAGGGTTATGACCAGAATGCCGGTACCGTGAAGAAACCGGACGGAACCCCTATCTCGACTGGAACCAAGACCGAGGAGAAGAAAGAATCCGACGACAAGGACCAGAAGTCCGATGACTCCAAGAAGGAGGATAACAAGTCTTCCGATTCCTCGAAGTCGGACAACAAGGGCGATTCCTCCCAGTCCAAGCAGAATTCCGGCAATTCGCAGAGTTCCGGCAGCAACAATTCCTCTTCCAACGGCGGCAGCCAGAAGAAGTGGGTTGCCGAGCAGGGCCACTGGGAGACAGATTACAGCCAGGTCTGGGTGCCGAATGTGGTTTATACGCGCCATGAACGTTGGATCTGCAGTGCATGCCACACGACATTTGGATCTGCAGCCGAAATGGACGCTCACGCTCACGCTACTTTTGGCGATGCACAGCATCCTAACGGCGGTTCTGCAATCAATGATTCGTATACCACCTCTGAGGACCAAGGACATTATGAACAGCAGGCTACGGGACAACATTGGGTTGTCGACGTCGCCGGCCACTGGGAGTAATGTGCATCGTTCCTCTCCTCTTACATTCGGTAAATAAATTGTACCATAGTACTATGGCACTAGCGGTGAGAATTTACCGGTAAAAAGAAAGACCTCGGAGTTTAATCCGGGGTCTTTTTTGCATTACGGCTGTTACGATAAATCCAGAGTTTGGCAACCGCGCATATCATCCCGAGTCGTTAATCTGACCCTTTAAATGACTTGAGCCGCCCCTGCAAGGACGGCTCAAGTTGCGAGGCGCGATCCTCAATGCGTATCTGCCCACATAGGGCGCCGGCTCTGGCAAGCCGATAGGCGCACTCCGCGTTTCTTGATTTATTCTACCAATCCAACGGTTTCGTCTTTCGAGAAAAGGACCTTTGAAATAGGCCTGATGACAATATGCATCCCGAGATCATTGGTACCGATCGCCGCTTTTTCCATTTTGCACTACCTTTCCTTTTTGCCATAGCAATAGGGACAGCCTTTCCCTGCCGCCCTTGAATATATGGCAGCCTCCCACTCATGTCCGCACTTTCCCAGCCACCACGCCTTCTTATTGGATTTTCCGGCAATCTGCATCGGGCGAAGCCTACCGTTCTTCGTGGGATGCCATTCGGCGGCCAGACTTGGATTCACCGTGGCGAGGTCGTTAACGCCTTCGACGACATGTCTCTTTGAACAATGGGGACATCCAATTCCCCTGCTCCTATTTCCGATTACAGCCTCCCATTCATGCCCGCACGTTCCTTTCCACCAGACCTTTCGGTTGGATCCGGCAGTCACCTGCGTCGGTAGAAGGCAGTTATTCTTCGTCGGATGCCACTCCGCTGCCAAATCCGGATTGACTGTCGCTAGGTCATTTTGACCGACGATTAGCTTTGCCATTTAGTTGACCTTCCCCTTTAACCAGTCTACAGCCCACCGGTTATCTGACTTAAAAAAGAGTCGCCCGAAAAAGACGACTCTTTAGACCTATCAGTTTGAGATCGCACTACTTCTCTTCTGCCTTACAAGGTGTACGAGTCAACCATTTCGTCATGACAAGTTGTTTGACCGGTTCGCCATCGACATTCATCCCGCTGACAAATAGCCAGCGTTTGCTACTCGGTCCGAGAACAGTCCATGCACGCCCATCCTCACCATACAGAATGTCGCCGAACAAGATGGGCTCCCCGTTCGCATCGACAATCTCCTTACGTGCCATCGCGTGGCAGAGCTTACGGAACTTACTGTAGCGATGGGAAACCTTTTTATATTCGCCTTTAAGCGTATTGAACTCGTGGCGCAGAGAGTTCAAATCGTTTTGGAGCTTCCCGGTCTCTTCGGCCCGTTCAACCAAAACATGGAAAGCTTGCTTAGCAGCCTCTCCCGATGCACCGGGAAACACGCTATCAATTGCAAACTCAATCGAACGGATGTCTTTATCGGTTACTTTCCTTTTGCCCATAGCCACTCCTATCAGCCAGACTTTTATTTATCGTTGCAATCTATTGTACCGCAATACTACGACACCATAATAAGGCACTTGAAATCAGCGCGAACGCTCTAACATGTATTCAGTCAGCCAACGTCGAAAAGCATTGAGAAACGGTTGGCTGTTCTGCGTGTCGGCCCATCCACAGAAGCCGATGAAGCCGCCAGCGTTGAAGCTTATCGCCTCTCGGCCGTTCCACTGGTCAAGACAGTCGATCTTGATATATGCCTTCTCAAGACCACCTTCCGGCTTTATTTTGCAGCACAGGCTGTCAGACTTCCGACGTGGCGTCATGAAGTGTGGGGTCATCCCGGCGCGGTGAGACCTGGCGCACTCGATGGCGATATAGCCCTGGAGGGCATCGAGGTCGCAGTGGCGTATATCGTCGTAAGCGAAGCCGAGTGACGTGAAAAGCTCGCGGCAGAACGCAGAAGTTAGAACTTGCATGATGGAGTCTTTCTATTTGAGGTGGTTGGATGATACTATGATAGCATAATAGGTAATGCGATATCGCATAAGTGCGTTGTCACACTTACAACGTTAGCCTTTTAATAAGGTGTGTAATGAAAGGAAGTCCGCATTGAGTCGAGACAAGATTGCCGTCATCATTCCCTGCTATAACGAGGCTCTTACCATCGGCAAGGTAATCGATGACTTCCGCCGCGAGCTACCCGAGGCGTCTGTCTACGTTTACGACAACAACTCGACCGACGGCACCGCCGCCATCGCCCGCTCGCGAGGCGCTGTCGTCAGACTCGAACCCCGCCAAGGCAAGGGAAACGTCTGCCGCCAGATGTTCCGAGACATCGAAGCCGACTGCTACCTCATGGTCGACGGCGACGATACCTATCCGGCCGAGGCGGCTAAAGTCCTATGCGAGCCGATTCTTGCTAAACAGGCCGATATGGTCGTGGGCGACCGTCTTTCGAATGGCACCTATGCGAAGCAGAACGGACGCACCTTTCACGGTTTCGGCAACGACCTCGTGCGTGCCATGATCAAATGGATATACGGTTACGGTTTCGAGGATGTCATGACCGGCTACCGTGCCATGTCCAGGCCGTTCGTCAAGACCTTCCCCGTCCTGTCCGAGGGCTTCCAGATTGAGACCGAGCTATCGATCCACGCCGTCGACCGGCGCTGGCGTATCGTGAATATCCCCGTGAAATACCGCGACCGCCCCGAGGGCTCGGTTTCTAAATTGAATACCGTAAGGGATGGGCTGAAAGTAATTGCCATGATTGGAACGCTGTTCAAGGACTACCGTCCGTTGAAGTTCTTCTCGCTGGTCGCCTTGGCGTTCTGCATCGGTGGCCTCTGTGCCGGCATGCCTGTAGTGAGTGAGTACCTTGCCACCGGCCTCGTGCCCAGACTCCCGACAGCCATCTTAGCCGTGGCATTCATGTTTATTGCCGCCCTCTCGCTGGCTACTGGATTCATTCTAGATGCCGTGGCGAAAGTCGAGCGCAAGCAATGGGAGCTGCAAGTATATCGCCAAGTTGAGAACGAGTAGGGCGATCAGACCGTGACGGTCTTTCAACTGATGCATGCTAGATTCGTTAACTAAAAGAGGAAGCCATATGCACACTGATCAAATCTATATCGCAAGGGACGGGAAGTCGGGTATGCATGTTCTCGTCAGAATCTTGGCAGTCGATGACATAGGGAAAGACTATCTTCCGATTGACCCTGACGATTTCAATAAACTGATGATGGCAAGGGATGTAAGATCGCTGGTCCTGGCTGCCCGCGATCTCGGACCCATGTACATTTCAGCAGACATCCTCTCACGTCGCATTTTTATACCTAGCCACCTCCGGCAACATATTGAGCACGTGGTTAATCTCGCCCCATCCGATATAGAGAGCCTGCTTTCGGAATGTTATTTCGATCCATACGCACTCCCCGTCGAAACAGATGACATGGGCTATAGGGCAATCGGCCGAACGGGAAAGAAGTCCACACGAGAGCTTATCGACGAGCTTGACTTCACCAAAGCCGGAGATCTGTCCTATCTGGACTCGCAGTTTCGCGCAATCGTCGAGCCGCTGCATGACTGGATCTTTGCGAGAAACCTGCTTTCGATCCTCATGCGCATCGGCGGATTATACAGATCCGGCGCCGATCCCGACACTATTCTGGAAGCCGCACGGTTCCGTCAAGTGAATCCCATGGTTCTGAAAAAACGATTCGATATAGATACGGGCACCTGCTATGCAATCCCCATCGCTTTCAATCCGATCTATCGAATGGAAAACTTAGCAGACAAGGATATTTCCTTCGATGCTCTGCAATTCTGCCCGCTGTACGGCAGCCTTATCGATAAAAAGAATTCCTTTAGCCGAACTGCGATTGAGAACCATCTTAAAGGTCCCAGCAATGAATTCGTGAAATTCCTTGCGCCGTTAGAGGCATCACTGGTCAAGAACAGATTGAACAATCATGAAAGCCATTCCGGGGAAAATAAATGGCGGTATATGGTCGTCAGCTCAAACACGGACGGCGAGGCGATAAATAGCCAGATGCAACTGGCAAACCGCTTGCTTCAGGCATTTGACGGGATACTCTTCCAGCCACAACTTACGTATACGGGCGTAAAGATGGCGGAAATAGCCCCGGAACGGAAACCGCGCAATATATTGGAAGCCATGTGGCTCCTCGTCAGGAACCATCCCGGCTATTATCTTCTGACTTGCAAGCGCTGTATGCGAACGGTGCTCTCCGGCACCCAGGGCGGCGAACGTTCTTTCTGCAGCAACTCCTGTCGTGCTACTTGGAGCAAAGAACATTCGGTAAAGTAAAAAACTGATAGTGAGGCTATAGGTCGTAGCGCAGTTCCGACAGAAACCAACGCGGTCTACATCGCCCCCAAAAGGTGCTCGGATATCGGGCACCTTTTCAATTAGATTTTCTTTCCTCAGGGTACAAGTCAATCAGTTATGCACCTGATGGATAAGGAAGGAAAGTTGTCTATGACATGGGTTAAAGATCACGCTGTCGAGATTATCGCTCTTCTAGTTTCCTTGGCCTCGGCAATAACCTCTGTCGCAACTGGTTTGGGGAATGCTTTCAAGGCTGAACCTCTTGCCTTGCTTACTTTGACTGTATTTCTCCTTGTTATTGGAATAATTGTTGGATGGCTTCTCGGGGGATTAAACTCAGTCATTTCCGACTCTAGTTTGCAGTTTTTGAACGATCGGCACGCTGTTAAATATCTCGAGAATCAACCAGATGTATTCAAAGAAATCATACGCAACGCGTATGATAACGGCGGAGTTTGCTATGAGTTAATTCTTGATTCGAATATGAGAATCCTGACATCGAGAGGGTTCTTTGAGGCTCCAGACTTCTACGATCCTATTTCTGAATGTACATGGGCTCTGAAACCAAAGGTGATTGAGCTAATTGAAAAACATCCTAAATGTCTCATGGCGTCTAAGAAAGATTTCACCTACCAATCTGAGGAGTAACCTTTTCCGAGGTCATAACTCACTGCGCCAACAACTGGCAAATCCAGAACGCTTTCGACAATACGACACCCATCTTCATCGATACGCTCCATGGAAAACGCTTGTCCTTATCAATGCTAATCGGCGTCTCCCCACGCGGAAATGCTCCTTTACGGGCGAGAGGAACATAATGGAAGGCTGTAATTTATTCCTCAAACAACCTCATTTATTCCCCCGCACGATACAATCCGGCGCGAGGACGCCTGGAGAATTGCGGTTGAAGTCATCCGTCATGGCCAAGTGTGGGAGCTGCCAACCCCGAAGGTCCTCGTGTAATTTTGGACAGTCAGAGAACATCTTGTTGACATCGCTGGCATGTGGGATAGCCCAGGTGGCGGCACCTACTTGTTTCAGTTCCCCGCATCTCGAGAACATACAATGAAGGTCTACGGCGTTATGTAGGTCGTATCCTGCCATATCAAGTTTGGTAAGCGACCTGCAGTTTCGAAACATGCAAGCGGTTCGTACGGCAGACGGTAGGCCGATGGCAGGCATCAAGACCTCCTCCAGTTGCTCGCAGCCGCAGAAAAGTCCGCCGGCATGTTGAACGTCAGAGGTATCGAGTTTCGATAAATCGGCGAACCGGAGGTTTCTGAAATCCGTGAACCAGTAGTCGATTTTTTTCGGCTTAATACCGGTGTCGGCGACGAGGATGCTCACGGCCTTCTTGCATTTACTGTTCGCGGTCCAGCCATGGTCACGGCCTTCCCTGCCGATTCGAAAGCAGGCGGATACGCGTTTTCCCTCGAAAACCATGCCCTTTAAGGGCAATAAGGTCCGCCTTCGATGGTAGAGCGTCAGCGATCCGTCATCAGATGAGTAGACGGCAAAATCATATACGGGCATATCGGAACCTCCGTGGAATCGCTATCTCAATCGATGCTGCCCATTGGAAAAGTTAAGGTAACTCTCGTAGGACGATCTCTATCCTTTATATTTATTGCCCTGCATGTTAGTCACCTGAACATTCACTGATCGCTGTAATCGGACAGTTCGCCGCCACCTGTTAACTTTTCGAGTGTGTCGTACGTATCATCCTTATAGCGGTACATGTAGATTCTCCCTGGTTTGATCTGATATTTCCTAAAGCTTTGAGAGTGCAGCGATGAGTTCGGCACGCTGGGCTTCAGTGAGCTTGTCAATGTTACTGACGATAAAGCGGACGGCCGTGTCCATCTCCTGCTCATCAGAGGTTCCTGTGATATCCGAGGGTTTCACCCCAAGGACATCTGCTAGGGCGGCTACCGTGAGAACCCTCGGCTCCCGTTCGCCGTTGACATACCTGCTCACCGCCGCCGGTGTGAGACATGCTGCCTCGGCCAGCTCCTTTTGACTCATCCCCCGCTCCTTGAGCAAGGCGGTAAGTTTATTTCCAGTCAACGTTGCCATTCTGTACCCTTTCTCGGCCGTATGTGGCAAAAACTACCGGATATCGGTAATTATAGACAACGCACTAGGCCATGTCCGCGGAGTTACCCCCTTGTTTTTATCAAAACCGTCGTAAACTCCTGGTTTCAAAATTGGCGATAAACTTTGAAATAATTTCGGATCTATCGTCTCAGCTCATATGCCGCCGTGATTATACTTGTACTCGCTTAACCTGATTTGTTAAATAAAGTGCACAAATCTTGTTAAATGAAAACTGTAAATTTGGTTAAACGTGCTGGTAAAACAGACAGTCTTTGCTTAAAGGCGATTGCATTAAATGTTCCTGAAGTCCATCTCGCAGTTTTCGATAAATTCAGCACACTGGATAGGGTAAAATGGTGCCGACGGCAGCCCAAGTTGTAGAGAGCTGGGCAGAGCTGTTGCTTAATGAAGTTGGGTCATCGTCTTAGCGACGGTGGCCTTTCTTTTTGGACTTCGAACCCTGCTTGAGTGCGTTGCAATTCAATCAGCTGTTATAATCGTCGTTGACGACGTGCTTCTCGTACCACTGCCCTAGTGCGTTGCGATTCAATCAGCTGTTATAATGTGCGTCCAAGCATATTGATGAGCGTCTCAGCCCTAGTGCGTTGCGATTCAATCAGCTGTTATAATAACAACCTACGAAAAAGCCCCTCTAGCAGGGGCTTTGGTGTTATAGAATTCTGAAAAGCGCGGAAATCCGGTCATTTTTCGGCTCGATTCACCTGTTTTTTGAAAAAAGGAGATCACCTGCGACACAGCCTGTAGATGTGCCGCAGGATATACTCCACGAGTGACTTGCAATCTTGCAAGTCCTCTTACCCAAGCGTTACTCGTTGCGATTCAATCAGCTGTTACGAATAAAAAACAAGTAAACTTGGTATAAGAGATTATAGCAGTTAAGTAACCGATGTGAGTAGAAATCCCGACCTCCATAATTACTGCAACCAAAATGGAGCCGAGATGTTACAAACCGTTGCAATTAGAACTCCAAAGCATCTCTGCATTAAAGACAATGCCCTCATTATCCGGGAAAAGGGATCTGCGACAGTCATCGGTAAAATCGCGTTGTCGGATATATGGGTCATCATCATCGACAACCCCCAAGTAACTATGACGAGCGCCCTGATATCCGGCATCAACGATGCCGGTATCGGAGTCCTATACTGCGGCTTGGACCATATGCCAAACGGACTGGCCCTCCCCTTGGGGGCACATTCGAGACATGCCGAGATCGTCGAGCATCAGCTTGCCATCTCAAAGCCATTGCGAAACCAAATTTGGAAACGGATCGTCATGAAGAAAATCGAGAACCAGGCTAAAACACTCGCTCTGTGCTTCGGCGACTCGGCTGAAGTAAAAAAAATCCGCGGCTATGCCCAAGAAGTCCAAAGCAACGACAAGACAAATCGTGAAAGCGTTGCCGCAAGTGAATACTTCAAGGCACTTCTACCATACGGGACACGTTGGAATGGCCCTATGACCGCCCCGCTTAACTACGGTTATGCGATTTTGCGGTCAGGTATCGCCCAGTGCGCCGTCTCACACGGCTGGCTCGTCTCACGAGGTATCCACCATCATAGCGCAGAAAATGCGTTCAACCTCGTCGATGACCTTATCGAACCGTTCCGTCCAATTGTCGATCTGAAGGTCATCAGTGACAATATTCTCGACCCCTTGTCCACATTGAATAAAAAAGCCCTTACGGAGGTGACTTCCGTTCTAGTATCAATCGACGGACGCAGACATTCCGTCCAGACTGCAATAGATATCTACTGTGAATCCTTGAGACGGGCCGTCGAGTTAAAAGATGCCGATCAATTGCTATTGCCGGACATCATCGGGCTCGAATGTGAAACATACGAAGAGAAACGGGCGAAAGGAAAGGTATGAGAATCATGCGGCTGCTCGTGATGTTCGATCTTCCGACGAAGACGAAAGCCGATAAGGACAACTACATCAAATTCAAACGGTTTCTGGATGACGACGGCTACCAGAGGGAACAGAACAGCGTCTATTCACGCAACCTTCTAAGCAGGGCCTCATCTGAAACCCATGCGGAACAGCTGCGCAAACATCTCCCACCGGTGGGACATGTCGTCGCCATGGAGCTCACGGAAAAGCAATATGTCGACCGGAAAGTCCTCGTCAACACGAATCCTTCTAACGGTCTTGACGATCAGGGTTCGGGGATGCAACTCTTCTTGGAGTTCTAAAATGCAAAGGGGACGAGTTCATACCCGTCCCCTTTGCGGCTGCCTGTTAAATCGGGAAGTTTTCAAATTTGCTGGCACGGTCCGATAGGAACCTCAACCAACACAGGCCGAGACAATCTTCCTGCATGACAGTCAGCGATGAGTCCCATTTCGCCTGCTTCGGAAACGGCTCATCCGATAGGGGCCCTGTCTTTTGGAGCGGTACGCTCTTCTCCCCAATTTTTGAATAAGATTTAACAGAGCTGTTCGACACGTCATACATGTAGTAACGCATCGCGCAACCATCTTGCACAAGCACGTCCCCCTGCTTCAGGAAAATGCGAGGCTCATCACCTTTCAGCTGTACTTTCGGCCAATAATCGATCGAGAAGTCTTTTGAGAAATCCCTGATGAAATCCTGCCTGATATTCGGAACGTCGATGTAATAGACGGGATCGAACCTCCATCTGCCGGACTTCTTCATATTTTCGTCGAATACCGCCATCAGGCCGTAAATCCCATCATACAGTTTGCATCCCCCACCGCCATCCTTCCACAGCGTGGATGCAGGCTCGATTTTCCCATTACGCCGATAAAGATCCTTCCCACGGTCGTCAACGCCGACATAGGGATATACCGTGTCCTTAAGCAGGCTGCCGGTCGCGGTACGGGAAACCGTCCGGGTCGGTACGATGCAGGGAATCCAAGCCTCGACCTGGTCCTTGAACTCGGGATACGGCATGGACTCGTAACGAAGCCTCTCCCGCTCCTTTATGTTCGACCGGCCGCTATTGACCCGTGCAATGCCCTTCACGATCTCAGGGCTGCAGCACGCGATTACCGCGGCATCGACCGCATGATGGCGGTCGTCGCTTCGATCCTTCCTCCCTTTCTCGTCAACAATCCCGATCCCCCAAATTCGACGCATGAGCGACGTCGCGGCACCGGCAACGCAGAAAACATGCTGCCTCTTATCATCGGGGAATGGCAGGCATTCGCGCACCCACATCGCAAGCTGTCGCGACATGTACCGCGTGTCGTTCAGGTTGCGATCGATGAATTTCTGCTCCTCTTTCCCGAACGTGCTGTTTTTCAGCTTGGAAAGCTTTGATTTCGTATAATGCGCAGACTTACCCTTTCCAGCCCACGCGTCCATGCGACCGCAAAAATCCCCGAAATCAGGCGCCGAAGGCTCGCCGGAAGTCATCCATTCATACGGCGTGCGGTTCGCCTTATCGCGGTTGCTTTTCGTAAGGCACAGGACCTTATTGGATTTCGAGTCATCGCAGGAACGCGAGAACGGGAGGATGTGGTCAATCTCGACATAATCACGGTCGTTCAGCATACGCTCCAGATTGATGCCCTTGCCCGTATAAGGGTCCTGGCCGAATTGCTCACGGTAGAGCCACATCTTCTCGAAATCGGTGCTGCTCACGTGGGCGTCATTCGGAAGACCGTAGAACGCAACGAGGTCTTTTTTCACCTGCTCGTTACTGTCCTTATTGGCCTTATTCGTTGCCGCGATAATCGCCTTCTCATGCTTCGAGCGCTTGAGATCCTTGGCTACCTCGACTCGAATGATGTCGGGCATTCCATAATGCCTGATAATCGAATTGATCATGCGGCGCACCTGCGCGGTCGCGCGAAGCACCACCGGGTTCGTGCATGTCGGATCGAATTCGAGGTAGGGACATAACAGTCCGTCTTTACTTTCGTTCCTTTCCGCTGCCAATGCCTGCCTGGCCTCATATAGACCGGTCGCCATCTCCGCATCGTACAGTTTCTCAATCTGCGGATCCTTAAATGCATCGCGGAGCATCTGCAGAGCACGAACTCCCGTGTTGCAATATCCCGAAAAGAGCTTCGAGGCGTAGGGAAGATCGAGCAGAGAATCGATATCCTGCTCCGACAGATCGAGACTGAGATTTTCAAGGGCGTTTCGCAGTGATTCACCTGAAGAGGCGTATGTCAGTGCGGAGCAGACAGCATCGGCTATGTCGGTATCATCATGAAGCCAATCGAGCAGCGCCCTGTTCGACGTGAAAAGACCCCTGCAGAGGGCATTCCAAGCCGGGATCTTGATACAGTCGCCCTTCTCATCGGTCGGCAGGCGGCTGTCAAAGCTGTCGGATGACTGCATGCCGAGCTTTTCACGAAGTTGCGACCATTTGAGCGGTTTGGGATTCTTCGAGACGGCAAACAGGGACTCAACGATCTCATTCCGCTTCTCCGGGGAGATGTATGTCGCTTCCCGACCCGGATGCTCAATCTTTATGTTCGATAGCTTCTCATACGCGCGCACCATCTCAAAGGAAATCAACGAGCTTGCGGCACGTTTCTCCGGGGCTCCGAGATAGGTGCAGTAACCGACCCTGCTATAGATTTTCTTATCGCGGGCGCTCGTGTCGGTAAGCCAGCGAAGTGCGGAAAGGTACTCCCCTTCCAGCTCCTCGGTAGCGATATCGCTCCCAAGATCGCGTTGGTGCCGGAAGATGGTATGGACCTCGTCCGTCACCATCTCGATGTCGACCATATAGCGATAGTCACCTTCCCTGTTACGGGAAGTAGGCTGCTTCAAAAGATACTGGGCAATCGTCTCATAGCCGTTTTCATCCAGAATCTTACGGTTTTCCGATAGGGCCTTTTTAACCTTACCGGAGTCGTCATCGGTGGTGCCCTTGCCGTGATCGATGTATCCGCGCCTGCCGGCAAAAGCGTAGAGAATCCGGGCAAGCTCGCGCCCATTCAGTTTATAGAGGAGCGCCTTCCCGCGAAGGTGAAGGACGTCCGGCTCGCCCTTCCGGATCGCAAACCACTGCCCGTCCGCATCATCCGGAATCAAAACGTACTTCTTTTCGATATCGCGGACAGCCTTCTTTCGGTTCTTTCGACGTTTGGTTGTGCGACGAACCGAGCGATAGCCACGTCGTATGCTCGCGCCGCTCTGGCGAGCCGAAATATCCTTCTGCTTGCCCTCGACAGGCGCCTTGAAAATGTGGCTCGCCATAAGGATGATCTCGTGATTGCGTATATCGATCAGGCAGACTCCGACACTTGCAATGCCCATATCGATACCGAGAATGAGCCTGCGCGTTTTGGAAGAATACTGTTCGTAAGGCATCAACGCCGTCATGACCGTCTCCGGCCGGAATCCGAAATCACGTGGATCGCTGTACTCCACCATAGACCCTCACTTTCCTTTTCATTGATGATCAGATGGTCTAATTATACTACAAGCAGGTCATTTTTAGTTTTCCCCACCGCGAGCAGACAGAATTCGATGCGGTAAAATCTAGACCGATTTAGCCACTTCTGCCATTGGAGACCAATCATGAAACGCCAAATATTTCCAACCGCGTCTAAATATCGCCATCGAACCCGACGCGAATTTGGTGGCGAGACCGTCGAGTGAGACCGTCGAGTACATCATCGTGATATTGGCCGTCGTCGTCATCGGTGGTGGACTGATGGGTTTTGGAAACCAGGTCTCAGGGCAGATCGGAAAAACCGGCAACAGCATCAGCTCATGGTTCGGCAAGGCGAACGGCGCCGGAGATAATGCTTCTGGCGGGAACGGCACCGGCGGAGGAAATAACGCCGGCGGTGAAAACAAAGGGGATGAGAATAGCGGCTCACAGCTCCAGGCCCCTACTGTGTCGGTAACGGGAATGGACGTCGTCGGTGAGAGGGTCACCGCTAAAGTGTCAAATTTACCAGCAGGCGCAACCCAAGTCAGCTACCAATGGCAGTACTCATCGACGAAAACCGGAACTTTCAGTGATATCAAATACGGTGGAAATACGAATTCTTACGAAATCTCGGAAGAAGACGAGGACTATTATCTGCGCTGCAAGGTGACGACATCCAGCAGCAAAGGAAAAGTCCCAGATGCCTACAGCGAGACAATCGGCAAAGTCTATGTTTTCGATTGGTCTAAATATCCCACCGGAAGCTATCGCCCACGTTTTAATGGAAACTCGCTCGCATGCTGCACTGCCCCCTATGACTCATCAACTCAGATTCCAAGTCTGGGTGAAGGGGATTACGCCTCTATCGTCTTCGACAACGAGCTTTCCGATATCCCGCAGGGCAATATCACCTACAGATGGTTTAAATGCGCCGGTCTCGGAAGCGGCGCCGGACTTGTCGCCAAAGAACTCGGCTCCAGCCCCTCTCTGTCTCTCTCAGGTTTACAGGGATCGTACATCAATTGCGAGGTGACCTTGACCGTCAACGGGAAAAGCAAGACATTTGTTCCTAAGGCAATTTGCAACGGCAAAGTAAGCGACGGTATCTACGTACGTCCTAGAATCGGTTAAAATCCCAGAGGATCCCCGAGGTATGGAGTTTGGAAAAACAGTTTGGGTAAAAGTCAATTCCTTGAAACGGCTCCTTGACACCCATAAAAAGAAAACAGCGTGCAGCCGCCCTCGCTTCGGGGGCGCTGCGCATCTTTTTGAATTGAATGAAGACAAGACACAGCCGATCGTCCTCACCAGGCTATGGGACAGAAAGACGGTTCATAAATGAGGGTTCCTTTTGGACTTGATGAGCACGGCAATGCCGTATGGGCAGACCAAATCCCCTACGACCGCAACGGGTTCAAGTGCGGACTTGTCTGTCCCGATCCGAATTGCGGAAAACGGCTCAAGGCAGTCCGATGGTCGAAGGACGACCCGGAGAAAGGCATCCACTATTTGGCCCACGAGGCGAACAGCCGGTGCGCGGTCGAGTCGAATCCAGAGTCCCTTCTCCACCTGGAAGCAAAAGCCGTCCTTCAAGGGCTCATCGGCCATGATTTCTACCTCCCCAACCTGTCACTCATCGATAGCGTCCCGCATACGTCACGCTATCGGAACGCCGGCAAACTCGAATTCAAGAAGTATGGCAAACTGACAGTCCTTCCCGTTCCCGGCTCTTCTGTCCTAAAGTTCGGTCCCGAAACATACAAATCGTTCATTCCCGGTACCGGTTGCATGACTAAAATCGAGGATGTCAAAACGGAGCGCGATTGCGGCGCGATGTGCTCTGAAGGTCTCATTCCGGATGCGGTCGCACTGCTGTCGCATGCCGATACAGAGATCTGGGTCGCCATCGAATTCCGCGTCAGCCATCCGAAAACCATCGAGGACGTGCGGAAATATGCCACCGTGGATTTCCCGGTCATGGAAATATCCATCACAGATGACATCGCAAATGCGGAGGATACCAGAAAGAGCCTGGCAGAACGAATTACAGGAACCGGCCATGCGACGCGTTTCGCCGGTCGCGAATGGCTCTACTCTCCTGCAGCTAAAAAGATTCTCAAGCGCAGCTGGCATATCGAGGCAGAACCATCCGCTAAACCGCTCCGCCATAAAGGAACAGATCTCATAAGGCTGGAGACACCGCTTCCGGCAATCACGGTCTATGCCGTAAAAGGCGCACCGACAGGTGAGACCTCATGGGACAACATCGACCTCACACTCCGCGAGATCTCCGAAGCGACCGTCGAGAAGCAAGAAGAGGCACTGAGGAAGAAAAGGTCACTCAGTTCCAGATGCCCTTCCTATAAAAACAGCGCACCCGCCGGCCGACAAATAAAGCAGACCAAAGATACCGGTTTTGAAACGCCGACGAAACCGCACGGGATTCTCGGAAGGCTAAAAGGCCTCTTCGACAAATTTCGGAAGTGAAATTCGCAAACGTTTGCGAATTTGGAAAGTCCACACGAAAACGGGCTGAGAAATCGCTATTATGGTTAAAAGCACGAGTTTGATCCCCTTTCTCGTGCAGGGACATCTTCTTCCCACCGATGGATGTGCCCGCTCCCCAATCTCGGGCGCATCCATCACCCATTTTGCAAATATACCAATATCCGCGTAGTCGTCATATACCATCAACAGTCTCGATCTCTTCTTATGGACGGGGTCATTTTTTTAATGCGAAGTGGTAGAATCTTACAAAAGATATTCAAAGAAAGGACTTATGCAATGGTTCCGAAAGTAGACCCATCGAAATTTCCAGAAATGCTGAACGCTATTACGGAGAACGTCCGAGACAGCTATGCGGGAATGGTCTTTATCGACGATCCTGAAGATCTGGCCTCATGGGGGTTCACTAAAGAACAACTTAATGAACTGGACTCTTTTGCACAAAAATATGGATTGACTGACGTTCTCGAAATCAATGAATGGAATCCCGATTCCAAGCCGGACTATATCCTTTCGGCATTTTCCGGCCTCGTGGATAAGATCGACGATCTGCAGGGACGAATCCGACCAAAAGCCGATGATGTCTCAATTGAAAACTTTATCTACCTGAATCAGATCAAGGCCGATGTCCACGAACCGAATCAGTTTGGCCATGCCGAAGAGAATGACCATATCTTCGGTTTGATCTCTAAATTTGCCGAGGGACAGGACACCGCCTTCGTCGTGCAAAAGGTCAATTTCTCCGGCACGAAACAAATCGGTGAACCCGAATATGAGCTTCTTCCTCTCGGTCCCACTTCCGGTGAGGACCTTGCCGATTTCACCGAGTGGTTTATGGACGATTTCAAGAGCGGTATCGACTTTGGCTGCGATGAAAACCGCGAGCACCTTGCCATGCTCGCCCATACCGGATTCTATCGTGAAGGCGAGTATGTGGACCAGCTGCTCACCTTTCACCAACTTGATTTTTCCAATGCCCATGCCGTGACGGAAAAGTTCTCCTTTGAAGGTCGCCCGGAAAGCAATGAGTTCATAGGCGATCTCGACCAGCTGTTCCATGATCCAAATTCACTCGTCAGCTCGTCAGACATCATCGATATTATCGAAAACGAACCGGTCGGAGGTGTTTCCAACGGTGGGAAGCCCTGCCGTGAACACACGAGGCTTTCCGATAAAGCCGAAACCGCCAAATCTGCCTGCAGCAAGATCGCTGAATCTGAACAACGTGAGCGGGGAATCGAGAAGCCGATCCAAATCGAGGCAAAATGATCAGCGAACGCGACCTCAGGCTTGCAAAGGCAATCGTCGACCCATATATCGGACAGGACATTATTGCTACCGCCGTACTCGGGACGAAGCTCGGGAGTATGCTGAACGAGAACGCATACCGTGAAGTCGTCAACAATGCCCAAAGGCTTATCGATGGAACCGAGTGTATCCCGCAGGGCAAGACGCTCGAGTTCATTTTGAGAAAGCGATACGTCGAGACAATCAAGGCCGATCGATCTATCCCTTTCCAAGATGCGCGGGCTGTTGAAGGGCAATCGTGCCGTAGCGCGAGACGATTGCGAGACGAATAACGAGAAGACTTACGAAGAGCGTTAAATGCGGCGCCTTCGGCACCTATGATCCGCTCGCAACGCTCGCTGATGGATTGTTTTCTACTCTACTAAGGAGGGAATATGTGGAAGGAAAAGCTTCAGGACACAGCAGCATCCCATCCATGGCTTGAGCCGCATGAAGCCATCAAACGGAAAACCCAAGCACCGGGAATGCAATTGGTAGATTGGTACGGCTTCACCGTGCCGAAAACAAAAAAGGAGATGTTTCTCAAGCAGTCCGCCCGTCGTGAAGATCTCCTTGTTGTCGGCGAGGTCGACAACATCCATTCTTTTTTCAGCGACTATGAGACGGAATGGAGATCGAATATCCTATTCGATGATCTCGACGAGGCGCTGCGCTACTGCGAGGACGTCCGTTCCGGTTTCATCTCCGATATCCAGCTGCATTCGAGTTTCATCATGTACAAAGAGCCGGGATTTAAAGCCATGCCGGGTGGCGGCTTCGCCGGATGGAGCGATCTATTCTATGCGGCTCACGGCAACCTGGAATATGCCAACAAGCTCCTTTTCGATTGCCAAGCCGGTGATCGCGACGGCATGGACCCGCGCCAATGCGCAAGGGAAGACTTGATCAACGGAGTCATTGCCGAGTTCGGCAGCGAGTACATCATGACCGGAGATGCCGGTCAGAAGAACCGTCTGAACAGCGCGGAAATCTTGCGCTTCGAACTCGATAGCGTCCCGACTGACGGGAATGGGCATATCACCGGGTATTTCCACGGTTTCCCTCTCGGTACGAGCCTGGAAGATATCAGTGCGGCAATCGACAACGTAGGCAAAGTAGAAAATGGCCATCCGAACAGAATCGATGTCCCCGAAGAACCAGAACGTATCGAACCAGAACAAAACGTAGGCGTTTCCAATGAAAAGCCTACCGTCACCGAGATCGAAGATTCTTCCATTCGAGAGCCCAAAAGCCATCCCACACAATCGGGAAAGCCGGTTTGGACGAACCTTGAAGTTCCTCCCGACAATGTAAGGCTCCTCACAGGTGTCTCAAGGAAGACGGACAGGCCATGGTATCGTGCCGATTGCACTCTCGGAGAGGAATCTTCAATCAAGCCAGGTGGCAAATTTAAAATCCTGCTGAGTGAGAGGCAGTACGCACGCGCCGATGCTCAAAAAAAGGCCGGTAAACCGGTCAGTCTCGGCTTGAAAACCGCCAGGTATCCAGATGGAGTCGAAATCGACGGCGAGATGGTCGCACTTGAAGACCTTGCCGCCGATATCAATGTCCGAAAAACCAACCCACTGCCCAAAAGTCCTGAGGAGTATCGCGGTGCCACGGAACAATCCTTTGACGGGAACGAATGGGTGAATTTTCGCTTCTTCCCGGACCTGGTCGACCTTTCAAAATCCATCGACCCAGACACGGCGAGAACGGATTATCGTGCCGATGTGACGTCCGAAGTCGCCGGGCGAAACTGCTCATTTACCCTGCATCTTGCAAAATGGCAGTACGATAAGGCCGTCAAGGACCAAAACCAGAACTCCCCTATCCATATCGGGATGAAGCTTAAATATATAAAGGGCGGCGTAATCCCAGTCCAGTTCGAAGGTGAACAGTCCACCCATAACTATTCTCCAAAGAAACTCGAAGAAAGCCTGCCGAAGGTGCAGAAAGCACGTTCCGTCAGCGGGTGTAGGCAGGGAAAAGGAAACCGGGTATCCTCCTATCAAGACCGATCCTATCGTTTCAAAACGAAGGAAGCATATGAACATGGACTTCCAGGAGCACACGAAAGCAGGAACTAAACATGAACGAAAACTCAACCATATCGAACGTTTATGATGGCAAGCATGATGAATACGGTTATGATCTACCCAGGTGGATGAATTTCGAGCATGTCATCGATATTGGTGAGGCGGACCCGACTCAAACGGCAACCGACTATTACGGCTTTGAACTTCCCAATGGCGTCGCAATGGTCATCCAGAGCCAACCAAGCCATAGGGATCATCCTTTCATCGTCTACAGTTACGGCGATGGAGCCTGTTTCCATGACGATGTCGAATTCGATTCGCTCCGCACAGCGATTAGCTATGCATCCCAGCTCCACAGCGGAGCAATCGATCCAGATTACCTGCGCGTCGAATATACGCATGATGAATATGAAACACTTTGCTGGCGCGATTTCTACCAGGCGGCACACGGTAATATCGAATACGCCTCACGTCTCGTCGACCAGTGCAACGGCGGATTTCGAGAAGGGTTCGGCCCGTATGCCTGCGCAGCCGAAGACCTCGCTGAAGGCGAAATCGTCAATTTCAACAACTGCTACGTCATCACGGATGCGAACGGACCGGATACAAAGGAAATCGCCGCAAAAAGGATTTGGGATGAACTCGGAGATGTCTGCATAGACGATAATGAATGTATCGATTCGGAATTCTACGGCTACCCTATCGGGACATTTCGGGAAGACATCTGGCATGACATCGAGGACCAGCTTGGAGTCCCGATCCATGAACTGATGTTTCCCGATGATGCAAACAAGGACATGACTAATGAAAGGAGTCTTGCTATGTCCAACGAAAACAAGAACACCAATGTCAAGGAAGAGACGACCTGGACGAACTTCAAGTTCTTCAACAACCAGGTCAAACTCAAGACCGTCGAGAAGGACGATCGTCAGATGTATCTGGCAGATTGCCGCTTCATGCCGGGTTCTGTCGCAAACGGCATCGATCTCGGCGATCAGAACGGCATCTCCGGCCATATGACCGTGTTCCTCACCGAGAAGCAGTATTTCAAGGCTGCTGAGCAGAAAGCTAACGGTGAGCAGATCAATGTCGGGCTTCCGAGCACTCAGCTCAAGGACGGCAAGATCGAGGTCAATTTCTACAACCACGAATCTAAGGAAGCACGCACCATTCCCGTAAATCCCTTCGCCGCGTCCAAGGCGAACAAGGCCGCCCGCGAGGCTTTCTTCGAGCGCAAGGATGCCGAGCGCGAGCAGGGCAAGAGTCTTGGCGCAAAGGCCGCATCCGCCCGCGGCGCGTCCGAAAAGCTGGACGGTCAAAGCCAGGCCGCGCCCGCTAAGGACAATCTTGAGCATTAGGTTGTCATCGATTTAGTGCAATCAGACATGCGGTCTGTCGTTCCATTCGGATGGCAGGCCGCTTTTTGTGCGGCGCGCACGCGCGCCTATGATCCGCTCGCCACGCTCGCTGATTTATAATTGATTTACGCTATCGAAGAAAGGAAAGTGACCTATGAAACTTATAACCTATTATCAGACCGGCAAGATCGATGTGTTCGACACCGCCACCTTCACGGCGACCGATCCCTTCAAGAGGGACGGTATGAACCTGATCACGGAATTCGCAATCCGCTTCGACCTGCTTGAAGACAAGAACTCGAATGAGGGCCTTGTCGTCGACGTCTATTGGTACGATGCGAAGATCCATGACAAGGACAATGCCGTGACATCGCTCGACGAGAAGAAGAACGCCACGCTCAACAATGCACTCCTCAAGGCGAGTACCCGCATCCGCCTGATTTCCAAGAGGGAACTCGAGGACGTGGCGAAAATCACCCTTGACGGCGAACTTGTCGAATGGCGCCAGGGCGGCGAGCTCGTCAACGGCGTCAAGTTCTTCAGCCAAGAGCTGCTGTATTTCAGCAACGGACGCAGCGCGTCAATCACGGAGCGTGCCTGCAAGATCAGCCAATTCATCAAGAATGCCAATCCGGAGCTGCCCGATGAGATCATTGCCGGCTGGATGGGCCTGCCTCCGACCGTCCTTGAGACCATGAAACGCGACCAATTGCGCAACGATCAGGTCAGCGAGCAAGACGACTAGGCACACCTCTCCTGTAGAAGAGTGCTATAATTTATTCTACGTTCCTTCCCTATCCAGAACGTTTTGCAGCACAGGGAATAGGCGGCTTGCGCGGTTTCGCGTAGGCCGCCTATTCCTTTCTGTATGATCTTTGAATTTCTGGTTGACTTTCTTTTCTAATACCAAAGTGCTATAATATAAGTGTATAGAACTAGACTTAATTGTATTGGAGGAATTCAAATGGAATGGCTTTTACTTTTTATACTCGGTCCGCCGATTCTCACTCTGATCTTAAGGATCTTGATCTTCATCGTTCGGTACGGTCCGGGCTTCATCGGTGCGATCTTCGATTTGATCTGCTGTGTGCTCGGGCTCGTCGGTTGCATCATCATGCTCATCATCCGTGGGATCATGGCAGTCTTCCACGGCCTCAAGGTGCTTTTCTTCGGGCACTCCTCACCGCCCCGGAACGCTCATGTCGATTCGTCTGTCTCACCTGATGACATCGAAAAGTTCATCAAGGCGTTCGAAAACAAGATGTAATCAGAAGACCAGGATTAAAGGAATGGTGTCTAATGGTTGAATCCGAAACCGTTTTTCAGAAACTACAGGCCGCATGCATCAGCGGAGTGAAAGTTCCACATCTGATGTCGCTGCCTGTTGTTTCGCATCTGAACGGTAAATACGATCTGTCAATCACCTGTATCAAGAACAAACTTGATCCGATTCTTGCTGAAAAACTTTAAGGCTTGTTTTCGTGTACCTATTGGGTTGTGCGGCTGACAAAAAGTCCATCCGGGTAACGTATGTCATATGTATCCCGAACCTGTTTCATCAACTCGTCTCTCGTGCAGCAATTCGCCTGACAGCTTTCAACGATTTGGTAGCGCAACCACCGGCGTTCTGTGCTCGCATCAGAGCCGCGGTGTTCAATGATCTTAATCTTGACCATCAAATTTAGCAGTCGGTCAAGATCACTTTCCTTTATCGTTGTCACTACTCTCTCTTTCCTCTAAATTCGCAAGCGCTTGCGAATCACCCTGTCGATACCCCTAAAAGTACACAATTAGAAAAGAGTTACGGCAATTCTTTGCATATCTCTTATCCAGATCGTGTTTGTTTGCGAGATCGGTAAATTTCTTCTCTTTTTCATTCCGATCTGTAATGGGTCTGGCATTCTGTACAGACATTTTTTCACCGCTGCGGAATTTGGTTTATCGCAAATACCCCCTCACATTACATGGTGTAACCCGCGCAGCGGAATCCTTTGACAAAGCCCCGGTTGTCTACCGGGGCTTCTTTCTGTCTATTACGATTGCTCTTTCCGCTTGTACGCCGCCAGCTCGCGCTCGACCTGCCTGTCGCCGGTCTCGTTGACCCACCAGGGCCATTTCACCCGGCCGCACGGATCGTCGACTCCGGCGAACCATTCCCTCAGCTCGTCGAGGCTCACCGGGGAGTGCCCGTTGGCATCGCAACCGACGTCGTAGCGCAGAAGGCCCTGCTTGCGGTTGAACTCGTTGTACGCGCCGCCGCTGCTGTGGATGTGCCCGTGGAGGTGCCACGATCCATGGCTCATGCCCTGCCAGTCGGCCATGGGGTAATGGCTCAGGACGATCTTCTGCCCGTCGATCTTGAGCACGCAGATCGGCGGCTCCACGGTGAAGGCGCCCGCGACCGCCGGCTGGGTCCAGTCCTTGTCATGGTTTCCCGGGACGAGGTGGATGCGCCTGCAGACGATCCGCTTGCGCAGCCCGTAGGCGTCCTGGGCGGTCATCTTGAATGAGAAATCCCCCAGGATGTAGAGCTCGTCGTCCACGGCAACCTTGCCGTTGATGTTGTCGACGATGGCGTCGTTCATCTGCCAAATCGTCTCCCACGGGCGGTCGGTGAACTTCAGCACGTTCTCATGCCCGAAATGGGTATCGCTAGTAAACCAGATCATATTTCCCTACCTCCCTTTTGCATTATGTATGATTTACAAAATCAATCATACCACGGTACTACCATATAATGCAATCAAACCCAGACCTCATTTCAGCCTGTATAGGCAATACCGGGAAGTACTTACAATCTTCTCGCTTCCCCTAACTTCTTTTTCAAATAGTCGCTGCTCATCCTTTCGAATGATAGCCACATCCCAATATCCGTCATTAAGCGTCTTGAAGCTTTTTGCATTCACGACATCGACATAGCGCTTGTAATCATCATGGGTACGCTCGCCGGCAATTGCCTTAGCCCAGATTTCGGGTCGCATATCGTAGCTTACCTTTATGTCTTCCCACTCAAAATAATTCATCAAGGTATCGACACTGGAGAAAATGCGTGCATCCGTACCCTTTAGTGCGTCGACAATCGGTGCCGTTTCTTGATCGAATGCCGACCACCCAGATGCCGTCGTGCCATCCGAAGAACTGGCCGCTTCCGAGGCGTTTAAAACCGAGGTCGCCAACAGCACTCCTATAAACAGGACGGGCATCAGCCGTATCACAATACCCTCTTCCTCGCGGTGGATACCGGTTCTGTCGATGCCACATAGATAGGCGCAAAAGGCGAACGAAACCGTCCAGGCAATCCAAAAGCACCGGATTTTCAGAATGCCCATCACCACCGCCGCAATCCAAAATGCGAGCACGCCGGTACTCGGAACTTTTCTTTTAATAATTGCGATAATGACGGGAATGACGATACACACAAGCGTACAGACGATGGCATAGGAATCATCCGGACCAGAGATAAATGGTCGCATCTCGCTAATGACATTGCCGTAGGACGCGGCTCCCATAGAGAGCACTGTGTAGATTGCCCCGCCGAATCCGTAGGGATTGAAAAGTGAGGCGATGCACATCAAGAGACACGCCCTCAATAGAGGAATTCGATAGGTGTACCAGGCGACCATGTCGGTCTTAAACGTCTTGATATGCAGTTCCCCTATTTCCGGTAAAAGGAAAGACAGGCACGCCGCCAAGCATAGGGGCCACAGCGCCGCCTGAAGATTCACCTGAAGCAAGGTGACTGCCGGAAGAAGCCAAAGTGCCCGAACGTTACCGTCCTCGTGCCATGCAAAGAGGATATTCAACGTCACGAACAGGCAACCGGCAGACCACAAGGTAGGCCGTATCGAGATGTAGGTAAACATATGAAAGAAACCGACCGCATACAGCAACCAGGTAATCCCTTGGTGTCGGCAACCTCTCGTCAGCCTTTCAATTAAAAAATAATAGGCGATGGCCGCTATCGCCAGCGGAACCACCACCGATGTGGCGACGCCGGTATAGCCCGCAAGGGAATACCAGCCATAAAGCCATACATCGTGCAGCCATTGCTGGACAATAATGCCCTGCCCGGAATCCAGCGACCACGGGTTCTCGAAGGGAATCCCGTGGTGCACAATCTCACGCCCCGTTGCCAACAGAAACCAGCCGTCCGTGTCCAACGTCCCGTCTACACGGATATATCCCGTAAACCACGCAATGAAAATCGAGACCATTGCCGCAGTGATGTATGAAAGCATGCGCAACGGGCGTGTGCTATCCCCACTGCCCGATTTCTCGGTATGCACTCGGTCCAACACCATATACCTAATCCACCTCTCGCCAAGCAAAACGGGCTCCTTGAAAGAAGCCCGTCATTTCAACCATTTGCCTACTGGGCACCCGTACTGCCGAACCCGCCTGTCCCGCGATCGCTTTCAGGAAGTTCATCAACTTGGATAAACGTTGCATGGACGCATGGGATAATGAGCAATTGAGCAATACGATCCCCGGGGTTGATCGTGTAGGGGCGCCTTCCGATGTTCACCAACTTCGCCTTTACGGGACCCCGATAGCACGAATCGATAATTCCAAGCGAGTTCGCAAGCATCAGACCGTGCTTGCAGGCAAGGCTGGAACGGATCGCCAACGCACCGAAATAGCCCTCAGGAATGGCGACCTCGATTCCGGTATTGAAAAAGGTCGATTCGCGCGGCTGGAGCGTCACCGGCTCCGGAATATCGGCGCGTAGATCGGCGCCAGCGTCCGTCGGGTGAACACGGACGGGCAGGAACCCCTCTTTTGCGACAGTCTCGATTTGCATTGAAATACCTTTCCCTAAAACTGATTCCACGTGGATTGATAGTCCCTGCCGGGTGCGTCTTCGCGCTCCCATGGAAGAGCCTCCCCGGCAGCTGAGCTGACGGATGCGGCCTGCTTCTCGGCAGCCTTCTCCTTCTCCAGAAGGTCGGCGATGTAGGCCTTGACCTGCTCGCTGAACCGCTGTGGGCACTCCAGTTGGACTGTGCCCTCACTCGCCTTCTTCTACATACGCGCATAGAAGTCAATGACTTCGCGACTCGCATGGAGTCGGTTCTTCTCCATCTTCGGGAAGATGGTAAGCCCCTCGATGTTGGAGCAACGGGACAGACCAACGTAGAGCTGCCCGGCGGCGAAGGTTTTCGTGTGGACGGTGCAGCGATCGAAGGTAAGACCCTGGGACTTATGGATGGTGATGGCGTAAGCAAGCTTGAGGGGGATCTGCGTGAACTCGCCTACCGTGTCGGAAGTCACCTTGTTTTTCGTTTTGCCCTTCGGGTCGACGAACTCCTCGACAACCGATTTGAGGATCTTCCACGTGTGAGTCTCAATCTTCACCGGCTCGTCAGGATTGGCATCAAAGGCGACCGTCACGCTTGTCTTGGTGCATTTCACGACCGTGCCCTGCGAGCCGTTGACATATTTACCCTCGGGATCGTTGACGAGAGACATGACGCGGGCACCGGCGCATAGGGTGATCTTATCGTCGGCCGCGCGATCTCCCTTGTTCACCTTTCCCGTCGCGCTGGCCTGATAGGTGTATTTCTTCCCGCTCAGCTCCGACACGCTCTCCGTATTGATATTCGATGCAAGCCTGTTGTTCGAGCATAGGAACAGGGCATCCTTGGGCGCGTATTTGCGATCCGATACGGAATGCTCGTTGAAATACGGGATGCATGACTCGTCGCCGTTACGCGCGAGATTCAGGTTCCCGATGTACTCCGGATCGTCCTGGCGCACGACCTTCTTCAGGATGTGCGGCTCGAAGTCGAACCCATCCCAGTAATCGGATTCAAACGCCCAACCCTCGAAATTGCCGGGGTACAGCTTCATGAGGATTGCACGGTCATCTTCCGTGATGACCGGGGGAAGCTGGAAGAAATCACCGACGAGCACGACCTGCTTTCGCCCGGACGAGACCTGGGCATCAGAGATCATGCGCATGACGTAATCGAAAAGGTCGATGCGGCACATCGAGATCTCATCGATGATGATGACCTCCGCGACCGTCAGGACCTTGCGGGGACGAATCTTCTCGGACGGGTTGCATACACCGGCGCTCACCTGAAGAGTACGGTGGATGGTCGAGCCATTGTGCATGTTGAGCGCCGCGATACCCGTCGGCGCCATCGCCGTGTAGGGAACGCTACGGGCCTCAAGGTCATCGATGAACCGGTTGAGCACATAGCTCTTGCCCGTGCCGGCGTTACCGGAAAGGAAGACGTTACGCCCCTCCTTCAGGGCAATGTAGGCGTCCCGCTGGTCTTCGGTCAGACCCTCCAGCTCAGTTTCATCGATTACCATTTCACTTCCACTTCCCCACTGGCGATCTGCGCATACGTCACGGTGATGCGATGCTGCTTGTTTCTACGCGTCGGCAACGTCGAACAGACCAGAAAATTACTGCTCGCCGACTCAAAGCAGAGATCAACCTCAACCTTATCGAGACCTTCAGCCTTCTGGCGGCGCGTCGGAGGAAGAAGGATCTTCCCCTTCTTTCCCGTGTGGGCCATCGCCGCCGCACGGATCCTCTCACGGCCCTTGCTGCCGTAGGTCTCCTGCTCATACTCGAACATCGGTATCACTTTCCCCTTTTGTACGTCGGTCTTTTTGGTGTAGTAGGATTATACCACAATACCATACTGTTTGTACTTAAAAAAGCCCTGCGTCGGCACCGGGACGTCGATAACCAGAACGAAAGCCTCGTTCGTCTGTGTGCCAGAAAAAGCGAAGTTCAAGCCCGGAGTGGCGGTATAGACTATGGGTTGAGAGAACCCATAGGTCCTCATTTTCGATATTTTATTGGACAGCTTCGTACCTCTGCGGAAAATGGAAAATCGTCACCACAGATTACCGTCAATCGTCCCAATGAATCATCGTCAATTGTCCCAACGACGCAGGTAACCCGTATGATTTTAAGAGCGCTGCGGAAGCTGGGAAATGGACGGTTAAGACGCAAACCGTGGCTGGCGAGACGAAAAAGGGGAATCCCTTTTGCGGGATTCCCCTTTCCGAGTCGTTATGCGATTTGTCCTACATCTGCTCGCGGCGCTTCTTCTGATCGAGGAAGACGCCGGCTGCCACGAGGACGGTACCGCCGATGACGAACGTCTCGCCGATGAGTCCCGCGCGGTCACCGGTCTGGGCGAGGTTGCCGGGCTGGGCGGTATCCGTGCCGGCGAGGTGCTTCGGGGTGTATGCCGCCTGCTGCTTTGCCGCCTCCTTTGCCTCCTGTCGTGCGATCTCATCGGAAAGCTTCTGCTCCGCTGCGATGCGGTCGGACTTCGCCGACTCGTAGGCGGCGAGTGCCGCATCATAGCCGGACTGGAGCCCGTCCACCGCGGCCTGCTTCTCGTCCAAGATGGCCTTGGCGGGCGCGATCTTGGCGCGTGCCTCGACTGCTGCGGCGAAAAGCGCGTTGAGGGCGTCATCCGCGTTCACATCATGGCCGGAAGCGATCGCCGCGCCGGCATCGATGGAGTTCAGCTTCGACAGCTTGGCGTCTGCCTGCGCCTTCGCCTGCTCGGCGGCGGAGACCAGGGACTCGGCGGCGATGGCATCCGCCTTCGCGGCATCGAGGGCGACCTTGGTGTCATTGACGGCCTTTACTGCATCCTGCTCGCGCTGCTGTGTCTCTGCGAGCTTCGCGGCAAGACCGGTGAGGATGTCGAGGTTCGACTGTGCGCCCACAAGATCGGTCTGGGAGCCGGTAAGCCTGTCGGCGGCAACGCCGGTGTCGGCCTTTGCGGCATCGACGGCACGCTGGGCATCCGCGAGGGCGCGTGCGGTGCCGTCCGCCTTTTGCTTGGCGGCTGCGAGGACTGCCGCCTTCTCGGCCTGGTCGGCTGCCGCCGCGTCGTGGACGCTCTTTGCGGTATCGAGCGCCTTCTTGGCGTCGGCGACGTCCTGGAAGAACTTCGCGAGGTCCGCGTTCGCATCCGTGACGCCCTGTTTTCTTGACGTGTATCAGTATACCACGGTACTAGAGTACTACCTCTGAGAATCTTCTGAAATTTCGTCTGCCCAGTACCAATGATGCCCTTTCGCCTTGCGTCCGGTGGTAATCGCCCGTTTGATCCCACTCCCCGCATATCCATAGGCAGACATACTCGCCGCGGCGATACTGTCGAAGATCTTCCCGTCATCGCGACGGACCCGCTTCTTACCGCCTCCAAGCCCTGCGTAGATGTCGATATCGCTCACGGCCGTTCCTTCCAATAGCTGCATGTATTGCCATGTCCGGTTTCAAAGGCATGTTCCTCTCCGCGCCTGACGCACAGATATTGAATCTGGGTGTCCTCTGGTCTATGACGTTTGTCGCGAACATGGGGGTTCTGTATGCAATGTGCACACAGGCTGCAGACCTTTTTCTTCCGTGCCTGTTCTTTTTGAAATCCACTGACTGAAGCGCGAAGATCATCATCAGAAACCATAGCTCATCCTTTCATCGGCAAGTCGAGTTCGGATTGTACATAGCAAAACGATTGGGGCGGCCGTTTCAGTTCAGGATTCAAGGTTTGCAGCTCAAGCGAATCCTTGAACGGAATAACTGAATAGATACGGATGGCAACGGCCTTATCGTACCCTTCGTAATATCCAAAGAACCTGTCAGCCGTCAAGCCGCTATGGGTCTTCGAATACGTCCACACGGCCTCCGGAGACGCCTGTAGTATCGACCAATCGGCGATAATTCCTGTCACTTTCTAGACCGGCGCCGTCTCATATAGGAGGATCGGCAAGTCAACCAGCTTTGAAGCCCTCTTGCGGTATTCGAAGCGCTTCCTTTCGGTATATATCAGGTCTGCATAATGCGGCTTGATTGACATCAGGATATATTCTTTCGAAAGCCCATTTAAGCCCATTCGTTCCTCCTTTTTTGCATTTGCTGATACGATGATACCACAATACAACGGTGCTACTTACTAGGACGGAAAAATGACCCGGCTCCTTATCGGACACCGGGCCATTTTTCCGCCCTAAATATCTTTAGAAAGCCATGCACGTCTTTCCTCTTCACGCTCTTTCATCATTCTCGATGTCTGATATTCAATCTCTTCGATGACGCGTTTTCTTCCCTCATCATCAAGTCGAAGGTATGCACAGATCATGCTCCAATCGGCAGCATCCCTTGTCGTCAGTGGAATCATCAGTTGATTTCCTTTCCTTAAAAGGCGTATGTGGTATCAATGCGACATCGATAACGCTATGTACTAAGCCGGATACCACGTGGCTCTCATAATTGAGACGAAGCCTGTCAGCATATTCCAGCCGGATTGCAACCTAGAAGTGGTGATGTGACTCAGCAATCGAACTCATTGCCGACCACTTCCGCAGAGCAATGCGGGCAGAAGGAATCGGTCAGGGAAATCGGTTCGCCGCAATTGGAACATACGGGAACGATTTCCCCTTCATCGGTCTCAAGTGTCCTGACAACACAAACCGGGCGGTTTATCAGCTCAACCAACCTACCGATAATCGGTCTATTACCAGTAATCTTGATTCCGGGTCCAAACAGCACAGCGGCCAGGAAATCATGAAGATCCGCCTCGCCGATCTCATTCGAGTAGCCATAGACTTCCAGCAAACGGTTTGCCGCGGACCGCCTCGCCCTGTCCGACGTAAGCAGGGTTCTCGGGTCGATGTCATATGTATCGACAGCCCCGTGTCGATCTTTGGAATCAATCTGCATTCCGTCCAGCATATTCATCTACAGCTTTCGCCCGCAGAACGGACAGTAGGTGATCGGTTTGGTGTGGATCTCGCTCCCGTCCGCCATATATGTCACGATGACATGTTTGCGGATCGGTTTCTCATTTGGAGATGCAGGGAGGATGCATAGGCTTTCGATCAGGGTTTCGTCGGCAGTCATGCCTGTGTACGTTGATGTGACTGCGAGCATGTTTCGATCGCCTTCGCAATATTCACAAGCCATCTAAAACTTCCTTTCTGTACCAAATCCTTTGCCAGCAAAACCATATGTGTGGACAGATCTCGTCCTGATCAACCCAGCGCACTTCCCTATTTGATATCCAGATAGGTACACGGAACACTTACGTATGCGCCTCGATGGTCTAAAACCTTGATATGGCCGTAGGAGGAATCGATGACGTCAGCATGGGTGTAATCGGGAGGTAGGCGAAATAAATCCTCGCAGTCGACATAGGCCACGCACCTCTCATACCCGCCGCTACGGATAACAACGAGTTCGCGTACCTCGGTCTTCTCGCGGCAATACTGGATAACGGTCATTTATCTATCCTTCCGAAAATTTCGCCCGCAAATCGGGCAATAGTTGATAGGAATCCATGCACGGTCGATATCGTTATCGTGAGACATCGTCAAATGCGCCCCATGCGGGTCACTGACATCGAGTGCGAGGTCTATCCCCTCAATTAGATCCATGTCCCCGCAGACATCATCGATATCGTTGAGGAGCTTGGCGCGGTACGGGCTGCACCACGGGCAATAGCCGTTCGAAAAGACCCCGCTCGATGGATGATGGGAACGGTGAGTTCCGCGCTGGCCTGAAACCGACGAAATCGACGCGATGGACATCGTCCACCCACACCTCAGACGAGACCAGGGAATACTCGCGGCGCAACCGAGCCAAAACGCGCTCGGATAGCTCCTCTGTCGTCTCTTCACGCTGTCCCAATTTATGCCTCCTTATCCGCATGGCGTGTATTCCAAGTCTTGAGGGCTGCGATACAGGCGTTGTATTCATCCTCGCCCTCGATAATCGATTTGCGCTGGGGACCGTCTATCTCGGCGGTGCAACCTCGACATTTGCAGGTGGCAGATGATAGGTAGAGCGTAGGTACGCCCTCGACATACGAGGTGGTTCCCTGCCCGTAGGGATAGATAGTCACCTGCCTGCTACCGCAAAATGGACACGGCTCGGCATCATCGACATCCATATAGGCGGTGTTCCGGCATCCGATGAAGGCTGTCCGCTCCAGCCTGTATTTACGCGTCATCCGGACTCCTTTGGCTTCAAAATCATCCACTCTTTACTTTAATGCAATACCATCATACCACAGTAGGAAGATACTACAGACGAGAAAACTTGATGGATCCGAATTCTTCAAAGTCTAGATTCTGGTCTTACGACATTAAAAAAGCCCTACGACACACGAAACGTGCCGCAGGGCTTTGGATTATGAAACAGAACCGATCCTGTCAAACGGGAAATAGCGTGCGAATACGATACCGATCACGCTATCCTCCTCCACCGGTCCGAAATAGCGTGAATCTGCCGAATTCTCACGGTTGTCTCCCATCACCCAAATGCATCCGTCGGGGATTGTATAAGGATAGGAATCGGGTGCTGATGACAGATGTGCATCCAGTGGCTTGCTCTCCCCCATCGCATAGGATTCATCCAGGCGCCTGCCATCGACATAGACCTTGCCATCTTTCAGGTCGACGGTCTGACCGGACGTCGCGATAACACGTTTGACAAGGATGTCAACTCCGTTCCTCGGCCTCGGATTCTTGAATACGACGATGTCGCCTGGCTTCAAATCACTTCCCGTCTCAAGGGTAATCTTCTGCGCAAGTATGCAGTCACCCACCTCAATCGTCGATTCCATCGATCCCGTCGGCACGACAAACGGTTCGATCACAAACGCCCGCAAGAGGAAGACCGCCGCCACGACAGCGCCGATGAACGTTATGAATTTCAGAATATTTTTCAGGATTGAAGTAATACCGGTCGTCATGCATTTCGCCTTTCTGTTAGGATAGCACCATCATACCACAGTACCGAATTTTGGACTCGGAATGCCATCCCCTCTCCCATTACCACGAACTTCCCCATCAAACTGCAAACAACTCTGGAAAAGACGGAAAGATTGACGAGTTTCTTGAGGTCTTCGCGATTCAGTTAAGCCCAATCAGTTGATTTCATCTTCGAAATCCCGGCTTGAAGATATTCTCCAAGCGGAATCTTATCGAGGCTGTTGATCTCAATCTCAGGAGAAAGCCAACCGCTGTCTTCAAGGTCATTACGGGCAATTTGATATGAATCGTAGTCGCCACGTCCGAGATACATCACTGCCTGTGCGTCCTTGATGGCGTCGAACCCCCAAAAGTACAGACGGTCCCTAATCGGACGAAAATATGTGAATGGAAGCTCATCCGGGTTCCTATAGACCTGCATCGCCAGGTCAGAAAGACCCTGTAGGTCTTTGCGGCTAATCGAACATACGAATTTCTGCATCTGCTTTCCTTTCTTTGGGCGAAAAGTAATTCGCTATTTGATATGCAGTGTATCCAAAACTTGATGTACAAACGTCGGCGATATGCAGCAGATTCGCAAGCGCTTGCGAATCCGACCTAAATCCTATCGCTTAATCTTTAGATACCGCGCCGGTCAGATAGTCAATGGCGTATCCGGGCTGTACGTTATAGCAATAGACATCGAATGAAAGCTCATCATCCTGACTGTCTACTGACTGTGCCTGGATGCGAACGCCGCGAGCCACCAGCTCGTTGTCGCGGAAATCAGGGGTCACCTTGTAGAGAACGCTACTTCCCGTGCGCTCGATGTAGTTCGCGACCTGCGTCTCATAGGGCAGCATGCCCTCTACGTTCATATACCTCGTACCGGTGATCAGATTCCGCTCCTCCGCATTCATACCGGAAAGGCACCACGCGATAAGGTGGCACCTGTTATAAAGGTATTTGCCGTCAAGGCTGTCATCGCGCACCGTATGCCAACCGGAAGGTTTCACCATCCCGATACTTCCCCGTCGCTCACCCTCCGCGGGCATCGTGTCCGGCGTTACGACCATCTCGACGGTACCGCACCGCCCCAAACTGTCCAGCTCTGAAAGCACAGTCTCCGAAGGAAGCTCGGATATGTCTAGACCTGATCCATCTGAAAGGACAACTGACGCAAGCCCGGTGTAATCCGGAATACTTGATGTCGAAGTGGTTTTTGACTGCGAAGAAGACGTTCCATCCGGCACCTGAATCGGATGATCGTTAAGATTCAGCCCGATTCCATTTATGCAAGTGATTGCCAATACTATGGCAAGGACGACTTTGATGTTTCTGGAAGATATCAGTCGTTTCATATAACTTCCCGTTGCTTAAAATTGCCTAAAGAACCAATGGAGTTGAGATTCTGCCTCGCAAGCTGCAGCCCTACCGATTGATCGGCGCAGAAGCGACGATCTCACGAAGACGGTTGGCAATCCAACTCTTCTTACCGGTGTATTCCTTGCCGTTGATATGGACGATATTCGAGCTACTTTCAAGATCGCGGGCGATAGAAAGAAGGTCTTCGGCATCGACCACGATCTTCTCCCCTACTGCTTTTTTCTTCGGACTGTCCATTTGAACTTTCTCGTTCTTATACTGGCCCAGGCATAACGGATTGAAAAACATCTTATTCTCCAAAGTGACGACCATGCGGACCGGCCTTCTCGAACATAGACAAAGTCGGCGCGTAATATATTCGACCCATATGTGGAAACATAACCGTTATCGGTTCTTCGGTTCCAGCGCGGCACAGGACGTAATCACGCCAGCTGTCCGGGTAGGCAGCCTTGATGTAGTCGACAATCCCGTCGATTTTAGGTCTATCCATGTGCCTCACTCTTTCGCCGCCTGAATTCAAAAAAGAAAAGGCAGAGAGACAAAAACAGAAGCGAGATACTGGAGATCTCTAATTTCCGCCACATCGGCATAACGAAAACTGCCCTTAAGACACCCAAGTAGATGCTAATCATCGCATCCAACAAATAAACTGCAATAGCCATATCTACCCGATCTGGAAACGATGGCTCAGCATGACATCCTTGCTGAACTCACGTGAGGATTTAACCGTGACCGTATCGCCGGGCTCCGGCATCGTCTCAGACACGAATGCGATCGTATCGCGATATAGCAAAACCGCCCTTTCTCCCGGAGCCGTATAGAACCGAAGCAGGACATCCGCCTTGCGCTCGTCCTCGGAATCGATTGCCAGGATATATGCGGAGACGAGATCGCCGGACGGAGCCTCAATAAAACTGTGAAAAGCCCTGCCAAAGGCACCGAGCCTGCCGGTTCGGGAAGAAAGAAATGCTTTCCTGCAGTCCTCCTCGACATCAAGGAGTTTGCTTTCATTCAGAAACGGCTCCGGAACCGCGGGATGATTGTTTTTAATCTCGCGAATCATATCGATATTGAGCTTGCTCATTTAATCTCCCATCTCAGTGGATGCTGCGGAATCGAAACCAAATGGATCAATCAGGTCCGCGATATCCGTTAGATATCTCTTGGCATAGACCGCCATGACATCATCACCGTAAACCGCTTCCATAAGCAGGGAATCCACGGTGTCCGGGGTTGCTATTTTCGCTTTCCCACGAAGCCGGCTTGCAATTTTGCGGCGCAGCTCATCCGTGATTTTTTCACCATTGATCGTGCTGTTTTTCATCCTTGTTTCCCTTTCCTTTAGGCGGTACTATTGTAGCATAGGATTACGAAACGAGACGTATGACGGGGAGAATTTCTGGACGATTTAGCGAAATGCCATCTGTGCGGCGTGCAGGCACGCCTATGATCCGCTCACTTCGTTCGCTCGATTGATTTTCGCAAGCGCTTGCGATGTGCATGAAAGGCAGGCAAAAATGGAACCGTTTGATCTTAACGCGATCGAGGTGAATGTCGAGATTGATCAAAATGATTCGCCTGTACATATCGTCTGGAATGATGGGCGTGTTTTCGACATCGTCAGCTGTGGTGCCGTCGTACCGTGTCCCTCGAAAACCGGACCCGAACTTGCGACCGTACGGGATGTTTTCATCGCTGTCGGACATGGAAAAACGACTAGACGCTCTCTCATCTGTGACAACGGGATATGGTCTATCGTGTCGGTCAAAAAATGAAGATGGATATGAGCGCCTTAAAAGTGACTCCCATATCCATCTAATATTCCTCGCTGGGGCGCGGAAAGAGCATGGCTTGATGTTTGTAGCTCGTTTGGTTGTGCCATGCCGTATATATTAGTATAGCATAGTGGTATCACGATACAATCGCCCTGAACTTCTTCCGTTTTGTCAAAAAGAAGGCGCCCCGTGTTCCAACGAGACGCCTTGGTAAATTCAGCTTAAAGCCACGCAGTTAACTTTGACTACTCGTTGTCTTCACGAGGCTGAAATGGTTGATGGAACGAGCTAAGCAGCTCGGTAAGATCGATGCCCGTTGCATCCTTGAGACCGCTGGTCACCTGATCGACCATGCCAGTCGTGTCACGTACGAGCTTCGTGGCGTTGCCATCGCCATACATCTTAATGGAGTCGACAGCTGTCAGCGGCTTTGCGACAGCCTCGGCGACCTCCGGCATGACATCGATGTAGCGATTGGCGAGAAGATAGGCGTTCTCCATACCGTTGTATGCTTCCGTCTGGGCCTTGATGCCGGCGGCGACACCCTCGCCATGTGCCTTTTCAGCGGCGCCGTCAGCCTCACCCTTAAGGCGCGTCGCCTCTGCCTCAGCCTTAGCTTTAGCCGAGACGCCTTCAGCCGTCTTCTGGGCACTGTAGAGATCGGCGTCAGACTTATTCTGGGCCTCGACCTTTGCGGCCTCTGCATTCTTGGTACGTGTGTACAGCTCGGCATCCGCTTTCTGCTCGGCAGCATAACGGTCAGCCTCAGCCTGTTTACGGACCGTGGCGTCCAGCTCACGCTCCTTCACGGCAACCTGGCGCTCGGCGAGTTCGACCTTCTTGGTCTCAGCCGCGATCTGCGCCTCCTGCTGTGCGACATAGAGTTCACGCTGCTTTTCAGCCGTCACGGTCTGCTTGACCATATCTGCCTCGGCTGCGGCCTTGTCGGCAGTCTTCTTCAGCTCCGCCTTCTTCAAATCAAGCTGGTTCTGGCGCTCGGCAACCTCCTGCTCTGCCCTGATCTGGGCAAGCTCCGCCTCCTTCTTGATCTCAGCTGCCTGATCGGCACCCATCGAGCGGATAATCCCCTGCGAATCTGAGAAATCCTGGACGTTGAACGTGCGAAGCTCAAGACCGAGATTCGCAAGATCGTCACGCGAGCCCTCGAATACCTTATGGTTAAAGGACTCACGGTCACGCATGAGTTCCTTCAGGTCCATCTGACCGATAACCTCGCGCATCTTTCCGAGCATCACCTCGGTGACCTGACGGGTCATCTCGGTCTTATCCATATTGAGATAATTCTTCGATGCTATCTCGATCAATTCGGGAGTCTGTCCAATCTGGAAATTTGCGACAGCGCAAGCATGGATAAGAATCGCATCTTGTGTCGGGATTTCATTCTCCGTCGACAACTGAACCTGCACAGCACCGAGAGCCAACGTGTCCACACGCTGCAGACCGGGGATAACGAACGTGCCCTTTCCTGACACGCTACGCGTCCGCCCGAATCCAGATACGATCATCAATTTGTCCGGCGGGCACTTCCTCCAACAGGACTCGAACACGACGATCACCATGATCACGATTAGAAGCGGTCCAAGCAGAGGACCAAACAAGTCAAAAAGCATCTCTATTCCTTTCTGTTGATGCTTTGGTGAATGGGGCTATTATACCATAATACCGGAATATGGCGCCAAAAAAGGTCACCCAAACGGATGACCTTTGCAAACGGTCGCGTTTCGCCATTACCCCTGCAACCGCTACGCACTTGCGCGCGGCGATGCGGTGGATCCCCCGCGCCCCTATGAACACGTTCTTCTAACCATACGTCCGCAAATAGATTGAAGCATCTTTGCCTATACGTATAATGAAAGACTGAACTTAAGGAGCGGGGATGAAGGTAATTAAAGCAGAGGACACGAGGTTGTTAAAGCCTTTCCGCGACCGGATTATCGAGGGCGATTGCCTTGAGGTGATGAAGGGCATTCCCGGCGAATCAATAGATATGATTCTTTGCGATCTTCCTTACGGAACCACCCAAAATAAATGGGATTCGATTATCGACCTCGACCTGCTCTTTGCCCAGTACATGCGCATCATCAAGCCGCATGGCGCTATCGTTTTGACAAGCAGTGGGCTTTTTACCGCGAAGCTGATGCTTCACGCCCCTGAGATATATAAATACAAGCTTATTTGGGTTAAATCAAAAGCAACCAACTTCTTGAACGCGAAAAAGCAGCCGCTTCGCAAATACGAAGACATATGCGTTTTCTATAAGGCGCAGCCTACTTACAACCCGCAGATGAGCGAAGGTGAAGCCTACGACAAGGGAGTTCGCAAAGATCAGCTCACTGGAAGCTATGGTGCTTTTTCCCCGAAGCACGTAAAGAGCGACGGCAGCCGTTATCCAACTGACATCGTCTATTTTAAGACGGCCGAATCCGAGGGTGCCGTATACCACCCTACTCAAAAGCCGGTTGAGCTTGGTCGTTATTTGATCAGGACATACACAAATCCTGGAGACATCGTTCTCGACAACGCTTGCGGAAGCGGATCGTTCTGTGTTGCAGCCGTGTTGGAAGGGCGTTCTTTCATCGGCATTGAGAAAAACGAAGATGTTGCTTTGTTTAAGAAGCGGCCCGTTGATTACATCGACATATGCAATCAACGTATTAAAGAGGCCAAGCGAACCTTTGAGGCGGAACAGCAGGCAATTAGCTAAAACCAGTTATTTTACATACCCATATATAGTAGCATGCGGACTCAAAAACTTCCGGGACTTCAAAAGCAAGCGGAACGTTGACCTTTTCGTTGTTCTTTCTGCATTACGACTTGATTTACGGTGTCTCAGAAGCGGAGAAAAGAGATTCGTTAAACATTTGCTTGGTGAATTACTACTTAGTCTACGGTGCCTCCGAAACGAATGGAACGCCCCGCGCTTATCTGTAAAGGTGAACTACTACTTGGATTACGGTGCCTCCGAAACGTCAACCTCACTTCAATTACCGGCAGGGAGGGTGAACTACTACCTGGATTACCGTACCTTCGAAACTAATGGTGAGGTTAGAACCATTCTTCAAGTGGTGAACTACTGCTTGATTTACCGTACCTCCGAAACACCAAGATTGAAAGTCAAAAAAAGAAAACAGGGTGAACTACTACCTGGATTACGGTACATCCGAAACCTAATGCCAATCTCGCGAGAAATCTTATCGGTGAACTACTGCTTGATTTACGGTACCTCCGAAACAAGCTCTACGACGCCCTCGCCCTCGCCGTTGGTGAACTACTACCTGGATTACCGTACCTCCGAAACCAGCTCTTTGGCTTTGGCGGCGAGAAGGCGGTGAACTACTGTTTGATTTACGGTACTTCCGAAACGAAAAGGTTCCGAAAAGTTTCTGATAAGCGGGTGAACTACTACCTGGATTACCGTACCTCCGAAACACGTCCGCCGCCATGGTGGCAAGGCTGATGGGTGAACTACTACCTGGATTACGGTACCTCCGAAACGATACGCCACGAATCTCGGCGAGCTCAGTGGGTGAACTACTACCTGGATTACCGTACCTCCGAAACCATTCACGTCGTTCATATAAGCTCCTTTCGGGTGAACTGCTGCTTGATTTACAGTACTTCCGAAACTCGCTGACACCAGTCATAAGTGCAGCAATTGGTGAACTACTGCTTGGTTTGCGGTACTTCCGAAACTCAGACAACACCCGCCGAGCCCTCAAGGTGGTGAACTACTACTTAGATTACGGTACCTTCGAAACCACCCCCATCATTCAAATCAAGACGACCATGGTGAACCACCGCTTGAATTACGGTACTCCCGAAACTGCGCGAATCCGGCAAGCTCATTCAAATCCGGTGAACTATTGCTTGGATTACCGTACCTCCGAAACCCTCGACCCAGCACGATCTTGTGAAGGCCCAGTGAACTACTACTTGGATTACGGTACTTCCGAAACTCGAGCTCGTCGATGAAACGGTCTAGCTTGGTAAACTACTACTTGATTTACGGTATCTCCGAAACAAAGATTAGCACTCAGGCGTCCACACCGACGGTGAACTACTGCTTGATTTATGGTATCTCTGAAACCTTCTTCACGTTCGAGCGATCCGATTTGAGGTGAACTCCTGCTTGGATTACCGTACCTCCGAAACCAAAATACATCAGCTGGTTGAGGTTCGTTCGGTGAACTACTACCTGGATTACCGTACCTCCGAAACCATTCAACGTCTTAAGAAAGCATACTCGGGGGTGAACTACTACCTGGATTACCGTACCTCCGAAACCAAGCAGTAGTTTTGTGCCCATTAAATTAGGTCTTAACTAATTACAAATAAAAGAAAATCCTGTTCTCAACAGGAAAAATGGTGAATATCACTATGCAAATCAAGCTGAATAAAATCTCTCAAATACCAGCCGAGATTTTCAAAAAAACTCGGCAAAAATCACCGTTTTGAGCCTATTTTCTGGGAGATTTTTAAAAATCTCCTGATGCGCTGTGCACATTTCTCCGTGCTTTTAATGCGCATGAAGCCAATCAATTTTATCTTTTCAAAGAGCATGTACATAGTATCAGAGTATCAAAGTACTTCAAGACACCAATTTGAACAGTATTTCAACTTTGTCAAACAGCTGACACTCCCCGTAGTTGAAACCAGGGGTTTTACGAAGGTTTTGATAATCAGTCAGGAAAACACCGTGAGCATCAAGAAGAATCGTGTCGTATCCATCGAGGCGGAGTTTTGCCGGTTGTTCAGATGTCTGATTCTGCACAACCATGTCCCCCGCCTCGTACCTCATCTTCCGCGCATGCTCGATATACGCCGTTTTACCAAATCTTCGTTTTCACCTCATAAAGACCGGCCGGCGTAGTATCAATAAAACAAGCCTTTGACTTCGGATCATTCAGCACCTTGTTAAAGGTGAACACCAGGCTTCCGCCAAACGTGTTGCCGCCGAGAATCTTGGTGTCCGACATATTCCGAAGTCCGCTTGCCTGTTCCATTACCTGAATTTCGGCCTCTGCAATCTTGTAAACGATAGCCGGGAATTCGGATTCACTCGTTGCCGCAAGGATGTCCTTCGGATGCTTTAGCGAGCCAAGCTTCAGCTGAACCGTCAGTTTCGGGTAATTGACCGGAAGTTTCTCGAGGAGCAGATCCCAAAATCCAACCAAAGACTCTGCGGCTTTCTCAAAATCAATCTTTGCGGATGCTCCGGCATTTCCTGCCGCTGCAATCGTCTCAACTCCCTTCAGCAGGTACACCTCATCAATCGCCAATGGCATCTGGCGCACCGGATACACCTGCTTCTCACCGGCGATCCGGAAGCGCTCGCCATAAAGCTCGATCATCGTGTTCTTAAGAACACGGGCACGAACGATGCGAACGAATTTCTCTTTTGCCGTTTTCGCCAAACCGCGAGCATACATCTCAAGCATAGCGTTGTAAGTATCCGGATCAGATTTCGATGCGATCGCAGCCGGTACCGCACCGAAACGAAGCTGTTTCACCTTTTTCTTCATCACTTCATAGACAAAGAAATTGGCAAACGTCTGAGAGCTGTACCCACCATAAATTTCTGCCGGACGGTCTGACTTCGTGGCAATCAGTTTCGACTTCTCCCTTGGAGAGTAAATCGTCTGTTTCCAAAAGGCGCCGCCGTCTTCAAAGGCGGCATATGTGACACGAAGGTTCTTCCATCCACATGCACGATAGATGCGCTCCACCTCTTCATCCTTGTTCCAGTAAACCTCACCTGTGTCCTTGTCGACACGGTCAAAGAAGAAACCGCCGGCAAAGAAATCAAGTTGTGACTTCGGAGCCTTCTTGTTCTCCTCATCAACCAGCTTGATTTTGCGCATGTACTGCTCATACTTAACGCGATTATGGACGAGCGCTGGCTTCGCAAGTTCCATATAGCGCCCGACCTCGGCTGC